>Ga0208645_1000155_pt1 | contig 101476 bp, 90 predicted proteins | sample VirMetDEL_Sep_01_FD_184519 | JGI IMG/M metagenome (GOLD analysis project Ga0208645, IMG submission 184519) | Aqueous microbial communities from the Delaware River and Bay under freshwater to marine salinity gradient to study organic matter... | ecosystem: Environmental > Aquatic > Marine >... | reverse complement strand
TTCAGCGCCGCACTACGTGCTGCCGCATCGACGTGAGGAGCGCGTTTATCCTCGGGCGATTCGGCTGAAATCACCGAAGTATCCGATCAGAAATAAAAATGCCAGTCAGCTTAACTGACTGGCATTAGCCCCTAGGGGCGCCTTTTTTATGTCGGTGCTGTAAGTGTGCTCTTGGTCTTGCGTAGTTCATTTCTGAAACAGTAAATCCGCCCCTGATTCCCCTTATACCTCCTGCGGCGCCTTCTTATAGTCGGCGGTCACAGTCACTTGGAGGTGGACGCGATGCAGGAGCCTTATGTGTTTATCGCCATAAAGGGCGTAGCGGTGGGCACTTTAGGTAGCCACACCGGTGAGCAAATAGGCTCCCTCCTTTACAAAGTTTCAGGGAGTGAGCAATGACGCTTGAGTCCATGGGGATAGTCTCGGGGGTTATTATGATGCTGAGTTTCCCTATATCTTTTTATTCTATGTATACAAAGCTGGAAGAGGCCGAGAGCTATTTGCGGTTCAGCACATTTATAGTGATGTTCAAGCACATGTTCAAAGCCGGATTGTTTGAGGGGAGGATGAAGAGACTCTTCGCTGTCGCCCTTGTTATTCTTATGCCCGCGGCTTTTCAATGGAGACGTTTAGTACTCGTTGAAGATGTGAAAGCTATTCCCATAAGACTCAAACTCTGGATGGTCATGCCCTTCCTGCTCACACTGTTTTCCATCACTGGAATGGTCCTGTCATGGCTACTGACTACCTGACGGTCATATCAGGAAAAAAAGAGGAAGTTGGCTAACCTGCCCCCCACAATAACCCGCTATCGCGAGAGCTATAGCGGGTTTGGCGTTACGTCGGACGGGGCTACCGAAGCGGCAACATCAACGTAATCGGCGAAAGTCCCGGACACGGTATAAATCCTGCGTACTTGGTATAGAAACTCGACAGGCGTTCGTTCAGCGGGTGAACAATCATTGCGCTCGACCCAATCGTATTGGAGGCGCTGATTGCCCGTTCAACTGCATCCTGCAGCAGGTCGATGGCATAACCCTGGCCTTGAGCTTCTTGAGTAATCCCCATGCGCCCCAGCAGTGTCACTGGATGCACGCTAGGTGAGTTGCGTTGATGGCTTTTCGGAACGACGCTCTCGCGTGCGATGGAACCGCTCGACAGGGTGTAGTAACCCATGACGATAGCGGTGTCCTTGCGACAGACGACGTAAACAACGGCCTGTTTGGCCGCTTGAGCCTTACGCGCCTGCCTGTGCAGGTAATCGTTGATCGACTGTTCACCCGAATCGAACTGATCCAGGGAGTGTTCATCGTTCAGCCTTTCTGGGGCTTTTAGCTCCACCGTTTGGGTCTTTCTAGAAGTTGTTGTAGGCACTTGTTACCTCGGATCGGGTTGGCGTCCATGGCCTGTTCAAATGCGTCAAATGCAACGTCGTCGAGAAGGAACAGGCGCTTTTCCAGGATGACCTCTTCTGCTTTTTGACAAGCAGCCTCCAAGATAAAGCTGGTTCGATCGCGACCGGACATTGCCGCTGCCAAATCGATCAGGTTCCGTTTTTTTTCGTCCGCTCTCATGTTGATTGGAACGGGCTTGGATTTTTCAATGCTTTCAATGATTGCAGTCATGTTTCTGTCCCACCTTGGAATGGTTACGTTTTTGCGTGGAGGCCTCCTTATCGCGTTAGTGCGTCAAACTTCTGCTTAGTGTTTTGCATGGGGGGATACCTTTGAGATGTCTCAGTGATTCGCTTAATGTGATCTGTCGTTTGGGAGATCTAACGTTTGATAGTTGAGGCCATGATGGTGGCCTCAGGGAGCATGCTACCGCGCCGTGTAGCTAATGTCTACACGCGTGTATCTTATAGCTATACGTGTGTCAGTCCCATCACTCCCGCTCAGGAATACGCGACGATGCTGCTGAAGGAGGGACGCTGATGTCAGGAATAGTCGTTCCCTACCTGCTCGCGGGGATGGCCCTGTCATGGTTTCTGACGAACTGACGGTCAAAAGGGGAAGCGGTCTAATCCGCTTCCCCCTTTTTAGACGCGCAGTCATTTACAGACTTTCGAGAATATCCGCCATGTCATCCGCATGCTCTTCTTCCTGAGCCAGGATTTCTTCGAACAGGCGGCGGGTGGTCGGGTCTTTGTCACCGATGTACTGGATGATTCCACGGTAGCTGTCGACCGCAATCCGCTCGGCGACGAGGTCTTCGTAGACCATTTCCTTCAAATTGTTGCCGGCCACGTATTGCGCATGGGCGTTCTTCGACAGCAGGTCCGGGTTGAATTCCGGCTCGCCGCCCAACTGCACGATACGTTCGGCGAGTTTGTCGGCGTGTTCGGCTTCCTGGGTCGCATGTTCGAGGAATTCTGCAGCGGCGATCTGCGCCTTCACGCCGCTGGCCATGAAGTAGTGACGCTTGTAGCGCAGCACGCAGACCAGTTCGGTGGCCAGCGAGGCATTGAGCAGGCGAATGATCTCTTCGCGGTCGGCGTTGTAGCCTTCGGTCACGGCGCCGTTTTCGACGTTCTGGCGGGCGCGTTGGCGCAGGGTCGCAACGTCAGTCAGGTTTGCTGCAGTCATCTCAACCTCCTGGGGCTAATCCGGTTTTACGCCACGCTCTGTCGGCGTGATCGCTCCAAGTTGTGAGTCGTGGGCGGGGCAAAAAGTTTTATTGGATTTGCCGGCAGATGTCATCAGCCCGTCGCCGGATTGGGTTAGCCTGCGCTCATCCTTTCTTGATCAAGGACGTTCGCTTCATGTCGCAGTCGTTAGCCACGCGTTACCCCTTGGTGCTGGTGCCGGGCATGCTGGGGTTTGTGCGCCTGGGATTGTTTCCTTACTGGTACGGCATCGTCCCGGCGTTGCGGGCCGGCGGGGCGCAGGTGTTTGCGGTGCAGGTGGCGCCGCTCGATTCCAGCGAGGTGCGTGGCGAGCAGTTGCTCGCGCAAGTCGAGCGGATTCGCCGCGAAACCGGTGCCGACAAGGTCAACCTGATCGGCCACAGCCAGGGTTCGCTCACTGCGCGCTATGCCGCGGCCAAATGTCCGCAGTGGATCGCCTCGGTGACGTCGGTGGCCGGCCCCAACCACGGTTCGGAGCTGGCGGATTATTTCCACACCCATTACCCCCGGGGCAGCGTCAAAGGCCGGATGGTCAGCGCGCTGTTTCATCTGGTCGCCGCCGTCATGAGCCTGCTGGAGACCGGCTACCGAGGCCCGCGCTTCAAGGCCGACCTGCACGCCTCGCACCAGTCGCTGACCAGCGCCGGCGTGGCGGTGTTCAATCGTGAGTATCCCCAGGGATTGCCGCCGACATGGGGCGGGCAGGGCGCCGCAGAGGTCAATGGCGTGCGCTATTACTCATGGTCCGGCACTTTGCAGCCGGGTAAGACCGATCGCGGGCGCAACCTGCTCGATGGCACGAATCGCAGTTGCCGCTTGTTCGCCCGCAGCTTCGTGCGCGAGAAAGGCCAGTGCGATGGCATGGTCGGGCGCTACAGCTCACACCTGGGGACGGTGATCGGCGATGACTACGCCCTCGACCATTTCGATATCGTCAACCAGTCGCTGGGGCTGGTGGGCAAAGGCGCGGAGCCGATACGCTTGTTCGTCGAGCATGCGCAGAGGCTCAAGGCGGCTGGGGTGTAGGAGATGCACCGCGTTATCGTTCATCGGGGGCAAGCCCCCTCCCACAGTTGACCGAGGCGCCAGGGCGAACGCGGTCCACTGTGGGAGGGGGCTTGCCCCCGATAGCGATAGCTCAGGCAACGCCCAGCTTACGCCCGACTGGCGTAGTCCAGCGCTCCGACAAAATCACCCCGCCCAACGTCAGCAGCCCGCCCACCAGGTGATACAGCGCCAACGCTTCCTTCAATACCAGCGCCGCGATCAGCGCGGTAATCAGCGGCAGCAGGTTGAAAAACAACGTGGTGCGGCTCGGCCCCAGGGTTTTCACCGAGTGCATCCAGGCCAATGGTGCGAGCATCGAGGCCAACAGGCAGGCGTACAGCACCAACGGAATATTCGCCCAGCCCAACCCGGCTTTTGCCGAGTACAGAAACAGCGGAAACAGCACCACCACGGCCACCAGCACCTGCAGATACAGCAACACCAACGGCGGCAGGCGCAGCTGCCATTTTTTCAGCAAGGTGCTGTAGACCGCGTAGGCCAGGGTGGCGACCAGCATCATCGCGTCGCCCAGGTTGACCCCGTGTTGCAGCAGCGTGCCCAGGCTGCCGGACGACACCACCACCGCCACGCCAGCGAACGACAGCACCGCGCCGCTCAGCGCGCCGAAGGTCAGGCGTTGGCCGAGGCTGATGATCGCCGCCGTCAACGCCATCAATGGCATCAGCGACAGGATGATGCCCATGTTGGTGGCGCTGGTCAGCGACGCGGCGTAATAGGCCAGGCTTTGATACACCGCCATGCCCAGCACGCCGAGGATAAAAATCTTGCCCAGGTTCGGGCGGATGATCGGCCACTGGGCAATCACTGGCTTGAGCATGAACGGGGTAAACAGCAGCGCCGCGAGCAACCAGCGGTAGAAGCCGATTTCAGCGGGGAAGATCGAACCCACGGCCAGTTTGTTGACCACGGTGTTGCCGGCCCAGATGAAAATGGCCAGCAGGGGATACGCGTATTGCATTGAAAACAACCCAAGGTGTTGGTGAGACGGGAGTATGGCGCAGTACTGACGGGCGAACATCCGTAGTCGGTGAAGATGTTACAAGGTTTGGCTACACTCCTCGGTAGGCCGCGCCCTCCGGCGCGGTAACAGGGAGAAAACTCCATGAAGATGCTGCGAATTCCGTTGTTGATGATGGGCCTGCTGCTGTGTTCCCAAGGCTTTGCCGCTACCGCCCAGCAAAATAAAATGACCACCTGCAATGCCGAGGCCACCACCAAGACGCTCAAAGGCGACGAGCGCAAAGCGTTCATGAAAACCTGCCTGTCGGCGCCCGCCGCCAATGATGCGAAGACGCTGACCCCACAGCAGCAGAAGATGAAAGATTGCAATGCGTCGGCGAAAACCAAGGCGCTGACCGGCGATGCGCGCAAGACGTTCATGAGCACCTGTCTCAAAGGCTGATCGCGCGTTCGCGCTCGCTGAAGATCAAATGTGGGCGGCTGGCTGGGCCCCCCGGTCTACCTGAAGGGCCAGCCCGCTCCCACGCTTGATCGCATTGACTACCGATCCACTCGCTTGATTCCCTCAAGGCTGGCAGACTGCCCATCCTTTAACGCCGTTCGTTTTGAGGCTGTATGCCAACGTTTTCTCAGCGTCACGTGTTATTGCTGGCCAGTTACATCATCATTTTCGGCGGATTACTGCTGGTTCTGCCGCTGAAGTTGCTGCCCAGCCTGCTGGCCGGGCTGTTGGTATTTGAACTGGTCAACATGCTTACCCCTCAACTGCAACGGCTGATCGAAGGTCGGCGTGCGCGCTGGCTGGCCGTGGCCTTGCTCGGCACCCTGATCGTCAGCGTGTTGACCCTGATCTTTGCCGGCGCGATCAGCTTCCTGCTCCACGAAGCGGAAAACCCTGGGGCCTCCCTCGACAAATTCATGGGCGTGGTCGACCGCGCGCGCGGCCAGCTGCCGCCGTTCCTCGACGCTTACCTGCCCGCCAGCGCCGCTGAATTCCGGGTGGCCATCGGCGACTGGATCAGCAAACACCTCAGCGATCTGCAATTGGTGGGTAAAGATGCCGCCCACATGTTCGTCACCCTGCTGATCGGCATGGTGCTCGGCGCGATCATGGCGCTGCAGCGCATCCCCGACCTGACCAAGCGCAAACCCTTGGCTGCCGCGCTGTTCGATCGTCTGCACCTGTTGGTCCAGGCGTTTCGCAACATCGTCTTCGCACAAATCAAGATCGCCGCCCTCAACACCGTGTTTACCGCCGTGTTCCTCGCCGTGGTGCTGCCGCTGTGCGGGATTCACCTGCCGCTGACCAAGACCCTGATCGTGCTGACCTTCCTGCTCGGCCTGCTGCCGGTGATCGGCAACCTGATGTCCAACACCCTGATCACCATCGTCGCGCTGTCGCTGTCGATCTGGGTCGCGGTGGCGGCGCTGGGGTATTTGATCGTGATCCACAAGGTCGAGTACTTCCTCAACGCGCGCATCGTCGGCGGGCAGATCAGTGCCAAGTCGTGGGAATTGTTGTTGGCGATGCTGGTATTCGAAGCCGCGTTCGGCCTGCCGGGGGTGGTGGCGGGGCCGATTTACTATGCGTACCTGAAGAGTGAGCTGAAGCTCGGCGGGATGGTCTGAGGAGGGAGGACACTGCTCTGCTGTAGGAGCGAGCTTGCTCGCGAAAAACCCAAGAGCGCCGCGCGCCGTCAGACAGCCCGCGTTATCGTTGGCGTCCTTCGCGAGCGAGCTCGCTCCTACAGGGGGGCAGTGCGACGGTATCAGCTGCCGTAACGCTTGCTGGCCTCGATCGCCAACCCGCTGCCGATACTGCCGAAGATATTCCCTTCCACATGCCGCGCATTCGGCAGCATCGCCGAGATGCTGTGGCGCAGCGCCGGAATGCCGCTGGAACCGCCGGTAAAGAACACCGTGTCCACCTGCGCCACATCCACCGACGCGTCGGTGAGCAATTGGGTGACGCTGTTGCGCACGCGCTCCAGCAGCCCGTCGATGGCCGACTCGAACAACGTGCGGCTCAGGTCTACGCTCAAGCCCGGCTCAACCCGGTCGAGCAGCACATGACGGCTGTCTTCGTGGGTCAGCTGGATCTTGGTTTCTTCGACTTCCATCGCCAACCAGTGCCCGGCCCGCTGTTCGATCAGCTTGAACAGGCGGTCGATGCCGCCGGTGTCTTCGATGTCGTAGCGCATGCTGCCCAGGGCCAACTGGGATTTTTGCGAGTACACCGAGTTGATGGTGTGCCAGGTGGCCAGGTTCATGTGATGGCTGGTGGGCATGTACGCGCCGCTTTTCATGCGGCTGCCGTAGCCGAACAGCGGCATCATGCCGGCCAGCGAGAGTTGTTTGTCGAAGTCGGTACCGCCGATGTGCACGCCGCCGGTGGCGAGGATGTCGTCGTGGCGGTTGTCGTTGTGGCGACGGTCCGGCGACAGGCGCACCAGCGAGAAGTCCGAGGTACCGCCGCCGATGTCGACAATCAGTACCAGCTCTTCTTTTTCGATGGTGGACTCGTAGTCGAAGGCCGCGGCAATCGGTTCGTACTGGAACGAGATGTCCTTGAAGCCGATCTTGCGCGCCACGTCGACCAAGGTGTTCTCGGCTTCCTGGTCGGCCATCGGGTCGTCATCGACGAAAAACACCGGGCGACCCAGCACCACTTCTTCGAACTCGCGGCCGGTGGTGGCTTCGGCGCGGCTCTTGAGTTGGCCGATAAACAGCGCGAGCAAGTCGGTGAACGGCATCGCAGTGCCCAGCACGCTGGTGTCGTGCTTGATCAGCTTGGAACCCAGCAGGCTCTTGAGCGAGCGCATCAGCCGGCCTTCGTAGTTCTCCAGGTATTCGTGCAGCGCCAGGCGACCGTAGACCGGGCGGCGCTCCTCGAAGTTGAAGAACACCACCGACGGCAAGGTGATTTTGTCGTCCTCCAGCGCGATAAGCGTTTCCATGCCGGGGCGAATCCAGCCGACGGTGGAGTTGGACGTGCCGAAGTCGATGCCGCAGGCACGGGCTGGGGATGGGTTTTTCATGTCTATCGGGTTCCGGTTGAAAAACGGCCGCGCAGTGTATGCCACCCGCGTGCAGATGCGTAGGCCGACGATCTGTTAAATAGCCGGCGGCGCGCCTTGAAAGAGCGGGGTTTGCCCCCAACTTGTCCAGCATACGGTCGGCGGCTGCAAGGTTATTCGTGCGGTGCCGATAAACTACTCAGACGCATCCATCGGCTTGGGATTGAGTTCAGTCAATCCAAACGCTGCAAACCGGCGCATGCTGTGCCCTTGGCTGTGCGATATCGATGACGGAGGGTGACCCCCCAGATGGACTTTAAAGACTATTACAAGATCCTTGGCGTGGAGCCGACAGCGGACGACAAGGCAATCAAGGCCGCCTATCGCAAGCTGGCGCGCAAATATCACCCGGACGTGAGCAAGGAAAAAGACGCCGAAGCCAAGTTCAAGGACGCGTCCGAAGCCTATGAAGCGCTGAAAAGTGCCGACAAGCGTGCCGAGTACGACGAGTTGCGCAAATACGGCCAGCACGGCCAGCCGTTCCAGGGCCCACCGGGCTGGCAGAGCCGTGGCGGCTATGGCGGCGGCCAGGACACGGGCGACTTCTCGGACTTCTTCAGTTCGATCTTCGGCGGGCGCGGCGATGCGTTCGGTGGCGGTCAGCGCCGCAGTACCGGACGCAAGGGCCAGGACGTGGAGATGCAACTGTCGGTGTTTCTTGAGGAGACGCTGTCGACCGAGTCCAAGCAGATCAGCTTCCAGGTGCCGCAATACGACGCCTCGGGCCGGCATGTCAGCAACACCACCAAGAGCCTGAACGTGAAGATCCCTGCCGGGGTGACCGACGGCGAGCGCATCCGCCTCAAGGGCCAGGGCGCGCCGGGCGTTGGCGGCGGGGCCAATGGTGATCTGTACCTGATCGTCAAGTTCGCGCCGCACCCCAAGTTCGAGGTCGAAGGCGAAAACCTGGTGATCACCGTACCGGTGGCACCGTGGGAGCTGGCGTTGGGCACCGAAGTCGCGGTGCCGACCCTGACCGGCAAGATCAACCTCAAGGTCCCGGCTGGCAGCCAGAACGGCCAGCGCATGCGCGCCAAGGGCCATGGCCTGCTGAACAAGAGTGGCCAGCGCGGTTACCTGTTCATCCAGCTCAAAGTGGTGATGCCCAAAGAAGCCAGCGAGGAGGTGCTCGGGTTGTGGAAGGCGCTGGCCGACAGCGCCGCCTTCGATCCGCGCAAAGGCTGGAACGCCTGACCCGCCAGGGCGGCGGTCTTGCAGAGTTAGGCCCAGGCCCGTGGGGGCCATGAATAAGCTGCTCATTTTTACAATGAGGCGCTATTCATGGCCCACGCTCAAGCCCCACTCCCTCCCGGCGATAGGGCGCCGCGCCAGCGTGGCGTAGGGCGCTTCAGAACAGAAAGTAGCGCTGCGCCATCGGCAGCACATCCGCCGGCTCACACCACAGCAACACGCCGTCGGCCTTGACCTGATACGTCTGCGGGTCCACCTCGATGTGCGGCAGGTAGTCGTTGTGGATCAGGTCGGTTTTCTGCACGTCGCGGCAGCCCTTGACCACTGCGATCTGCTTCTTCAGGCCCAAGGCTTGCGGCAAGCCGGCGTCCGCGGCGGCCTGGCTGATAAAGGTCAGGCTGGTGGCGTGCAGGGCGCTGCCGAAGCTGGCGAACATCGGCCGGTAGTGGACCGGCTGCGGCGTGGGAATCGAGGCGTTGGCGTCGCCCATCAGGCTTGAGGCAATCGCGCCGCCCTTGAGGATCAGCGTCGGCTTGATGCCGAAGAACGCCGGCCGCCACAGCACCAGATCAGCCCATTTGCCGACTTCGATGGAACCGACGATATGGCTGATGCCATGGGTGATCGCCGGGTTGATGGTGTACTTGGCGATGTAGCGCTTGGCCCGGAAGTTGTCGTTGCCGGGGCCGTCGCCGGGCAGGGCGCCGCGCTGTTTTTTCATCTTGTCGGCGGTTTGCCAGGTGCGCGTGATCACTTCACCGACGCGGCCCATGGCCTGGCTGTCGGAGCTGATCATCGAGAACGCGCCGAGGTCGTGCAGGATGTCTTCGGCGGCGATGGTTTCGCGGCGGATGCGGCTTTCGGCGAAGGCCACGTCTTCGGCGATGCTCGGGTCGAGGTGATGGCAGACCATCAACATGTCCAGGTGCTCGTCGATGGTGTTGCGCGTGAACGGCCGCGTTGGGTTGGTCGAGCTGGGCAGCACGTTGGGGAAGCCGCAGGCCTTGATGATGTCCGGTGCGTGGCCGCCGCCAGCGCCTTCGGTGTGGTAGGTGTGGATGGTGCGGCCCTTGAGCGCGGCCAGCGTGGTTTCGACGAAGCCGGACTCGTTGAGGGTGTCGCTGTGAATCGCCACCTGCACATCGTATTGGTCGGCGACGTTCAGGCAGTTGTCGATGCTCGCGGGCGTGGTGCCCCAGTCTTCATGCAGCTTCAAACCGATGGCGCCGGCCTTGACCTGCTCGATCAGCGGCTCCGGCAGGCTGGCGTTGCCCTTGCCGGTGAAACCGATGTTCATCGGGAACGAGTCGCTGGCCTGCAGCATGCGCGCCAGGTGCCACGGGCCGGAGGTGCAGGTGGTCGCGTTAGTGCCGGTGGCCGGGCCGGTGCCGCCGCCGATCAGGGTGGTGACGCCGCTGGTCAGCGCTTCTTCGATCTGCTGCGGGCAGATGAAATGCACGTGGCTGTCGATGCCGCCGGCGGTGAGGATCATGCCTTCACCGGCGATCACTTCGGTGCTGGCGCCGATGGCCATGGTCACGCCGGGCTGGATATCCGGGTTGCCGGCCTTGCCGATGGCGTGGATGCGGCCGTTCTTGAGGCCGACGTCGGCCTTGACGATGCCCCAGTGGTCGATGATCAGCGCGTTGGTGATCAACGTGTCGACCACTTCATGGGCGAGCAATTGGCTCTGGCCCTGGCCATCGCGGATGACCTTGCCGCCGCCGAATTTGACCTCTTCGCCATAGACGGTGAAGTCCTGCTCCACTTCGACGAACAACTCGGTGTCGGCCAGGCGGACCTTGTCGCCGACGGTGGGGCCGTACATGTCGGCGTAGGCTTGGCGGCTGATTTTCATGTGTGGTTGCCCTGAAAAATTTATGTTGAATGTGAGTCAGCTATCGGGGGCAAGCCCCCTCCCACATGGGAATGCATTCCAACTGTGGGAGGGGGCTTGCCCCCGATGAGGCCCTAAAGGTCGCCCATGATCCGCCCGGCAAACCCGAACACCCGCCGCCCACCGCCGAAGTCGACCAACTCGACCTCACGGCTCTGCCCCGGCTCGAAGCGCACCGCGGTGCCCGCCGGGATATTCAGGCGCATGCCGCGGCTCAATGCGCGGTCGAAGGTCAGCGCGTCATTGGTCTCGAAAAAGTGATAGTGCGAGCCCACCTGGATCGGCCGGTCGCCGCTGTTGGCCACGCTCAGGCTGACGGTGCGGCGGCCGACGTTGAGTTCGATGTCGCCAGGCTGGATCTGAAATTCACCAGGAATCATGCAGGTTGCCCCAGGGTCTTGTAGTAGATGGCGGTCGGGCTGTAGCGCCCGTCCGGGCTTTGGCAGTAATCGGGCAGTTCACCGACCTTGGTGTAGCGCAGCGCCTGGTAGAAGGCTTCGGCCTCGGAGCCGGCTTCGGTGTCCAGGTACAGCAGGCCGCGCTTGTGTTGGCGCGCGGCGAGTTCCAGGGCGTGCATCAACTGGTGGCCCAGGCCGTGGCGGCGGGCGCTGCTGTGGACCAGCAGTTTTTGCACTTCGGCGCGGTTCAGACCGTTGGCTTTCTGGCACAGCGCCAGTTGCACGCTGGCGATCACCCGCTCGTCGCGCACCACCACCCACAGCAACAGGCTGGCGTCTTCGATGCTCGCTTGCACGCCGTGCAAATACGCGCGGGCCTGGGCCTCATCGAAGTCGGCCATGAAGCCGATCGACGCGCCGTGCCTGACCGCATCCAGCAACAGCTCGATCAAGCCCTGGCGATAGTGGGCAAAACTTTCAGCATTGACTCGACGCAGTTGCGCGGCGTTCATCGATCTCACTCCTGGGGCGGTTCGGCGCCCGGATTCAAGGTCAGTTGCATAAAGGTCAGGTCGAGCCAGCGGCCGAATTTGATGCCCACTTGCGGCATCTGCCCGGTGGTGCTGAAACCCAGGCGCTCATGCAGGCGGAGCGAGGCCTGGTTGCCGCTTTCAATGGCGGCGACCATCACGTGTTTACCGCCGGCGCGCGCGCGTTCGATCAGGGTTTGCATCAGGCGTGGGCCGAGGCCTTTGCCGCGCTGATCGTTGCGCACGTACACCGAGTGCTCGACGCTGTAGCGAAAACCCTCGAAGGGGCGCCAGTCGCCGAACGAGGCGTAGCCCGTCACTTCGTGGTTTTCCACCGCGACAAGGATCGGGTAGCGCTGCGCCTGGCGCGCAGTGAACCAGGCCAGGCGGTTAGCCAGATCCACCGGCTGTTCGTTCCAGATCGCCGTGGTGTTCAGCACCGCGTCGTTGTAGATGTCGCGGATCGCTGGCAGGTCTTGCTCGGTTGCATCACGAATCATGGCTGGGCCTCACGCGATGGGTTGGTGGACGGTCACCAGTTTGGTGCCATCGGGGAAGGTGGCTTCCACCTGGATATCCGGGATCATCTCCGGGATGCCTTCCATCACCTGCTCGCGGCTGAGCAGGGTGGTGCCAAAGTGCATCAGGTCGGCCACGGTACGGCCGTCGCGGGCGCCTTCCATCAGCGCGGCGGAGATGTAGGCGATGGTTTCCGGGTAGTTGAGCTTCACGCCGCGCGCCAGGCGCCGTTCGGCAACTAAGCCTGCGGTGAAGATCAGCAGTTTGTCTTTTTCCCGTGGGGTCAGGTCCATGGTTCAAGGTCCTTCATAAAATGCATTCTTAAATACAATGGAGATCAAGTGTGGGAGGGGGCTTGCCCCCGATAGCAGAGTGTCAGGCAATGCATCTGTAACTGACCCACCGCCATCGGGGGCAAGCCCCCTCCCACATGTTGATCTTCATGTGCTCCAGATTCGCGGTGCCACGGCCTCTCGGCCCAGCACCGCCGGGCGCAACAGCCGCCATAAATCAATCAACCAGCCCCGCGCCAGCAGCGCCTCGCTGGCCAGGCAGCGGGCGACCAGCAAGCCGGGCAGTTGGGTCAGGTCGCCGCGCACCGCGTGGGGCAGGGCGCGGCAGTGTTCGAGTAATTCAGGCTCGATATCACCGGTCAGCAACAGGGTGGCGAATACCGGTTGTCCGTCCAGGCCGATCGGTGAGTCGAGCAAGCCATCGTCGCCCACAATGCGCTGGCGTTCGTGCCAGAGCAACTGGCCGTCGCGGCGGATATCCAGGTGCGATTGAAAGTGCCCGAGGTCGAAGCGCTCGCCGCTGGCCGGGCGGCCCAGGGCGACCACGTCCCAGTACAACAGCCGCGCATCGCCGTGCAGCGCGATGCGTGTGCTGAGTTCGGCCTGGGCGGCGCTGAACACGATGGTTTCCTGAGGCAGCCATTCCAGGGTGGCGCCGGCCTCGACGTTCAGCTCCAGTTGCTGAAACGCCGGGCCGCTGGCGCGGTACCACTTGGCCGCGCCAGGGCTGGTCAATTGCGCCCAGGCGCCCGCGGCGACGTGGGCGCGGATGTCCAGGCGGTCGCCGCCGGCAATGCCACCGGGCGGATGCACGATGATGTGCTGGCACACCTCGGGGCCTTCGGCGTACAGGTGTTTCTGCACGCGCAGCGGGCCGCGGTGGCGGCGCATCACCGGGCGCGTGGTGGCGCCGAAACGCGCGTAGCCGAGCTCCAGCTCGGCGTGCCAGCTGGGGGTGAACAGGGCAGTGGAAACGGGCAGGTTCATGGCGTGTGCTTATCGTTAGGACGCTACAGATTAGATGGTTACGAGACCGCGCACACCGTCGCGTTCCATATTTTCGCCACGGCCTTGCTGGACGATTTCCCCGCGTGACATCACCAGGTACTGGTCGGCCAGTTCGGCGGCAAAGTCGTAGAACTGCTCCACCAACAGGATCGCCATGTCGCCACGGGCCGCAAGCTTTTTGATCACCGCCGCGATCTCCTTGATCACCGACGGCTGGATACCTTCGGTCGGCTCATCGAGAATCAACAGGCGCGGCCGGCTGGCCAGGGCGCGGCCGATCGCCAGTTGCTGTTGCTGGCCGCCGGACAAATCGCCCCCGCGGCGGTGCTTCATTTGCAGCAGCACCGGGAACAGTTCGTAGATAAACCCCGGCACTTCCCTGGCCTCGGCGCCGGGAAAGCGCGACAGGCCCATCAGCAGGTTTTCTTCCACGGTCAGCCGCCCGAAAATCTCGCGGCCCTGGGGCACGTAGGCGATCCCGGCGTGAACGCGCTGGTGCGGCTTGAAACCGGTGATGGCCTTGCCTTCCCAGTTCACCGCGCCCTCTTTGGCGGGCAACAGGCCCATCAGGCACTTGAGCAGGGTGGTCTTGCCCACGCCGTTACGGCCGAGCAGGCAGGTGACTTCGCCGACCTGCACCTCGAATGAAAGCCCGCGCAGGATGTGGCTACCGCCGTAATACTGGTGCAACTTGTCGACTTGCAGCATTCTCAAAACCTCCTCAATTCCCTGTAGGAGCGAGCTTGCTCGCGAAAAACCTGAGGGCGCCGCGTGCATTCAGGCTGCCCGCGTTATCGTTAACGATTTTCGCGAGCAAGCTCGCTCCTACAAAAAAGCGAACTCAGCGCCCGAGGTATACCTCGATCACGCGCTCGTTTTCCTGCACCTGTTCCAGCGACCCTTCGGCCAGCACGCTGCCCTGGTGCAACACGGTCACATGGTCGGCAATCGAACCGACAAACCCCATGTCGTGCTCCACCACCATCAGCGAGTGCTTGCCGGCCAGGCGCTTGAACAGTTCGGCGGTGAATTCGGTTTCGGCGTCGGTCATACCCGCCACCGGTTCGTCGAGCAGCAACAGTTGCGGGTCTTGCATCAGCAGCATGCCGATTTCCAGGAACTGTTTCTGGCCGTGGGACAGCAGGCCGGCCGGGCGATGCACCGAGGCGGTGAGGCGGATGGTGTCGAGCACTTCATCGATGCGGTCCTTCTGTTCCCCGCTCAGGCGTGCGCGCAGGCTGGCCCACACCGACTTGTCGGTCTTCTGCGCCAGCTCCAGGTTTTCGAACACGCTCAAGGCTTCGAACACCGTGGGTTTCTGGAACTTGCGGCCGATGCCGGCCTGGGCGATCTGCACTTCGCTCATTGCGGTCAGGTCGAGGGTTTCGCCGAACCAGGCGTTGCCGTGGCTGGGCCGGGTCTTGCCGGTGATCACGTCCATCAGCGTGGTTTTGCCGGCGCCGTTGGGGCCGATGATGCAGCGCAGTTCGCCGACGCCGATGTAGAGGTTCAAGGCGTTGAGTGCCTTGAAACCGTCGAAGCTGACGCTGATGTCTTCCAGGGTCAGGATCGTGCCGTGGCGCGTATCGAGGCCCGTGCCGGCGGCCTGGCCGATGCCGATCGCGTCGCGGCCGTTGCCGGTGTCGAGAATAGGTTCGAGCATAAATTCCGCCGTCGCAGTCACTCTCATTGTTCACCCCGTTTCTTCAACAGGCCGATCACACCCTTGGGCAAATACAGGGTGACGATGATGAACAACGCCCCCAGGAAGAACAGCCAGTACTCCGGGAACGCCACGGTGAACCAGCTCTTCATGCCGTTGACCACCCCGGCGCCGAGCAGCGGCCCGATCAAGGTGCCGCGCCCACCCAGGGCCACCCACACGGCGGCTTCGATGGAATTGGTCGGCGACATTTCGCTGGGGTTGATGATGCCCACCTGCGGCACGTACAACGCCCCCGCCAAGCCGCACAGCACTGCGCTCAACACCCACACGAACAGCTTGAAACCACGCGGGTCGTAGCCGCAGAACATCAGGCGGTTCTCGGCATCGCGCAGGGCAGTCAGTACCCGGCCGAACTTGCTGCGAGCCAGGCGCCAGCCGATGTACAGGCTGCTCACCAGCAACAGCACGGTGGCGGCAAATAACACCGCGCGCGTGCCCGGTTCGGTGATGCCGAAGCCGAGGATGCTGCGGAAGTTGGTGAAGCCGTTATTGCCGCCGAAGCCGGTCTCGTTGCGAAAGAACAACAGCATCCCGGCGAAGGTCAGCGCCTGGGTCATGATCGAGAAATACACGCCCTTGATCCGCGAGCGGAAGGCGAAGAAGCCGAACACCAGCGCCAGCAACCCCGGCGCCAGCACCACCAGGCACAGCGCCCAGAGGAAGTGCTCGGTGCCGACCCAGTACCAGGGCAATTCGGTCCACGACAAAAAGGTCATGAACGCCGGCAACTCGTCGCCGGAGGCCTGGCGCATCAGGTACATGCCCATGGCATAACCGCCGAGGGCGAAGAACAGGCCGTGGCCGAGGGACAGCATCCCGGCGTAACCCCACACCAGGTCGAGCGCGAGGGCGACGATGGCGTAGCAGAGGATCTTGCCCACCAGCGTCAGGGTGTAGGCCGAGACATGCAGCGCGTTGTCCGCTGGCAGCAGCGACAGCAACGGCAGCGCCAGCAGCACGCCGAGGATCAGCGCGCCGACGGCAATCGTCAGCTTGGGGCCGGCCTTTTGCGTGGCCGTGAGCATCAATGGCTGGTTCATCAGTCGATCACCCGTCCTTTCAGTGCGAAGAGGCCTTGCGGGCGTTTCTGGATAAACAGAATGATCAGCGCAAGGATCAGGATCTTGCCGAGCACGGCGCCGATCTGTGGTTCGAGGATCTTGTTGGCGATCCCCAGGCCGAACGCGGCCATCACGCTACCGGCCAATTGGCCGACACCGCCGAGCACCACGACCAGGAAGGAGTCGATGATGTAGCTCTGGCCCAGGTCGGGGCCGACGTTGCCGATCTGGCTCAGCGCCACACCGCCCAGCCCGGCGATGCCGGAGCCCAGGCCAAAGGCGAGCATGTCCACGCGCCCGGTGGGCACGCCGCAGCAGGCGGCCATGTTGCGGTTCTGGGTGACGGCGCGCACGTTGAGGCCCAGGCGCGTCTTGTTGAGCAGCAGCCACGTCAGCACCACCACGCACAGGGCGAAGGCGATGATCACGATGCGGTTGTACGGCAACACCAGGTTGGGCAGCACTTGAATGCCGCCGGACAGCCAGGCGGGGTTGGCCACTTCGACGTTCTGCGCGCCGAACACCAGGCGCACCAGTTGGATCAGCATCAGGCTGATGCCCCAGGTGGCGAGCAGGGTTTCCAGGGGGCGGCCGTACAGGTGACGAATCACCGTGCGCTCCAGGGCCATGCCAATGGCGGCGGCGACGAAAAACGCCACCGGCAGCGCGATCAGCGGGTAGAACTCGATGGCGTGCGGCACGTACCGCTGCATCAGCAACTGCACCACATAGGTGGAATAAGCGCCGAGCATCAGCATCTCGCCGTGGGCCATGTTGATCACGCCCAGCAGGCCGAACGTGATCGCCAGGCCCAGGGCCGCGAGCAGCAGGATCGAACCGAGGGACATGCCGCTGAAGGCCTGGCCGAGCAGCTCGCCCAGCATCAGTTTGCGCTTGACCTGGGCCAGGCTGGTCTCGGCGGCGGTATGCACGGCGGCGTCGGTTTCCACGCCGGGGGCGAGCAGGGTTTCCAGGCGGGTGCGGGCCAGCGGGTCGCCGGTGCTGCCGAGCAGACGCACGGCGGCCAAACGCACCAGCGGGTCGCTGTCCACCAGTTGCAGGTTGGCCAGGGCCAGGCTGAGGGCGGTGTGGACGTCTTCGACGGTTTCGGCGGCGACGCGCTGGTCGAGGAATTTGAGCTGCGCAGGTTGCGCGGTTTTTTGCAGGGTTTGCGCGGCCGCCAGGCGCACCTTGGGGTCGGCGGCGAGCAGTTGCAGGCTGGCCTGTACGTTGTCGATCAGACCGCGCAGGCGGTTGTTCAGGCGCACGGTCTTGGTTTCACCGTTGACCGTCAGTTGGCCTTGTTGCAGCGCGTCCACCAACTCGATGCGCGCCGGGTCGGGCTGGGCGGCCCAGTCCTGCAGCAGTTTGGCTTGTTGCGTCGGGTTGGCGGCGAGGAAGTCTTCGGCGTCGCCGGCGTGTGCGGCAACAGGCAGCAACAGCAAGGCCGTGAGGATCAAGCGGTAGAGGGCAGTGGGCATAACAAAATGTCCTGAGCATGCACGGGTCGGCTTTATGTGGGAGGGAGCTTGCTCCCGATAGCGCTGGGTCAGGCAATGCATGTACTGACTGATCCACCGCTATCGGGGGCAAGCCCCCTCCCACATGGGTCCGTGGCGGGGCTTAGTTACTTTTCACGGCGTAATCAGGTTTTTTGTCATTGCCAGGAATGTACGGGCTCCATGGCTGTGCGCGGATCGGTTCCTGGGTCTGCCACACCACCGAGAACTGCCCGTCGGCCTGGATCTCACCGATCATTACCGGCTTGTGCAGGTGGTGGTTGGTCTTGTCCATGGTCAGGGTGAAACCCGACGGCGCGGCGAAGGTCTGGCCGGCGAGGGCTTCACGCACTTTGTCGACGTCGGTGGACTTGGCCTTCTCCGCCGCCTGCGCCCACATATGAATGCCCACGTAGGTGGCTTCCATCGGGTCGTTGGTCACGGCTTTGTCCGCGCCCGGCAGGTTGTGTTTCTTGGCGTAGGCTTTCCAGTCGGCGACGAATTTGGTGTTCACCGGGTTCTCTACCGACTGGAAGTAGTTCCAGGCGGCGAGGTTGCCCACCAGCGGCTTGGTGTCGATGCCGCGCAGTTCTTCTTCGCCCACCGAGAACGCCACCACCGGTACGTCGGTGGCTTTGAGGCCCTGGTTGGCCAGCTCTTTGTAGAACGGCACATTGGAGTCGCCGTTCACGGTGGAGATCACCGCGGTCTTGCCGCCCGCCGAGAATTTCTTGATGTTGGCGACGATGGTCTGGTAATCGGCGTGGCCGAACGGGGTGTAGACCTCTTCGATGTCTTTATCCGCGACGCCTTTGGAATGCAGGAACGAACGCAGGATCTTGTTGGTGGTGCGCGGGTACACGTAGTCGGTGCCCAGCAGGAAGAAGCGCTTGGCGCTGCCGCCTTCTTCGCTCATCAGGTATTCCACCGCCGGGATCGCCTGCTGGTTTGGCGCTGCACCGGTATAGAACACGTTCGGCGACATCTCTTCGCCTTCGTATTGCACTGGGTAGAACAGCAGGCCGTTGAGTTCTTCGAACACCGGCAACACCGATTTGCGCGACACCGAGGTCCAGCAGCCGAACACCACGGCGACCTTGTCCTGGGTCAGCAACTGCCGGCTTTTTTCCGCGAACAGCGGCCAGTTCGACGCCGGGTCTACCACCACCGGTTCCAGCATCTTGCCGTTCACACCGCCCTTGGCGTTGATCTCGTCGATGGTCATCAGCGCCATGTCTTTGAGCGAGGTTTCGGAGATGGCCATGGTGCCGGACAACGAATGCAGGATGCCGACCTTGATGGTCTCGGCGGCCTGCACAGTCCAGGTCATGCCCATGGCGACAATCGATGCCGATAGGGTGAAAGCCTTGAGCAAACTACGACGCTTCATGGTGCGATCTCCGGGGATTTGATTTTTTTAGTGGCAGAGTTGGAAGCTGAAGAGTGCATAGCAAGGCCTGTGCCTAAGGCCCGAAACCTCCACTTAAATCGTCACGCTGGGTGTCGCGGGCAAGCCTGGTGCACCGCTTTGGCTCGCGGTCGCAGGGTCGTGCAGGTGGGAGCCCCGAAAGAGGGCATGGAGATGCGGTGCCACGCTGCTGTCCGGGTCTTCCGGGATTCGCGCTTTGCATTCAATACACGGGAGAGCCACTGCATCGATGCGCGCTTTGACATGCTCGCGAAACGCGATGCAGTAATGGCCTCACTGGCGTGTGCGATTGGGTGTTTGTGACAGTACTTTTCGTACAGGGCCTAAATAAGTCATACCTATCTACCGTCTCTGAACGAGCGGTGTACTCCATCTTTGAAGGGGTGCGTCACGGCGATTATTTGCCAGGACGCACGCTTTCTTCGATGAGGTGAAACATGAATGACTTTACGGAACTGCCGCAACAAACCCCTGGACATATACCGGTCCTTCCGGCGCTCAGCCCGTTGTTTATGTCGGCCGACGATGCCGCCCGTTGGGCTTATGAGCGGATCGACTACTCGGTGGCCGACAAGGAATACGGGGGTGCCATTCTTAAACAAGGCAACCGCTACTTCGCCACGACGCCAATCGCTGACCAGCAGTTGACCTTTGATCATCGGATCTTGCTGGCCACGGATGCCGACGACAACTTCATCGCGCCCAACGGCTACAGTTGCGAGGCGCTTTACCATTCTCACCCGCCGAACCTGGAGCAGGTGAAAGCGAGAAACCCCGGGATTAGCGATGATCATGCTTCGATGATGATCAGTTTTTTTTCGCCTGCGGACCTGAGTTTTATCATTGAGCACCGCAGCTCGGTGCGCGCTCATTATTTGTGCGGCCCCGAGGGCTCGCTGCTTAAGTACACAACCTCGGGTTCGGCGGCGGAGGTCCTGCTGAGAAAGCGCCTTCTCGGCGAGGAGCCGTTCCCGGCTTCTGCGGATCGGGAGTCATTGATCTGGATGACCGCCGATGCCGGCGACCTGCGGGTAGTGGTGCCCAACCGTCAATGGGGAGGCGTGCGTGGGCAGATGAAGCGGGGTTGGAGAGTCAATGCCGCCGTGACGCAAGTGACCCAGGAGCAGCCATTTTTCACCCAGGTATTCGCACAGCCTGAATTGGCCGTGATGGCGGCCCTAGCCCTGTCGGCGTCGGCGGCTGGCGAGTATGCCTTCGGGTTTGTACTGAAACACACCCAAAGCGAAAGTTACATCGCGACCTACCCCGAGCTCGCGCCCAGGGCATTGTTCTCTGCCACCGGGCTCTTCCCCGAGCAAGCCTCCGGCAAACTGAAGCTGCCCTCCAACTTTCGGCTCGAAGCCCTCTACTACCGCTCTAAAGCCACGCCAACGGACATCCCCGAAAACGAGTCCTGGTTGTATGCCACATTCCCGACCCCTGCGGAGCTGGTGGCGGCCATCGTGCAGTCAGAAGCGACCCGGGACATACAGAACAAAAGCCGAGGTTTGCGCCTTTACATCGAAACCTCGGATGACGCACTGCTTGAACTCAAGGTGCCAGCGCCCAGTGATGCCGGCGCGCTGGTCAACACCGGCGACGATGGCGTGCTCGGTGACAATGGCGCCCAGGCCGCGCTGAAGGCCGGCAGCCTCAGCCCGCGTGACTATGTGCGCCGGGTGATTGCCGCGACGTCGGTGTCAGTGGTCCAGGCCGGCTTGCTCTGGCGTGTCGTCGGCCCGCTGGACAACCGTTCGGCGGTGTTGAACGGTTTCTATCCGGCGGTATTGAGCCCGCCCTTTATTTCTGCCCACGACGCAGCGGTGTATGCCCACGAGCAGATCGGCTCACGACGTGAGCGAACCTACGGCGGCTATGTACTCAAGGACAAAGAAGGCCGCTTCTTTATCACCCAGCCCCTGGCCAGCGACGCCAACCCGTTTGCCCTCAGGCTGTTTTTTCCGACGGAGCTACCCGGTCCGTTGATCCCTCCCGAGGCTTACGCGATTCACGGCCGCTACGGCTCCCACCCGGCGCTGTCGATGGTCGACCCCGGCTGGGTCAATCAGCGCAACTGGACGCGCGAAGACGCCCTCATCAACCTGCAGATTTTTGGCACCGCCCAAATCTACGATGTGATCCAGTCGGGGCGCCCGGCGTATATGTCGGCTGCCGAGGACTGCCTGCTGGCGTACACCCCGAGCGGCTCCACGCATGAGGCATTGGTGTCTGCCGGCGCTGCGCCGCAACCGGCCGGCAGCGTGCTGCAAAAACGTTTGGACAGCGGTCTGTTCAAACCCGCGCTGTGGGTCACCCGGTTGGCTGAGGCGGGTGACTTGCGGGTGATCCAAGGCAATGTGTTATGGGGCCCGCGTTCGCCGATCTACAAAGACTGGACGCCCTCTTTCGAGTACGCGCCCAGAACCGGCGCTCCCGACTATGTGACCTATGGCGCGCTGTTCGGCACGGCAGACGAAGCCGCCCGCGATCTGCATGCGCGGGTCCATGGGCGCAACCTGCCGGAGCAGGCGTACTTTGCGTTTATCCTCAAGCACCGGGACAAGGCGTTGTACCTGGCCACCGAGGTGGTGGGCGTCAATGAACGGGTCAAGCTGTTCAATCTCAACAGCGTGTTTGCGCCGACAGAAGACAATGACTATCGGTTTCCCGCTGGGTTTTCGCTCTGCGGGCTGTTTCGTTCGCAGCTATGGCAACCGACCGGGCTGTCGCCATCCAGTGCCTGGCTGACCCGCTATTTTGTGATGCCGATGGTGTTGTACGAGGCGCTGTACGAGAGCCAGCGCAGAGGGGTGAAGTACAACGGCGGTAGAAACCTGCCGGTGTACTTTTCAACGCAGGAGGGGGCCCTGTTGAGATTCGTCGCGCTGCCATTTCGCGTGGGCGGCGGCGGGCCGGTGGAAAGTGCCTTTGAACAGGCCGCCAGCGCATTGGCCTCCGGTGAAAAGACGACGCAGACCTTTGTCAGGGAGTGGGCCAACAGCGGCGAGCTCTACGTGGTGCGTACCAGCCAATGCTGGGACCAGCAAGGGCGGGTGTCGCGCACCTGGACGGGTTACGAACACCTGACCCGCCGTCGCGTGGGGCCCGCGTTTGCCAACCCGGATGATGCGGCACGGTATGCCGCGGGCATTGTCGGTGAGGGCCGGCGCCGCACCTATGGCGGCGTCCTGCTCAGGCTGCCCGATGGTGTGTTCGTCGCGACTGATCCGCTGGTGGTGCCGCCCCAGGGCTTTGCGCTGAACTGGATTTATCCCGACCCGGCGATCGCGCAAGGGCTGTACCCGCCGGGAAGTATCATCGTCGCGCGTTACCGCTCGGTGCTCAAGCAAGAGACACAGATACTGTTGTCGGCCACGCAAAAGGCGGTCTACCAGAGCATGTTGCCCACGAGCGTGCTGTCGAACCTGCTGTTCCGTGAAGTCCACATCAAGCGCGAATATGTGTTTGGCCCCGAGGGGGGCATCCTGCGTTATCAACTGACGGGGTCGGCGGAGGAGGAGGCGCTCAAGCTGACGTTGGCGCCGTTGAACCTGGTCAGGGGGGATGTGGCCGACAATGAAGTCGAACGGCAACTGCGCAGCGGAACGCTGCTCCCGGTCGACTTCGTCACGCAGGTGGCGAAGGCCGGCGATCTGCGGGTGGTCAACGGCAACCGCCTGTGGGGCCACCCGCGACGGTTGAGCGGGCCGTTCGTGCCGGACTTGGCCGAGGTCGCGGCGCTGGCGATCAAGCAGGTGTTTGCCGATGCGCCGTGCGGTCCACTCTTTACCCAGGCTTACGACGCCGTGCGTCATGTGCAGCGAGTGTCGTCGCCCCAGGCACAGGTGCAGTTCGGTTATGTACTCAAGGATGCGCGGAAAAACCTGTACATGACGACCTTGCCGCTGGTGCGCGCCGATTACACGCGTTTCGAACAGGTCTTCGTCGATGGCCTGTTGCCCCAGGGGTATACGCTGGATGGCTTGTATCTGTGCGCCTCCACCGTGGCGATTGCGCCGGCGAGCGATGACATGGCGCTGAGTTTCTTCTCGCCCCAGGTACTGGCCGGCGCGGTCAATTTTCTCAGCAACCTGGCCGGCAACGGTGCCCTGCCGCTCTACCTGCTGTGCGCCGACGGCGCGCTGCTGAGGTATTCCTTGCGAAAGCACGAGGGGCAAGCGCTGAGCAGCGAGGCCCGAACGCTCGGACCGCAGTTGCTCGAAGGCGCCTCCAGCGTCGCCGACTACGTGCGCGGGCTCGCGACCAAGGGCGACTTGTATGTGCGTGTCAGGAGCACGGTGTGGGGCAAGGAACAAAGCGTCACCGCGCAGTGGCAACCCAAGGCCGCGCCCTGGCCCGCCCAGGACAACCCACACTTCCTGTCCTTTTGCGGGCCGCTGTTCGGTCATGCCGACGACGCCGCGCGCTGGGCCGAAAAACAACTGGGCGGTTTCAAGGGCCGCGAATACCTCGGCGCCGTGCTGGCGCCGCCAAAGGCGCGGGGGCTCGTGGCGCTTGAGCCGGTGGAGGATCACCGTGCGTGGTTGGTGGACACGATTTCACAGCTGTTCTGGTTCGGTCATCTCGGCTTTGATATCACCCCCGATCACCCGCTGTTCTTCTACACCATCAAAGCGCTCCAGGCGTTTTACAAAGTCATCCCTTTGGGCCTGAATCTATCGTCGCTGGATCAGCGGTTGCTGGACAATTTTGCCGACAAAAATGATCTGCGCCTGTACCTGGACATCATCCGCAGTAACCGTCCGGTCGCCGAGAGTGTCTACCTGGCGTGTCGCGGCGGTGCGCTCCTGAAGTATGTGCCGGGTTTCACGGCGGACGAGACGCGACTGCTGAGTGTCGACTCGTCGCCTTCGCCCAGCGTGCTGGTCAGCGGCTTGCGCGCGGCCGGCACGTTGAGTGTGTTGGAAACCGATACCTTCTGGACGCGACCGGGGGCGCTGGGGGCGGAATGGCAGGTCAAGGACGTACTCGCCGAGCCGGACCCGCAAGCCGTGCTGTACGGCCGGGACAAAGACGAACTCTGACAACGGCGCGGCGCTGACCAAGCCGGCCGCCGTGGATCGCCCGGTCCCCGGCGGCACTTGACCGGCACCCGGGCGTCAAACCCGCGAAGGCTGCGCAAACAGCCGCGACAGCAGCAGGCGATCGAGCGCCCACACGACGATCAGCGACGCGCCCACCAACGGGAAGGCGATCGCCAGCCCGAGCATGATCACCATCGCGGTTTTCCACTTCGGCAGGTCATGACGCAACGGCGGCACTCCGAGGCCGCCCACCGGCCGCCGTTTCCACCAGATCACCACGCCGCTGACGGCACTGAGCAGGATCATCAGGCAGATCAGCAGCACGATCAGTTGATTCACCCAGCCGAACATCTTGCCCTCGTGCAACATCACGCCGGTCTCGGTCGCCCGCGCCACGCCGTTGTAGTGTTCCCAGCGCACATCGGCGAGGACCTTGCCGGTGTACTGGTCCACATGCAGGGTGGCGTCATTGCGCGGGTCGTTGGCGAACACCGAGACAGTGAATACGCCCTCGGCGGTGGTGGGCGGGGTGATGCTGTAGCCGGGCTCGACCTTGCGCGAGGTGGCCAGGTCGACCACCTGTTGCAGGCTGATGGTGGGCGCGGCGGGGGCGGCATGCATCGCGCCGTGGTTCATGTGTTCGGCATGGTCGCCGGACACCGGCATCGGTGTGTTTTCCATGGCCCAGGGCACGGTCTGTTGCGTCGCGGTGTTGAGCACGCGCGCCTGTTGATCGGAGGTCGGCACGTTGTTCCACATCGCCGCCGGGAAGCGGTTCCACAGGTCGGCGTATTGCTTGCCCCAAAAGCCGGTCCAGGCCATGCCGCTGAGCAGCATCACCAGCAACAACGCCGCGCCCCAGAAACCGGTGACGACATGCAGGTCGCGCCAGAACACACGGCCACGGGTGTTGAAGCGCGGCCACAGCACCCCGGACGATGACTTGCCGCGTGGCCACCACAAGTACATGCCTGAGATCACCAGCATCACGCCCCAACCGGCAGCGAGCTCGACCAGGCGGTCACCCACGGTGCCTATCATCAACTCGCCGTGCAGGGCGCGTGCGATGGCTTGCAGGTTGTTTTTCGCGTCCTGCGTGCCGAGCACGGTGCCGCGATACGGGTCGACGAACACCGTCATTTCGCGGCCGCCGTCGTGCATGACGAACTGTGCGCTGCTGGTGGCGTCGGCCGGTGGCAAGTATTTGCTGAGCCGGCCCTGGGGGTAGGCGGCCTTGGCGCGCTGCAGTTGCTCGTCGGCGCTCAGTGCGCGTTCGGCGGCGGGGACGGTGAGCAGGTGGCCGTACATCAGCGGGTCGAGCTGGGGCTTGAACAGGTAGATGATGCCGGTCAGGGCCAGCAGCACCATGAAGGGGGCGACAAACAGCCCGGCGTAGAAATGCCAACGCCAGGCCAGGTTGTAGAAGGAGATTTTTTGTGTGCTCATCAGGGGGGGCTCCGCAAGGTTTTGTTTTTTTGGGGTCAGTTACACCGCCATCGGGGGCAAGCCCCCTCCCACATTTGAAGTGCATTCCAAGTGTGGGAGGGGCGGTGCGACGATTCGACTTGCCCCCGATGCTTTTAGAAGCTCATGTCGACCTTGGTCCAGAGCGTGCGCCCCGGCTCCTTGATGGCCTGCGGATCGTTGGCCGGGTAGCCGAACCCGGCGTTGCCGGCCAGGTTCAAGTGCTCGGCGTAGGCTTTGCCGAACAGGTTGTCGACGCCGGTACTGACCTTGAAGTTTTTATTGATGCGGTACGCCGCGTTCAGCGAGAACACGCCAAAGCCGCCGCTCTTGTCGTAGTCCTTGCCGACCACGTTGCCTTTGTTCTGGTCGATGCGGTTTTGCGCGGCGACCACTCGCCACAGGGCGCCGGCGCTCCAGTCGTCCTCGCTGTAGGTCAGGCCCAGGCGCGCATCCAGCGGCGGCATTTGCGGCAGGGGCTTGCCGTCGCTGCTGTTCTTGCCCCAGGCGTAGGCGAGGGTGGCGTCGGCCTTCCAGTTTTGGGTCAGCTTGTACGCCGCGCCCAGTTCGCCGCCCATGATCCGTGCGTCGACGTTGCGCGCCTGGGACGTGGTGCCCATCATTCCGGTCCGGTAGTCGAACAGGATGAAGTCGCGTACCTGCCCGACGTAACCCGAGGCCCAGGCTTCGAGGTCGGCGGTCTTGTATTGCGCGCCGAAGTCGAGCTGGGTGGTTTTTTCCGGTTTCACGCCATCGAACGCGTTGACCGAACCGGCCGCGCCGGTGTTGGGGGAAAACAGTTCCCAGTAGTCCGGGAAGCGTTCGGCGTGGCCCAGCCCGGCGTAGAGCGTGGTCGGGGTGTCTGCCAGGTCGTGCTCGTAGCGCATGAAGCCCGAGGGCAGGGTGTCGGCGCGGGTGTCATCGGCGGTCGGGTTGGCGCGTGCCGACATGCCTGAGCCGATGGTCTGGCGGAAGTCCCGGGCCGAGGCGCGATCCAGGCGCGCGCCGGTGATCAGGCGGTCGCGGTCGGCGGCGTACCAGGTCAGCTCGCCGAATACGCCGTAGTTATGGAAGTTGGCGTCCTTGTTGCGCGGCAAATCCTTGTAGGTGTCGACGCCCATGCTGCTGCGCTGGCGGTGTTCGTTGGTCTGCGCATCCAGACCGCCGATCAGTTGCAGGTCGGCCCAGCGCCAGGTCGCCTTGATCCGCGCGCCGAGGGTGCGGCGGTCGACGTTGGAGGCCATGGGGCCTGCCATCATCCCGGTGCCCGACGGGACGCGCAGGCTGTAGTTGTCCATGACGTGGTCGGCGTAGTTGTAGTAGACCTGGGCCTCGACCTTGTCCAGCACCTCGCCGATATTGGATTTTTCGAAGCGCAGCCCCAGGCTTTCGCGCAGGAACTGCGAGCCGTCCATGCCGCGCCCGGCGTAGCGCGCCTCGCCATCGCCGCGGCCGGCGGTGAGTTCGAGCAGGGTGTCGGCGTCGGGGGTGAAACCGACCGCGACGTCACCGTTCCACTTGTCGTAGCGCGAGGCGACGGTGTCGTTGTTGCCGTCCTTGTAGTCGTCGGCGTGCGCCTGGTTGCCGATCACCCGCACGTAACCCAGGGGCCCGCCGGCAGCGGCGTCGATGACTTTGTCGAAGCGCCCGTTGGAGCCGGCCAGCACGCTGGCGTTGAGCCGCGTGCCCAGTTCGCCGAAATGCTCGGGCTCGCGCTCGAACAGGATGGTGCCGGCCGACGCGCCCGGGCCCCAGAGCACGGTTTGCGGGCCTTTGATCACGGTGAGTGTGTCGTAGGTTTCCGGGGAAATGTACGAAGTGGGCGCGTCCATCCGGCCCGGGCAGGCGCCGAGCATCATGCTGCCGTTGGTGAGGATGTTCAGGCGCGAGCCGAACATGCCGCGCAGCACCGGGTCGCCGTTGGTGCCGCCGTTGCGCACCAGGGCGAAGCCGGGGATGGTCTTGAGATAGTCGCCGCCGTCGCTGGCGGGCACTGGCTGGCGCGGGTCTTTCGGGTTGGTGACCACGGTCAGCGGCGAGCTGGGGGCGATCGCGGTGATCACGGTGGGGCTCAGTTCGTGCTCGGCGTGCTCATCGGTATCGGCATGGGCCTGTGGCATCAAGAGCGCGCCGCACAGAACGGCGAACACGGGAGTGCTTCCCAAACGGGTGTCAGCAGAAAACCTGGACATGAAAAATTCCATCTATCAATCGTAAACAACACGGCCAGCAGCCTGCGGCTGTCTGTCTAACGTCGGCCGGGGTGAAGTAACGGTGTCAAGTGCTTACGCGGCGATGGGTGGGGCACGGCTGCGCGCGCCGGGGAAAATGCTCTGCCGGGCATGGCCCAGGCGCGGTGAGGGGGTGAGGGCGTTGGCCGGCGATGGGGCGCCGAGGGTGAGGTAGGACACGCTGCCGGGCAGTGCCGGGCAACTGAAGAGCAGGCTGCAATAGCCGCACTTTTCCCAGAGGACGTGGTGTTCGTCGGGGGCTTGTTTTTGAGGCGGACGGTGTTGCGGTTCGCCGTGGCACTCGGGCATGTCCATGGACATGCTCATGGACATACCGGCGTGCTGATTCATCGGCATCGCTTGGGAAATCAGCGGACCGATAAAGATCATCAGCATGGCGAACAGGCTGATCCAACTGCCGCGCTTAAGGCTCACGGGCCTGCGGCGCGGCGCGGACAACCTGGCGCGAGGGGCGCCCATCGAGTGTTGGCCTACTCGCCGTGTTTATGCTCGTGGGGTGCCATCGGCGGGACTTTCTGCACGGACACTTGCACCTCGACGTCCCCGGCTTTTTCGAAGGTCAGGGTCAGTGGGAAGTGCTTGCCGTCGGCCAGTACGCTGCGGTCTTTGAGGCCCAGCAACATCACGTGATAGGCCATGGGCGCGAAGGTCAAGTCACCCTTGGCCGGCACGGCAACGCTGGGCACTTGTTGCATCTTCATCAATGCGCCTTGCATCACATGCTCATGCAGTTCGGCCTTGTCCGCCACCGGCGTCTTGGCGCTGAGCAGGCGGTCCGGGGTTTCGCCGGTATTGTGAACCACAAAGTAGGCCGCGACGGTCGGCGCGTTGGGGGGCAATTCCTGGGACCAGGGATCGCTGACCAGCAGGTCGCCGGCCTTGAAGTCGTCGGCATTGGCAGCACTGAACACCGGCAGCAGCAATGCGGCCAGAAGCAGGGAAGATTTGAGCATGGCAGTTCTCCAGAACGGTTCTAAACGCAGTTCACTTGCGAAGACCATCAGACCGTTGGAGAGGCGCGCGGGTTAAGGCTCGGCCATTGCTGGCGCGGCGTCGGGGACTGCAATGACGGTGGCGGCAGGCTCTGCGCCGCCTCGAACCGCGTGACATACAACTGCGGCACATGCCCCGGCAACGCCACCAACGGCGCCGAGCCCGAGCAACACCAGCAATGCTGCATGGCGGAATGATCGTCCTGCGCCGGTGCCGGAATGTCCAACTTGCCCAGGGCAACGGTTTTCAGGCTGGCGCCATTGGACGAACAGAAACTGCCCCACAACAGTTGCTGCGCGGGGTCCTTGGACTGCTGCATCGCCCCGGCCAGCGGCATGGCAAAGGCGTTGAACAGCACTGCAAAGCAGGCGATCCAGACGATTGCAAAGCGTTGACGGGCCATGGCGGACAATCCGTAGGGTTAAACGATCAGGCGGGTATTTAGCCTGATCGGGGGGGATAAGTAAAAAGTGGCGGTGTGGTTTGGTGTCGCAGTGTGTCAGAGCGCGGTGGCGTGAAGCTTGAGGCCCAGCGCTTTCATGACTTTCATGATAGTCGCGAACTCGGGATTGCCAGTGCTGGAGAGGGCTTTGTACAAACTTTCTCGTCCCAGGCCGGCGTCGCGAGCGACTTGGGTCATGCCTTGGGCGCGAGCGATATCGTTCAACGCCGTGCGAATCAACAGACCGTCGCCAGCATCTTCTTCAAAGCAAGCATCCAGATAGGCGGCCATCTCAAAAGGAGTCTTGAGATATTTTGCGGCATCGAAACGGGTAAAGGATTCGCTCATAAGTCACTCCTTGCGGCCAAGATTTTTTGCCATGTGTATTGCACGTTGGATGTCTCGGCTTTGTGTTGATTTGTCGCCGCCCATCAGCAGCAGATAAACCACCTTGTCTCCGGTCAATCACGGCCCATGTCAACCAAAGTGAACGCTAAACCACATACGGATTTATCTGGTAAATACTGCGCAGCCACCCTCGCGTTCGAGTGAAACTCCAAACTGAGACGATAGGAATCCCATCCTCCTGTAGTCCCAATCGGCAGCGGTAACTTCACTGGCCCTTTGGACTCGTGCGGTTTCCCAAGTGTGTTATGGATACTCTCTTGGTTCATCGATAGGCCGAATGGTGCAGGTAGCTCACCCGCGTACTTGGGCTCTCCCTCCGCCAGTGCAATCAGGCAAAAAACGACTCGCTCTAACCGCATGGTTTCAGCCCAAAACCAAAGCTCAATGCCTGGTTCCGGCTTATGGATGAAATGGGTATTTTGGCTATCTGCAAATAAAGGTTTTATCGACCCTACGAGAAGTAAGCCCGCGGCAATAAAATCGTTGTAAGTGCTGCCCAAGCCTCTTACCAAACGATTGATTTTTACTGCGTCCATTCTAGTACCACCCCTGATTTTCGTTGACCTTATGCATTTGAGTACGCGCCATCTCAAGATCAGACTCGGCGAAGCCGTGATCCAGAAGGTATGGCTTGATAGCATCGAAATTGCTGTCTACTGCATGACGAAGATCGCCAGCATCTAACGCCTGTTTTTCCTCCGTGTTTCGCCAGCCGTAGGTCTCACTAAACTTCTGGTGGATGTGAGACGGAATCGCAATGCTTGCAGCATTATTTAACGTGTCCTTAAGCTGCTTCTCTGTAAAGCTTATTGCATAGCGTTCGAGATGACGTCTTATTGCCGCCTGCGAAGGCATATGATCCACATGCAGCCCCTTACGCAGTCGTCCGTTGAACGCACCATAGATATCGACTTCCAATGGTCTGACCGCTGGCTTGGCAAACACCAAATACAACGGCGGCACACCCGAGTCAGCAGGAAACGTAATGATCGTGTCCTGCCAGGTAACATCCTCTGCATCCTGGCCTGGGTAGTGACTGATTGCCGAATCCTGCCCCACCGCAACCGGATGAACGAACAAATTATCCAAGCGTTCCGGTGTACCCGGATACGGGCTCGGCGCACTGACCACCGGCCCGTTGTTCGGCGTCCAAGTGATGCTGATGCCATCCAGCACCGCCACCATCGCGCTCTTGTCCGCATTCCACCTGGCTTGCGCGACAGGTACACGATCAGCGCCACTTTCGGGCTTGGTATGTACACCGTAGATGTGCAACTCACCTGACTCGTCCTGGCGAAACTGAAACCGCACTCGCGTACTGGCCGAGCGCATACCTGCCAGTTGTTCCGGGGTGTAGAGCGTCGAATCACCCATATCCCTTGGCCAAAAAGCCAGCAGCACGACGTTGAGTGCTGAACTGGCTCCGGCCAGTCCTCGTATGGCCCAGGCGCCAAGGCCGCTGCCGAGTGTTCCGGCGACCCTCCCGACGGCACCCGCAGTGCCGGTCGAAGCCATGACGGCCGTGGTGCCAAAGTTTGTCGCGTGTTCAGGGCTGGTTCCCGCCGCCGTGGAACCGACCGGCACCGAAACGCATGACTTGGCGAACACACACGCATCAGCGGCACGATTCATTACGCCGGGGGTGGATAAGTTGGAAACGGGCGGGTTGGGGGTGTTTGGTCCGGTCCAAGTGAAGGCGGCACGCTGGGGTTGTGTTTCGAACACCTGACACTTGAAGCGCTGGCAGGCGATCAGCTCCGGTGGCGGGTCGCATTTGCACAGACAGAGATCACCCTCAAGCGCCGCTTGTTTACCGCCCCAGTCTTCGTGCAGGCGAGGCCCAACGAGCGCGATGACGCCTTCAGTGCCGCATGCCGGACAAGCGACCCGGTCACCCTCCCTGGCGATCATTTGGCCGTTGAAGCTGGTGCGCTCCAGGCCACTGATCACTTTGCCGCCCGCCGTGGTCGTCGCGCCAGTGGTGATGTTGTAGCGCTTCACATCTGGCTCTCCACGCGATATCCAGGCTGCAGAAGGTCAGGGATGCCATCGTCGTCCGCGTACTCCACCACCTGAGCCAGGTTTTGCAGGCTGCCGATCAGTGTGTTATCGGAGCTGTTCATGTCACTTCCTTTTTTTGCGTGCAGAGGCCTCACACACCATCGTGGTGTTGAGTCGTGCAGAGGGGATCGCGCCGGGAATGGCGCCAGGAAGAGGCTGCTGAATGATGAAGGACCAAACAACTGACCGTTCGGCTAGGTTTTTGTAAAAACAGAAACTTCCGACAAGTGTTTGAGGTTGCCCCTAGGAAACTCGCTCTCTAGTCTCCGTACACCGTTGCAAACGCAGCGGGCGGGCGTCGCGGCCCGGATTTTCTAAGAGCAAAGCGCTATCACCTGCTTTCAGTTGACGCCTTTTTATCGTCTACTGTGCGGCGCTATGGTGGCTGTGCGCGGGATACCTTCGGGTATGCCGGGTTGCCTTAGGACCGGTCCGCGAACCTGCGCACAGCTGCCACCCCATCGCGTCGCGGCGATCAGTGGCAGCTCCACTTTCCTGAGGAGCTTCACAATGATTAAACCCACCCCAAATCCCCCCGTCCGGCTATTTGCCGTGGCCGATGGAATCAGCACCGAAGACCTGTTGGTCAACCTCATCGAAACACTCGCCTCGGCCGATGCACTGAGTTGCGACCTTGCGTTTAACCTGGATGGCCCGAAACGAGAGGAATTGCTGGGCGTTGCGCAGTTGATAGGACTGGCGCAGTTACTGGCTGATCGCGTACAGGATGGTGTAGGGCAGATGACTGCCGCGAGGCGCTAATAGCCTGAGGAGTGATCGTTCCTGTGTTCGTCCAAAGGAACGATCTGCCAACTGTGTCGACAGCGTCGACACAATCGGCTCTCCGAATACCCCGCGCTAGTTTTCCAACATTTCATGTTTGATGCACAGACATGCCAGCACAGCATCATCTGTGTGACATTGGTGGTGTGGTTTGATGTCGCAAATTATGCGGTGGGAACTCCGTGGACCTGCATATCGACACCTAACGCTTTTCTAATCACTGCAAAAATCGCTGCCAGGTTATCCATGCTTGGGTTTCCGCTGGCTGACAACATCCGGTGCAGGCTTTTACTAGGTTTAGCGGTCTCTTTCGCAAGCCCTTCAAATCCTACTGTGGCGTTGACCAAATCACGCAGAATTACGCGTGAAATTTCCGGCTCGCCATTGAGAAAAAGCGTAGCAGCCTCATCCAGGAGTGCTTGGGCAAATTCAGGGTCGCGTTGAGCGCGTTCGGCGATGGTGTGTTTGTAGCTGCGGGTTAGCGCCATGCTGGTTACCTCTTTTGTTCCGATGCCTTGCGCCGCTGATACTCTGCGATCAGCGACTTTACTGCGGTGAGATCGCGTTTTGGGCTGACGTGGTTGTCGCCTCGGTATTCTTCAATCTCAATCATTGGTCATCCAGAAGGTAACAAATAGGTTACCAATCAAGCAGGCGAGCGATCCTGACTTATCGAATGAAGTTTGCCAACGCGATGAGTGTTTCTTCCAGCGACAAGAGTTCCCGATCCACTTGAGCCAACACCGGCCGCCTCAACACCAACACCGGCACCCCTCGCTCGCGCGCCACTTCCAGCTTCGGTTCGGTGGCGGTGCTGCCACTGTTCTTGCTGATCAGCACATCGATCTTTTGTCGTTCGAACAACGCACGCTCGTTTTCGATCAGAAACGGCCCACGCGCGCCGATGACTTCGCAGCGTTCATTGCCCGGATACACCTCCAACGCGCGCAGTGTCCAGAATTGCTCCTGCGGGATCTCATCAAGATGCTGCAACGGCTCGCGGCCCAAGGTGAACAGCGGGCGCTTGAAGGGTTTCAGGGCCTCGATCAGCTCGGCCCAGTCAGCGACTTCGCGCCAGTCATCCCCCGCTTGCGGTCGCCATGCCGGGCGGCGCAGGGCCCAACACGGCACACCGCACAACCGTGCTGCCTGGGCGGCGTTGTGGCTGATCTGTGCCGCATACGGGTGGGTGGCGTCGAGGATCAGGCCGATGTGTTCGTCGCGCACGAACTGCGCCAACCCTTCAACCCCGCCGTAGCCACCGACACGCACCTGGCAGGTGAGGTCGGTCGGCACGCGGCCCACACCGGCCAGACTGTAGATATGTTCGGGGCCGAGGGTGCGGGCGATGGCGAGGGCTTCGGTGACGCCGCCCAGTAGCAGGATCGGTTTCATAGGGGCTTGATCACGTCCAGCAGGGTGATCGGCAGCGCCTGGCGCCAGGTGTCGAATTCACCGAGCGGCTGGGCCTGGGCCACGTGGAGGCGGGTCAGTTCGCCGCCGTGTCGGGCGCGCCAGGCCATCAGGGTCATTTCGCTTTGCAGGGTCACGGCGTTGGCGACCAGGCGGCCACCGGGGCGCAGGTGCTGCCAGCAGGTCTCGAGCACGCCGTCGCGGGTGACGCCGCCGCCGATGAAGATCGCGTCGGGCGTTTCCAGGCCGCCGAGGGCCGCGGGTGCGGTGCCGCGCACCAGTTGCAGGCCGGGCACGCCGAGGGCGTCGCGGTTATGTTCGATCAGGCCTTGGCGGCCGGCATCGGCTTCAATCGCCAAGGCGCGGCAGCTCGGGTGGGCGCGCATCCACTCGATGCCGATGGAGCCGCTGCCCGCGCCCACGTCCCAGAGCAATTCGCCGGGCAGTGGCGCCAGGCGGGCCAGGGTCATGGCGCGCACGTCGCGCTTGGTCAGTTGGCCGTCGTGTTTGAATGCCACATCCGGCAGGCCGGCGAGGCGCGACAGGCGCGGGGCATCGGCGTCGGCCAGGCAGTCGATGGCGACCAGGTTCAGATCGGCGACCGCGGCGTGCAGCCAAGCGTGGGCCACGCCATCGACACGCCGCTCAGCCGCGCCGCCCAGGTGTTCAAAGACGCTGAGGCGGCTCGGCCCAAAGCCGGATTCAGCCAACAGCGCGGCAATCGCGGCAGGGCTCTGCCCGTCATTGCTCAACACCAGCAAGCGCACGCCGCTGGCCAGATGTGCATTCAACGCCGCCAAGGGCCGGGCCACCACCGATAACGTCATCACGTCCTGCAACGCCCAGCCCAAACGCGCCGCCGCCAGCGACACAGAGGAGGGCGCCGGCAAAATCAGCATCTCTTCAGCCGGCACCTGCCGCGCCAGGCTGGCGCCGACGCCATAGAACATCGGGTCGCCGCTGGCCAGCACGCACACCGGTTCACCGCGTCGCGCCAATAGCGGCGCCAGGGAAAACGGGCTCGGCCACAACTGGCGTTCGCCGCGCACGCACACCGGCAACAGGTCCAATTGGCGCTGGCCACCGATGATCCGCGCGGCACGCAATACGGCGTGCCGGGCGTTTCTGCCGAGCCCTTTGAAGCCGTCTTCACCGATGCCTATTACCGTCAGCCAGGGCGACATATGAACTCCTTGAACGACATCCGACGGGCAGGCTTTTCATGCCGTCGGACAAAGCAGGCATAATACCGCGCCTTGACCCGCGAACCGGTAGCCCCGTGAACCCAATCCCTGCTCTGAACACCTTGCGCCCCTCGGCTTGCCCGGGGTTGCTGCGTATCGTCCAGGCGTTGGACGGCGGCATTTGCCGGATCAAACTGGCCGGCGGCGCGATCAGCGCCGCACAAGCCCATGCCGTGGCGGACGCGGCCCAGGCCTATGCGGGCGGGGTGATCGAGGCGACCAACCGCGCCAACCTGCAGATCCGCGGGATCGGTGCCGAGCAGCAGGCTTTGATCGCGATGCTCCTTGCCGCGGGCCTCGGCCCCAGCACCGCCGCCGGTGACGACGTGCGCAACCTGATGCTCAGCCCCAGCGCCGGTATCGACCCGCAGATGCTGTTCGATACGCGCCCGCTGGCCGACCAGATCCTCGCCACCCTGCAAAACCACACGCGCTTCCACGAGCTGTCGGCCAAGTTCGCGGTGCAACTGGATGGCGGTGAAGCCCTGGCGATGCTCGAACATCACCATGACCTGTGGCTGTCGGCCTTTGAGCAGGGCGGCGAAACACTGCTCGCGTTCGGCCTGGCCGGCTGCCCGGGGTTGGATGCGCCGTTGGCGGCCGTGCGCTTGGAGCAGGGGCATGCCTTGGTGGTGGCGGTGTTGGAACGGTTTCTGGACCTGGCCACGCCGGCGCAAACACGCATGCGTCATCTGCCTGTGGATAACTTCCTGGTCGGGCTGGACCTGCCGTTATTGCCGGTCGATGGCTTCAAGCGCCCGGCCAGCGGGGCGTGGCTGCACCTGGGAAGTTATCCACAGCGTCAGCACGGTCGGGTCTACGTGACCGCCGTGACGCCGCTGGGTCGACTCGACGCCTCCATGCTCAAGGGCGCAGCGCAACTCGCCGATGAGTATGGCGACGGCACGCTGCGCTTTACCCCCTGGCAAGGCCTGCTGCTGCCCAACGCCAAATGCCAGGATGCCGCCGCGATCACCGCGCGCCTGGAACAGCTGGGCTTCCTCTGCTCGGCCGACCAGCCGCTGGCGCAGCTGATCGCCTGCACCGGCTCCAGCGGCTGCGGCAAAGGCCTGGCCGATACCAAGGCCGACGCGATGCAACTGGCCGCGCTGCGCCCCGGCCACGCGGTACATCTGTCTGGCTGCGCGCGTTCCTGCGCCGCCGCGCACATCGCGCCGGTGACCTTGCTGGCGGTCAGCCCCGGCCATTACGACGTCTATTTTCGCGAAGCAGCCCAGCCCGGTTTCGGCCGGCTGCACGCGCGCACTCTTTCTATTGAAGCGGCGGGCGCCCTGCTGCGCGCTCACCCACGGAGCAACACCGATGATTGATTACATCCGCGACGGTCAGGAGATCTATCGCAACTCCTTCGCCATTATTCGCGCGGAAGCCAGGTTGGAGCGCATCCCGGCCGACCTGGAAAAACTCGCGGTGCGCGTGATTCATGCCTGCGGCATGGTCGAGGCGATCGACGGCCTGCAGTTCTCCGCAGGCGCAGGCAAGGCCGGGCGCGAGGCGCTGGCCGCGGGTGCGCCGATTCTGTGCGATGCGCGGATGGTGTCCGAAGGCGTGACCCGTGCGCGGCTACCGGCCAACAACGAAGTGATCTGTACCCTGCGCGACGAACGCGTGCCGGCGTTGGCGCAGAAGCTGGGCAACACCCGCTCCGCCGCCGCCCTGGAACTGTGGCGCCCGCACCTGGCCGGCAGTGTGGTGGTGATCGGCAATGCGCCGACCGCCTTGTTCTACCTGCTGGAAATGCTCGACGCCGGCGCGCCGAAACCGGCGTTGATCCTTGGCTTCCCGGTGGGCTTCGTCGGCGCCGCCGAATCCAAGGCGATGCTGGCCGCCGACAGCCGTGGCGTGCCGTTCGTGATCATGCAGGGCCGCCTGGGCGGCAGTGCGATGGCGGCCGCGGCGGTCAATGCCCTGGCCACGGAGGTCGAATAATGCCGGCACGCGGACGTTTGATCGGCCTGGGCGTCGGCCCCGGCGACCCGGAACTGATCACCCTCAAGGCCCTGCGCCTGCTGCGCGAATCGCCGGTGGTGGCGTACTTCGTGGCCAAGGGCAAAAAGGGCAACGCCTTCGGCATCATCGAAGACCACCTGGTGGCGCAGCAAACCCTGATGCCGCTGGTGTACCCGGTGACCACCGAAGCGTTGCCGGCGCCGCTGTCCTATGAACAGGTGATCAGCGATTTCTACGACAGCGCCAGCCAGGACGTCGCCGCGCACCTGGACGCCGGCCGCGATGTGGCGGTGATCTGTGAAGGCGACCCGTTCTTCTACGGCTCCTACATGTACCTGCATGACCGTCTGGCCGAGCGCTACGAAGCGCAGGTCATCCCCGGCGTGTGTTCGATGCTCGGTGGCGCCTCGGTGCTCGGCGCGCCGCTGGTGTATCGCAACCAGAGCCTGTCGGTGCTGTCGGGGGTGCTGCCCCATGAAGACCTCAAGCGTCGCCTGGCGGATGCCGATGCGGCGGTGATCATGAAGCTGGGGCGCAACTTCCCCAAGGTGCGCCAGGTGCTCGAAGAACTCGGCCTGGCCGAGCGTGCGCTGTATGTGGAGCGCGCGACCATGGCCAACCAGAAAATCGTCCCGCTGGATCAAGTCGAGCCGATGTCCTCACCGTATTTCTCGCTGATCATCGTGCCCGGTGAACGGTGGCAAGGTTGATGCGCCCGGCGATCGTCATCCTCGGGCAGGGCAGCCTGGCCACGGCGCGCAGGATTGCGCAGGTGTATCCGGGTGCGGTGATCCACGGCCTGCTGGGCCGGGTCGACGGCGCGGACCAGAGCTACCGCGAATTCGGCGCAACCCTGCGCCAGCTCTATCAGCAAGGCACGCCGCTGATCGCGCTGTGCGCCGCCGGTATCGTGATCCGCACCCTGGCGCCGCTGCTGCTGGAAAAAGGCGAAGAGCCCGCCGTACTGGCCGTGGCCGAAGACGGCAGTGCGGTGGTGCCGTTACTCGGTGGCCTGGGCGGGGTGAATGACATGGCGCGGGAGATTGCCGCGGCGTTGGGCGTGGCCGCCGCGATCACCACCAGTGGCGAGCTGCGTTTCGGCACGTGCCTGCTCAACCCGCCGGCCGGTTATCAACTGGCGGACCTGGAGCTGGGCAAGCGCTTCGTCAGCGACCTGCTTGCCGGCGAAAGCGTGCGTATCGAAGGCGCGGCGCCGTGGCTTGACCAGGCCAACCTGGCGCAGGACCGACAGGCGCGCCTGGCGATCCACGTAGGCAGCGCCGAGCGCGTACCGGCGGCCAACGAGTTGCTGATTTATCCACAGAGCGTGTGCGTCACCTGCAAGCCCGGCGCGCAATTGGCGCAGCGTGTGCGTGGCGCGTTGCATGCCTCGGGGATTGCCCTGCAGTCGCTGGCCTGCCTGTTGGCCAGCGATACCCAGATGGCCGAACCGTCGTTGCACGAAGCGGCGTTGGAGTTAGGCGTGCCGCTGCGTTTCGCCGAGGTGGAGCAAGCGGCGGACGTCGTTGTTTCGGTCGCCGAGCAGCCCTTGGACGTGTCCCAGGTCGGTCGCCCGCGTGGCCGCCTTGCGGTGATCGGCCTTGGCCCTGGCGCCGCCGACCTGATGGTGCCGGCGGTGAAGGCCGAACTGGCGCGCTGTACCGATGTGCTGGGGTACGAAACCTACGTCCGCATGGCCGGGCCGTTCCGCGACGATCAGGTGCAGCACTGCACCGACAACCGTGAAGAAATGCAGCGCGCCCGCCACGCTTTCGCGCTGGCCGCCCAAGGCCGTTCGGTGGTAGTGGTGTCGTCCGGCGACCCTGGTGTGTTCGCCATGGCGGCGGCGGTGATCGAGGCGCTGCACGAGTCCGACGACCCGGCCTGGCACCAGGTCGAGCTGGAAATCCTGCCGGGTGTTTCCGCGTCCCTGGCCACCGCGGCCCAGGCCGGCGCGCCGTTGGGGCACGACTTCTGCGTGATGTCGCTGTCGGACAACCTCAAGCCCTGGTCGATCATCGAGCAGCGCCTGGACCTCGCGTCCCAGGCCGACCTGGCCCTGGCGTTCTACAACCCGATCTCGCGTGCGCGGCCGTGGCAACTGGGGCGTGCCCTGGAGATTGTCGCGCAACACCGCAATGCCGCAACGCCGGTGGTGCTGGGCCGCGATATCGGGCGGCCGGGCCAGACCCTGCGCGTGACCACGCTGGGGCAACTGACCCCGGAACAGGTGGACATGCGGACCATGGTGCTGATCGGCTCGTCCACCACCTGCGCGTTCCCGCGCGCCGGCGGCGGTGAGTGGGTGTACACGCCGCGCTGGTATGGCGAAAAACCGGCCTCCTGAAAAGCGCCGCGCGAGCGCCGGAAAGCTCCGAATGACGCTGGGTGAACACCTGCCGTGATTCGGGGCTTTTTCTTTTTTTATCGATGAAATCCGGAACTGCCCGCGGGGCGCCCAACGAATGCTGGGCTGCGCTTTGCGAGCGCTGCCGGCAAGGGATGTTTGTCGTGTGGAAAGCCCGTCGGCGCCTGGACTAGTGTGGACACACGCCCCATGTGGGGTGCTTGTGGAGAACTGAAAATGGAGCGACATCACAGAAGGATCAACAGCACCAAGCGGCGCAAATTGATTGCCGCCTATAAGCTGCCCGGCGCGCCGGGGACGCACGCGGCTTTACCGCTGGATACCGAGGACGGCTGCAACGCGGCGGTGGTCAACAATGGCGTGATCTCGTTCGCCGACGGCCTGAGCGGCCTGAACCGCGAATACATCCGCAAAAGCTATCTGTTGGCCAGCAGCTACGTCAGCGATGTCTTGAAGATCAGTCGCGGCACGGAGGGCTGGTACGACGAATTTATCAAGGTGATGATCAGCCTGGGCTGGCTGCCGGTGCGCAGCCGGTTCGAGCGGGTCTCAAGCGCCGGCAAGGGGCTGACGGTGCAACTGGCGGCGCTGAATATCATCGCCACCCTGCTGGCCTCGACCTCACTGGCCGGGCCTCTGCTGACGGCGCTGCCGAAACTGGCCGCCGATGCGCTGGAAACATTGAAACAGATGCCGGCGTCATTCGAGCTGTTCAAGCGCAATAGCAGCGTGCATCAGGGGGGCGATTTTGGCTTGGCGTCCTGCGCCGAAACCGACGGCGAAGTCATGATGGTGCTGGTGACCTACAGCTCCCATGGCGTCAGCAAGCACGTGGGGCTGCCTTTTCTTGAGTGGGACAGTTCCTCGTTCGAGGCCTTCAGCGGGCAAACCTGCCTGGTGCTGAATACCTCGGTGGTCAACGAAAAAACCATCCGGTTGATGCGTGAGAGTGCGGGCGACAAGGTGCAACTGGCGATCGCCAAATACCGGATCTAAGGCACCAGGTAGCCGCGCACCCCGGTAAAGATGATTTGTGCGGCCAAGGCGCACACGAACAAGCCCATCAAGCGACTGACAATCTGCAAGCCCTGGTCACCGAGAATCCGTTCGATACGGTTGGACAAATACAGCACCACGCCCACCGTGAAGCTGGCCAGGGCGATGCTGAGGATGGCGGCGATTTTGTCGTCCCAATGGGGCTGGCTGACGCCCATCACCAGCAGCGCCCCGATGGTGCCGGGGCCGACGGTGAGCGGAATGGTCAGCGGCACGATGGTCACGTCCTGCTGCACGTTATCGGTCTGCACCGCCGACTTGCCCTGCGCCATGCCCAAGGCCGAGATGAACAGCACGCTGCCGGCGCCGATGCGGAAAGCGTCCACGGTGATGCCGAACACGCTGAAAATCACCCGGCCGAACAGGTAGAGCAAGACGCTCGACACCAGCGTCGCCAACGCCACTTTCCAGGCCAGGCGTCGCCGTTCCTTGCTCGAATAGCCGCGGGTCAGGCTGATAAAACAGGACAACACGAAGAACGGGCTGTAGAGCACCAGCATCTTCAGGTAAACGCTGAATAACACGTGGAGCATGGGGGTGGCTCGCGACAGAAGGAGATTGGCGGAGTCTATCAGGCGACAGAGATCAAATGTGGGAGGGAGCTTGCTCCCGATAGCGGTGTGACAGTCAGCTTATTTGTAACTGTTCCAGCGCTATCGGGAGCGAGCTTGCCATCGCTGTCTTTCAGTCGATGCATCGGTGACTGGTCCGCCGCCATCGGGGGCAAGCCCCCTCCCACATAGGATCTGTGGTGTTCATCCATTGTGTGGCAGACGCAGGCTCAGTGTGGGAGGGGGCTTGCCCCCGATGGCGGTGTGACCGTCAGCTTATTTGTAACTGTTCCAGCGCTATCGGGAGCGAGCTTGCCATCGCCGTCTTTCAGTCGATGCATCGGTGACTGGTCCGCCGCCATCGGGGGCAAGCCCCCTCCCACATTCGATCGCATTTGACGTTAAGAGGGCGCATGCTCCGGCCGTGGCTGACGCTGCGCCACCCAGTACTCCACCAGCTCGCGCAATTGTGACAATTCCACCGGCTTGGCCATGTGCCCGTCCATCCCGGCCTGGCGTGCGCGCTCTTTGTGTTCCGAGAGGATGTGTGCGGTGAGCGCCACCACCGGCGTGCGAATGCGCTGGTGGCTGACTTCCCAGGCTCGCAACTGTTGGGTCGCGGAGAAGCCATCGAGGATCGGCATTTCACAGTCCATCAACACCAGATCATAGCGCTGGGCCTTCATCGCCTGCAGGGCTTCTTCGCCGTTGCTCGCGGTGTCCGGGTTGAGGTTGAGCTTGCCGAGCATGCCGCGGATGACTTTGGTGGAGATGCTGTTGTCTTCGGCCACCAGGATGCGGAAGTCGCTGGGCACGATGATGGCCGCCGGCGCGTTGAGGGGCGCGCGTGGCTGCCCGCCGCCTTTGCTGCGCTGGGTCAGTTCGTCGGCCAGGGTGGTCTTGAGGGTGTAGCCGGCCACCGGCTTGGCGAGGATGCGCTTGATCCCGCAATTGCGCGCGATGATCTTGCTCGGCGCGTTACTGATGCCGGTGAGCATGATCAGCAGGATGTCGTGGTTGAGGCTCGGGTCTTCCTTGATCTTGGCCGCCAGTTGCATGCCGGTCATGCCGGGCATGTTCTGGTCCAGCAGCACCACGTCGAAGTAATCACGCAGGTGCGCCTTGGTGCGCAACAACGCCAGGGCTTCCTTGCCCGACGGCACGGCGCTGACATTCAGGCCCCAGGCGGTGCATTGCTGCACCAGCACTTTGCGGCAGGTGTCGTTGTCGTCCACCACCAGTACCCGCGCACCCTTGAGCGGGCCGTCGAGGTCGGAGGTCGGGTGTTCCAGGCGTTCCGGGTCCAGCGGCAGGGTCAGCCACAGGGTGCTGCCTTGTTGTGCGCCGCTCTTGATGCCGAATTCGCCGTTCATCAACAGGATCAACTGGCGCGCGATGACCAGGCCCAGGTGGCCGCTCAAACGGGTGGCCGAGAGGAAGTTCTTGCTGTGCAGTTCGCTGTGCAGCAACGCATCGCGTTCGGCGGCTTCCATTGGCAGGCCGCTGTCCTGCACAGCAATGCGCAGGCGCGGCTTGGGGCTGCGCTCGTCGAGGGCGACGACGATCAACACTTCGCCTTCATCGGTTTTCTGCAGGGCGTTTTCCAGCAGGCTCAACATCGCCTGGCGCAGGCGCGTCGGGTCGCCGCTGATCACCCGCGGCACCTGGGGCTGGATAAAGCTGATCAGCTCGACGTTCTGCTGCTCGGCCTTGGCGCGGAAGATGCTCAGGCAGTCGTCGATCAGCGCATTGAGGTCGAACTGCACGTCGTCCAATTCGATCTGCCCGGATTCCAGCTTGGAGATATCGAGGATTTCGTTGATCAGTGTGAGCAGTTCGTTACCGGCGCTGTGGATCGTCTGCACATAGTCGCGCTGTTTGACCGACAACGGCGTGCCCAGCAGCAGTTCGGTCATGCCCAGCACGCCGTTCATGGGGGTACGGATTTCGTGGCTGATCTTCGCCAGGAACTCGGCCTTGGCGGCGATTTCGGCGTTGCTGGCCGCCAGCTCGCGGCTGAGGCTGAAGCGTGCTTCGACGATGGCGCGCTGGCGTTCGCCGAGGGCCAGGCTCATCAGCAGGCCACTGAGGCAGATAAAGCTGAGCAGGGTAATGATCAAGCCTTGCGGCGCCAGCAGCGTGAGGCCAAGCAAGGCCGGCAGGATGATCAGCGTGCCGATGTTGAACACCACCATCCCCGCCACGAACAACCGCGCCGGCCGGTAGCCTTTTTGCCAGTGATAGGCCGAGACAAACAACATGCTCAGGCCGGCCAGGGCCACCAGGACGTAAGTGATGATGTTCAGCGGCAACGTGTTGACGAACAACAGCAGCAGGCCGCACAGCACGATCAACAGAATGTCGGCCATCAACAGTTTGTTCAGCGGGTGCGGGCCCAGCGGCATGAAGAAGCGATAGGCAAACATCAGCCCGCACGGTGCGGTCAGCAGCAGGGCGAGGTAGGCGCCCGGCGTCTGGATCGCGTGCCAGTTCTGCAGCCATGGCCCCAGCAGGTTGAGCAGCAACGCCAGGCTGAGCAGCAGCAGCACTTCGCAGGCCGCCAGCCACAGGCTGCTGCGTGAGCGGTGGTAGGCGAAGCGGGAGAGGTTGTGCAGGATCAGCATCAGCAGGCAGCCGAACAGCAGGCCGTAGATCAGCGTCTGGCTTTGGTCGGCGGCGGCGAGTACGGCCGGCTCCAGGGTGATATAGGGGCGCAGTTCGTGTTCCGAGACCAGGCGCAGGTACACCTCAAGGGGCTTCGGGCTCTGGGGCATCGGCAGCATGAAGTCGCTGCTGGGCAGCGGGCGCTCGGCCTGGGGCTGGCGCGTGCCGGTGGTTTGCTGTTCTACCAGGGTGTCGCCATCCAGCACATACAGACTCAGGAGGGAAACGTCCGGGGCAAACACCCGCAGCACTTGCTCGTGCTGGCCGGGTTGCAGCTTGAAGCGTACCCACAACGCACCGTCCGGCTCGGCAGCAGTGATCCGGTCCAGTTCGATGGGGCTGAATTGATTGGTGTAGCGGGGCGAACGGATATCGCTCAGTTGCAGGTCGGCCTGTTCATCAAGCAATACTGCCCAGCCACTGCCTTGCGCAGCGGCCTGGGCCGGGAGCAAACAGAGCAGTGTCAGCAGACTGACAGTGAAACCTATGGCGATCCTGAGCCAGCGCACGGCGAAATCCCTTCGTAGGTTGAAGCACGGGTTAACTATGCGCGGGGTCATACGAGTACGGCAAGGGCCAGAGGCCCTTACCTAACCGAACGGATAGCGACTTAATGAGTCTCGCCACGTTCACGGGCAATCGCGCGATAGCCGATATCTTTGCGGTAGAAGCAGCCGTTCCAGCTGATTTTCGCCGCCAGTTTGTAGGCCTGTTGCTGTGCAGCGTCGACACTGGCGCCCATCGCGGTGGCACATAGCACACGGCCACCTGCGGTCACCACCTTGCCGTCCTGCAGCGCAGTGCCCGCATGGAACACTTTGCCTTCCAGCGTCGCCGCCGCGTCCAGGCCTTCAATCACATCGCCCTTGGCGTAGTCGGCCGGGTAACCGCCAGCTGCCAGCACAATGCCGACGCTCGGGCGTGGGTCCCACTGGGCTTCAACCTTGTCCAGGGCCTGGGCCAGCGCGGCTTCCACCAGCAGCACCAGGCTCGATTGCAGGCGCAGCATCACCGGTTGGGTTTCCGGGTCGCCGAAGCGGCAGTTGAACTCGATGACCTTCGGGTTACCGGCCTTGTCGATCATCAGACCGGCGTAGAGGAAACCGGTGTAGACGTTGCCTTCATCGGCCATGCCGCGCACGGTCGGCCAGATCACCAGGTCCATCACACGCTGATGCACTTCGCTGGTCACGACCGGGGCCGGGGAGTAAGCCCCCATGCCGCCGGTGTTCGGGCCGCTGTCGCCGTCGCCGACGCGCTTGTGGTCCTGGCTGGTGGCCATCGGCAGGACGTTCTTGCCGTCGACCATCACGATGAAGCTGGCTTCTTCGCCGTCGAGGAATTCTTCGATGACCACGCGCGAACCGGCTTCACCGAAGGCGTTGCCGGCGAGCATGTCGCGCACGGCGTCTTCGGCTTCCTGCAGGGTCATGGCGACGATCACGCCTTTGCCCGCGGCCAGGCCGTCGGCCTTGATCACGATCGGCGCGCCTTTTTCACGCAGGTAAGCCAGGGCTGGCTCGATCTCGGTGAAGTTCTGGTAGTCGGCGGTCGGGATCTTGTGGCGCGCCAGGAAATCCTTGGTGAATGCCTTGGAACCTTCCAGCTGGGCCGCGCCGGCGGTCGGGCCGAAGCAGTCCAGGCCGCGGCTGCGGAACAGGTCGACGACACCGGCAACCAGCGGCACTTCCGGACCGACGATGGTCAGGGAAACGTTTTTCTCGGCGAAATCCGCCAGTTGTTCCAGGGCCAGCACGTCGATGGCGACGTTTTCGCACTTGGCTTCAATGGCGGTGCCGGCGTTGCCGGGGGCTACGAATACTTTCTGGACGCGTGGGTCCTGGGCAACTTTCCAGGCCAGGGCGTGTTCACGGCCACCGCTGCCAATAATCAAAACATTCATTTCAAAAACCTCTGAGAAACGCTGTGCTTCCCTGTAGGAGCGAGCTTGCTCGCGAAGGTCGTCAACGATAACGAGGGAAACCTGACACCTCGTGGCGTTTTTGAGTTTTTCGCGAGCAAGCTCGCTCCTACAGTCGGGAAGCGGTGCTGTTTAGTGACGGAAGTGGCGCATGCCGGTGAAGACCATGGCGATGCCGGCTTCGTCAGCCGCAGCAATCACTTCGGCATCACGCATCGAGCCGCCAGGCTGGATCACTGCGGTGACGCCGGCCTTGGCGGCGTTGTCCAGACCGTCGCGGAACGGGAAGAACGCGTCGGACGCCATCACCGAGCCCGCTACCTGCAAACCGGCGTGTTCAGCCTTGATCGCGGCGATGCGCGCCGAGTTCACACGGCTCATCTGGCCGGCGCCGACACCGATGGTCTGGCGGTTCTTGGCGTAGACGATGGCGTTGGACTTGACGTACTTGGCCACTTTCCAGGCGAAGATCAGGTCGTTGATTTCCTGCTCGGTCGGTGCGCGCTTGGTCACCACTTTCAGGTCGGCGCTGCTGATCATGCCGATGTCGCGGCTTTGCACCAGCAGGCCGCCGTTGACGCGCTTGTAGTCCCAGGCAGGGGCACGTTCGGCCGACCATTCGCCGCAGGCCAGCAGGCGCACGTTGGCTTTGGCGGCCACGATGGCGCGGGCTTCCTCGCTGACGGACGGGGCGATGATCACTTCGACGAACTGACGCTCGACGATGGCCTTGGCGGTCGCGGCGTCGAGTTCGCGGTTGAAAGCGATGATGCCGCCGAAGGCCGATTCGGTGTCGGTTGCGTAGGCCAGTTCGTAAGCCTGGCGGATGCCGCCTTCAGCGTCCGGGCTCACGGCCACGCCGCACGGGTTGGCGTGCTTGACGATCACGCAGGCCGGCTTGACGAAGCTCTTCACGCATTCCAGCGCGGCGTCGGTGTCGGCCACGTTGTTGTAGGACAGTTCTTTGCCTTGCAGCTGGGTCGCGGTGGCGATGCCCACTTCGGCCGGCTTGGCTTCCACGTAGAACGCCGCGCTCTGGTGCGGGTTCTCGCCGTAGCGCATTTCCTGGGCCTTGATGAACTGGCTGTTGAAGGTCCGCGGGAACTGGCTGCGACCTTCTGTGCTGAGGGTCTCGGCGGCCTGGTTCACGGTGCCCATGTAGTTGGCGATCATGCCGTCGTAGGCGGCGGTGTGTTCGAACGCCTTGAGCATCAGGTCGAAACGCTGGGCGTAGGTCAGGCCACCGGCTTTGAGGTTTTCAAGCACCTGGGCGTAGTCGCTGGCGTTGACCACGATGGCCACGTCTTTGTGGTTCTTGGCGGCCGAGCGAACCATGGTCGGGCCGCCGATATCGATGTTTTCGATGGCGGTCGGCAGGTCGCAGCCCGGCTTGTTGATGGTGGCTTCGAACGGGTAGAGGTTGACGGCCACCAGATCGATCGGCTTGATGCCGTGCTCGTTCATGATGGCGTCGTCGATACCGCGACGGCCGAGGATGCCGCCGTGGATTTTCGGGTGCAGGGTCTTGACCCGACCGTCCATCATCTCTGCGAAACCGGTGTAGTCCGCGACTTCTACTGCGGCCACGCCGTTGTCTCGCAGCAGTTTGAAGGTCCCGCCCGTGGAGAGGATTTCCACGCCCAGGGCTTCCAGCCCCCGGGCAAATTCGAGAACCCCGGTCTTGTCGGAGACACTGATCAAGGCGCGGCGGATCGGCAGGCGGGTAGTCTGGTCGGTCATTTCAATTTCCATCAAAAGCAAAGGAGTCAGCAAAAAAGGCGACCGGTTTTACGCGGGCGCCTTTCTGGTTTGATTGAATGCTTACAGCAAATCGTATTGCTTGAGCTTTTTGCGCAAGGTGCCACGGTTGAGGCCCAGCAGCTCACTGGCTTTGGTCTGGTTGCCCTTGACGTAGTTCATCACGCTTTCGAGCAGGGGCGCCTCGACTTCGGAGAGCACCAGGTTGTACACGTCCGTGACGGAAGCGCCCTCAAGGTGGGCGAAATAATTATGCAGCGCCTTCTCGACACTCCCGCGAAGGGTCTGGCCTTCTTCGCTCGGCGTGTTGAGGTGCTGTTTCAAATTGACGTTGTCGCTCACGGGTGTTGTTCCACTCACTAAAGTCTCGGTCATCATCGTCATGCGGCCACCCCCTCTCCGTCCCCTGTCACCAGGCTCTTGTCACGTTCGCTGAAGAACTCACGAACGTTGGCGCACTGTGCTTCCGTATCATCCAAACGATTGAAGTGGGCGCGAAACTCCCTGGCGCCCGGCAGGGTTGCGAGATACCAGCCGACATGCTTGCGAGCAATGCGTACTCCCATCACGTCTCCGTAGAAGGCGTGCAGGGCGGCCAGATGCTCTAGCAGAATACGTTCCACCTCGATCAACCCCGGTGCCGGCAACAGCTCGCCGGTACGCAGAAAGTGTTCGACTTCACGAAAAATCCATGGCCGCCCCTGGGCGGCCCGGCCAATCAACAGGCCATCGGCACCGGTCGCATGCAGCACGCGCCGGGCTTTCTCGGCTGAGTCGATATCGCCATTGGCAAATACCGGCATCGACACGGCCTGCTTGATCGCGGCAATGGTGTCGTACTCGGCTTCGCCGGTGTAAAGATCGGCGCGGGTGCGGCCATGCACCGCCAGCGCTGAAATACCCGCCTGTTCGGCGATCTTCGCCACCGTCAGGCCATTCTTGTTGTCCCGGTCCCAGCCGGTACGAATCTTCAGGGTGACCGGTACATCCACTGCGGCGACAACGGCCTGCAGGATCTCGGCGACCAACTGCTCATCCTTCAACAGCGCGGAACCGGCGGCCTTGTTGCAGACCTTCTTGGCCGGACAGCCCATGTTGATGTCAATGATCTGCGCGCCCAGCTCCACGTTGGCCCGGGCCGCCTCCGCCAGCATCTGTGCGTCGCCACCGGCGATCTGTACCGAGCGGGGCTCGGGATCACCTTCGTGGATCATGCGCAGCCGCGATTTGCGGGTATTCCACAAGCTCATGTCGCTGGTGACCATTTCCGAGACTACTAGACCCGCGCCCAAACGCTTGCACAGCTGACGAAAGGGCTGGTCGGTGACCCCCGCCATTGGCGCGAGAATCAAACCATTGTGCAATGTGTATGGGCCGATGCGTACCGCCGACATAGGACTTCCCTGTTGTGGGGCCGGATCATTAGAGTTCGAAAAAGGGTTGGCATGATACCCGCTCTCGATGACTGGATAAAGGCTGAATTGGATAAAATCTGAACAGTTATTTCTTTATCGCCACCGGTTTGGTTGCCGGCGGTCCAGTCAATAATCCGTCGTCAAACCTCGATGACCGCGCCGATTCACTCGGGCGAATGAAAGCTCAGGCTGTAATTCACCGCTTTGTTGCCGGGGTCGAGGATGTCCAGGGAGATATGGATCGGCGTCTGCGACGGCATTTCACTGACCCCGGCCAGCTCACCGCTCAGGTATTCGGCGGGCTTGAAGCGCCGACTGGCGATCAGGTTGCCGTTCAGGTCGGCAAAGCGCAGTTCCAGCAACGGAAACGGCTGGGAGAACGTCGCGCGGTTATAGATGATTGCATCCACCACCAGCGCGCCGGCGAATTCAGGATGGCTGCGCACCACCAGGTTGCTGCTCTTGATGTGCGCGATATCGACCCGTGACGGCACCGTGCAGCCCAATGTCGGGCACAGTTGCTGGAACCACGGGCGATAGGCGTCCTGGCGCGCCAGGTCGTCGAACTGGTAGGCAATGTACTGGCCGGCGAGGCCGGCGGCGGCGATCAGCACCAGCAACAGCCAGAGCAGGCGACGGCCCCAGCTTGACGGGCGTTTGCCGGCGTACAAGTGCAGCGGGTCATCTTCGAGGTCCTGCAGCAGTTCGTCGTGGGCGCTGGCGGCGCTGCGCGAGCGCTTGCGGCCTTGGGGGCGCTCGTCGGGTTCCGGCGCGTCCACGTCGTCGCTGACCGCGCTCACGGGTGGGTCGAGTTCGTCGTCTTCATCGGCAGGTGTGGAACGCAGCGGCGGTTCATCGTCGATGTCGTCGGTGGCGAGGGACATCGACGGTTCGGTGCGCTGTTTAGTCGCAGGGGCATTTGCCGGTTCAGGTTCGTCTTCGGGCGCTTTGGCGCGTTCTTCAGGCGGTTCGCTGAACAGGCTGGCGGCCCATTTTTCTTCCTCGGCCTTGATCGTGTCGCGGCTGGCGCTGAGGGCATCTTCCTTTTTGCGTCGGTCGGCGCTGCCTTGCCGGCGTTCCGCGCCCAGCGGCTGGGTGTGTTGAATCTCGCGGCGTTCCAGCTTGGCCAGTTCTTTGTCCAGGTCCAGGTTGTCCAGGTCCAGCTCTTGCGCCGTCCACTGTTTCTGGCTGATCGCCCGCGGCGCCTCGGCGGCGTGCTCCGCTGCGGCCGGCTGTTCAGGCTTCGGCGCTTGCGCGTGGGCGCGCTGCTCCAGCAACTGGCGCGCGGCGTTGAACACTTGCAGGCACGAGCCGCAGCGCACCACGCCGCGCGCCACGTTCAACTGAGCGTGGCTGACGCGAAAGCGCGTTTGGCAATGGGGACACTGGGTGACGAAACTGTCGGTCATGCGGCCATCCGATTCAGGCAAGCGCTCATTCTAGCGCCGACGCCCGCTGATGCGTACCCAGCCATCACGATTGGCGATCGGGTCGAGCTCGAAATCCTGGGCGTAGGCTGCAGCCACGTCTTCACCCTGTTCGGCGAGGATGCCCGACAGCGCCAGGCGGCCACCCGGCTTGACCAGGCTCGACAGCTGCGGCGCCAGGGCCACCAGCGGGCCGGCGAGGATATTGGCGACCAGCACATCGGCCTGCACCTGGGGCAATTGCTCCGGCAGGTACAATGGGAATTTGCCTTCAGCAATGTGGTTGCGCCCGGCGTTATCGCGGGAGGCTTCCAGGGCCTGTACGTCGATATCGGTGCCGACGGCTTCCTTGGCGCCCAACAACAGGGCGGCAATCGCCAGAATCCCCGAGCCGCAGCCGAAGTCCAACACGTGGCAATCGTTCAGGTCCTGGCCGTCCAGCCATTCCAGGCACAGCGCGGTGGTCGGGTGCGTGCCGGTGCCGAACGCCAGGCCCGGGTCCAGCAGCAGGTTCACCGCGTCAGGCTCGGGGGCAGCGTGCCAGCTCGGCACGATCCACAGGCGCTGGCCGAAACGCATCGGCTGGAAGTTGTCCATCCAGCTGCGTTCCCAGTCCTGGTCTTCGATGATTTCGCTGTGGTGCTCGGGCAGTGGGCCGCCGGTGAGCAGTTCCATATGGGCCAGGACGCTGGCGGCATCGGTGCCGTCTTCGAACAGGGCCAGCAAGTGGGTGTGGGACCACAGCGGGGTGGTGTTGAGTTCCGGCTCGAAGATCGGCTGGTCTTCGGCGTCCATGAAGGTCACCGAGACGGCGCCCACTTCAAGGAACGCGTCTTCGTAGGTTTCGGCTTGTTCTGGGCTGATGGCGAGACGGACTTGCAGCCAAGGCATGGCGGGCACCTTTGAAAAAATGAGTGTGCAGCGGGGAGGGCTGCGAAAGCGCGCAAGTTTACGCGAGCGGCGGGCAGAAGACGACACTGCTGACTGCACGCCGACCAAATGTGGGAGGGGGCTTGCCCCCGATGGCGGCAGCTCAGTCATAGATTAGGTGACTGACCCACCGCTATCGGGGGCAAGCCCCCTCCCACATTGGGACTGTGTACATCTTCAAAATGGAGGGGCCACAAACAACAAAGCCGCCCGAAGGCGGCTTTGTTGGGTGGAGCACTTACTGGTTGGCCAGTTTGTGTTCCAGGTAGTGAATGTTCACACCACCTTCGCAGAAGCCTTCATCGCGGACCAGATCCCGATGCAGCGGGATGTTGGTCTTGATGCCGTCGACCACGATTTCGTCCAGGGCGTTACGCATACGGGCCATGGCCTCGTCGCGGGTGGCGCCCCAGGTGATCAGCTTGCCGATCAACGAGTCGTAGTTGGACGGAACCTTGTAGCCGCTGTACAGGTGCGAATCGACGCGAACGCCGTTGCCGCCCGGTGCATGGAAATGCTTGACCAGGCCTGGACTCGGGATAAAGGTTTTCGGGTCTTCGGCGTTGATCCGGCACTCCAGGGAGTGGCCGTGGATCTTCACGTCGTCCTGGGTGAAGGACAGCTCGTTACCGGCGGCGATGCTCAGCATCTCCTTGACGATATCGATACCGGTGACCATCTCCGAAACCGGGTGTTCTACCTGCACGCGAGTGTTCATCTCGATGAAGTAGAAACGGCCGTTCTCGTAGAGGAACTCGAAAGTGCCGGCGCCACGGTAGTTGATGTCGATGCACGCCTTGACGCAACGCGCCAGGACTTCCGCACGGGCTTTCTCGTCGAGGCCCGGTGCCGGTGCTTCTTCCAATACCTTCTGGTGACGACGTTGCAGCGAGCAATCGCGGTCGCCCAGGTGGATGGCGTGGCCCTGGCCGTCGGACAGCACCTGCACTTCCACGTGACGTGGGTTGGTCAGGTACTTCTCCAGGTAGACCATCGGGTTGCCGAACCAGGCAGCCGCTTCGGAGCGCGTCTGCTTGGCCGCTTCGATCAGGTCTTCTTCCTTGTGTACCACGCGCATGCCGCGACCACCGCCGCCGCCTGCGGCCTTGATGATCACCGGGTAACCGACTTCGCGACCGATGCGCAGCGCAGTGGTCTCGTCCTCGGGCAGCGGGCCGTCGGAACCTGGAACGGTCGGCACGCCGGCCGCGATCATGGCGTCCTTGGCCGAAACCTTGTCACCCATCAGGCGAATGGTCTCGGCTTTCGGGCCGATGAAGGCAAACCCGGATTTTTCCACCTGTTCGGCGAAATCGGCGTTTTCCGCGAGGAAGCCGTAGCCCGGGTGGATGCCATCAGCGCCGGTCACTTCCGCAGCGGCGATGATGTTCGAGACTTTCAGGTACGAGTTCGCAGCCAGTGGCGGGCCGATGCAGATGCTTTCGTCCGCCAGTTTCACGTGCATCAGTTCGGTATCGGCCGTCGAGTAAACAGCGACGGTCTTGATGCCCTCTTCCTTACAGGCGCGCAGGATACGCAGCGCGATCTCGCCGCGGTTGGCGATCAGGACTTTTTGCAGTTTCTTCGCAGGTTTCAACATCGAAGGCGCTCCGCGGTTCAAACGATGGTGAACAGCGGCTGGTCGTACTCAACCGGCTGACCGTTTTCTACCAGAATGGATTCGATGACACCGGCTTTTTCGGCCGTGATGTGGTTCATCATTTTCATCGCTTCCACGATGCAGATGGTGTCGCCTTCTTTCACGGTTTTGCCGACTTCAACGAAGGCTGGCGAACCCGGTGCCGGGGTGCGGTAGAACGTACCGACCATTGGCGACTTGGCCACGAAGCCGTTCAGCTTGGGCGCAGCAGGCTCGGCGGCGGCGACAGGCGCAGCGGCGACCGGAGCGGCAGCGGCAGGTGCCGGTGCTTGCATCTGCGGCGCGTAGAATTGCTGGGCCGGGGTCTTGCTGTGACGGCTGATGCGTACAGACTCTTCGCCTTCCTTGATTTCCAGCTCGTCGATGCCGGATTCTTCCAGCAGTTCGATCAGTTTCTTAACTTTACGGATATCCATGAATCGTCAACTCCCAAGGGTCGGTCAGGGGCGCTTGGCCGGTTGTTCAAGTTGTTCCAGGGCGGCCTCCAGGGCCAGTCGATAACCGCTGGCGCCAAGGCCGCAGATCACACCTACCGCTACGTCGGAGAAGTAGGAGTGATGGCGGAAAGGTTCGCGTTTGTACACGTTCGACAAATGCACTTCGATGAATGGGATGCTCACCGCCAGCAGCGCGTCACGTAATGCAACACTTGTGTGCGTAAAAGCGGCGGGATTGATCAGAATAAAGTCCACGCCTTCGCCGCGCGCGGCATGGATGCGATCAATCAATTCGTACTCGGCATTGCTTTGCAGGTACAGCAAATGGTGGCCGGCTTCACGGGCCCGTCGCTCCAGATCGAGGTTGATCTGTTCCAGGGTCACTGCCCCGTAGACGCCCGGTTCGCGGGTGCCGAGCAGGTTCAGGTTGGGTCCGTGAAGAACCAGTAAGGTCGCCATCGGCTGTTCCTTGTTATTGATGTGGGTACGGCAGAACCCGGCGACTATGCCGCAAAGCGTTTATGACTGTCCAGTTCTACGCAGTAGGCAGCACGATTAGCGAGGATTGCGCGAAATTTGTGACTGCGGCCCAGGATCCGGTCATTGGTAATACCGTCTTGAAACCTGTGGCGATCAAATGTGGGAGGGGGCTTGCCCCCGATAGCGGTGGATCAGTTACAGATATTGAGACTGGCACACCGCTATCGGGGGCAAGCCCCCTCCCACATTGGTTCTTCGTATGGCGCTAGATCGGGTCAGACGCGGAAGGCTTGGACGGCGGTGTTGAGTTGTCCGCCCAGCACCAGCAGGTGCTCACCCTGGCTGCGGCCTTGGCCGATGCGCAGCAGGTTGTCCTCACCCAACTGATGAATCCGTTCGCTGTTATCGCGAATCTCACTCACCGCACCGCTCTGCTGCGCGGTCACATCGGCGATACGCACGGAGGTGTCGGAAATGGTCTGGATCGCCCCGACGATTTCATCCAGCGCGCCGTCGGCCGCTTGTGCTTGCTGGGCGGTGGCTTCGGCGTGTTCGACCTGCGCGCGCATGCCTTCCACCGACTGGCGGGCGGCGGTTTGCAGGCCGGCGATGAGGCCCTGGATTTCGGCGGTGGCGCCAGCGGTGCGCTGGGCAAGGGAGCGCACTTCGTCGGCGACCACGGCAAACCCCCGCCCGGCGTCTCCGGCGCGGGCGGCTTCAATGGCGGCATTGAGCGCCAGCAGGTTGGTCTGGTCGGCGATCGAGCGAATCACTGTCAACACGCCGCCGATGGTCGCGGACTCTTCGGCGAGTTTCTCGATCATCTGCGCGTTTTGCTGCACTTCGCCCACCAGCGCATGCAGCCCGGTCAGGCTCAGGCCGATCACCCGCTGGCCGTGCTTCACCGCCTGGCCCGCGCTGCGGCTGGCGCCGGCGGCCTGGCTGGCGTCCCCGGCGACTTGTTGAATGGTCGCTTCCAATTCGCCCAACGAATCGCGGATCTGCGCGGTGTCCCCGGCCTGCCGTTCGGCGCCATCATGCAGGCCGCTGCTCAGCTCGGCCAGGGCACGGCTGCTGCCGGCGACTTCCTCGGCATTGCCGCGAATGGTGCCCACCAGGTCCACCAGGTAGGCGCGCAAGCGGTTGAGGGAGGCTTCGATGTCGCGCAGTTCGCGGTTGGTCTTGCCCAAGGCAATCGGTTGGCTGAAGTCGCCTTCGGCCCAGGTCGACAGGGCCGGTGCCAGGTTGGTCAGCACCCGTGCCAGGCGCCGTTGCAGGGTATCGATCAGCAGGGCGATCAGCAGGATCAGGCCGATCATCACCCCTTGCATCAGGCGCACTTCGCCCTGGATCTTTGCGTGTTGCGCCCGCACGACGGGCTCCAGGCCGGCGATGGCCTGTTGCACACCGGCGATTTTCAGGTGGGTGCCGGCGGCGAGGTCGGCGCGCCGCTGGATCTGCTCGCGGGTACGCTTGAGTTCGGCCGGGTAGCGGGTCAGCAGGCTGTTGAGTTCGCGCTTGAGGTCGACGCCGGTGTCTTGTGTTTCGGTTTTTTCGCTGTTTTCCAGGCCCATCAGCGCCGAAAAGTCATCGGTGTTCGAACCGGCGTTGGCCTTGACTCCAAGTAAGGGCAATTGCTCCAGCAGGTCGGCCTGGCCGCGGATATTGCTGACTTCGCGCTCCACATCATCCGCCAGTTCGGCGCGCCCGCTGCTCACCAGCTTGTCGCGGGCCAGGGACAGCTTGCCCAGGTGTTGGGACGCCGCCAGCAGCGGCGGCAGGTAGCGCGCTGCGGCGGGCGAATCGACGCCGATGGCGTACTGGCTCAGTTGCTCGAGGTTCGCGCCCAGTTCGCGCTCGGCCTGCAACAGCAGCGCTTGCGGGTCGCCGGCCAGTTTGCCGGCGGCGAGCAGGTCGGTTTTGCTGAAGGTGTCCAGCTCCTTCAGGCTGGGGCGCAGGCTTTGTGCGAGGTCGGCGGGCAATTCGTCCAGGTGCTGCAGCAGGCTTTCCAGGCTCTGGCTGGCGCTGCTCAAGCGCAGGGCGTCGCCGCTGGCCAGGTAGTCGTCGATGTTGCGTGCGGCCTGGCTCTGGAAGGTCTGCGACAACCCCAGGTAGCGTTCCATCAGCAAATAAGGCCGTTCCAGCGCGCGTTGCGACCACCAGAGCGTCGCCCCGAGTGCCAGGCACACGGCCACCAGAAGGAGGGTATTGAGATTGGTCAGCAGCTTCAGGCGCATGCGTGGTTTCAACCGACAGCAAAAGTTAAGTGCCTGAAGTTATTGCGTTTCTATTACAAAGTTATGACGGAATCGCTGGATTCCGGTGAAAAAATGGCACTTTGACTTGACGTGTGCGCGGCTTGAACCCGATTGCGTCCGGCATCCTTGGCGCGGTACAGCGCCTCGTCGGCTTGGGCGGCCATCATCAGGCTGTCGGAATCGTCGCACAGCTCCACCAGCCCGGCGCTGAAGGTACACCACAAGTCATGCGGCTGGGCCGGGTAGTGAATTTCGGCAAAGCGCCCACGGATTTCATCCAGCACCTTGCAGGCCGATTCCAAGTCGGTATCGGGCATCACAATCGCAAACTCTTCACCGCCGTAGCGGCCGATGTAGTCGGTCTTGCGCAAGCGTTGTTTGAGGAACAGCGCCAGGCTCTTGATCACGCGGTCGCCCATGGGGTGGCCGTGGCTGTCGTTGACGCGCTTGAAGTGGTCGATGTCGAGCATGGCAAAGCTCAACGGCTTGTTCTCGCGACGAGCGCGGAAGGTGCAGTCTTCGAGCAATTGCAGGATATGGGTGTGGTTGTACAGGCCGGTCAGGCTGTCGCGCACCATCCGCGCCTTGAGGTTGCGCGCACGGGCCGCGCGGTTGCGCACGGTGGTGATCAGGTGGCGCGGCTTGATCGGCTTGGTGAGGAAGTCGTCGCCGCCTTCGCTCATGGCGTCCAGCTGTTTATCCAGGTCGTCTTCGGCCGACAGGTAGATGATCGGCACGCTGACGTACCGGTCGTTATGACGAATCACCTTGGCCAGTTCGGTGCCGGTGCAGGCGGGCATGTACATGTCGAGGATGATCAGGTCGGGCTGGAAATCCGCCAGCTCGGCCATGGCCTGGATCGGCTCGATCAGCGTGCGGGTGATGATGCCGGCGCTGTTGAGCAGGCGCTCGGTGTGCAGCGCCTGGGCCCGTGAGTCGTCGATGATCAGCACTTTATAGGGGTCGTATTGGGCGACGCAGGTCAGCACTTCGATCTTTTCCAGCAGGCTCGAGGCTTCCAGCGTGCCGGTCAGGAACTCCTCGCCGCCGGCGCGCACGGCGGCGAGGCGGGTCGGGGTGTCGGTTTCATGCAGGCTGAAAAACAGCAACGGCAGCTTTTGCTCCAGGCCTTGCTGGGCCTCGGCGGCCAACTGGAGGCCGAGGCCCGGGCCGCAGAAATCCACGTCCATCACAATCGCCGACGGCAGGCGCTCGGCCATCGCCACGCGATACGCCGCCACGTCGTCCAGGGACTGGGCGCTCAGGCCAAAGAATTCCAGCTGCTTGGCCAGACGCTCGGCGCGATCATGATCGGCCAGCATCACGTAGATCGGCTTGCGCATCGGCGGCAGGAAGGTTTGCTCAAGCTGATCGCCCTGGCGCAGGCCGGTGCGGGACAGGCGTTGCATCAAGCGGTTGATTTCGGTGATCAGTTGACTGCTCAGGCGGCCGCGATTGGCGTCCACCGCTTTGAGCGACTCGCCGATGTGATGCGCCAGTTGGCCGTGTTCGGGCTGTTCGAAGCGTTCGGCGAAGCGCAGCAGGCGCAGATTGGCTTCGCTGAGTTCGGAGAAGTCGGCGTCGGACCATTCGCTGCGTTGCAGGCGCTGCCAGATCTCAAGAATTTGACGTGCCTGATGAATTACCCGCTGGGCAAAGTGCTGCTTGAGACGCTCACGGCTGGGGTCTTCTGGCTCGGTCATATCCTGACTACTAGTGAAGGTGCGTGCTGAGGTCGACTGGTGGCTCTATGCTAGCACCTCTTTTCGGTTACATGAGTGTCATACGTCAATTAACTGCGAGTCCCTGGCATTCATTTAGTGACTAATTGGTCGTGCAGCGGAAAAGGCGCGCATCCTTTATAGTCGAATGCCCCCTGGGCGTCCGTTGGATCATAGTTGTAGGGCGAAAAGCCCCGCATTGACGGGCACGATGGGGTAGGGTTGCTGTCGGAGTGTTTGAACGCACGCCGTCGATTGAAGTGCATGAACTCAAGTGATTGAAAGGATATCGCCATGCTGGACTGGAAAAACCGTGCAGGCAGTGCCAAAGGCCCCGCCCCTGAACCCAAGTCGGCCAACCGCAGCTATTTGCGTAGCGTGCTGATGAGCCGAGCGGTGCTCAGCGTACTCGGCTTGTATCTGTTGGTCACCGGTGCTTTGGGTTGGTACTGGAGCGAAGAGCCGGCGCTGTTCCCGGTCCAGCAGAACGCCCAGCTTGCCGCTGAAAAGGAAGGCAAGCAGATGGTGTTGGGTTACACCACTGTGGAAACCCTCAAGACCGTGGCCGGCACCTTGCTCAACAAGCCCGGTGGCTATATTTCCAACGACCGTTTCCCGCCGGGCCTGTGGATGGACAACATGCCAAGCTGGGAATACGGCGTACTGGTGCAGGTGCGCGACCTGACCCGCGCCTTGCGTAAGGATTTCGCCCGTTCCCAGTCGCAGTCGGCGGAAGACGCCGACCTGGCGAAGGCTGAGCCGCGTTTCAACTTCGACAACAAGAGCTGGGTGCTGCCTTCCAGCGAGTCGGAGTACCAGGAAGGCATCAACTCCCTGAATCGCTATGAAGTGCGCCTGTCCGACCCGAACCAGCGCGGCGCCCTGTTCTACGCGCGCGCCGACAACCTCAACAACTGGCTGGGCGATGTCGCCACACGCCTGGGTTCGTTGTCGCAACGTCTGTCGGCCAGTGTCGGCCGGGTCAAGCTGAACACCTCACTGAAAACCGAAGCGCTGGCGCCGGGTGAAGTGCCGCAGCTCGATGAAGAAGTGGTGGAAACCCCATGGATGCAGATCGACAACGTGTTCTACGAAGCCCGCGGCCAGGCCTGGGCCTTGTCCCACCTGTTGCGCGCCATCGAAGTCGACTTTGCCGACGTGCTGGCCAAGAAGAATGCGACGGTCAGCGTGCGCCAGATCATTCGTGAACTGGAGGCTTCGCAAGAGCCGGTCTGGAGCCCGATGATCCTCAACGGCAGCGGCTTTGGCATATTGGCCAACCACTCGCTGGTGATGGCCAACTACATTTCCCGGGCCAACGCGGCGGTGATCGACTTGCGTCAGTTGCTTAACCAAGGGTGATGATGGACGTGACTCAAAAGGAGGCCGCGCACCGCGCAGCCTCCGATGCGGAACTGATCTGCTGGGTCGACGAGCACGACAACCCGCTCGGCGCCCTGGTGCGCTCCGACCTGCGCCAGCGCGGCCTGATCGGCCGTTGCACCTTTATCTTCCTGTTCAACTCGGCAGGTGAACTGTGCGTACACCGACGCACCCTGAGCAAAGCCCTGTACCCCGGTTTCTGGGACACGGCGGCAGGCGGGATGGTGGCGGACGGCGAGAGTTATGCCGAGTCGGCCGCCCGCGAGCTTGAAGAAGAGCTCGGCGTGGGCGGGGTGGAGTTGGTCGAGCATGACCATTTCTACTTCGAGGACGGCGACAGCCGACTTTGGTGCAGATCCTACTCCGCCGTGTGGGACGGTGCGCTGTGCCTGCAGCCTGAAGAAGTCATGGAAGCGCGCTTTTTACCCCTTGAAATTGTCCTGCAGGAAGCGCAACAAAAGCCCTACTGCCCGGACGCGCAAGAGGGCTTGCGGCGCTATCTGGCCTCACGTCGCTAAAGTTGTATAAATTGGCGCGATTTGGCTCTTAGCAAGTGAGCTTTTTGTGGTTACACTGCGCGACTTTTCACCCGAACCACCCTTGTTCCACCCCCTGATTCCTGTAGGAGCGAGCTCGCTCGCGAAAACCTCAAGCGCGCTGTGGGTATCCTGAATGCCCGCGTCATCGTTGGCGATCTTCGCGAGCGAGCTCGCTCCTACAGGAATCGGGGGCAATGACATGGGGGGTTCGGTAGCGCTGCCCCTGCCTGAGTGGGGCTTCGCGGTCGGCAACCGCCTGAGCGTTTGCCGATCAGTCTTTGTCCTCACAAGAGGATTGCCGGTGGCCAAAAAAGCCGCATCCTTCGCCGCCCTCGGTGGCCTGGTATTTTCCACCGACGCAGGTCGACACTGCCCGGACTGTCGTCAGCCCGTGGACGCCTGTACCTGCAAACAAACCCTGATCCCCGAAGGCGACGGCATTGCCCGCGTGCGACGCGAGAGCAAAGGCCGTGGCGGCAAGACGGTGACCACCATCACCGGCGTACCGCTGGCCGAAGATGCGCTGAAGGAACTCGCCACCACGCTGAAAAAGCGCTGTGGCACCGGTGGCGCGTTGAAAGACGGGGTCATCGAGATCCAGGGCGATCACGTCGAGTTGCTGTTGGCCGAGCTGATCAAGCTCGGGTACAAGGCCAAGAAGTCCGGCGGCTGACAGCCTCTTTCCAACCAGTGTCTAAACTCTGTCCTGCGAGTGGGGTCTGACCTTACTCACAGGCAAATCGTCATTTTCATTCTTTAGACTGCGCCAGCCTCCAACGAGGGGCGGCGCCTTCGACTTCATTTATAGGGGACTTCAATGTCCGTACGACGCACACGCAAAGACGATGGCAGCCAATGGACAGTTGCGGACAGCCGCAGTGTTTACGGGATTCGTCATTGGGGGGCCGGGTATTTCGCGATCAATGATGCCGGTCGCGTTGAAGTCCGTCCGAACGGCCCGAAAAGCACGCCTGTCGACCTGTACGAGCAAGTCGACGAGCTGCGCAAAAGTGGCTTGTCCTTGCCGCTGCTGGTGCGTTTTCCCGACATCCTGCAAGACCGCGTGCGCCAGTTGACCGGTGCGTTCGATTCGAACATCGAGCGTCTGGAATACCAGAGCAAATACACCGCGCTGTACCCGATCAAGGTGAACCAGCAGGAGGCGGTGATCGAAAACATCATCGCCACCCAGGACGTGTCCATTGGCCTGGAAGCCGGCTCCAAGCCGGAACTGCTGGCCGTGCTGGCCCTGGCGCCGAAAGGCGGGACCATCGTCTGCAACGGTTACAAGGACCGCGAATTCATCCGCCTGGCGCTGATGGGCCAGAAGCTGGGTCACAACGTGTTCATCGTGATCGAGAAAGAGTCCGAAGTTGAGCTGGTGATCGAAGAAGCCGCCAACCTCAAGGTCAAGCCACAGGTCGGCCTGCGTGTGCGTCTGTCGTCCCTGGCGTCGAGCAAGTGGGCCGACACCGGCGGTGAGAAATCCAAGTTCGGGCTGTCGGCGGCGCAACTGCTGTCGGTGGTCGAGCGCTTCCGCGCCGCCAGCCTGGACCAGGGCATCCGCCTGCTGCACTTCCACATGGGCTCGCAGATCGCCAACCTGGCCGACTACCAGCACGGGTTCAAGGAAGCCATTCGTTACTACGGCGAACTGCGCAACCTCGGCCTGCCGGTGGACCACATCGACGTCGGCGGCGGCCTGGGCGTGGACTACGACGGTACTCACTCGCGCAACGCCAGCTCGATCAACTACGACATGGACGACTACGCCGGTGTCGTCGTGGGCATGCTCAAGGAATTCTGCGACGCGCAGAGCCTGCCGCACCCGAACATCTTCTCCGAGAGCGGCCGTTCCCTGACCGCCCACCACGCCATGCTGGTGGTGCAAGTCACCGACGTCGAGAAACACAACGACGAAATGCCGCAGATCGAGAACAAGGAAAACCTGCCGGAAACCGTGCAATGGCTGGTGGACCTGCTCGGCCCGACCGACATCGAGATGGTCACCGAAACCTACTGGCGCGCTACTCACTACATGAGCGACGTGGCCACCCAGTACGCCGACGGCAAACTGACCCTGGCGGAAAAAGCCCTGGCCGAACAGTGCTACTTCGCCGTGTGCCGCCGCCTGCATAACTCGCTGAAAGCGCGCCAGCGTTCGCACCGCCAGGTGCTCGACGAACTCAACGACAAGCTGGCGGATAAATACATCTGCAACTTCTCGGTGTTCCAGAGCCTGCCGGACACCTGGGCCATCGGCCAGGTATTGCCGATCCTGCCGCTGCACCGCCTCGACGAAGAGCCGATGCGCCGCGCGGTATTGCAGGACTTGACCTGCGACTCCGACGGCAAGATCAAGCAATACGTCGACGAGCAGAGCATCGAGACCAGCCTGCCGGTACACGCGCTGAAAGAGGGCGAAGACTACCTGCTGGGTATCTTCCTGGTCGGCGCCTACCAGGAAATCCTCGGTGACATGCACAACCTGTTCGGTGACACCGACTCGGTGAACATCTATCAGCGTGAAGACGGTTCGGTGTACAGCGCCGGGATCGAGACCCACGACACCATCGAAGACATGCTGCGTTATGTGCACTTGTCGCCGGAGGAGTTGATGACGCATTACCGTGACAAGTGCGCGAGCGCGAAGATCAGTGCCAGCGAGCGCACGCAGTTTCTCGATGCGTTGCGCTTGGGTCTGACGCGTTCGTCTTACCTGTCCTCCTAAGCACCCATCCTTGTAGGAGCGAGCTTGCTCGCGAAAAACGTTCAGGCAACACGGGCATCCAGACAGCCCATGTCATCGTTGACGATCTTCGCGAGCAAGCTCGCTCCTACAATGACAATGACAATGACAGTGACAGTGACAGTGACAGTGAGGGGCGCTTATCCCAGCCACTGATTCTGTCGGTTCAAACGCCAGGCAATCGTCCAAAGCGTAAGACTGCGCAGGGCCATGAACAGCAGGAAGCTGATCCACAGGCCGTGGTTGCCGTAGCCCTGCAACAGCCAGGCGAATGGCAGCAGGATCAGCACCGTCAGCAGCATGCCGTTGCGCATTTCCCGCGCACGCGTGGCGCCGATGAACAGCCCGTCCAGCAGATAACTCCACACCGCAATCAACGGCAGCACCGCCAGGTATGGCAGGTAGATGTCGGCGGTTTCGCGCACGCTGGGAATGTCGGTCTGCATGGCGATGAACAGGTGGCCGGCGAAGGTGAAGAGCAGGGCGAAACCGACGCTGGCGATCAGCGACCAACCGCAGGCGACCACCAATGAACGGCGCAACGCCTGACGGTCGTGCGCGCCAATGGCATGGCCGCACAGGGCTTCGACCGCATGGGCCAGGCCGTCCAGGGCGTGGGCGGTCAGCAACAGGCCGTTGAGCAACAGCGCGTTGGCGGCCACGGTGGCGTCGCCCAGGCGTGCGCCTTGCACCGTGATCATGAAAAACACCGACTGCAATGCCAGGCTGCGGATAAAAATATCGCGGTTCACCGCCAGCAGCGGGCGCCAGCTGTGCCAGCGTTGCAAGGCGGCCCAGGCGATATGCCCGGGGTAGGCACGCAGGGCTTTTTGCGTGAGGGCCAGGCCGAGCAGGGCGCCGGTCCATTCGGCGATCACCGAGGCGCGTGCGGAGCCGACGACGCCCCAATCCAGGCCGAGGACGAACCACAGGTTGAGGGCGATGTTGACCAGGTTGGTGGTCAGCAGGATCGCCAGCGGCGCGCGGGCGTTTTGCGTGCCGAGGAACCAGCCGACCAAGGCATAGCTGGCCAACGCGGCGGGCAGGCCGAACAGGCGGGTGTGGAAGAACTCGCGGGTCAGTTGATTGAGTTCGGGGGAGGGCTGCATCCATTCCAGGGCCAGGTGGCTCAGCGGGATGCCCACTGTACCGAGCAACATCGCCAGGCCCAGCGCCAGCAACAGACCTTGCAGCAGGATTTGCCGCAGCGCCGCGCCATCGTTGCGCCCGGCGGCCTGGGCGGCGAAACCGGTGGAGCCCATGCGCAGAAAACCCATGGCCCAGGCCAGGAAGGTATACAGGCTGGCCCCGACCGCCACGGCGCCCAGTTGGTGGGCGTGGGGCAGGTGGCCGATGACCATGCTGTCGACCAAGGCAACCAGCGGTACCGAGATGTTCGACAGGATCATCGGCGCGGCCAGGGCCCAGACGCGGCGGTGGGTGGGGCGGTGGCGCCAGTCGGTCAGTAAGGTGGACATGCAGGCTCCTTGGGGGAGCGGCATTGTAACTGTCCCCCCAGCACGCCGCAGAACCAATGTGGAATGGGGGGTTAAATGTGGGAGGGGGGCAAATGTGAGGAGGGCCAAATATGAGGAGGGTCAAATGTGGGAGGGGGCTTGCCCCCGATTGCAGTGGATCAGCTACAAATAAGCTGACTGACTCACCGCCATCGGGGGCAAGCCCCCTCCCACATTTGGCCTCATTTCACATTTAGCCCTCATTCCACATTTAGTCCCTCATTCCACATTTTGATCTTCAGTGATTTTGATTTTTTGTGATTTTGATCTTTTGTGTTTGTGGGATTTGGCTTGGATCGCGTGACGCGAAGAACCAAACTGCCCTCCGTCGGTCAATGTGACCAGCGCCACATCGGCTTGGCTGGCGCTGATATATAGTTCATCCCTCGGTTCCCTCTGACGACGAGTGCCCCATGCTTAACAAAGGACTGTTCCTGGCTTGCGCGCTGGCCCTGCTGAGCGCCTGCGATTCTTCCGATAAACCGACTGCGCCGAGCGCGCCGGCAGCCGCGAGCAGCGTGGCGCCGAAGCCGGCCAAGGCGGCGGTGGATGTGGCGGCGCTGAAGCAGCGCTATGCCGGGCGTGAGTTGAGTGTGGTGGACGTGTCCGAGGTGCAGTTGGATGGCGCCAGCACCTTGTCGGTGAGTTTTTCCGTGCCGTTGGACCCGGAGCAGAAGTTCGCCGACAAGCTGCATCTGGTGGACAGCAAGTCGGGCAAGGTCGACGGCGCCTGGGAGCTGTCGGATAACCTGATGGAGTTGCGCCTGCGCCACCTGGAGCCGCAGCGCAAGTTGGTGCTGACGGTCGACCCGGGCGTGCGCGCGGTGAATGACAACCTGTTGCCCGCCGAGTACGTCGCCCGCCTGGAAACCCGTGACCTGCAAGCCACCGTCGGTTTCGCCAGCCGTGGCACGCTGTTGCCCACGCGCCTGGCCGAGGGGTTGCCGGTGATTGCGCTGAATGTCGACAAGATCGACGTCGAATTCTTCCGGATCAAGCCCGAATCCCTGCCATCGTTCCTCGCCCAGTGGGGGCGCAATACCAGCCTGCAAAGCTATGAATCGCGCGAACTGCTGCCGCTGGCCGATCTGGTCTACGGCGGCCGCTTCGACCTGAACCCGGCGCGCAATACCCGCGAAACCCTGTTGCTGCCGATCGCCGGCCTCAAGCAACTGCAGCAGCCGGGCGTATACCTGGCGGTGATGCGGGCGTCGGGCACCTACAACTATTCGCAACCGGCCACGCTGTTCACCTTGAGTGATATCGGCCTGTCGGTTCACCGCTACGCCAATCGCCTGGATGTGTTTACCCAGGCGCTGGACGGTGGCAAGGCGCTGGATGGCGTCGACCTCGAAGTGCTCGACGCCGAGGGCCGGGTGGTGGGGCAGGGCAAGACCGAGCAGGGCGGTCACGCCGAATTGCCGTTGCCGAAAAAGGCCCAGGTGCTGCTGGCCAAGCAGGGCGAACAAACCAGTCTGTTGCGCCTGGACAGCGCCGCGCTCGATCTGGCGGAGTTCGATATCGGCGGCCAACCGTCGCACCCGCTGCAGTTCTTTGTGTTCGGCCCACGCGATCTGTATCGCCCTGGCGAAACCGTGCTGCTTAACGCCTTGCTGCGCGACAAGGACGGCAACGCGGTCAAGCCGCAGCCGGTGAGCGTCGAAGTGCGCCGCCCGGATGAGCAGGTCAGCCGCAAATTCGTCTGGGACGCCGACGCCTCCGGCCTCTATCAATATCAACTGCAATTGGCCGGCGAAGCGCCGACCGGGCGTTGGCAGTTGGTGTTCGACCTGGGCGACGGCAAGCCGCAGTTGTACGAGTTCCTCGTCGAAGACTTCCTGCCCGAGCGCCTGGCGCTCGAACTCAAGGGCAGCGACACGGCATTGAGCCCGGCGGATAACCCGGTCATTCAGGTCAACGGCCGCTACCTCTACGGCGCGCCGGCGTCGGGCAACCGGGTCAGCGGGCAGGTGTATGTGCGTCCGCTGCGCGAGGCGGTGAAATCGCTGCCGGGTTACCAGTTCGGCTCCGTCACCGAAGAAGAGCTGAGCCAGGATTTCGAACTGGATGAAAGCGTGCTCGACGCCAAGGGCCAGGAAGCCCTGACCCTGGAAAGCAAATGGGCCGACGCCAAGTCGCCGCTGCAACTGATCGTGCAAGCCAGCCTGCATGAGTCGGGCGGGCGGCCGATCACCCGGCGCCTGGTGCAGCCGATCTGGCCGGCCGAGCAGTTGCCGGGCCTGCGCGGGCTGTTTGACGGCAAGGAAACCAACGGCGACGGCCCGGCGGAATTCGAAGTGCTGCTGGCCAACCAGGACGGGCAGAAACTCGCCGCGAAAAACCTCAAGGTCCGCCTGGTGCGCGAGCGCCGTGACTACTACTGGAATTACTCGGACAGCGACGGCTGGAGCTACCACTACAACGAGAAATTCCTCAACCTCGACGAACAGAGCCTGGACATCAAGGCCGGCGACACCGCCAAAGTCAGCTTCCAGGTGGAGTGGGGCCCGTACCGCGTCGAGGTCGAAGACCCGCAGACCGGGCTGGTCAGCAGCCTGCGCTTCTGGGCCGGCTACCAGGCCCAGGACAACACCGAAGGCGGCGCCGTGCGCCCCGATCAGGTCAAGCTGGCGCTGGACAAACCCGCCTATGGCGACGGCGATACCGCCAACGTCACGGTGACGCCGCCGGCGGCCGGTAAAGGCTACCTGCTGGTCGAGTCCGCCGAGGGGCCGCTGTGGTGGCAGGCGATCGACGTGCCGGCCGAGGGCAAAAGCTTCGCCGTGAAACTCGACCCGAAATGGGCGCGCCATGACCTCTACGTCAGTGCCCTGGTGATCCGCCCCGGCGAGCGCAAAGCCAACATCACCCCCAAACGGGCGGTGGGCCTGCTGCACCTGCCGCTGGATCGCACCCAGCGCAAACTGGGGCTGACCCTCACCGCGCCGGAAAAAATGCGCCCCAAACAAGCGCTGACGGTGAAAGTTACCGCGAAAAATGCCGACGGCAGCGTGCCCAAGCAGGTGCATGTGCTGGTGGCGGCGGTGGACGTGGGCATCCTCAATATCACCGAATACCCGACGCCCGATCCGTACTCCAGCCTGTTCGGCCGCAAGTCGTATGGCGTGGACCAGTTCGACATCTATGGTCAACTGATCGAAGCCGGCCAGGGCCGCCTGGCGAGCCTGGCCTTCGGCGGTGACGCCGCATTGGCCAAGGGCGGCAAACGCCCGGACACCAGCGTGACCATCGTCGCCCTGCAAAGCGCACCGGTGACGTTGAACGCGCAGGGCGAGGGTGAAGTCAGCGTCAATATCCCCGACTTCAACGGCGAGTTGCGCCTGATGGCCCAGGCCTGGAGCGATGACCGCTACGGCATGGCTGAAGCCAAAACCGTGATCGCCGCACCGCTGATTGCCGAACTGTCGGCGCCGCGCTTCCTCGCGGGCGGCGACCAGACCAGCTTGGCGCTGGACCTGTCCAACCTGTCGGGCAAGGCGCAAAAGCTCGACGTGCAACTGAGCGCCGAAGGGCAACTGGAACTGGTCGACAACGCCGCGCAATCGCTTGAACTGAAACAGGGCCAGCGCACCACGCTGCGCATCCCGGTGAAAGCCTGGGGCGGTCTGGGGCAGGGCAAGCTCAAGGTCACGGTGAATGGCCTGGACCTGCCCGGTGAAAACCTGCCGCCGTTCAGCCGCGAATGGACCTTGGGCGTGCGCCCGGCCTATCCGGCCTTGCTCAAGCACTATCGTGCGGTGCTCAAGGAGCAGCCGTGGAGCTTGCCGGCGGGGGCGCTCGATCAATTCGACAGCGCGGGGCGCGAGGCGTTGTTGAGCCTGTCGAGCCGGCCGCCGTTGAACCTCGGCGCGCAAATCAGTGCGCTCAAGGCTTACCCCTACGGTTGCCTGGAGCAGACCGCCAGCGGCCTGTACCCGTCGCTGTATGCCGACGATGCCTTGCTCAAGCGCCTGGGCATCAAGGGTGAGCCGGACACCGAGCGCAAACGCAAGATCGAGCTGGGCATCGAACGCCTGCTGGGCATGCAGCGCTACAACGGCAGCTTTGGCTTGTGGGGCGCCGATGGCGAAGAGGAATACTGGCTGACCGCCTATGTCACCGACTTCCTGCTGCGCGCCCGCGACCAGGGCTTCGCCGTGCCGCCGCAAGCCTTGAAGAAAGCCAGTGAGCGTCTGCTGCGGTATGTGCAGGAGCGCAACCTGATCGAAGTTGATTACAGCGACAACGCCGAGCACACCCGCTTCGCTGTGCAGGCCTACGCCGGCCTGGTACTGGCGCGCAGTCAGCAGGCGCCGTTGGGCGCGTTGCGCAGTCTGTTCGAGCGGCGCAGCGATGCGCGCTCCGGGTTGCCACTGGTGCAACTGGCCATCGCCTTGCAGAAGATGGGCGACCAGCCGCGCGCCGATCAAGCCTTGCTCGCAGGGCTGGCGGCGCAGCGCAATGCCAAGGAATGGCTGGCCGACTACGGCAGCCCGCTGCGCGACCAGGCGATGATCCTGGCGTTGCTCGAAGAAAACGACCTGGCCAAGGGCAAGCGTGAAGAGCGCTTGTTCACCTTGTCGGATCAATTGGCGGCCAGCCCGTACCTGTCGACCCAGGAACGCAACTCGCTGTTCCTGGCCGGGCGCCTCGGGTTCGCCCAGCCCGAGTCGAATTGGCAGGTGTCGCTCACCGGCAGCGGCGGCGTGCGCGAATTGAATAATCAACAGTCGACGCTGGCGTTGACGGGCGCGCTGCTGTCCAGCGACCTGAGCCTGCGCAATCAGGGCGAGACGCCGGTGTACCAGCAGTTGACGATCTCGGGTTATCCACAAGTGCCACCGGCCGCTGGCGGCGACAACCTGAGCATCCGCCGCGAATACCTGGGCATGAACGGCCAGCCGCTGAACCTGCGTAGCCTCAACAGCGGCGACCTGGTGCTGGTGCATCTGGCGGTCAGCGCCAAGCAGCGTGTACCGGATGCCCTGGTGGTGGACCTGCTGCCGGCAGGCCTGGAGCTGGAAAACCAGAACCTCGCGCAAAGCGCCGCAAGCCTGGAAAACGCCAGCAGCCAGGTGAAGGAATGGCGCGAGTCGATGCAGAACGCCTCGCTCAAGCATCAGGAGTTTCGTGATGACCGCTACGTGGCGGCGATGAACCTGGATGGCTATGGCACCACGCACTTGTTGTATCTGGCGCGGGCGGTGACGCCGGGGACGTATCGGGTGCCGCCGCCGCAGGTGGAGTCGATGTATCGGCCGAACTGGCAGGCGGTGGGGGAGACGCCGGTGGATCTGGTGATCAAGGGGCGTTGAAAGCTCGATGTGGAATGGGGGCTAAATGTGCAGTGGAGGCTAAATCTGGGAATGGGGCTAAATGTGGAATGAGGGCTAAATGTGGGAGGGGGCTTGCCCTCGATGGCGGTGGGTCAGTCACCTGATGCATTGACTGAAATACAGCTATCGGGGGCAAGCCCCCTCCTACAGGGATTGGTGGTGTTTTTTTGGGGTTAGTGGACTACCCAGCTGAGTAGCCACAGGCCGAGCATCAGCCAGATGATGCCCATGATGATCGATGCGCGCATGAAGGCGCGTACCGCCGAGTACAGCAGCATCAGGCCGAGGATCAGGGTAATGATGCTGATGATGGAAGTGTCCATGCCCAAGGTACGCGACAGGCCATCGATAAAGTTGCCACCGGCGTGGGTCAAGGCACCGAAGATGCCGCTGAGGCCGTCGACGATAAAACGGATGACGGAACCGAGCGCCTGGCCCAACCATTCGAAGAAGCTTTCTACCTGCATGTGTGTGTCCTGATGAGAAGGTGGGCGTGTCTGTGCCTTTGGTTGTTATTGCGACAGGCTAGTTCCCTACAAGCATAGAGGTTTGCCCGTTTGAGTTTGCGTTTAGTTGCTCGCTGGACCCTCGCGAGCCTGCTCCTGATGATTGCCCTGCTGTGGTTGGCCGACCGCATCTGGCCCCTGCCGCTGCCCAAGGACGACCTGGCGCGGGTGGTGCTGGCCGAGGATGGCACGCCGTTGTGGCGGTTTGCCGATGCCAATGGCGTGTGGCGTTACCCGGTGCAAACCGCTGAGGTGTCGCCGTATTACCTCGATGCGTTGCTCACCTACGAGGACCGTTGGTTCTACCAGCACCCCGGCGTAAACCCGTTGGCGCTGGCGCGGGCGACGTGGCAGAACCTGACCGGTGCGCGGGTGGTGTCGGGCGGCAGCACCTTGTCGATGCAGGTCGCCCGTTTGCTCGATCCCCATTCGCGCACGTTCCACGGCAAGCTGCGCCAGCTGTGGCGCACTGCGCAGTTGGAATGGCATTTGTCCAAGGCCGAGATTCTCAACCTGTACCTGAACCGCGCACCGTTTGGCGGCACCTTGCAAGGCGTGGCGGCGGCCAGTTGGGCGTATCTGGGCAAGTCGCCGGCGCAACTGACCCACGCCGAAGCCGCCTTGCTCGCGGTGTTGCCCCAGGCGCCGAGCCGCCTGCGCCCCGACCGCCACCCCCAGCGCGCCCAGGAAGCGCGGGACAAGGTGCTGCGCCGCCTCGGCGAGTTCCAGGTATGGCCGTCATCGGCAGTGGCCGAAGCGCTGGAAGAACCGTTGCTGCTCGCGCCGCGCCTGGAGCCCAGCCTGGCGCCCTTGCTCGCCCGTCGCCTGAACCGCCCCGACAGCCCGCCGCTGATCCGCACCACCCTGGATGCCACCCTGCAACGCCGTCTCGAAGACCTGCTGCTGGGCTGGCGCGCGCGTTTGCCGGAATACACCTCGGCGGCGATCCTGGTGGTGGAGGAAGACAGCATGGCCGTGCGCGCCTACCTCGGCTCGGTGGACATCAATGATGCCAAGCGCTTCGGCCATGTGGACATGATCAGCGCCCTGCGTTCGCCGGGCTCGACCCTCAAGCCCTTCCTGTATGGCATGGCCCTGGACGACGGGCTGATTCACTCCGAATCGCTGTTGCAGGATGTGCCCAGGCGCTATGGCGATTACCGGCCGGGCAACTTCTCCATGGGCTTTACCGGCGCGGTGCCGGCGAGCACGGCGTTGTCCAGTTCGCTCAACCTGCCGGCGGTGCAGTTGCTGGAAGCCTACGGGCCGAAGCGCTTCGCCGCGCAGATGCGTATCGGCGGGGTGCCGCTGGCGCTGCCGGCGTTGGCCGAGCCGAACCTGGCGCTGATCCTGGGCGGCGCGGGCAGTCGCCTGGAAGATCTGGTGAGCGGCTACAGCGCTTTCGCTCGCGACGGCAGGAGCGCCACGATTCGATTACAGCCGGACGATACGCTTAAAGAAAGGCCTTTACTGTCGCCAGGGTCCGCCTGGATTGTGCGGCGTATCCTCAGCGGCCAGGCGCGGCCCGACCGCGACCCGCGTGCCGAACTGGTGCAGCGCCCGGTGCTGGCCTGGAAAACCGGCACCAGCTACGGGTTCCGCGATGCTTGGGCGATCGGCGTGGGGCCGCGCTATTTGATCGGCGTGTGGATCGGCCGCCCCGACGGCACGCCAGTGCCGGGGCAGTTCGGCTTGGCCTCGGCCGCGCCCTTGATGTTGCAGGTACACGATGTGTTGACCAACCGCGACAGCCAGCGTGGCATCAGCGCGCCGGTCAAACCGGTGCCGGCAAACGTCGGCGTGGCGGCGATCTGCTGGCCGCTGGGCCAGCCCATGAGCCGCAGCGATCCGAATTGCCGGCGCCAGCGTTTCGCCTGGACGCTGGACAACACCACACCGCCGACCTTGCTGGCACTGGATCAACCGCTGGGTGTGGGCTTGATGGAAAGCGTCTGGGTCAACCCCAAGGGTTTGAGGGTGGACGCCCATTGCCCGGGCGCGCAGTTGAAGAACATTGCCCTGTGGCCCGCGCCGTTGGAACCCTGGCTACCGCGGGCCGAACGCCGCGACGCACGCTTGCCGGCCGCGGACCCCGATTGTCCGCCGCCGGCCCTGGCGGCGTCCTCGCCGTTGTCGATCGTCGGCGTGCGCGAAGGCGATCAGCTGCGCCTGCCCGCTGCCAGCCAACAGGCGCTGCGCCTGAAGATCTCGGCGCTGGGCGGCAGCGGCCGGCGCTGGTGGTTCCTCAACGGTGCGCCGTTGGGCGACAGCGCCAACCAGGACAGCATCAACGCCAGTTTCGAGCAATTGGGCCGCTACCAGCTCAGCGTTCTCGACGAGGCCGGCCAAACCGCCCGAATCGAATTCAGCGTCGTCGACTAGACCCCATCACCGCCAAACCAGCCCCCACATTCTGATTTGCGAATCCATTCAAATGTGGGAGCAGGCTTGCCTGCGATAGCGCCCTAAAGTCCATCCCCCGGATTCACTTGCCTTCATCCCTGATCCCCCCGAAGCTATACCCCTTCAGGAGCCCCTCATGAACCTCGAACACCTCACCGAACGCCTGCATCGCATCCGCGATACCAACGATTGGAAACAATTCCACAGCCCGAAAAACCTGGCCATGGCCGCCAGCGTGGAAATGGCCGAGTTGGTGGAAATCTTCCAATGGCTCACCGAAGACCAGTCGCGCCAGTTGCCCGCCGACACACTCGCCCATGCCGGCCAGGAAGTCGGCGATATCGTGCTGTACCTGCTGTTGCTGTGCAGCGAGTTGGGCCTGGACATGAACGAGGTGGTGCGCGCCAAGCTGGCCGACAGCGAACGGCGGTTTATCCATGAGTGATCGTCACTTCGACCAACTGGCCACGCGTTTTGCCGAGAAGATCTACGGCGGTGCCAAGGGCGCGATTCGCCTGGCGGTATTGCAGGCCGACCTCACCGAAGCCCTGCCGCAACGGCCGTTGCGTGTGCTGGATATCGGCGCGGGCCTGGGGCACATGTCGCTGTGGCTGGCCGAGCGCGGGCATCAGGTGACCCTGGCCGAACCCGCCGAGCCGATGCTGAGCGGTGCGCGCCAACGCTTCGCCGAGGCGGGGCAGAGCGCGACCTTCATCCATGCGCCCTGGCAAGACCTGCTCGGCCAACTCACCGAACCCTACGATGTGGTGCTGTGCCACGCGGTCCTCGAATGGCTGGCCGAACCCCACGCGATCCTGCCCGTGCTGCACCAGTTGACGGTGCCTGGCGGCTGGCTGTCCCTGGCGTTCTACAATCGCGATGCGCTGATTTACCGCAACCTGCTCAAAGGCCACTTCCGCAAAATGCGCAAGAACGACATGGCCGGCGAAAAACAGAGCCTGACCCCGCAGCAGCCGCTCGACCCGCGAGAGCTGGCGGCGCAACTCGAGGGGCTTTGGCAGGTCGAAAGCCAGAGCGGCGTGCGGGTGTTCCACGATTATATGCCGGTGGAATTCCAGGCCCGCGTGGCGTTGCAGGATGTGCTGGAGATGGAGCTCGCCCATCGTCGTCACCCAAGCTTTGCCGGACTTGGGCGTTATTTGCACTGGATCTGCCGTCCGGTTTAAGCGGCCCAGTCAGTGGAGGTCGAAATGCGTCGTTTCGGGTTAATCCTGTTGTTCCTTGGGCTGGGCGCCTGCTCCAGCCCCAATCCCTACGTGGCCACCTCGGCGCCGATGCCGCCGGCTCCGGCCCAGGCGGCCAGGACCTTTGATGCCAGCGCCTACCCCGCGCCGGTGCGTGACTACGGCGCCTACCGCATTTGGGCCTGGCGCAACGGCCAGTTGCCGGCGGGCACGGCCTGGGCGGACTCGGCGCAGATTGCCGAAGCGGTCAGCGGCGCCCTCGACCAGCGAGGCTTGCGCCCCCTGCACGACAACCGCGCGCCCGACCTGCTGGTGAGCGCCGACGTGCATCTGGAGAAGCGCCTCAAGCAGGTCCAGGATGACTACGGCTATGGGTACGGTGGCTACAATCGTTATGGCAATGGCTACGGCATGTACAACACGGCGCCGATCGTGCGTACCTATGAAGTTCAGGTCGTGGTGGTGCGGGTCAATCTGTTCGATGCACGCAGCGGTCAGCCGGTGTGGAGCGCCAGCGCCGAAACCGGCAGTCAGGGCAGCCTCAGTGAGCGAGCGGATGCGTTGCGCAAGGCTGTGCAAAAGGCAATGACGGCGTATCCTCCCAGTTAACAGCTATTCTCATTTAATGCCCGGGTCGCTCGTTGGAGAACCACCATGTTTGGACGTATCGCAACGCTCGCTTTGGTCGTGCTGCTGGGCGGTTGCCAGACCAGCCAGGTCAACCACGATTTCGATGCCAGCCGGGACTTCGGCGCCTACCGCAGTTGGGCCTGGAAAGATCCGGCGCTGCAATACCGTCCCGATGATCCGCGGATCAAGAGCGACCTCACCGAACAACGTATCCGCCAGGCCGTCGGCGAACAACTCGACCAACGCGGCCTGCGCCCTGCGGCGGCGGGCACTCGGGCGGACCTGAATGCGCAGGCCTACCTGATCGTCGAAGACCGCCAGCAACAAGTCAGCACCAACTACGGCGGCGCCTGGGGCGGGCCGTGGAATGGCTACTGGGGCGCGCCGATGTACAACGAAACGCGCAACATCACCTACAAGGTGGCGACCATCCAGATCGACCTGCTCGACGGCAAGGACGGCAAACTCGTCTGGCGCGGCAGCGACGAGCAGATCATGGCCAACTCGCCCGAGCCGCAGGATCGCAGCAACGCCATCCGCAAGACGATCGCGCGAATCCTTTCCAGCTACCCGCCGCGCTGACACGCTGTTGCCCCGAGAGAGATGAGCGGCCGGTTTCAGCCAATCGGCTGCCACCGGCCGACCATGTGTTCAATCTCCCCCGCGCCTTTCAACCACAACTGGCCACTGGAACCGGCGACGCTGGCGTGCAGGGTGACCTCGCTGGGCAGGCGCACCGGTTTCTTGAATTCGACCTCTATTTCGATATTCGCCGCAGGCAGGTGCTCGCCGAGGGCGGCGAGGGTGCGCGCCTTGTTCCACAGGCCGTGGGCGATGGCTTGGGGGAAACCGAATAGTCTGGCGGTCAGGGCGCTCAAGTGGATCGGGTTGTAGTCGCCGGACACCCGGGCGTAACGACGGCCGATATCGGCCGGGGCTTTCCAGCGGGTCAGTTCGCTGACCTGGGTGGGCGTGGGCAAGGCGTCGTCCGCCGCTGCGCTGTCGAGCTTCACGCCACGGCAGAGCATGCGGCTCTGCGCTTCCCACAGCAGGCCGAGGGCATCTTCGGCGGTGGTCACCAGCTCAAACGTCGCGCCCTTGGCGTGGGGTTTGAGATGGTGTGCGTGGACGGCGATGGTCAGCTCACTCACCGCCCCCAAGGGCCGATACACACGGATGCGATTGCGCAGGTGGACCAGCCCCAACAACGGGAACGGAAACGATGGCGCCGTCAGCAGTTTTAACTGCAGGCCGAACGCCAGCACGTGCGGATACGTTGCCGGCAGCATCGGGCTGTCGGCAAAGCCACACACGTGGCGATACGCTGCCACCTGCTCGGGGTTGACGCTCACGCGGCAGCGAAACCCCTGCTCGGGCAAATGGCTGCCGGTGATCCTGCGCTTGAGCGCCGCGCGCCAGTACAACGGCATAAGCTGCGGCGGGTGGTCCAGGGTGGTCCAGTCCATGCTTACGCTCCCAGTACACTTTGCCCACACACCCGCAGTGCCTGGCCGCTGACCGCGCCGGAACCCGGCTGACCGAGCCAGGCGACCGCTTCGGCGACGTCCTGCGGCAAGCCGCCCTGGCCCAGGGAGCTCATGCGGCGCCCGGCCTCACGCAGGGCGAAGGGGATATGCGCGGTCATCTGGGTTTCGATAAAACCGGGAGCCACGGCGTTGATGCTGATCCCCCGCGCTTTCAACAGCGGCGCCCAGGCCTGGGCCAAACCGATCAACCCGGCCTTGCTCGCGGCATAGTTGGTTTGCCCGCGGTTGCCGGCAATCCCGCTGATGGAGGCCAGCAGCACCACGCGTGCGTTGTCGTGCAGGGTGCCGCTGTCGAGCAGGGCCTTGGTCAGCACTTGCGGCGCATTGAGGTTGACCGCCAGCACGGCGTCCCAGTATTCCGGGGTCATGTTGGCGAGGGTTTTGTCGCGGGTGATGCCGGCGTTATGGACGAGGATGTCGAGGCCGTCCGGCAGTTGTTCGATCAACTGGCGGGCGGCGTCTTCGGCACAGATGTCCAGCACGATGCTGCGCCCTCCCAGGCGCGCCGCCAGGGCTTCGAGGTCAGCCTTGGCCTGGGGCACGTCCAGCAGAATCACCTCGGCGCCATCGCGGGCGAGGGTTTCGGCGATGGCGGCGCCAATGCCGCGCGCCGCGCCGGTGACCAGCGCCTTGCGCGCGGCAAGCGGGCGGGTCCAGTCTTCGACGGGGGTGGCGCAGGCTTCCAGGCGAATCACCTGGCCCGAGATGTAGGCACTTTTGGGCGACAGGAAAAACCGCAACGCCCCTTCCAGCTGGTCCTCGGCACCTTGGCCGACCGACAGCAATTGCAATACGCCGCCGTTGCGCAGTTCTTTGGCCAGGGAGCGGCTGAACCCTTCGAGGGCGCGCTGGGCGCTGGCGGCGAACGGGTCGCTGAGACTTTCCGGCGCGCGGCCGAGGATCACCAGGTGCGCGCTGTGATCGAGGTTTTTCAGCAGGGGCTGAAAGAACTCGCGCAATTGCTTGAGCTGGTCGGTGTGTTGCAAGTCGCTGGCGTCGAACACCAGCGCCTTGAGCTTGGGGCCATGCCCGGGAATCCAGGCCGGGGCTTCCAGCGGCCCGGCGCCGTAGCTATAAATGGCCTCGGTGAGTTTGTGCGCAAACGCCAGCACCTTGGCCGCCAGCGCCCCGCCGCCGAGCAGCAGCGCGCCGTCGACCGGGCGCAGACGCCCGGCTTGCCAGCGCTCCAGGCGTGCCGGTGACGGCAGGCCAATGGCGGCGACCAGGCGATGGCCGAGGCTTGAGTTGGCGAAGTCGATATAACGGTCAGACATGGAACGCTCTCCAAAGGCTGGGGTTCAAAGGGTTGACCACCTCGCGGCGGCAGTCGTTCGATTGAGCCTAGGCTAGTCTGAACGACTTACCCCACAACCGACAGGGAGCTTTCCATGACTCAATTGCGCCGTGTAGCGATCATTGGCGGTAATCGCATTCCTTTCGCCCGCTCCAATGGCCCGTATGCCACGGCGAGCAACCAGGCGATGCTGACGGCGACCCTCGAAGGCCTGATCGAGCGCTACAACCTGCATGGCCTGCGCCTGGGCGAGGTGGTCGCCGGCGCGGTGCTCAAGCATTCGCGCGACTTCAACCTGACCCGCGAATGCGTGCTGGGTTCGCGCCTGTCGCCGCAAACCCCGGCCTATGACATTCAGCAGGCCTGCGGCACCGGGCTGGAGGCGGCGTTGCTGGTGGCCAACAAGATTGCCCTGGGCCAGATCGAATGCGGGATTGCCGGTGGGGTGGACACCACGTCCGACGCACCGATCGGGGTGAACGAAGGGCTGCGCAAGATTCTGCTGCAGGCCAACCGCAGCCAATCCTTGGCGGACAAACTAAAACTTTTGTTACAACTCCGTCCCCATCACCTCAAACCCGAGCTGCCGCGCAATGGCGAACCCCGCACCGGTTTATCCATGGGTCAGCACTGTGAGCTGATGGCGCAGACCTGGCAGATTCCGCGCGCCGAGCAAGACCAGCTCGCCCTGGAGAGCCACCAGAAAATGGCCGCGGCCTACGCCGAAGGCTGGCACAACGATTTGCTCACCCCGTTTCTGGGCCTGACCCGCGACCACAACCTGCGCCCCGACCTGACCCTGGAAAAACTCGCCGGCCTCAAGCCCGCCTTCGAGCGCAGCGCCAAAGGCACGCTCACCGCCGGCAACTCCACGCCGCTGACGGACGGCGCCTCCCTGGTGTTGCTCGGCAGCGAAGCCTGGGCCAGGGAGCGCGGCTTGCCGATCCTGGCTTACCTGCGCGACGGCGAAGCGGCGGCGGTGGATTTCGTCAACGGCGCCGAAGGCCTGTTGATGGCGCCGGTGTACGCCGTGCCGCGTTTGCTGGCGAGGAATGGCCTGACACTGCAGGACTTCGATTACTACGAGATCCACGAAGCATTCGCTGCCCAAGTGTTGTGCACGCTCAAGGCCTGGGAAGATGCGGACTACTGCAAGACGCACCTGGGGCTGGACGCGCCGCTGGGTTCGATCGACCGCAGCCGCCTCAACGTCAAGGGCAGTTCCCTGGCCGCCGGCCATCCGTTTGCCGCGACGGGCGGGCGTATCGTCGCCAACCTGGCCAAGCTGTTGGACGTCGCGGGCAAGGGGCGCGGGCTGATTTCAATCTGTGCCGCCGGAGGGCAGGGCGTGACAGCGATCATTGAACGCTGAATTGCGTGGAAAACTGGCATATTGGATGCATTCTTCGGTGGTCAAAGCTCGGTAGCCCCTCCCCGAGGCGAGCCGATTGCCGTATAACGAGTGCCATACGCGTGTTTGGTAATAAAGGACCCACAATAAAAGCTGATGAAGACTCCTAAACGCATTGAACCCCTGATCGAAGACGGTCTGGTCGACGAAGTGCTGCGCCCACTCATGAGTGGTAAAGAAGCAGCTGTTTATGTGGTGCGCTGCGGCAACGAATTGCGTTGCGCCAAGGTTTACAAGGAGGCGAACAAACGAAGTTTTCGTCAAGCGTCCGAATACCAGGAAGGCCGAAAGGTCCGTAACAGCCGGCAGGCCCGGGCCATGGCCAAGGGTTCAAAATTCGGTAAGAAAGAAACCGAAGATGCTTGGCAGAACGCCGAAGTCGCGGCGTTGTTCCGCCTGGCCGGCGCGGGCGTTCGCGTGCCCAAACCGTATGACTTCCTTGAAGGCGTGCTGTTGATGGAGCTGGTGGCCGACGAGTACGGCGATGCGGCGCCGCGCCTGAACGACGTGGTGCTGGAGCCGGACCAGGCACGCGAGTACCACGCGTTCCTGATCTCCCAGATCGTGCTGATGCTGTGTACCGGCCTGGTGCATGGTGACCTGTCGGAGTTCAACGTACTGCTCACGCCGACCGGCCCGGTGATCATCGACCTGCCCCAGGCGGTGGATGCGGCGGGCAACAACCACGCGTTCAACATGCTGGAGCGGGATGTGGGCAACATGGCTTCCTACTTCGGGCGCTTTGCCCCGGAGCTGAAGAAGACCAAGTACGCCAAGGAAATGTGGGCGCTGTACGAAGCCGGCACCTTGCACCCGGCCAGCATCTTGACCGGCGAGTTCGACGAACCGGAAGAACTGGCCGACGTGGGCGGCGTGATCCGCGAGATCGAAGCGGCGCGACTGGACGAAGAGCGGCGCCAGGCGGCTCGCGCGGCGGATGATGCGCCACCGAGCAAAACGCCTGACGAACCACCGCCACCGCCTTGGATGCAGTGACCCCCCAAGCTGTTGTCGATATAAACAGTGTGGAAGTGATCTTCAGGCAATTGGAGATCTAAAAAGTGTAGAAGTGATCTTCAGGTAATTGGAGATCTAAATGTGGGAGGGGGCTTGCCCCCGATAGCGCCGTGTCAGTCGATACGTATATTGACTGATCCACCGCTATCGGGGGCAAGCCCCCTCCCACATTGGTTTTGTGTACACCCCTTACCCCCTTCAGGCGCAGCAACCTCCCGACGCGTGGAAGTGATCTTCAGGCAATAGAAGATCTAAAAATGTGGGAATGATCTTCAGGCAATAGAAGATCTAAAAATGTGGGAGGGGGCTTGCCCCCGATAGCGCCGTGTCAGTCGATACGTATATTGACTGGTCCACCGCTATCGGGGGCAAGCCCCCTCCCACATTGGTTTTGTGTACACCCCTTACCCCTTTCAGGCGCAGCAACCACCCGACGCCAATTCCTTGAGAATCGGACAGTCCGGCCGATGATCGCCGTGGCAGTGTTCCACCAGGTCCTGCAACGTATCGCGCAACTGCCCCAGCTCCAGAATCTTTTGGTTCAGCTCCTCGATATGCTGGCGCGCCAAGGCCTTCACATCGGCGCTGGCCCGTTGCCGGTCCTGCCACAACGTCAGCAGCTTGCCGACTTCTTCCAATGAAAACCCCAGATCCCGCGAGCGCTTGATGAACGCCAGGGTGTGCAAATCGTCGGCACCGTACACGCGATAGCCGCTCTCGGTGCGATGGGCGGCTTTGAGCAGGCCGATGGATTCGTAGTAGCGAATCATCTTGGCGCTCAAACCGCTTGAACGCGCCGCCTGGCCGATGTTCATGCTCATGGATGTGGGTCCTCCAGATCCTTGGGTTTCCAGGTTTTCAACAACAGCGCATTGCTCACCACGCTGACGCTGGACAAGGCCATCGCCGCGCCGGCCAACACCGGGTTGAGCAGGCCGAACGCCGCCAGGGGAATACCGATCAAGTTATACACAAAGGCCCAGAACAGGTTCTGGCGGATCTTCGCGTAGGTCTTGCGGCTGATCTCCAGCGCGGCCGGCACCAGGCGTGGATCGCCACGCATCAGGGTGATGCCGGCAGCGTGCATGGCCACGTCGGTGCCGCCGCCCATGGCGATGCCGATGTCGGCGGCGGCCAGGGCCGGGGCGTCGTTGATGCCGTCGCCGACCATCGCCACCACGCCGGTTTTTTTCAGTTCGGCGACGGTGGCGGCTTTGTCGGCCGGGAGCACTTCGGCGTGGACGTCGTCGATGCCCAGCGCCTGGGCGACTACCCGCGCACTGCCGCGATTATCGCCGGTGAGCAAATGGCTGCTGATGTGCCGCGCCTTGAGTTGGGCCACGGCTTCCAGCGCGCCGGGCTTGAGAGTGTCGCCGAAAGCGAACAGCCCGAGTACCCGCGGTTGCGCGCCTTGCTCGATCAGCCAGGACAAGGTGCGGCCCTCGGCTTCCCAGGCCTTGGCCGAAGCGTTCAGTGCGCCCGCGTCCAGCCCGTTGTCTTCCAGCAGACGGCGGTTGCCCAGGGCCAGCGGCCGACCGTCGAGGGTGCCGGCAATGCCGCGCCCGGTCAGGGACTGGCTGGCGCTCACATCGGCCACGTTTAGCCCTTGTTCGTGGCAGGCATCCAGCACCGCCTTGGCCAGCGGGTGTTCGCTGCCGCGTTGCAAGGCGCCGGCCTGTTGCAGCAGCAGCGGTTCGTTGCCGTCGACTGCCGCCAAGTGGGCGATCTTCGGCGTGCCGGAAGTGAGCGTGCCGGTTTTGTCGAATACTACCGCGCTGACGGCGTGGGCGCGCTCCAGCGCTTCGGCATCCTTGATCAGGATGCCGTGACGCGCCGCCACGCCGGTGCCGGCCATGATCGCAGTTGGTGTGGCCAGGCCGAGGGCGCACGGGCAGGCGATCACCAGCACGGCGACCGCATTGATGATCGCAGTCTCCAGCGAAGCGCCGTACAGCCACCAGCCGAGCAGCGTGAGCAACGCCAGCACCAGCACCGTCGGCACGAACACCTGGCTGACTTTATCCACCAGTTTCTGGATCGGTGCCTTGGCCGCCTGGGCGTCTTCCACCAGGCGGATGATGCGCGCCAGCACGCTTTCCGCGCCGAGGGCCACGGTGCGGACCAGCAAGCGCCCTTCGCCGTTGATCGCGCCACCGGTGACCTTGTCGCCTGGTTGTTTCGGCACTGGCAGGCTTTCGCCGCTGATCAGCGCTTCGTCGGCATGGCTTTGGCCGTCCACCACTTCCCCGTCCACCGGGAAGCGCTCGCCGGGTTTGACCAGCACGTGGTCGCCGAGCTTGAGCGCGTTGATCGCGACGTCTTCTTCGCGGCCGTCAACCACCCGAATCGCGCGCTCCGGGCGCAAGGCTTCCAGGGCCCGGATGGCGCTGGCGGTCTGGCGTTTGGCGCGGCTTTCCAGGTATTTGCCGAGCAGCACCAGGGCGATCACCACCGCCGAGGCTTCGAAATACAGGTGCGGCATGCTGCCGGCGGGCGCGGTGAGCCATTCATACAGGCTCAGACCGTAACCGGCGCTGGTGCCGATCGCGACCAGCAAGTCCATATTGCCGGCGCCGGCGCGCACGGCTTTCCACGCGGCGATGTAAAAGCGCGCACCGAAGATGAACTGCACCGGCGTGGCCAGGGCGAACTGGACCCAGGCCGGCAGCATCCAGTGCAGGCCGAAGGGCTGTGCCAGCATCGGCAGCACCAGCGGCAATGCGAGCACAATCGCCAGCAACAGCGCCCAACGCTCGTGGTGCAGGCGCTCGGCTTGATCGGCATCGGTCTTGGTTTCGCTTTGGGGCAGCGATGCGCTGTAGCCGGCCTTGTCGACGGCGGCGATCAGCACGGCGGGGTCCATCTGGCCGAGCACCTCGATATGGGCGCGCTCATTGGCCAGGTTCACGCTGACACGTTGCACCCCCGGCACCTTGCCCAGCGCGCGCTCGACACGCCCGGCGCAGCTGGCGCAGGTCATGCCGCCGATGGGCAGGTCAAACGTGGTGGTTCCATTCATGGGGCAGTCCTCCTGAAGAAGTTGCCCCTAGGATCAACCTTGACCTGTGGGGAAGGTCAAGCGTCTTTAGTATTCCAATGCCGCAGGTTTGAGGTACATGCCTTCCGGGCCTTGGGCGATGCGCAACTTGCGCACATCACCGGCCTTCAGCGTGATGTTCTGCGCGGGTGGCGCCAACAGGCCCGGCAGGCAACCCGACGATTGGCCCGGCAGCAGCTTCAGGCGCAGCGACACATTGCCGGCCGGCAGGTTGAACGAGGTGGACTGTTCCTGGAACAGGCGCCCGGCCAACTGGTCCTGGATGTACAGGCCGATCTCGCAGTTGGTCGGTACTTCCAGGCGTTCGCGGGAAATGATCAACACCGCGTAGTCTTCGGCGGCGCTGGCCATGGGCGCAGCGGCAGACAAACTCATCAGGCCGACAAGGCCAAAAAACGACCAGCGCATGGCGAATGCTCCGTGGTTCACATCAAAGATGGGTGAAGCTTGGCCGACTGCGTCACCGAATACCAGCCCGGCGGCTATTTTTGCCGCTTGACCTTGCCATCGTGGCAAGGTCGACACTGCGTCCACCCTCATTAAAGGAGTCATGTCATGCAAGTATTCAACGTTGAAGGAATGACCTGCGGCCATTGCGTCCGGGCAGTGACCCAGGCGGTGCAGAATCAGGACCCGGCAGCCGAAGTGAAAGTCGACCTGGCGGCCAAGCAAGTCAGCGTGCAAAGCCAGTTGAGCCGCGACGTGATCGCCGGCTTGATCCGTGAAGAAGGCTACAGCGTCGCCTGATTTAATAGTTAGCGAGCTATCGTAATGTTCAACGCACCCAAGCGCGGCTAGACTGTCGGGCTGCCGACATACTTGGGTGCCTGATGAACCTGCGCATACTCCTGATTTTGGGCGCCTTGAGCGCCTTCGCGCCGCTGGCGATCGACTTTTACCTGCCGGGTTTCCCGGCGATGGCGACGGCGTTCGCCACCGATGAAAAACATATCCAGCTGACCTTGGCGGTGTATTTCGGCGGCCTGGCCATCGGCCAATTGATCTACGGTCCGCTGGCGGACCGCTTTGGTCGTCGTGTGCCGCTGCTCAGCGGGGTCACGTTGTTTACGCTGGCCTCCTTCGCCTGCGCCTACGCGCCGTCTTTGGAATGGCTGATCGGCGCACGCTTCGTGCAGGCCCTCGGCGGTTGCGCGGGCATGGTGATTTCCCGCGCGGTGGTCAGCGACAAGTGTGATGTGGTGACTTCGGCCAAGGTGTATTCGCAACTGATGCTGGTGACCGGCCTGGCGCCGATCCTTGCGCCATTGGCGGGCGGGCTGATGGTCGGGGTGTGGGGCTGGCAGTCGATCTTCCTGGCGCTGACGGTGTTCAGCGTGATGGCCGCGATCGCGGTGGCGGTCGGTTTGCCGGAAACCTTTCCGGCCCATCAGCCTCGGCAACCGTTGTCCGGGTCGCTGCGCCGCTATATCGACCTGTTGTCGGACCGGGTCTACCTCGGTTACGCCCTGACCGGGGGCATTTCGATTGCCGGGATGTTTGCCTACATTGCCGGTTCACCCTTCGTATTCATCAAACTCTATGGCGTGCCCGCCGAGCATTTCGGCTGGGTATTCGGCTCCAACGCCGCCGGCTTTATTCTGATGGCCCAAGTCAATGCGCGCTTGCTCGCCAAGCGCGGGCCGGCGTTCTTGCTGTCGCGCACGGTGTGGCTCTACATGCTGGCGGCGTTGGCGCTGCTCGGCGTCGCGGCCTTGCGCACCGATGCGTTGTGGCCGTTGCTGCTGCCGCTGTTTATCTGCATTGCCAGCCTGGGCTGCATTTTGCCCAACACCTCGGCCTGCGCCATGAGCGGGCAGGGCGCGCGAGCCGGTAGCGCCTCGGCAATGCTCGGTTGCATTCAGTTCGGCGTGGCAGCGGGGGCGGCTTCGTTGGTGGGCGTGTTGCACGACGGCACGGCGATGCCGATGGCGATGGTCATCAGCTTGTGCGGGGTCTTGGCGGTGACGATTGCACTGTCGACCCAGCGCCTGCAACGGGCACGTGCCCTACAGGCGCAGGTCTGAAAGACGTCAGCCAGCGGCAGCGGAGCGTTGCTGGTCGAGTGGGAAACGGTGGGGCGCCTGGATGCGCGCTTGCAGGGTCTCGGCGAAGGCGCGGGCTTCGGCCTCACTGCGGAAGGTGATGGCTTCGCCGTCGAGACGGACCTGCCATTTATTGCCCGGGGATTTTGCTAACGCTTTTATCAGGATCTTCATTGCTGACTTCCTCACGTAAAAGAATCGTGGCAAAGGCCGCCAATATAAACCCGAATACGTTCACAATGATGACAAAGGTCAATTCCCTGACTAGTGGTGTCGTCCATCACTTACACGAATGACGGACGACACTGACAGACCTCTTTCAGAACCCTTCCAGCACGATCTTACCCTTGGCCTTGCCGCTCTCGAGCAGCGCGTGGGCGCGGCGTAGGTTCTCGGCGTTGATCACGCCGAAGTGCTCGCCCACGGTAGTTTTCAGGGTGCCGGCATCGATCAGCTCGGCGACGCGATTGAGCAGGTTGTGTTGCTCGATCATGTCCGGCGTCTCGAACATCGAGCGGGTGTACATGAACTCCCAATGCAGCGACAGGCTCTTGCGCTTGAGTTTGCTCACGTCCAGGGCCTTCGGATCGTCGATCAGCGCCAGCTTGCCTTGGGGCTGCAGGGCTTCGACCAGTTGATCCAAATGGTGGTCGGTCTGGGTCAGGCTGGCGACGTGGGTCACCTGGGCCACACCCGCGTGTTTCAGGGCTTCGCTCAGCGGCTGGCTATGGTCGATCACCAGGTCAGCGCCAAGGGCCTTGGCCCAGGCCTGGGTTTCCGGGCGCGACGCGGTGCCGATGACCTTCAGTGCGGTGAGCTGGCTGGCCAATTGGGTCAGGATCGACCCCACGCCGCCGGCAGCGCCGACGATCAGCAGGCTCTGGCCTTCGTCCTTTTTACCCTCGCGCACTTGCAGGCGTTCGAACAACAGTTCCCAGGCGGTGATGGCGGTCAGCGGCAAGGCGGCTGCGTCGGCAAAACCCAGGCTCTTGGGCATATGGCCGACGATGCGCTCGTCCACGGTGTGCAGTTCGCTGTTGCCGCCCGGGCGTACCAGGGAGCCGGCGTAGAACACGTTGTCACCGGCCTTGAACAGCGTCACTTCACTGCCGACGGCCTTGACCACACCGGCCACGTCCCAGCCGAGCACCTTGGCGGCGCCGTTTTCCGGGGCGACGTTCTGGCGGACCTTGGTGTCCACCGGGTTGACCGAGATGGCTTTGACTTCCACCAGCAGGTCGCGCGGGCCGGCGACTGGTTCCGGCAGCTCGATGTCTTGCAGGGATTTCGGATCGTTGATCGGCAGTGAGGCGTAGTAGGCAATGGCTTTCATGGGGGCTCCAGAAGTAGGGAGTTGACTGTAGGAGCGAGCTTGCTCGCGAAAAACTCACAGGGGCCGCGCTGAATCAAAAGCGCGGCGTCATCGTTTACGATTTTCGCGAGCAAGCTCGCTCCTACAAAAAAACGCGGTGATCAGGCAAGAAATTTCAGGCGCTTGAGTTCGAAGTGCGCGAGTACGTCGGCGGCCTTGGCGCGGAAACTCTGGATGTGTGCGCTCTGGTCGTGGTCGCCCAGGGCCGCGTCGTCGCGCCAGCGTTCGAGCATGTAGAACGTCTCGGGATGTTGCAGGTCCTGGTGCAGGTCGTACTGTTCGCAACCGGCTTCCTGGCGGGTCGGTTCCAGCAGGCCGCGCAGCAGCGACTCGAGGGTGTGTTGTTGGCCAGGTTTGGCGATCAGCGTGGCGATGACGTTAAAGGCAGCGGACATATTCGACTCCTGACACGGGCTGTATGGGATGGGCAGATGATTGGCTATTTCCGATGCAGATAAAAGCGGCTAAAACAGCAGTCTGTTTCAACAATATTTTGATAATGGGTGGAATTGGATGCTGCGCTTTGATGATTTGCAGTTGTTCGTGCGCGCAGCGGACCTGGGCAGTCTGTCGGCCGCGGCGCGGGTCATGGACCTGTCGCCGGCGGTGGCCAGCGCGGCGTTGAAGCGTATCGAACAGCAACTGGGCACGCGCTTGCTGGCGCGCTCCACTCGCAGCCTGCGCCTCACCGCTGAAGGGGACGGTTTTCTCGGATATGCGCGCGCCGCGCTGAGCTCGCTGGACGAAGGGCGGCGGTTATTGGCCAGTGGCCAGGACCATGTCAGCGGTGTGCTGCAACTGTCGGCACCCTCGGATTTTGGTCGCAACCAGCTGTTGCCCTGGCTCGACGAGTTCCAGCGTGACTATCCGCAACTGACGGTGCGCCTGTTGCTGGGCGACCGCATTGCCGACCTGTTCCGCCAGCCGGTGGATATCGCCCTGCGCTATGGCGAACCGGAGGATTCCAGCCTGGTCGCGCTGCCCGTCGCGCCGGATAACGTGCGCGTGCTGTGCGCGGCCCCCAGTTATCTCGAGCGCCACGGCGAACCGCGGCATCTGGAGCAACTGGCCCAGCACAATTGCCTGCTGTATATGCTCGGCACCCGCGTGCATGACCACTGGACGTTTCATGACGGCAAACGCGAAGTCAGCCTGACTGTCGGCGGCGACCGCTTCAGTGACGATGCTGACGTGGTACGGCGATGGGCTGTCGCCGGGGTGGGCATCGCCTACAAGTCCTGGTTGGATGTGAGCAGCGACGTCCGCGCCGGACGCTTGCGCGTGATTCTGCCTGAGCTGCGCGGCGAGCGGACGCCGCTCAACCTGTTATGCGCGCATCGCGCGCAGTTGAGTAAGCCCATCAACCTGCTGCGGGAAATGCTCGTGTCCCGTTGTGCGACATTGACCGCGCAGTGGTCGGAACAATTCACCAGTGCGTAATAGCCTCCACTAAAGCCGGAAATTTCACTCAGATCCTGTCCCTATCCGCGCTGTCAGACGCCGGGGAACTGGCTGCTTGCGCACCTATACTTTGGCGCCAACCACAGCAGAGAAATGATTTAACAAGGAGTGAACACATGGAACAGGCACCTTGCATCAGTCAGATTGCCAGCTTGCTCGCCGAGCCAAAACGCACCGCCATGCTCTGGGCCTTGATGGACGGCTCGGCCAAGTCTTCCCAGGAACTGGCGACGCTCACGGGGTTGTCGCCGGCCTCGGCGAATGCCCATCTGGCGCGGCTTACCGGCGGCGGTTTGCTGCGTGTCGAAGCGCGTCGCGGCAAGCGGTTGTTTCGTGTGGCGGCGGCGGATGTCAGCACCGCCATCGATGCCTTGGCCAGCACCACCATGGCCAGTGCGGCGCGCAGCTCTCCGCAGGCTTCACCGCTGACCCTGGCGGCGCCGGCCCCGCTGCGCCATGCGCGGTTATGCCATGGGCACCTCGGCGGCGAGCTGGCGGCGCAACTGTATCAGCGGATGATCGCGGCCGGCTGGATCGAGCGCCACGAGCTCCGCACCCAAGTCACGGTCAAAGGCGCGCAGCACCTGGCCGGCCTGGGCATTTTCACCCAGGCGCTGGCCTTGCCGCTGGTGTGCGACTGTTTCGATTGGAGCCAGCAGCAACCGCACCTGGGCGGCGCGCTGGGAGCCGGGCTATTGCAACTGTTTTTGCAGTCGAACTGGATCCGTGCGGTCAACGAGTCCCGCGCCTTGCTCGTCAGCGACACCGGGTTGGCGGAAATCACCCGGTTGGCCGTGCCCGACGCGCTCTGACCTGGATGACGTCGTTCAGAGTTGCGATCAGGTCGCACCCAGCAATAACCCGGAAAAACCATGGCCCACACTCCCAGAGGGGATTATTCACACAGGGGATGGGGCATGGGTACGCACGGCTATAGCGCGGCAGAACGGCTGGAACGGTTGCCCATCAGCGGTTACCACCGAGTCATTTTTATCATCATCGCCCTGGCGTTTTTCTTCGACTCCATGGATCTGGCGATGATGACTTTCCTGCTCGGCTCGATCAAAGCCGAGTTCGGCCTGAGCACGGCCCAGGCTGGCTTGCTGGCCAGTTCGAGTTTTTTCGGCATGGTGGTGGGCGCGTCGTTGTCCGGGATGCTCGCCGATCGCTTCGGGCGCAAGCCGGTGTTCCAGTGGAGCATCGTGTTGTGGGGGATCGCCAGCTACTTATGTTCCACGGCGCAGACGGTGGAGACGCTGACGTTGTTTCGCGTCCTGCTCGGTATTGGCATGGGCATGGAGTTTCCGATCGCGCAGTCGATGCTCTCGGAGCTGATTCCGGCCAAGGGGCGCGGGCGCTATATCGCGTTGATGGATGGCTTCTGGCCGTTGGGTTTTGTGGCGGCGGGGGTGCTGTCGTACTTTTTGCTGCCGCTGATCGGCTGGCGCGACATCTTCCTGGTGCTGGCGGTGCCGGCGGTGTTTGTGTTGGCGATCCGGTTTTTTATCCCGGAGTCGCCGCGCTGGCTGGAGCAGGCCGGGCGGCATGCGGCGGCGGATAAGGTGTTGCTGGGGATCGAGGCGAAAGTGCGCGATTCCCTGGGCCGCGCCGAGTTGCCGCAGCCGATTCGCCTGCCGCGGGTGGAGAGTGTGCCGGGCAACTTTTTCTCGGCGTTCCAGCAATTATGGTCGGCGCAGTATCGTCAGCGCACGATGATGATCTGGAGTGTGTGGTTCTTCGCCTTGCTCGGCTTTTATGGGCTCACTTCCTGGTTGAGTGCCTTGCTGCAGCAGTCGGGGTTTGCGGTGACCCAGTCGGTGTATTACACGGTGATCATTTCCCTGGGCGGGATTCCCGGCTTCCTGATGGCGGCCTGGCTGGTGGAGCGTTGGGGGCGCAAGCCGGTGTGCGTGGTGACCTTGCTCGGCGGCGGGGTGATGGCGTTTCTGTATGGGCAAAGCGCGGTGTTTGGCGGCAATGTCGGCCTGCTGATCGCCTCGGGGTTGTTGATGCAGTTCTTTCTGTTTGGCATGTGGGCGGTGCTGTACACCTACACGCCGGAGTTGTACCCCACCTCGGCGCGGGCTACGGGGGCCGGGTTCGCTTCGGCGATCGGGCGGGTCGGGTCGTTGCTCGGGCCGTTGGTGACCGGGCTGGTGTTCCCGATTACCGGGCAGGGCGGGGTGTTTGCCCTGGGCGCATTGTGCTTTGCGGTGGCGGCGCTGGTGGTGTGGGTGTTTGGGATGGAGACGAAGGGCAAGACCCTGGAAGAGTTGAGCGAGATTTAACCGGCAATCCACAACGAATGTGGGAGCGCGCTGGCTCCCACATTGTCAGTCGCGGTTTACGCCGTCAGGGCTTCACCAGCCGCGCATCCAGGCTGTTTTGCGCCAGGCGTTTGGCCTGGTCCTGGGTCATGCCCAGGGCGGTGTACAGCGCATGGAAGTTCTCGGTGACGTAGCCGCCGAAGTACGCCGGGTCGTCCGAGTTCACCGTCACCTTCACCCCACGCTCGAGCATGTCGAGGATGTTGTGCTGGGCCATGTCGTCGAACACGCGCAGCTTGGTGTTGGACAGCGGGCACACGGTCAGCGGGATCTGTTCGTCGATGATCCGTTGCATCAGGCGCTCGTCTTCGATGGCGCGCACGCCATGGTCGATACGCTGGACTTTCAGCAGGTCGAGGGCTTCCCAGATGTACTCGGGCGGGCCTTCTTCGCCGGCGTGGGCCACGGTGAAGAAGCCTTCGTTGCGGGCACGGTCGAACACGCGTTGGAACTTGCTCGGCGGGTGGCCCATTTCCGAACTGTCCAGGCCCACGGCCACGAACGCATCGCGAAACGGCAGCGCCTGGTCGAGGGTTTTCTCGGCTTCGGCTTCGCTCAAGTGGCGCAGGAAGCTGAGGATCAAGCCGCTGGTGATGCCCAGTTGCTGCTCGCCATCTTTGAGCGCGGCGGCGATGCCGTTGAGCACCACTTCGAACGGCACGCCACGGTCGGTGTGGGTTTGCGGGTCGAAGAAGGGTTCGGTGTGGATCACGTTCTGCGCTTTGCAGCGCAGCAGGTAGGCCCAGGTCAGGTCGTAGAAATCCTGGGAGGTGCGCAGTACATCGGCGCCCTGGTAATACAGGTCGAGAAACTCTTGCAGGTTGTTGAAGGCGTAGGCCTTGCGCAGGGTGTCGACGTCGTTCCATGGCAGCGCAATCTTGTTGCGCTCGGCCAGGGCGAACAGCAGCTCAGGCTCCAGCGAGCCTTCCAGGTGCAGGTGCAGTTCAGCCTTGGGCAGGGCGTTGAGCCAATCGTACATGTCTAAAATCTCATCGGGTGCAATGGCGGCATTCTACAGGCCATGACTGAAATAATCGGCAAAACCTGACCAAGAGGAGAGTATTGGTTCTATTCGCGCAGGGGCGCTGCGAACTAAGATGTAACGAAACGTTAGCGATGTACTGCAGTCTGTACCCCGTCAATGACTGATTTGCCGCACAAAAGGCCCGCAATGCTCACCTCTCTCAAGCAAGAAAAATTCATGCTGCTGGCGCTGATCGCCGCCGTCGCCGCGTACCCGCTGGAGCACTGGATGCTCCACAACGGGCAAATGGTCGCGCTGCTGGCCGGCCTGGCGCTGATCGGCTTTATCGTGGTGGCGTCGATGCGCGTCGCTCACCATGCCGAGCAGTTGGCGGAAAAGGTCGGCGACCCCTACGGCACCATGATCCTGACCCTGGCCGCCGTGCTGGTGGAAGTGGTGATCCTGGCGATCATGATGAGCAACGAACCGTCGCCGACCCTGGTGCGCGACACCATCTACTCGGCGGTGATGCTCGATATCAACGGCATCCTCGGCCTGGCCGCGCTGATGGGGGGCATCAAGCACGGCGAACAGTCCTACAATGACGATTCGGCGCGCACCTACAGCGTGATGATCCTCACCGCCATGGGCGTGTCGATGGTGGTGCCGGAATTCATCCCCGAAGCGGACTGGAAAATTTACTCGGCCTTCACCATCGGCGCGATGGTGGTGCTCTACACCCTGTTCCTGCGCATGCAGGTGGGCCCGCACAGTTATTTCTTCAGTTACAGCTACCCGGATAAACGCCGCAAGACGTTGCCGGAAGAACAGGCGCCGCCGGTGAACCTGGCATTTTCCATCGGTACGCTGGTGTTCGGGGTGATTGTGATTGGCGCGCTGGCCGAGGTGATGTCCAAGACCCTCGACCTGGGCCTGGAAGGCACGGGCGCACCGCCGGTGGTGACGGCGATTGTGGTCGCGGCCATCTCGGCGGCGCCGGAGATTCTGACCGCCTTGCGCGCCGCCCTGGCCAACCGCATGCAGTCGGTGGTGAACATTGCACTGGGCGCATCGTTGTCGACGGTGATCCTGACGGTGCCGGTGATGGAAGCGATGGCGCTCTACTCCGGTCAGCCGTTCCAGATGGCGATGACGCCGGTGCAAAGCGTGATGGTGTTGATCACGCTGATCGTCAGTGCGATCAACCTCAACGATGGCGAAACCAACGCCATCGAAGGGATGACCCACTTTGTGTTGTTTGCGACCTTTATCATGTTGTCGCTGTTAGGGGTGTAGGCGTGAGCTTGCTCGCGAACAATCTGAGAGCGCCGTGTGAATCAGAACACCTGCGTTAGCGTTGATGTTTTTCGCGAGCGAGCTCGCTCCTACAAAGGGTTGATCAGGTTACGGGCGGCCTGGCTGTGATCGGCAATCAAGCCTTTGAGGTCGAGGCCCTCGACCTGGCCGTCGATCACCCGCCATTGCCCGCCGATCATCACCCGGTCGGCCCGGTCGGCGCCGCACAACAGCAGCGCCGAAATCGGATCGTGACTGCCGGAGAAGCGCAGTTCGTCCAGCTTGAACAGCGCCAGATCGGCCTGCTTTCCTACGGCTAACTCACCGATATCCGAACGACCGAGCAACTGCGCCGAGCCTTTGGTCGCCCAGCCCAGCACGCCTTGCGGGGTGATTTTTTCCGCGCCATAACGCAGGCGCTGGATGTACAGCGCCTGGCGGGCTTCGAGGATCATGTTCGACGCATCGTTGGAGGCCGAACCGTCCACGCCCAGGCCGATCGGGGCACCGGCGGCGAGCAGGTCCAGGGTCGGGCAGATGCCGGAGGCCAGGCGCATGTTCGAGCTTGGGCAATGGCAGATCCCGGTGCCGGCGGCGCCCAGGCGGGCGATTTCATCCGGGTTGAAGTGAATGCCGTGGGCCAGCCAGGTGCGCGGGCCGAGCCAGCCGACGCTGTCGAGGTAGTCCACGGTGCGCAGGCCGAAGCGTTGCAGGCAGAAGTCTTCCTCGTCGAGGGTTTCCGCCAGGTGCGTGTGCAGGCGCACGTCGAGGCTCGCGGCCAGTTCGGCGCTGGCTTGCATGATTTGCGGGGTGACGGAAAACGGCGAGCAGGGCGCCAGGGCGATCTGGATCTGCGCGCCGTCGCCGCGTTCGTGGTACTGGCGGATCAGGCGCTGGCTATCGTCCAGAATCACCGCGCCCTGTTGCACGGTTTGCTGCGGCGGCAAGCCACCGTCGGCTTCGCCCAGGCTCATGGAGCCGCGAGTGAGCATGGCGCGCATGCCCAGTTCGCGCACCACGTCGACTTGCACGTCGATGGCATGTTCCAGGCCGTCCGGGAAGAGGTAGTGGTGGTCTGCCGCCGTGGTGCAGCCCGAGAGCAGCAATTCCGCCAACGCGACTTTGCTGGCCAGGGCGAGTTTTTCCGGGGTCAGCCGCGCCCACACCGGGTACAGGGTCTTCAGCCACGGGAACAACGGCTGATTGACCACCGGCGCCCAGGCGCGAGTCAGGGTCTGGTAGAAGTGATGATGGGTATTGATCAGCCCCGGCAGGACCACATGTTCGCGGGCGTCGAACACCTGCGTACAGGGCTGTGCAGGCGCTTGCCCGATGCCCAGCAGTTCGCTGATCACACCGTCTTGCAGCACCAGGCCGCCACGGGCATCGAGGCCATTGGCAGTGAACATCGCGAGGGGGGTTTTTAACCAGATACGGGTCGCAGGCATGGGCCGGCTCCTCTGAATGATGGGTTCAGGTTTGCCAGCTCAGTGTTGCCCTGTCTGCTGATCCAGGGTCGCCAGTGAAGGCGAGGTGGCTAGATTACGTGTAGTTCTAGATCCGGTCTACCGGTAGGAACGCGCTGCTTTCGAGAAGCGTGTTCCCACCTTTGATGGCGGCTTACCAGGGAATGGTATGGCCTCGGTAGTCCACGAAGTGGTGGCCGCCTTTGCCGGTGTAGGCATTTACCTGATCGAGCAGGCCGCGCACGCTGGTCTCGACGTCGATGAGTGCGTTTTCGCCGCCCATGTCGGTCTTCACCCAACCCGGGTGCAGGGAAAGCACGGTCATTTTTTGCTCGCCGAGTTGGGTGATGAAGCTGTTGGTCATCGAGTTGAGGGCGGCCTTGCTCGCCTTGTAGAGCGCCAGCTCGGAACCGTCAGGGATGGTCACGCTGCCCAGGACTGAACTCATGAACGCCAGCACGCCGGAATCTTTGCGGATCTGCCCGACAAAGCGCTGGGCCAGGTTGATCGGCGCCACGGCGTTGGTGAAGAACAACTGGCCGACTTCCGCCAGGGTGGCGTGGCCAGGTTCCTGGTTCGCCGGGCCCTTGACGCCGGCGTTGACGAACAGCAGGTCGAATGTCCGTTCCTTGAGGCGCTGGCTCAGGGCGATCACAGCTTGCTGATCGTCCATGTCGAGTTTCTCGATCTGTACCGGGCCCACGGCTTTCAGGGCGTCGGCCTTGTTCGGGTCACGCACGGTGGCGGTCACGTCCCAGCCATCCTTGAGCAATTGCTTGACCAGGCCAAGGCCCAGCCCGCGTGAGGCGCCGATGATCAGTGCGGTTTTTGGCGTAGACATGAAGAGCTTCCTTTGACGTCGCGGTTCAGGGCGTTCAGCGAACAACATTAGCTGTTTCAACGTTGCAGCAGGATACGCCCCCGGCTCAGGTCGGCAAGCTGGTTTTGCAGGGTGTCGATGTGTGCTTCGCCCAGGGCCAGTTGCAGCTCCACGCCGTTGGCGGTGAAGTGTTCCTCCAGTACCAGCCCGCCGAGTTCGGCGACCCGCAACTTGACCAGGTTCAGTTCGGAAAACCCGCAGTCGCAGCTCAACGGCACGCGGCTGATCAGCTCGATGCGCTCGGCGGTTTGCAGGCATTTGTTCGCGCCGCCGCCATACGCCCGCGCCAGCCCGCCGGTGCCCAGTTGGATGCCGCCGTACCAGCGAATCACCAGCACCACCACCTGATCGAAGCCCTGGGCCTCGATGGCGGCGAGGATCGGTCGCCCGGCGGTGCCGCCAGGTTCGCCGTCGTCGTTGCTGCGGTACTGGTCGGCGAGTTTCCAGGCCCAGCAATTGTGCGTGGCGTTCAGGTCGCTGTGCTGCTCGATGAACGCCTGGGCTTCTTGCGCGCTGGTGATCGGTGCGGCCAGGGTAATGAAGCGGCTTTTGCGAATTTCTTCGCGGAATTCGCAAAGGCCGGTGAGGGTGAAAGGCATAGGCGGTGTCGTCTAGAGGGCGGGCTTGATGCCACAGCCTTTGAGAATGATGTGGATCAGGTTGGTGCCGGCGTCTTCCATATCTTGTTTGGTCAACTTGGTGCGCCCGGTGACGCGGCAGATCTGGCTGGCGAAGTCGGCATAGTGCTGGGTGCTGCCCCACAGCAGGAAGATCAGGTGGACGGGGTCGATGGGGTCCATCTTGCCAGCATCGATCCAGGCCTGGAACACGGCCGCCCGGCCACTGAACCAGGCGCGGTAGTCCTGGCCGAAGTATTCGGTAAGGCATTCGCCGCCGCTGATGATCTCCATGGCGAAGATCCGCGAGGCCTGGGGCTGTCGTCGGGAAAACTCCATCTTGGTGCGGATGTAGCGGGTGAGGGCCACGGCCGGGTCGTCCTCGGCGGTCAGCGCGTTGAAGGTGCTGTCCCACAGTTCGAGGATATTGCTGAGCACCGCGACGTACAGGCCCATTTTGTTGGTGAAGTAGTAGTGCAAGTTGGCCTTCGGCAACCCGGCGCTGGCAGCGATGGTGTTCATGCTGGTGCCCTTGTAGCCGTGACGCGCGAACTCGTCTTCGGCCGCTTGAAGAATCGCTTGCTCGTTCTTTTGCCGAATGCGGCTGGCGGGCTTCCCGGCGTGGGTGCTGTGGGCAGGAACTTCGAGGCTCATGGAGGTTTCCGTGCTGATCGATAGAGACGATGTATGCACAGATAACCCACCCTCAAGCCTCAGACAAGTCCTGATGCAATAAAACCCTCAAAGCGGTTCCAGCGTATCGCCATGTGGCGCGCCGTTTGCTGCGGGGCTCGCTTTGGCTTCCGGCAGTAACAGGCACAATGCGATGGCGGTCAGCCCGCCGCTGGTGATGGCCGAGTCGAACAGGTTTTGCACCAGCGTCGGCATCAAGTGCAGCAGGTTCGGTTGGGCGGCAATGCCCAGGCCGACGCCGAACGAGGTGGCGATGATCAGCATGCTGCGTCGGTCCAGCGGCGCCTGGGCGAGAATACGCACGCCGGCCGCCGCCACGCTGCCGAACATCACCAGGGTCGCGCCGCCCAATACCGGTTTGGGGATTTGCTGCAGCACCGCGCCGATCGATGGAAACAAGCCGAGGCAAAACAGCACCACGCCGATGTACAGGCCGACATAGCGGCTGGCCACACCGGTGAGTTGGATCACGCCATTGTTCTGGGCGAACGTGGTGTTGGGGAACGCGCTGAAGGTGGCGGCGATCATGCAGCTCACCCCGTCGCCGAGTACGCCGCCCTTGAGCCGGTTTATATAAGACGGGCCGCTGATGGGCTGGCGGGCGATCATGCAGTTGGCGGTGAGGTCACCCACGGTTTCGATGCTGCTGATCAGATAAATCAGCGCGATGGGTAGGAAGGCGCTCCAGTCGAAGTTGAAACCATAACGAAACGGCATCGGCAGGCTGATCAACGGCAGGTCGGGCAGGGCCTGGGGCACCAGTTTGCCGCTGAACCAGGCCGCGAGGCTGCCGAGGGCCAGGCCGATGATGATCGCCGAGAGGCGTACCCAGGGTGTGTTCGAGCGGTTGAGCAGGATGATCGTCAACACCACGAACAGGCCCAGTGCCAGGTTGATGGGCGCGCCGAAATCGGCGGCATTGAACCCGCCGCCGAGGTCGGTGATACCCACTTTGATCAGGCTGATGCCGATCAGGGTAATCACGATGCCGGTGACCAGCGGCGTGATCACCCGGCGCAGTTGCCCGATAAAACGGCTCAGCACGATTTGTACGGCGGCGCCGAAAAAGCACACGCCGAAGATCATCGCCAGGATGTCTTCCGGGCTGCCGCCGCGTTGCTTGACCAGGAAGCCCGCCGACAGCACGGCGCCGAGAAACGCAAAGCTGGTGCCCTGCAAGCAGATCATGCCGGCGCCGATGCCAAACGGCCTACGCGCCTGGATGAAAGTGCCGACACCGGACACCATCAGCGCCATGCTGATCAGGTACGGCAGGTGAGCCGCCAGGCCCAGGGTCGAGCCGATGATCAGCGGCGGCGTGATGATGCCGACGAAGGCGGCCAATACATGTTGCAGGGCGGCCAGTAGGGCGGGCAGGGGTTTTGGGCGGTCGTTGAGGCCGTAGATCAGGTCGCTGGGGCTGGACGTTTCTGGTGGCATGGCGGGCAAACTCGAGTCGGACGGTTCTAGGTCCTTGTGCCCTTGCAAAAAGCTGTCCACTTGCTCAGCTTTTTGTGCGAGGCCCGAATTAGCGGGTTGCCGCCAGGCTGTCGAGGAAACTTTCCAGCACCAAATGAGGGCGCCGCCCCTTGCGCGTGACCGATGCCAGGCTTAAATCGTAAAAACGTGTAGCCGGTTTCAGCGCGCGTAGTCGGCCTTGTTGCACCCACAGGCTGGCGTAGTGATCGGGCAGGTAGCCGATGTAGCGGCCGGTGAGGATCAGGAACGCCATGCCTTCGCGGTCCGAAGCGCTGGCGGTGCAGTTGAGGGCCTGGTAGTGGGCCTGGATCTCGGCGGGCAGGCGGAAGGTGGGGGCGATCGCATCCTGGTCGTCGATGCGTCCATCCTCCAACTGCTTGTCGTCGGCATAGAACAGCGGGTGGCCGACGGCGCAGTAGAGCAGCGAGCGTTCGCTGTACAGCGCCTGGTATTCCAGGCCGGACAGCGCGCTGGCCTGGGGCACCACGCCGACATGCAGGCGGCCGTCGAGCACGCCTTGTTCCACTTCATTGGGGGCAATCATGCGGATCTGGATCTGCACGTCCGGGCCGCGTTCCTTCAATTGCGCCAGGGCATGGGTGATACGCATGTGGGGCAGGGTGACGAGGTTGTCGGTGAGGCCGATGATCAGTTCGCCGCGCAAATGCTGGTGCAGGCCGTTGACCTCGGTGCGAAAGCTTTCCAGGGCGCTCAAGAGTTGCAGTGCCGACTGATAGACCTCGCGGCCTTCCTCGGTCAGTGAGAATCCGGCACGCCCGCGCTGGCACAGGCGCAATCCCAGGCGTTGCTCCAGATCGCTCATTTGCTGGCTGATGGCCGAGCGGCCGATGCCGAGCACGGTCTCCGCCGCCGAGAAGCCGCCACACTCCACCACGCTGCGAAAGATGCGCAGCAGGCGAATATCGAAGTCGCTGACTTGGGCCAGGGGGTCGGGTCGACGGATGCTCATAGTTTAGTCAGGGCCTGACTGAAGGTTAGAAGAGTTGGATTTCACAGACTTTATCCCCGTGGCAATTTAGCTGCAAGAACGCTTTTCAATCCCGGCGCTGCTTTTTGCCTTGCGAGGTTTTGCTGATGAACATGTCCGAAAACGCCCCTTCGTCCCTGGCCAGCCAACTGAAGTTGGACGCTCACTGGATGCCTTACACCGCCAACCGTAACTTCCAGCGTGACCCGCGCCTGATCGTGGCCGCCGAAGGCAGCTGGTTGACCGATGACAAGGGCCGCAAGGTCTACGATTCGTTGTCGGGGCTGTGGACCTGCGGCGCCGGGCACACCCGCAAGGAAATCCAGGAAGCGGTCGCCAAGCAACTGGGCACGCTGGACTACTCGCCGGGCTTCCAATACGGTCATCCGCTGTCGTTTCAACTGGCGGAAAAAATCACCGACCTGACCCCGGGTAACCTCAACCATGTGTTCTTCACCGACTCCGGTTCCGAGTGCGCCGATACGGCGGTGAAGATGGTGCGTGCGTACTGGCGCCTAAAAGGCCAGTCTACCAAGACCAAGATGATCGGCCGCGCCCGTGGCTATCACGGGGTGAACATCGCCGGCACCAGCCTGGGCGGCGTCAACGGCAACCGTAAGATGTTTGGTCAGGCGATGATGGATGTTGACCATCTGCCTCACACCTTGCTGGCGAGCAATGCGTTCTCGCGCGGCATGCCGGAGCAGGGCGGTATTGCCCTGGCCGATGAGCTGCTCAAGTTGATCGAGTTGCACGACGCGTCGAACATCGCTGCCGTTTTTGTCGAGCCGATGGCCGGCTCCGCTGGCGTGCTGGTGCCGCCACAGGGTTACCTCAAGCGTCTGCGTGAAATCTGCGACCAGCACAACATCCTGTTGGTGTTCGACGAAGTGATCACCGGTTTCGGCCGTACCGGCTCGATGTTCGGCGCCGACAGCTTCGGCGTGACCCCGGACCTGATGTGCATCGCCAAGCAAGTCACCAACGGTGCGATCCCGATGGGCGCGGTGATTGCCAGCAGCGAGATCTATCAGACCTTCATGAACCAGGCGACGCCGGAATACGCAGTGGAATTTCCCCACGGCTACACCTACTCGGCACACCCGGTGGCCTGCGCGGCTGGCTTGGCGGCATTGGACCTGCTGCAGAAGGAAAACCTGGTGCAGAGCGTAGCCGAAGTCGCTCCGCACTTTGAGAATGCGCTGCATGGTTTGAAGGGCAGCAAGAACGTGATCGACATCCGCAACTACGGTCTGGCCGGCGCGATCCAGATTGCCCCGCGTGACGGTGATGCCATCGTGCGTCCGTTCGAGGCTGGCATGGCCTTGTGGAAAGCCGGTTTCTACGTGCGTTTTGGCGGCGACACCCTGCAGTTCGGGCCAACCTTCAACAGCAAGCCGCAGGACCTGGATCGCCTGTTCGATGCCGTCGGCGAAGTGCTGAACAAGATCGACTGATTTCTCCTTCTATATAGAACAACTTTTCAGGAGCCCTGCATGAGCCTTATCCAGCATTTGATCGACGGCCAATTGGTCAGCGAATCCGGTCGCACTGCCGATGTGTACAACCCGTCCACCGGCCAGGTGATTCACCAGGTGCCGCTGGCCAGTCGCGAAACCATCCAGCGCGCGATCGACTCGGCCAAGGCCGCATTCCCGGCCTGGCGTAATACGCCGGCGGCCAGGCGTGCCCAGGTGATGTACCGTTTCAAGCAGTTGCTGGAGCAGAACGAAGCGCGCATCTCGCAGTTGATCAGCGAGGAGCACGGCAAGACCCTGGAAGACGCGGCGGGGGAATTGAAGCGTGGCATCGAGAACGTGGAGTATGCGTGCTCGGCGCCGGAAATTCTCAAGGGCGAGTACAGCCGCAATGTGGGGCCGAACATCGATGCCTGGTCGGATTTCCAGCCGTTGGGCGTAGTGGCCGGGATTACCCCGTTCAACTTCCCGGCGATGGTGCCGTTGTGGATGTACCCGCTGGCGATCGTCTGCGGCAACTGCTTTATCCTCAAACCGTCGGAGCGTGATCCGAGTTCGACGCTGCTGATCGCGCAATTGCTGCAGGAGGCCGGCCTGCCTAAGGGCGTGCTGAGCGTGGTGCATGGCGACAAGGGCGCGGTGGATGCGCTGATCGAAGCGCCGGAGGTCAAGGCCTTGAGCTTTGTGGGTTCGACGCCGATTGCCGAGTACATCTACGCCGAAGCGACCAAGCGCGGCAAACGCGTGCAAGCGCTGGGCGGCGCGAAGAACCATGCGGTGCTGATGCCGGATGCCGATCTGGATAATGCGGTCAGTGCCTTGATGGGCGCGGCCTATGGTTCCTGCGGCGAGCGTTGCATGGCGATCTCGGTGGCGGTGTGTGTGGGTGACCAGGTGGCGGATGCATTGATCGCCAAGTTGGTGCCGCAGGTCAAGGCGCTGAAGATTGGCGCGGGCACCTCGTGCGGCCTGGATATGGGGCCGCTGGTCACCGGCCAGGCGCGGGATAAGGTCAGCGGCTATATAGAAGACGGTGTGGCCGCGGGCGCTGAGCTGGTGGTCGATGGTCGTGGCTTGAGCGTTGCCGGGCATGAGCAGGGGTTCTTCCTCGGTGGCAGTTTGTTTGACCGCGTGACGCCGCAGATGCGTATCTATAAAGAAGAGATCTTCGGGCCAGTGTTGTGCGTGGTGCGGGTCAATAGCCTGGAAGCGGCGATGCAACTGATCAACGATCACGAGTATGGCAACGGCACGTGCATCTTCACCCGTGACGGTGAAGCAGCGCGTCTGTTCTGTGACGAGATTGAAGTGGGCATGGTCGGCGTGAACGTTCCACTGCCGGTGCCGGTGGCCTACCACAGCTTTGGCGGCTGGAAGCGCTCGCTGTTTGGCGACTTGCATGCTTACGGGCCGGATGGGGTGCGTTTCTATACCCGGCGCAAGGCTATTACCCAGCGCTGGCCGCAACGGGCCAGTCATGAAGCGTCACAGTTTGCCTTCCCAAGCTTGTAAGACGCGTTGAAAGCCGGCCCCTTGGGGCCGGCTTTCGCGGTTTTGCGGCCTTTTTGACCGATATGACAGAATTGTGAAGAAAGGTGTTGACGGCAAATCCTGGACGTCTATAATTCGCCCCACTTCCGGCGCAGTCGAAACGGAAAACTCCTTGGTAAACAAAGAGTTACGCAAGATTCGACAGCGACCTGCTTCAGTTCATCGAAGCCTGGAAGGAGTTGGTAGAGCAGGGTTGTTTGGCTCTATTAACGTTTCGATCTTCTCGGTCGAAAGCGGAGAAAAAGAGGTGTTGACAGCAGCGT
>Ga0208645_1000154_pt1 | contig 101781 bp, 78 predicted proteins | sample VirMetDEL_Sep_01_FD_184519 | JGI IMG/M metagenome (GOLD analysis project Ga0208645, IMG submission 184519) | Aqueous microbial communities from the Delaware River and Bay under freshwater to marine salinity gradient to study organic matter... | ecosystem: Environmental > Aquatic > Marine >... | reverse complement strand
CCCGGCTATCCGCTGATGTACCAGCATTCGTTCAGCTACTCGCTGATCTACTCACCTGAGCCGGGCAAAAAGGGTTCCGTTGGCGGTTATGCCTATGCCCTGCCCTGGAAAGGCGGCCCGTTCTCCATTTCGCAGGGCGCAGGCGGTGACTACAGCCACACCTCGCCCAAGGGCCGTTATGCGGTCGATATCGCCATGCCGGAGGGCACGCCCATCGTGGCCGCGCGTGCGGGAACGGTGTTGAAGGCGCGTGATGGGCAGCACGGGCGGATGCCCAACCCGGCCGGCAACTATGTGCGAATCCTGCACGACGACGGCACGCATAGCGCATACCTGCACCTGAGCCGCGGTTCAGTGAAGGTCAAGGCGGGGCAGCAGGTTAAAGTCGGCACGCTGCTTGGCCAATCCGGCAATACCGGCCGTAGCACCGGCCCGCACCTGCATTTCGTCGTGCAAAAAGCTTATGGCGACTCGATGCTGTCGATTCCTTTCCGCTTTTCACAACCGGTCAGCACGCTGCCGAACTTCGCCAGCAACAACTGATCGCGACATCGCTTCAGCGCTGCCAGGCGAAATTGAACGTCTCGTCGGCTGACATACGCTGCAGGTGGTCAGCCACAACGGCCTCCATCCGCGTCAGCTGTTCCTCGTCCGTGGTCTGCAAGGTAGCGGTCAGGCTGTTTTCTCCGGCCGCCAGCGAGCACTGAGTCTCGCCCAAGGCGATATGGCCATGTCGGTCATCGAAATCCACCTCGAACTTGTGGCTCCAGTGTTTGCAGAGCCTGCGGATCAGGCGGCTGGGGTCGGATGTCTGGATCTGTACGGTAGAGCTGAGCATAAAGAGACCTCGTTTCTAATGGACTGATTGATCAGTCAAACCGGTAGGCCGACAGCGTCGTATGCATGACGCGATCAGTGAATACCTTGCGTCCCGCCCCGTCTGCCGCCGCACCAGCCGCCACCATCAGCGGCAAAAGATGCTCTTCGCCACGGGGCGGATGGCAGAGCCGCGCTGAAGGCGCCTGCTCCCATCCTTGCAGCAGCGCCTCGCGATCCGGACTCGGTGCACTGACGGCATTGCTCAACCAGTTGTCGAACTCATCCGAAATCGGCGCAAAACGCGGATCGCCATAGCCACGCATGTTGTGAAAGCTCATGCCGCTGCCGACGATCAACACACCCTCATCACGCAGCGGGGCGATGGCGCGACCAATAGCGAGATGGGTCGCAGCGTCCAGATCGCGCTGCAACGACAACTGCACCACCGGCACGTCTGCCTCGGCAAACATCAGCTTCAGTGGAATGAAAGTGCCGTGGTCGTAGCCGCGCTGCCCGTCCTCGCCCACCGCAATGCCAGCCTCACCAAGCAACTCGACCAGCCGTGCCGCCAGCGCTGGATCGCCTGGTGCCGGGTACTCCAAGGCGTAGGTGTGCGCGGGAAATCCGCTGTAGTCATAGATGAGCTCAGGTCGTGCGCTCGCCGTGACCATGACGCGGGACTCCAGCCAATGCCCGGAGATCAGCACGATCGCACGAGGGCGCTGCGGCAACGTTGCTGCGACAGATCTCAAAAAGGCAGCCATCGCATCCCATGCATCGGCTGGGTTCCACTCCATGAAAAAGCACGGCCCGGCACCGTGCGGCACGAACAGTGTGGGCATCCTCATGTTGGTGTGGTTGTGCATGGCATCTTGATCCTGAGGGGGCGGACGCACAGTATGGATTACGGTTGTTTTGAGCTGAACAAGGCAATCTGAATCAACAGTTTCAACTGAGAGTAGGAGCTGTAATGCTCGACCGAATCACCGGAATGCGAGTGTTTGCCCGTGCAGCCAGTGCTGGCAGCCTGTCTGCCGCGGCGCGTCATCTGGGCTTGTCACCGGCCATGGCGACCAAGCATGTGGATGCGCTGGAAGCACGCCTTGGGGTGAAGCTCTTTCACCGCAGCACCCGACGGCTAAGCCTGACAGCGGCGGGCAGCAGCTACCTCGAGGCGTGCCTGCGGATCCTCCCGGAAATCGACGAAGCCGAGGCCAGCGTCGCCTCACAGCGGGTCGAGGCCTCAGGCCTGCTGCGCATGAACGTACCTCTATCGTTCGGTACCCGTTTCATCGCGCCCTTGCTGCCTGAATTCAGTCGGCGCCACCCAGCGGTCAAAGTCGAACTGGGGCTGACCGACAGCCAGGTCGACCTGATCGATGGGAGCTGGGACATGGCCGTGCGAATTGGCCGCCTGACCGACAGCCCGTTGCAGGCCAGGCGCCTGACGGACTGCCGGATGCAGGTCTGCGCCTCGCCCGGCTATCTGGCCCGGCATGGCGTGCCGAAGCGGGTGAGCGATCTGTCGCAGCACAATTGCCTGGGTTACAGCCTGTCGAACTTGCTGGGCGGTCGAGAATGGGCATTCGGACCCGAGGGAGAATTCCGCGTACCGATCCAGGGCAACCTGGTGGCTAACAACGGCGCGGCGCTGGTGGCAGCCGCCGTGGGTGACCAAGGGCTGATCTACCAGCCGCAGTTCATCGTGGCTGCGGCCCTCAGCCGAGGTGAGCTGGAAGTCATCGAACTCGATCAGCCACCGCTGGGCCTCGGCGGTATCCATGTTGTCTACCCGCCAGATCGCCGCCCGCCCGCCAAAGTGCGAGCCATGATCGACTATCTGGTCGAAGCGTTCGCGGGCGAGCTGCCATGGGAGCGCCCGTTTCGTTGACCCGGCCGTGCCTTTCGCCTCGCCTCAGCACTCTTCCAACAGGCGGTAACTCCCGATACTGAGCGGCCCCGGCTGCGCTGCAGGGGAAAAAAAGATGAACCGGGCAAGCCGCTATCAGTCCGAATGAAGGGAGCAGATTGCGTAAGCAACGTGCCGTGGATCGCGCCGCCCGCACAGGCAGGCGCATTCCCAAGGATTCTTCAGCCCAGCTGCTCCAGCTCGGCTGATCTGCTGGATGTCACTCACCATTCATTCAGACCAATCGAAGCCCGGCCAGGCGCGATTGGACCGTTTATGGAGACGCCCATGAAAGCTGTGGTCTATCACGATGTCGGCGACATACGCCTCGAAGACGTACCCGACCCCAAGATCGAAGCCCCGACCGACGCCATTGTGCGCATCACCGCCTCTGCCATTTGCGGGACGGATCTGCACTTCGTGCGCGGCACCTTCAGCGGCATGAAGCCCGGCACCATTCTTGGGCATGAGGGTGTCGGCATCGTTGAAGAGCTCGGCGAGGACGTGCGCAACCTGCAGATCGGCGACCGCGTGGTGATCCCCTCGACCATTGCCTGCGGCAACTGCTCGTACTGCCGCTCGGGCTATTTCGCCCAGTGCGACGTGGCCAATCCAAACGGCAAGGAAGCAGGCACTGCGTTCTACGGCGGCCCTGCGGCCACAGGCCCATTTCATGGACTGCAAGCCGAAAAGGCGCGCATTCCCTTCGCCAATATCGGGCTGGTGAAACTGCCGCCGGAAATCAGCGATGACCAGGCAATCCTGCTCTCGGACATTTTCCCGACCGGCTATTTCGGCGCGGAGATGGCCGAGATCGAAGCCGGCGACACGGTAGCCGTGTTCGGCTGCGGTCCGGTCGGTCAGTTCGCCATTGCCAGCGCCAAACTGCTGGGTGCCGGGCGCATCTTTGCCATCGATCAATACGACGACCGTCTGCGCATGGCCCAGCGTCAGGGCGCGGAGATCATTGACTTCAATCGAGAAGATCCGATCAAAACGCTCAAGCGTTTGACCGGCGGGATTGGCGTCGACCGCGTGATCGATGCGGTAGGCGTCGATGCGGAACACGGTTGCTGCGGCGGCAAACCTGCCGACGGCGCTAATGCCGATCAGAACGCCAAGTGGCAACCGGGCGATGCACCGTCCCAGGCGCTCGAATGGGGCGTGCAGTGTCTGGCCAAGGCCGGCACCTTGTCGATCATTGGCGTCTACCCACCGGATGCCACGACTTTTCCCATCGGCATGGCGATGAACAAGAACATCACCATGAACATGGGTAACTGCCACCACCGCAAATACATCCCCCGGCTGATCGAGATGATCCAGGCGCGGCGCATCGACCCGACGAAGATTCTTACCCAGGTCAAGCCGATGAGCGATGTCATCGCGGCATTCGAAGCGTTCGATCGGCGCGAAGGCGGTTGGATCAAAGTCGAGCTGAAGCCCCAACGAGAGGGCTCGAACGTACACGGCTCGGAGGAAACGCTGGTCGACGAGGCCGTCGCCGACACCTTCCCGGCCAGCGATCCGACCAGCATGCAGAACCCCCGTTAGGCCACAGGAGCAAGCGATGGCAGCCATCCATATAGGCATGTCCGGCTGGCGCTACGCACCCTGGCGAGGCGACTTCTATCCCAAGGGTCTCGTCCAGAAGAACGAGCTGAAGTTCGCCTCGCGCGCCGTGAGCAGCATCGAGATCAACGGCTCGTTCTATTCGCTGCAGAAGCCAGAGCTCTACGCCGGCTGGTATGACGAGACACCCAAGGGCTTCGTTTTCAGCGTCAAGGCGCCCCGCTACATCACCCATGTGCTGCGCCTTCGGGATGTCGAGAAGCCCATTGCCAACTTTCTCGCCTCCGGTGTTCTTGCGCTCAAGGACAAGCTCGGCCCGATGCTGTGGCAGTTCCCGCCATCGTTCAAGTTCGATCCCGAGCGTTTCGAAACCTTCCTCAGCTTGCTGCCGCATGACACGGCTGCGGCGTTGGAGATGGCAAAAGGCTGCGAACCACGCATGGAGGGGCGCAGTTATCTGCAGATTGACCGCAAACGCTCCCTTCGCCATGCGGTCGAAATACGTAATGAGAGCTTTGTCGATCCGGCGTTCGTAGCGCTTTTGCGCAAATACAAGGTTGCACTGGTTGTAGCCGACACGGCCGGTAAGTGGCCATACCGAGAGGATCTCACCAGTGATTTCGTCTACATCCGCCTTCACGGGGCCGAACAGCTCTACACCAGCGGCTACACCGATGATGCGCTGGATAACTGGGCCCAGCGCATAACCCGCTGGAGCAATGGCGGCCAGCCTGACGACGCTCATCTGATCAGCTCCAGCAAGCCTCCGGCGCGCAAGCATCGCGCCGTTTATTGCTATTTCGATAACGATGTAAAGGTCCGGGCGCCCTATGATGCGCGACAGCTGTTGCGCCGGCTCGGACTGGATAAAGACCTGGAAACCACTCCAGGCCAGTTGGAAGGAGCATTGGCGTGAATCTGGACAAGTCCCACCCCCTCGACAGCCGCGACCTAGACGCGCATATGTCCACGGCGGTCAGCACGGTCCGCCTGCTGACCGTAAACACCCATAAAGGCTTCACCGCACTTAACCGGCGGTTCATCCTGCCGGAGTTGCGCGAGGCAGTCAGGGCGGTATCGGCCGATATCGTGTTTCTGCAGGAAGTGCTCGGCACTCATGAAAAGCATGCCTTGCGCTTTCATGACTGGCCCAAGATGTCGCAGTACGAGTTCCTGGCTGACAGCATCTGGACCGATTTCGCCTATGGCCGCAACGCCGTCTACCCGGACGGCGATCACGGCAATGCCCTGCTCTCCAAATTTCCCATCACGCGTTACGAGAACCTCGACATTTCCATTGCTGGCCCTGAGCGTCGCGGCCTGTTGCACAGCGTGCTGCAGGTGCCGGGGCATGACGAGTTCCATGCTATCTGCGTGCACCTGGGCTTGCGCGAAGCGCATCGTCAGCAGCAATTGCGCCTGCTCTGCGACCTTCTCGACTCGCTGCCAGCCGATGCCCCAGTGGTGGTTGCCGGGGACTTCAACGACTGGCGACTCAAAGGTGCGCAGGTGCTGGATCGCTGCGCCGGTATGCACGAGGTTTTCGCGGTATCACAGGGCACGGTGGCGAAAACCTTCCCGGCGCGCTGGCCGATGCTGAGGCTGGACCGGATCTATGTGCGAAATGCCACGAGCCACAAACCGAGAATACTGGGTAACAAACCCTGGACACACTTGTCCGATCATCTGCCCTTGGCGGTGGAGATACACATATGAATTTTCACTGGAGAGACGGGAATCGTCTTCAGTTGCTTGAAAACGGCGAGGAATTCTTTCCCGCTGTATTCGAGGCCATCGCGGCCGCGGAAAAGGAAGTGCTGCTGGAAACCTTCATCTTTTTCAAAGACAAGGTTGGACAGGAGCTGCAACAGACACTGATCGCCGCAGCGGAGCGCGGCGTCAGTGTGGACGTGACCGTAGACGGTTATGGCTCGGCTGACCTGGATGGCGATTTTGCCGCGGCGATGGCGCGGGCCGGCGTACGCGTCCACGTATTCGATCCGGGCAAGCGGGTACTGGGCAAGCGTCTGAACGTGTTCCGCCGCATGCATCGCAAGATTGTCGTGGTGGATGGTGATCTGGCCTTCATCGGCGGCATCAACTTTTCCGCTGACCATCTCGGCGATTTTGGCCCAGCGGCCAAGCAGGATTACGCGCTTCGGGTCGAAGGCCCGGTCGTACACGACATCCATCGTTTCTCGCTCGCCAACATCTCGGCCACGTCTACGCACCGGCGCTGGTGGCATCGGCGACCACGAACTCAAAGCAACGGTTTTGTCGGTGTCAGCCGAGGAGAAGCCCGCGCCCTGTTCGTAACCCGCGACAACAACGACCACAGCAACGACATCGAGCAGCATTATCTGCAGGCGATCCGCGATGCTCGCTCACGTCTGCTGATCGCCAACGCTTATTTCTTCCCCGGTTACCGAGTGCTGCGGGAAATCCGCAACGCCGCACGTCGTGGCGTCAGGGTCCGGTTGATTCTGCAGGGCGAGCCGGACATGCCGATTGCGAAGTTCGGCGCGCGCATGCTTTACAACTATCTGATGAGCGACGGCGTGGAGATCCATGAATACTGCCGTCGGCCGCTGCATGGCAAAGTAGCGTTGGCCGACTACGAGTGGTCCACAGTGGGCTCGAGCAACCTCGATCCCCTGAGCCTGTCGCTCAACCTCGAGGCGAACCTGATCATTCGTGATCACAGCTTCAACCGCCAATTGCACGAGAACCTAGACCGACTGCTGCAAGAGGACTGCCGCCGCATTCCGTTGGAACGCATCATCCGTGGTTACTGGTGGCGAGCACCGCTGGCCTTCATCATTTTCCACTTTCTGCGTCACTTCCCTCAGTGGGTGGGCCTGTTGCCGGCGCATAAACCAAGGTTGCAGTTGCTCGATCCGGAACCGCTAGAGCCCAGCCCTGCCCCTTTGCAGCGAGAACAGCAATGACCGAGCGCCAGCAGCAGTCGCAGAGTGGGTGGCGCCGTCGCTGGCCGCTGATCAAGAAGATCCTGACCTACTGCTTCTTCATTCTTGTCGCCGGGCTATTGATCGGGCTGGCGCGCAACGTCAACTGGAGCGAGGTCTACCAAACGCTACGAAATTACAGCGCCCGAACCCTGTGGCTGGCTGGCGCAGCCACCGCAGTGAGTTATGCGGTGTATTGCTGTTTCGACGTACTCGGCAAGCGCTATGCGCAGCACGACCTGCCGATCCGGCAAATCGTCCCGGTGACCTTCGTCTGCTACGCCTTCAACCTCAACCTGAGCGCCTGGGTGGGCGGTATCGCACTGCGCTATCGGCTCTATTCTCGGTTTGGCCTGCGCACCTCGCAGATCACCCGAGTGTTCACCATGAGCGTGCTGACCAACTGGCTTGGTTACCTCTGGTTGGCCGGCCTGATCTTCGCCTTGGGCTGGATCACGCCGCCTGCCGATTGGGAGATCGGACGTACCGCATTGCGTGTACTGGGCGCCGGGCTGCTGCTGGCCTCGGCGATCTACCTCTGGGCCTGCGGCTTTTCCAAACGCCGCCACTGGACGATCCGCAAGCACGAAATCTATCTGCCGAGCCTGCGCCTGGCAGTCTTCCAGATGCTGCTCGGCGCGAGCAACTGGGCGCTAATGGCGCTGGTGGTCTACTTCATGCTGTTGCAGCAGGCCCCCTACCCCGTTGTGCTAGGCATCCTGATGATCAGCAGCGTAGCCGGCGTGATTGCCCACATCCCGGCGGGTCTGGGTGTGATCGAAGCGGTATTCGTGACGATGCTGGGCGGTGGCGAGCTGAGCCAGGCCAGCATCGTGGCGGGGTTGATTGGCTACCGGGTGGTGTACTTCCTCATCCCGTTGCTGTTCGCCACGGTTGTCTACGTGATCTTGGAGATACGGGCCAAGAAGCTGCGCTCCAATAACCAGACTCTCCCCAATGACGATGCGCAAGAGGAGCACCCACCCACCGCCGCCTGATAGGTTGTGCTCTTCTAGCCGGGGAACCCGCACAAGCACCAGACACAATAAAGCCGGAGCGATCGCTCCGGCTTTATTGTGTCAGCGCCTGCATGTCAGGCGCTGTCTGCCAGGTCAGTTACCCTGGGGTCGAAGGATGACCACGCCGAGCGGAGGCAGCGTCAACGCCAGCGAAACGTCCTGGCCATGCGCCGGAATCTGCTCGGGGAGCATGCCGCCGCCATTGCCCACGTTGGAACCGCCGTAGCACTCGGCATCGCTGTTGAAGATTTCCACCCAGCGGCTGTCGTCAGGCACCCCTACCCGATAGTTCTCACGCACCACGGGCGTGAAGTTACCCACCACCAGTAGCGGATCGCCCGTGGAGCTTTTGCGCAGCCAGGCAAACACGCTGTTGGCACGGTCGTCGCCAATCAGCCACTGGAAGCCGGCCGGGTCTGCATCAAGTTCATGCAGGGCAGGCTCGTGGCTATACAGACGGTTTAGATCGCGCACAAGATTCTGCGCGCCGCGGTGGTCTGGCTCATCCAGCAAATGCCAATCAAGCTCGCGGTCATGGTTCCATTCGCGCCACTGGCCGAACTCGCAGCCCATGAACAGCAACTTCTTGCCCGGATGGGTCCACATGAACGAGAGGTAGGCACGAAGATTGGCAAACTTCTGCCAACGGTCCCCAGGCATTTTCTCGATCAAAGAACCTTTGCCATGCACCACTTCGTCGTGCGAGATCGGGAGCACGAAGTGCTCCGAATAGGCGTACACCATGCCGAAGGTCAGCTTGTCATGATGGTACTGCCGGTTAATCGGATCTTCTTGAATGTACTCCAGGCTGTCGTGCATCCAACCCATGTTCCACTTGTAAGCAAAGCCCAAACCGTTCTCGGACGTCGGCTTGCTGACGCCTGGGAATGCTGTGGACTCTTCCGCGATGACCAGCGCACCGGGAGTCTCAGTAGCCACAACGTCGTTCAGGTGACGTAGAAAGTCGATGGCTTCGAGGTTCTCTCGACCGCCATGACGGTTGGGAATCCACTCGCCTTCTTTACGTGAGTAGTCTCGGTAGAGCATCGAGGCCACCGCATCTACGCGCAGTGCGTCGACGTGGAATTCCCGCAGCCAATGCAGCGCCGAAGCGAGCATGAAGCCATGCACTTCGGTACGCCCCAGGTTATAGATGTAAGTATCCCAATCCTGGTGGAACCCCTCGAACGGGTGTGCGTACTCGTACAGCGCGGTGCCATCGAACTCGCCCAAGCCGTGAGCATCTGTCGGGAAGTGTGCCGGAACCCAGTCGAGAATCACGCCGATACCGGCTGCGTGACAGGCATCGATAAAGGCTGCGAAATCGTGTGCATTCCCGTAGCGCGCACTGGGTGCGAACTGCGACAGCAGCTGATAACCCCAGGAGCCGCCGAAGGGATGCTCCATGATGGGCATCAGTTCGATATGGGTGAAGCCCAAGTCGACCACATAGGGGATCAGCCGCTCGGCCAGCTCATGCCAGTCGTACAGGCGACCGTCATCGCCACCATCGCGGCGCCACGAGCCTGCGTGCAGCTCGTAAATGCTCATCGGGGCTTTTACCGATTGTTGCGCTGCCCGCTGCTCCAGCCAGGCCTCGTCTTTCCACTCATACTCGAGCGGGTGCGAAATCACCGATGCGGTGCCCGGTGGGAGCTCGGTGGCCAGCGCAATCGGATCAGCCTTTAACGGCAGAATGCCGTTTGGCCCGAGAATCTCGTATTTGTAGGATTCTCCCGGCTGCAGACGCGGGATGAAAATTTCCCAGACGCCGGACGGAAAGCGCAAGCGCATCGGATGCCGACGCCCATCCCAGCCGTTGAAGCTGCCGACCACCGAAACGCGCCGGGCATTGGGCGCCCATACTGCGAAGCGGACGCCCTGTACACCCTCGACTTCCATGGGCTGAGCACCGAACACGCGACCGACCTGACGATGGTTACCCTCGGAGAACAGATACATGTCCATTTCGCCGAGTTGGGGACCAAAGCTGAAGGGGTCCTCAGTAATCTGTTCGCCCCCTGCCCAGCGAATCTTCAGTAGGTACGGCTGTTGATTGGTCAGCCGGGTGAAAAAGAAGCCGGGTACCTGACCCTGCTCCATTGCTGCCAGTACCCGCCCGCCACTGCGCTCGAGCACCTCGACGCCCAATGCATTGGGCAGATAAGCCCGCACGACCAGGCCATCGCCGTCAGGATGTGGGCCAAGGATGGAAAACGGATTGCCATGTTCGGCGCGCACCAGCGCATCGACATCGGCATCGGTTGGCAGCAGGTTTTCACCGGGCATTGTCACGGCCGGACGATCAATCATTGGGAACCTCCATCGGAAATCTGTTGTGCCAGCGCCGCCAGCCCCTGAAGCGGGACAGACAGCCAAGCCGGGCGGTTCTCTGCCTCATAGGCCACTTCATACGCGGTCTTTTCCAGGCTGAACAGGGCCAGCGCCGCATCGGCCCCAGCCGAGTCCTTCCAGGCGTGAGGCAACTCGGCGGTCGCTTCACGGTAGGCTTCGAGGAATACCGCACGTGCGCTTTGCTGATAGGTATCGGAAATATTGCGTCGTGCCTGATCGGCCGCCTCTGAGCTGTCGCTGGATTGAGCGTTGCGCAGGGTCATGGCGGTGGCGTATTCGAAAGAGCGCAACACCCCGGCGACATCTTTGAACGGGCTCAGCTTGCTGCGCCGCTCTTCGAGCGAGCGCGCCGGCTCGCCTTCGAAGTCGATGAAATAGGCATCGCCTTGCGCAACCAGTATCTGCCCAAGGTGCAGGTCTCCGTGGACGCGGGTACGCAGCCCACCAAGGGTACGATCGGCCAGCCGCTTGACCTCTGCGACCAGCTGTTTACGTTGCCCAAGCAGCTGGTCGACCAGCGCGGTGGCCTTGCGGTCCAGATCGCCACGGCGGGCTTGCAACAGATCAAGCGCATGCTCGACCTGCCCGGATATCAGCTGCGTCCAATCCTTGGCATCCGCAGGCTTGGTCGGCTCGGCGGCAAAAGCCTGGTTATCGGTCTGCCCCGCCAAGGTCATGTGCATCTCACCGAGACGCTGGCCAAGCAGGCGGTTGAAGGCCTCCAGCTCCTCCAACGCACTGAACTGGTTTTCATGCAGCGAGACGCCGCCTGCAATCTGGTCGCGCACCGCCCGATCGAGTGTGTTCAGCGTCCATTCCCAGGCATCGCCCTGGTTGTCGAGGAAGCGCTGCACGACCATCAGGGCGTATTGCTCGCCATTCTTGTCGAAGCGGCTCACCTGACCCAGCATGGCGGAAATATGTGTGAAACCCTGTTCGGTCAGGAAGCTGCCCATCTCCAGTTCAGGGTGCATACCTGCCGAGACACGACGCAACACCTTGATCATCATGCTGCCACCGACAATCGCTGAGCTGTTGGACTGCTCAGCGGTGAGATAACGCACCTCAGCGTCAGCAGGCAGGTCGATATCGGCAAGCTGCGCCATCGGCTGGAAACGTATCTCGCCGTCGCCGCATGGCAGCACTTGCTCGTCGCGTAGCCCTTGAATGACCCCAAGCACAAACTGCTTGAGCGCGAAAGCATCTGTCAGCAGGCCTACCTGCGGGCCGCGGCGAACACGTGCCATGGCGAGCTGCTGTGGCAGTGCGATGTCGAAATCACCTTCGTCCAGGAAGCCCAGCGGTAACTGGTAAAAATCCGTACGCCCACCCGCCTCGACTGCGATCTCACTCAGCAATACCGGACGTTGTGGGTCGCCAAATGGCACGCTGTAGCAGATCTTGATCGAATTGATCGTCGCATCCTTGCTGGCGAACCAGCGCCGCTTCGGCAGGTACGCTGGTAGGGACTCGGTTTCCAGAATCCTTTTATTGGAAGCAGTAAGCGTATCCAGGCGCTTGAGCACCAGCGTTTGAAAGTCAGGCATGGTTTCCACCGGTTCCTGGTGCCAGCTGGGCATCTGATGACTGGTTGCCAGCTGGAACCAGTAGAAGCCGTAAGGTGGCAAGGTCAGCAGATACGGAAGTTGGCCAATCGGCGGAAAGGCGCTACCGCCGACCATTTCCACCGGCACCATTCCGGCGTAATGCGACAGCTCCAGCTCTGCAGCCTGTGCAGAGCGCGACACGTTGGCGACGCAAAAAATCACTTCCGTCTCGCCAGTTGCCGTCGTGAACTCTCGGATGTACGCAAGAATCCGTCGGTTGCTCGGTGCGAGCATCTTGAGGGTGCCACGACCGAATGCCTTGAATTGCTTGCGGATCGACAGCAGACGACGCGTCCAGTTGAGCAGCGAATGCGGATCACGCTGCTGAGCCTCGACGTTGATCGCCTGGTAGCCATACAGCGGGTCCATGATCGGCGGTAGCACCAGGCTTGGCGGGTCGGCACGCGAGAAGCCGCCGTTACGATCGACCGACCACTGCATCGGCGTGCGTACACCATCCCGGTCACCGAGAAAGATGTTGTCCCCCATGCCGATCTCGTCACCGTAATAAATCACCGGCGTGCCGGGCATCGACAGCAGCAAACTGTTTAGCAATTCGATCCGACGACGATCCCTCTCCAGCAGCGGCGCCAGGCGACGACGGATGCCGAGGTTGATCCGTGCGCGCTTGTCCGAGGCGTAATAATTCCAGAGGTAGTCACGTTCCTTGTCGGTCACCATTTCCAGCGTCAACTCGTCATGGTTGCGCAGGAAAATCGCCCACTGGCAGTTTTCCGGAATGTCCGGCGTCTGCCGGAGGATGTCGGTGATCGGAAAGCGGTCTTCCTGCGCCAGCGCCATGTACATGCGCGGCATCAGTGGGAAGTGGAACGCCATATGGCATTCGTCGCCCAGGCCGCCATCTTCACCACCGAAGTACAACTGTGTGTCTTCAGGCCATTGATTGGCCTCCGCCAACAGCATGCGGTCGGGGTAATTGGCGTCGATCTCGGCACGGATCTGCTTAAGTACAACGTGGGTCTCCGGCAGGTTCTCGTTGTTAGTGCCGTCGCGCTCGACCAGATAGGGAATGGCATCCAGACGCAGACCGTCGATCCCCAGGTCCAGCCAGTAGCGCATCACGCTGAGCACTGCCTTCATCACCTGCGGATTATCGAAGTTGAGGTCGGGCTGGTGGGAATAGAACCGGTGCCAGAAGTACTGCTGTGCAACCGGGTCCCACGTCCAGTTCGAGGTTTCGGTATCGAGAAAGATAATCCGTGTGCCGTCGTACTTGTCGTCGGTATCGGACCAGACGTAGAAGTCGCGAGCGGCAGAGCCCTTCTTCGCCTTGCGCGCGCGCTGGAACCACGGATGCTGGTCAGAGGTATGGTTGATGACCAGCTCAGTGATGACCCGCAGGCCACGCTTGTGCGCTTCGGCGATAAAGCGCCTGGCGTCAGCCATGGTGCCGTAGTCCGGATGCACGCCGCGGTATTCGGCAATGTCGTAGCCATCGTCCCGGCGCGGCGACGGATAGAACGGCAAGAGCCAGATTGTGTTCACGCCCAGGTCAGCAATGTAATCGAGCTTGTCGATCAAGCCTTGGAAATCACCAACACCGTCATTGTTCGAATCGAAGAAGGATTTCAGGTGGACCTGGTAGACCACCGCATCCTTATACCAAAGAGGATCTTTGATAAAGGCAGCAGGTTTACGCGCTCTCGCCATGGTCTTGTTTCCTTTCATCTGCCCCCATGACTGGCCCATATGCTTGGCCAGCCGAGGCGGAAAAGTAAGCCAGTCGATTTATAAACTGGATAATGAATAGCCTATAAACCACTGATATATATCGTTTTTATGACCTTCTTTAGACATCACATTAAGTCAGGATCCATCGCGTCCGAGCTGATACGCCAAATGCCGAATGGCAGGTGCCAAGGCTCGATTCGCATAAACTGAGTCTTGCCGTACCAAGTCCAGCGATGCCCATTCATAAGGTCTTCGCCTCGGGTTTCGGCATGGTCCGGCAGGCCCATCTCCCATAGCGGAAGCTCGAAATGCGCTTCCTGAGCGTTCTGCGGATCGAGGCTGATTGCGACGAGAATGAAATTCGTGCGATCCGGCGTGCGTTTGCCGAAGAACAAGATGTTGTCGTTGTAAGCCGTGTATGACTTGAAACCCAGGTGGGTCTGCAGGGCCGGGTTTTGCCGACGGATGCGGTTGAGCTGAGCGATCTCCGCGACAATGTTGCCCGGTGCGTGATAATCCCGGACCCGTATCTGGTACTTCTCGGAATCCAGGTACTCCTCCTTGCCGGGGATTGCCGCGGACTCGCACAGTTCGAAGCCCGAGTACATGCCCCACAGGCCGGAACCCATGGTTGCCAGCGCCGCCCGGATGAGAAATCCCGCTCGCCCGGAGTCATGCAGGAAGAACGGATTGATGTCCGGCGTGTTGACGAAGAAATTCGGCCGATAGCAATCACGAAGCGGATGCTCGTTCAGCTCAGTGAAGTACTCGCTCAGCTCCGCCTTGTTGTTGCGCCACGTGAAGTAGGTGTAGCTCTGGTTGAAGCCGACCTTGCCCAGGCGCGCCATCATGGCCGGCTTGGTGAAGGCCTCAGAGAGGAACATCACGTCTGGATCGCGCTCGCGGATGTCGGCGATCATCCACTCCCAGAATGGCAGCGGCTTGGTGTGTGGGTTGTCGACGCGGAAGATCTTCACGCCCTGCTCGACCCAATGCCAGACCACATCACGTAGAGCGATCCACAGGCCGGGCATGGCGTCTTCGGCGTAGAAATCGACGTTGACGATGTCCTGGTATTTCTTCGGCGGGTTTTCCGCATAACGGATGGTCCCGTCCGGCCGCCAGGAGAACCAGCCCGGATGCTCATTGAGCCATGGGTGGTCCTGAGAGCACTGGATGGCGAAGTCGAGGGCAATCTCCAGACCGTGCTCGCGTGCGGCAGCTACCAGGTCGCGGAAGTCATCGAGTGTGCCGAGATCGGGATGGACTGCATCGTGCCCACCGGCTTCGCTACCGATTGCATACGGGCTGCCGGGATCATTCGGGCCGGCATGCAGCGTGTTGTTCGGCCCTTTGCGATGCTGTCGGCCAATTGGATGAATCGGCGTGAAATACAGGACGTCGAAGCCCATGTCCCGGATCGATGGCAAACGCTTATGCACGTCACGGAAGGTGCCATGCCGGTTAGGGTCATCGGTTTCAGAGCGCGGGAACAGCTCGTACCAGCTGGCAAACAGCGCAAGTGGGCGCTCGACCTCAATCGGGAACACCTCACTCTGGCTGCAATGCTCGCGGGGGTCTGCGTCAGCCATCGCGGCGGCCGTTTCACTGGCCAGCATCACCGAGACACGTTCATCGTCCAGGTGCGCCATGCTCAACCGATGCAGCAGGTCATCGATGATGGCTTTGGTCTCGCCTTGGGCACGCTGGCTGGCGCGCTCAAGCAGCAGACGACCTTCTTCGAGTTCAAGCTGAACCGGGACCCCAGCGTTGTGCTTCTTCGACAGCTCGTAGCGGTAGGTCTCGTAAATATCCCACCAAGCTTCGATCATGAACTCGTGCGAAGCGACTTGCGTCGGGGTGAACTGCCCTTCCCAGCTGTCATTGCCGATCAACTTGAGCCGTGCCCGGCGCCAGGTGGTTTCATCCTTGGTCCGCCAGCAGATCGATGCGGCTAGCTGATCGTGTCCATCGGCAAAGATCTTGCTCGTGACATTGATCGGGTGGCCGATGGTTGCCTTTGCCGCAAATCGTCCGCCTTCCAGTACGGGCTGGGTCGATTCAATGGCAATGCGCGGCATCTGCAATGCCTGTTCAAGTCGAGGGTGAATCACCGGATGGGGCTTTGCATCGGTCATTGAACGGGGCTCCTAGGCGAAATTGCAGCGAAACGGCAAAACCACCCCGCTCGGGACTGGCAATCGAGCGTGGCTGGTTGTACCGGTGGAAAACCCGTCATGCGGGCTTTCTCGGGCTCTGTTCTTTCCGAACCAAAGGAGGCCTGAAAAGTTCAGCTTAAAGGCCGCTACCGCTTGCCACAGCCGGCGTTGCGCTTGTTTTGGGCCAAATACGAGACGGATGATTTGGCGGGGAGGCAGGCCGCTCCTGTATGAGCCAGCTTGTTGACGATCAAACACAACGCGAACACCGCTGATCGCCACCAAGGTGGCTCCTACAAAAGCGTACTGTGGCGAACATAGAGAGCCAAGCTAAAGCCAAGCCCCTACTTGTAGGAGCCAGCTTGCTGGCGATCCGAAACCACGCGAATATCACCGATCGTCACTAGGCTTGTTCATGCTTGAGCCATAGCCTGGTGCGCTAGTCCCCGCCGGCGATCAACAACGGGTTGTAACCGCTACGGCCGTATTCCCCCTGTTCGGCCAACAAGATGTCCAGCGCTAGGCTCGCCAGGTCATCCGCCACAGGTTCGGCGCGTCCGTGTTCTTCACGCAGCATGACCTTCAGATAGCTATGACACTCGCCGCAAGATTCCGCCTGGACCGGCATCGCCGGTTTGCCCTGCTCGTCATCCAGCGTGAGGTACAGCAGTTTTGCGCCGCTGTCGCAAACGCTGCACTTGAGCCGCTCCAGATGCCACTCGGTGGCGCATAGCGAGCAATGCAGATAGCGCACGCCAGCACGATGGCGCTCGTTGTGGATGACACTGGCAACCGGTGGCGAGCCGCAGCAAGGGCATAGCCCCTTGGCTTCCCCTTCGGGCTTATCAGGCGGCCGAGGCAGGGCTATCGCCAGCCTCATCCAACTGATCTGCAGGGCAGCGGCAACCAATGGCAGCAGCGGTCGGGTTGTTTCATCGCCGGGACGAGCCTCAAGGACATCGTCTGCCAACGTATCCAACTGCTCCCGAGACAGCTCCCTCAACGTCCTGAGCAAGGGCCGCTGAGCCTCGCCCACATGAAGCTCCATGGCATCGAGCATTGACAGAAGGTCCTCCTGCCACGGCACGTCACGTTTCAAGGCCTGAAAACCAAGCGGCGGCAGGCCATGTTTAAGCGCCTGATCGAACGCATCCACAGCCGGCCGCCAGGATGGGTCGCGGTCGTTGAGCACCTGATGCTGGGCTTGTACCAGTCGTGCCATGAAGGCAAGAAACTCATCCAGCGGTGGAACCTGCAGGACAAGCTCCCGTAACCGCGTAGCGCGTTTGCTAAACACCTTGGCATTCGGCAACACCACATTTGGCGCCTCCATGATCCCCGAAGGCGCACTTCCATAAGAGTGGTTCACTGCAACTCCTTAAGTTCGTTTCGACGGCACGTCACGATCAGGCGAAAGACCACCCGGATCGTCATAACCTTCCTTGCGGCGTACTTCGTCGTACCAGAGCCCGTGGTGATGGCGTGCCCAGGCGTGGCTTACACGGCCCTGGGTCATTGCGCGTACCGAACCCTTCACCCAGATTGCCGAGTAGACGTGAATCACCAGCGTGATGATCGCGATGAAGGCGGTATAGGCATGGATAGTCACTGCCCAGCGCAGCGCCCAAACCGGCATCTCATCGGCGACCCAGGGCCGCCACAGGACGATGCCGGTCACCAGCAATACCGGCACGGTGGCGAGGAAAATCCAATACACCAGCTTCTGCCCGGCGTTGTTCTTGCCCACTGGCGGCAATCGCTCGTCGCGGTTGCCCAGCACATCGCGGATCTGCTTCATCCACTGCACATCGTGGCGACGAATCAGGTTGTCGCCAAAGAAGCGCACGGCCTGGATGACAAAGAACAGCGACATGAACACGCCGATGTACGGATGCACGATGCGTGTGGGTTCAGGCCCACCAAAAAGCGCAGTGAGCCCAAAGAACGCCGGATAGAACAAGGCAAGCCCACTCAACACGAGCAACGTGAAGCTGATTGCGATGAGCCAGTGGTTGACTCGTGTCCACCAGCCATAACGTAGGATGCCGTGCTTAACGTTGGAGTGGCTCATAGCCGGTCCTCCCCGCGCTTATCGATGTCGCGGGCGTCATGCGCTTTCACCGGATCAGGATCGTCCTCCGGCTCTTCTTTAGGCCCCTTCATCACGTAATGGAAGAAGCCCGCCAGCACCGACATGCCCAATGCCACCGACATGATCGGTTTGGTCACGCCCTTCCACAGCTCGACCGTCGGGGCGATGTGCGGATCGCGAGGCAAACCGCTGTAGATCTCCGGCTTGTCGTTGTGCTGCAGCACATAGACCACGTGGGTGCCGCCGACGCCCGGCGGGTCATATATCCCGGCATTTTCATAGCCACGCCCCTGAAGATCTGCAACACGGTGGGCGCCGTAGTCCAACAGATCTTCCTTGGTGCCGAACATGATCGCGGAGGTCGGGCAGCTTTTGACGCAAGCTGGTTCCAGACCGTGGAAGACGCGATCCGAACACAGTGTGCATTTGTAAGCCTTGTTGTCCTTCTTCGATATCCGGGGAATATCGAAGGGACAGCCTGCCACGCAATAGCCACAGCCGATGCAATGCTCGGAGTTGAAGTCGACGATGCCGTTGGCGTACTGCACGATGGCGCCGGGCGACGGGCATGCCTTGAGGCAACCCGGCTCGGCGCAATGCATGCAGTTGTCCTTGCGGATCAGCCACTCAAGGTTGCCCTGCTCGTTCTCATATTCCGAGAAGCGCATGACTTCGAATGACTCAGGCGAAAGGTCCTGCGGGTTGTTATAGGTCCCGTCGCACTCCCCGACGTCATCACGCAGGTCGTTCCACTCCGAACAGGCAACCTGGCAGGCCTTGCACCCAATGCACACGGACACATCAATGAGCTTGGTGACCTTCTCCACACCTCCATGACGGACCTGCGGAGAAGGCGTGGTGGTCGCCGAGCGGGCGATGATGTTTTGCAGATTGATCTGATCGCCACGCATTAAACGATCCCTCCGACTTTTTCCACGTTCACCAGAAACGACTTGAACTCTGGTGTCTGGGTGTTCCCATCACCCACGAACGGCGTGAGGGTGTTGGTGAGGTGCGCCTTTTTCGTAACACCTTTGAAGCCCCAGTGGATCGGGATCCCGATGTGATGGACCGTTCGACCATCGACCTGCAACGGCACCATGCGCTTGGTTACCACCGCCACAGCGGTGATGAATCCACGCTTGGAGGTTACCTTGACCCGGTCGCCTGCGTTGATGCCCAGCTCGGCTGCCAGAACATCGCTCATCTCGATGAACTTCTCCGGCTGGGCGATCGCATTGAGCCGCACATGCATCGTCCAGTAATGGAAATGCTCAGTCAGTCGATAGGTCGTCGCCGCGTACGGAAACTCCTTGTTCGAGCCAAACGAATCGCGATCCTGCTCGAATACCCGGGCGATGGGGTTATGCAGCGCCAATGGGTTGTTGGGATTGAGCGGGTTACGGTCGATGGGCGTTTCCATCGGTTCGTAGTGCTCAGGGAGCGGCCCTTCGTTCAGCCATTCGCAGGAGAAGAAATGTCCTCGGCCGGTCTGTGTCACGATGAATGGCCCAACACCGGCTGACGGTGGCGTAAAGATCGGGTAGTCCGGCACGTCAGCGCCCGTCCAGCGCTCCCCGTCCCACCAGATAAATGCTTTGTTCGGAGCCCACGGCGTACCGTCAGGCCTTGCCGATGCGCGGTTGTACAGAAGCCGTCGATTCATCGGCCATGCCCACGCCCAGCCCAGCGTATTACCCGTGTGGTAAGGGTCCGAATTGTCTCGGCGAGCCATCATGTTTCCGGCTTCGGTCCAGGCCCCGGAATAGATCCAGCAGCCGCACGCGGTCGAACCATCGGCACGCAGTTCGCTGAAGTCCTGCAACTGTTCACCCTTCCGCCGGATGATTCTGCCGGTATCGTCGGAAAGATCCGCCAGGGCCCGTCCGTTGTATTCCTTCGCCAACTCGGATGCTTTCGGAAAATCCGGGACCTTGTAGTTCCACTCAAGATTCAAAATCGGGTCTGGGAATGCTCCGCCTTCGACCTGATACATATGCTTGAGGCGCAGCATGACCTCTCCGAGAATCTCGGTATCGGTCATGGCTTCGCCAGGCCCGGGTGCCGCCTTCTCATGCCACTGCAGCCAGCGGGCACTGTTGGTGATGGATCCGTCGTCCTCGGCGAAGCAGGTGGTCGGCAGGCGGAACACCTCAGTGGCGATCTTCGACGGATCGACATCGTGGTATTCGCCGAAATTCTTCCAGAACTCACCGGTTTCCACCGTGAGCGGGTCCATGATCACGAAGTACTTGAGTTTCGACAGTCCGTCCAAGACCTTGGCCTTGTTCGGAAAGGCCGCGAGGATGTTAAAGCCTTGGCAGAAGGCGCCGGTCGCCTTGCCCAACGTCATGTCGTTAATGGCGTAGAGCACGTCATAGATCGGCTCGGAAAGCTTCGGCAACCAGTCGTAGCACCAGTTGTTCTCAGCCGTGGCGGCGTCGCCGTACCACTCCTTCATCATGCTGACGAAGAAGCGTTCGTAGAATTTCCAGTACGAGACCTCGCCCTCGAGCAATGGCTGCTTGACCCTCGTTTCCAGATAGTCGTCATAGGTCTGCAGGTCTGCCGAAGGCAGGTTCATATAGCCGGGCAGCAGGTTTGACAGCAGTCCGATATCGGTCAGGCCTTGAATATTGGAGTGCCCACGCAGAGCGTTGACACCTCCGCCAGGCATGCCCATGTTGCCCAACAGCAGCTGCACCATTGCGCCACAGCGAATGATCTGCGATCCGATAGTGTGCTGCGTCCAACCCAGGGCATAGAGGATGGTCATGGTCTTGTCTGGCGCCGAGGTCGTCGCCATCAGATCCCAAAGTTCAAGCACCTTCTCCTGGGGCATGCCGCAGATATTTTCCACCTGATCAACTGTGTAGCGGCTGTAGTGCTGACGCATCAGCTGAAGCACGCAGCGCGGGTGCTCGAAGGTTGGATCAGTACGGACAAAACCGTCCTCGCCGGTCTCGAAGTTCCAGGTTTGACGATCGTAGGTGCGGTCCGCCGGGTTGTAGCCGGTGAACAGTCCCTCCTCGAAGCCGAACCCTTCAGCCACGATCAAGCTCGCGTCGGTGTATTCGCGTACATATTCATGCGCAAAGCGGTTGGTTTCGATCAGGTAGTTGATGAAACCACCAAGGAACGCGATGTCCGTCCCCGTGCGAATCCAGGCGTGATAGTCCGCCACCGCCGTGGTGCGGTTGAAGCGCGGGTCGATTGAGATCAGCACGGCATTGCTGCGCTGCTTGGCATGCATGACCCAGCGGAAGCCTACGGGGTGTGCTTCAGCCGAATTGCCTCCCATCGACAGGATGACATTGGCATTGGCAATGTCGGTCCAGTGGTTCGTCATGGCACCGCGACCAAATGTTGGGGCAAGACCTGCCACCGTTGGTCCGTGTCAAACGCGCGCCTGGTTGTCTAGTTTGAGAATGCCGAGTGCTCGGGTAATTTTCTGCGTGAGATAAGCTGTTTCGTTGGTGCAAGCCGACGCTGCGACCATCGACGTGGTCATCCAGCGATTGACCAGCCTGCCCTGCTCGTCATGTGTTTCGAAATTTCTGTCGCGGTCATCCTTCATGTGCCGGGCGATGCGTGCAAACGCCTCATCCCAGCTGATGCGCTTCCACTCGTTGGTGTAAGGCTCGCGAACCTCGGGGTATTTGACCCGCGACTCGCTCTTGATGAAGTCCAGCACGCCTGCCCCCCGAGGGCAAAGCGACCCTCGGCTGACCGGATGGTCCGGATCGCCCTCGACGTGGTAGATCTCGTCAATAACGTTGATCGCGCCATCACCACGCGAGTAGAGCAACATGCCGCAGCCTACCGAGCAGTAGGTGCAAATGTTGCGGGTCATTCTTGCGCCGGTCAGTTTGAAGTGACGAATCGACGCTAATGCTTCATCAGGCGCAAATCCCATCATGGCCATGCTCGACGCGCCCACACCGGCCGCACCGAACTTCAGGAACTGTCGCCGGGATACTCGCACGGTCATCGGTATCTCCTGTTACTTATTATGTCTGCCCATCTAACCACATCGACTGAACCGCTCTGGAATGGTTCCTCCGGCGGGACAGACGGGGCGGCGTATTCGCTACGCCAGTACGAGGCTAGTCCAGTAAACCGGCCACAGACAGGTCACCCGTCGCGTCATTGACGCGCAGCGAGATCCTTCAACAGCTGCGTTGAAAGGCTCTGACGGGTCGTGGCGTAGTCGGCCCATGGATCGAGCTTCAGGCGTTTGAGGCGTTCATGGAGATTGAGGATGTTCCACTGATCGGCGCCGCTGACCTGGTCCAGCTCCTCCCGTGTAATTGGCACCGAGACAGGCAACCCTGGGCGTGCTCGTGCAGAAAAAGCAGCAACCGTGCTAGCGCCTCGCTGGTTGCGCAGGTAGTCGACGAAGATCTTGCCGACCCGATTCTTCGGCCCCATCTTTGCGACGATCTGCTCAGGTGACTCTTTGGCCAGGCGAACCGTGACCATACGGGCGAATTCGTTGGCGCAATCCCAACTCTGACGACGATCGATCGGCACCACGACATGCATGCCGCGCCCACCGCTGGTTTTAATGAAGGCCTTGAGCCCGAGTTGATCAAGCAGCTCAAGGGTCATGTTCGTCGCCTCGACCATGCTTGACCACGGCAGCTCCGGGTCAGGATCCAGATCGAAGACCACCCGATCCGGCTTGTCGATGCGGTCGCTGCGCGCATTCCAAGTATGAAACTCGACGGTGCCCATCTGCACCGCCTCGACGACCGCGCTGATACTGTCCGCCTGGATCAGGCGTGCATGCTCCGGATCGAGGGACTTATCCAGCACGTGCATGTGCGGCATTTTCAGCCGCCCGCAGTGGCGCTGGAAGAAGCTATCACCGCTGACTCCATCCGGAGCACGGACGATGGACAGCGGTCGCTTGGCCAGATGAGGTACGAGCCATTCGCCCACTGCCAGATAGTATTCAGCGAGCTGCCGCTTGGTGGCACCACTTGCCGGATCGATGACCCGTTGCGGATTACTGATGCCGATACCGCCTACTTCGGGGCGATTTTTGGCAGCTTTTTCAGCCATGCACGCTCCTTATGAGGTCAGCTCGCTTTTTTGCTGTTGGACTTACTGGCAGCCGGTTTACTGGTGCTGGTCTTGCGGGCCGTCGCGGTTTTGCTGGTCGAGGATTTACTGGCTGTGGACTTGGCCGGTGCCTTCGATTTGCTGGCTGTAGTTTTGCTCGTGGCCCGCTTGGCAGGCGATGCCTCTTCGCTATCTTCGTCGTCGTCAACGTCTTCAGTCGGGGCAGCTTTCTTAGCGGAAGATTTGCCGGCCAGGCTACGTTTGAGCAGTTCGGTCAGGTCGATGACATCGGCGCTGCGACGATCCACTGCTTCTTCCGGGCCACCCACGGCTTCGAGTTTGCCCTCGCGAGCCTTGGTCTCCACCAGATCCATGATCTGGTCTTGGAAGGTGTCCTTGTATTGCTCGGGGTTCCAATCCTCACTCATGTCCTCGACCAGCCGCTTGGCCATGTCGAGTTCCTTCGGGTTGAGGTCGGCATTAAGCGCCTCGTCCTTCATTTCAAGGTACTCCACGCCCCTGACCTCATCGGCCCAGCGCAGCGTATTCATCACCAGTGCCTTGCCCAGCGGCATCACCACGGCCAGATGCTGCTTGTTGCGCAGCACCACGTTGGCGATGCCGACCTTGCCAGTCTGAGTCAGGGTTTCGCGTAGCAGCGCGTAAACCTTCTCACCCCGCCGATCCGGGGTGAGGTAGTAGGGTGTAGCGATGTACAGGAACGAAATGTCCTTGGCATCGACAAAGGCAACGATGTCTACCGTCTGCGTGGCTTCCGGATGAGCGGCCTTGATCTCGTCATCGCTGATAACGACGTAGTTACCCTTTTCGTATTCCACGCCTTTGACGATGTTCTCGCTCTCGATGTCCTCGCCGGTGGTCTTGTTGATGCGCTTGTAGCCCACCCGGTCCATGCTGCGTTTGTCCAGCCAGTCAAAATCTATACCCGAGCGCGTGGTCGCAGGCACCAAGGCGACGGGGATATGAACCAGGCCGAAACTGACGGCGCCTTTCCAGATCGTACGGGGCATAAGCCTTGCCTCCTGTCGACAGTCGTTCGGTCAGCCGTTGACCACGGTGCCGCCGTTCACATGGATCACCTGGCCGCTGACATAGGAAGCGTCGCTGCTGGCCAGATACACGTATGCCGGCGCCACTTCATCCGGCTGGCCGGGACGCTCCATGGGCACGTTGGCGCCGAATTTCTCGACCTTGTCTTCGTCGAAGGTCGACGGAATCAGCGGCGTCCAGATCGGCCCGGGTGCGACCCCGTTCACGCGAATGCCGCGGTCGGCGATGTTCATTGACAGCGAGCGGGTAAAGGCCGTGATGGCGCCCTTGGTGGATGAGTAGTCCAGCAGCTGTGGGCTGCCTTTGTAGGCCGTCACCGACGTGGTGTTGATGATCGAGGCGCCGTTTTTCAGGTGCGGCAGTGCAGCCTTGGTCATCTGGAACATGCCGAAAATGTTGGTGCGGAAGGTCTTCTCCCACTGCTCTTCGCTGATGTCTTCGAGCTTTTCCTGGGGATGCTGCTCGGCGGCGTTATTGACCAAAATGTCGAGCTTGCCGAAGGCGTTCACCGTTTCGTCGATCACCTTGCGGCACACGTCGCGGTCCGCCACGTCGCCGGCGAAAGCCAGACATTTGCGCCCCTGCTGTTCCACTGCACGCTTGGTTTCCTCGGCGTCCTGGTGTTGATCCAGATAGAGAATCGCTACATCGGCGCCTTCACGCGCAAACAGCACCGCTACCGAGCGGCCGATGCCGCTGTCGCCGCCAGTGATGATCGCGACCTTGCCGTGAAGCTTACCGGCCGCTTTGTAGTCCTCGCCACGGTACTCGGGCCTCGGGGTCATCTCGCTTTCTTTGCCCGGTTCAGCCTGTTGCTGCGGGGGGAGCGTCTGGTTTTCGTCGGGCATGCAAAATCCTCCGTCAAGGGATCAAACCTGTATTCGGAGGACTTGGCGCGGGCGGGAAAAGTTTCTATGAAGCGATGAGAGGCCCCAATGCAGAGGCCTCGAAGAATCAATCGACGCGCAGTACGACCCGGCCGCGCGGGACACCGCTTTCGACGTATTCGTGGGCTGCCACGACCTCGTCGAAGCCGAAGACTTTGTCGACCTGCGGCGTGATCAGGCGGTCGGCCGTGAGCTGGTTGATGTGCAGCAAGGCATTCTGGACTGCCTCGCGGTTTTGCTCGATGCCCAGCTCGGGTTGCCCGGTGAAATCGCACAGGCAATGCAGGAAGAACTTGAAGTTCTTCTTGAACGCCGCGCAGGCTGGAAACGCCGTTTCGTTACCACCGTTGAGCCCATAAAGAATCAGCTTGCCACGCGGCGCGATAACGTCACCAAGCAGCTTCATCTGCGAGCCACCGCAACCGTCGAGCACAACTTCGACGCCTGCTCCGCCGGTGATCTTCTGCAGCCGGCCGACGAGATCCTCCTCTTCGGTGACGATGACGGTCTCGGCCCCCAGCTCACGTAGGAAGTCACGATCCTCTGCCGTGTCGCAGGTGGCAATTACCCGTCCGCCAAGCGCTTTCGCCATCTGCACGGCCGAAGGGCCGGTGCAATGCCGTGCTTCGGTCACCAGCACGTATTGTCCGGGCTCGAGCTGAGCCAGCTCGACAAGAGCGAAATACGACACCAGGGCCGGCGTGTAATGAATGCAGGCTTCGACAGGACTGAGCATTTCCGGGTGGTGGACAAGGGACGTATGCGGCAGCAGCACCTGCTCGCCGTACAACGGGTATCGATTGAGGTCGTGCCCGGGAAAGCTGGCCACGCGATCACCGACCGAAAAACCATCCACCGCCTCGCCAACCGCAAGCACTTCGCCAGCGATCTCACTGCCTAGCCCGGCCGGAAGTTGGGCGTGACGCGGCGCCAGATCCTGACGCCAGAGCACGTCGTTCCAGCTGATGCCGATCGCTTTAACGCCGATCAGAACCTCGCCTATGCCAGGCTGTGGCACGTCACGCTGCTCATAGCGCAGCACATCGGCTGGCCCGAACTGGTGGAAACGGATGATGCGGGACATGAAAAAGACCCCTCGATTACTACTGTGTCTGTGACTTTATCTGCAGTATTGGCACAACTCCAGCAGCGATCCCTGCATTCCGCTCGATAGTCGCCATGCGTGGGAATGATGATGTGCTGTATGTAAGGCCATTCCGACTGCTGCAGGTTTGTGTCATTGCAAAGCGGGAATGGACATGCCGACGTCACTCCGATCTGTCTAGAATGCAGACGCAACCCTCATTTCGGTCAGCCGCGCCTTATGTCTGACCACAGCTTGAAGTGAAAGGCATGAATCGCAACGACCTTCGCCGCGTAGACCTGAACCTGCTGATCGTCTTCGAAACGCTGATGCACGAGCGCAGCGTGACCCGTGCCGCGGAGAAACTCTTTCTCGGCCAGCCGGCGATCAGTGCTGCACTGGCGCGCCTGCGCACGCTGTTCGATGACCCGTTGTTCGTACGCACCGGCCGCAGTATGGAGCCGACTGCACGCGCGCAGGAGATCGCCGGTCTGCTGTCGCCGGCGCTGGACTCGATCTCCACGGCTGTCAGCCGCGCCTCCACGTTCGATCCCGCCACCAGCGAGCTGGTGTTTCGTATCGGTCTGACTGATGAGGTCGAGTTCGCCCTGCTCCCGCAGTTGCTCAGGCGTGTGCGCGCCGAGGCGCCCGATGTGGTGCTGGTGGTAAGGCGCGCCAACTATCTGCTGATGCCGGGGCTGCTTGCGTCTGGCGAGATCTCGGTGGGTGTCTGCTACACCGAGGAACTGCCGGCCAACGCCAAGCGCAAAATCTTGCGCAGGCCAAAACCGATGCTGCTTCGCGCTGACAGCATCCCTGGCCGCATGACGATGGAAGACTACTGCTCGCGCCCACATGCCATGGTTTCCTTTGCCGGCGATCTGAATGGCTACATCGATGACGAACTGGCGCTCCACGGCTGCAAACGCAAGGTCGTGCTCGCCGTACCGCAGTTCAACGGGCTGGCCAGCCTGCTGGCGGGCACTGACTTGGTGGCGACGGTGCCGGACTACGCCGCGGCGGCCCTGGCCGCTAACGGGGGTGTGCGTGCCGAGCCGCTGCCATTCGACACTAGCCAGGACTTCGAACTGTCCATGGCCTGGCGCGGCGCCCAGGACAACGACCCGGCCGAGCGCTGGCTGCGTTCCCGGATTCAGATGTTCGTAGGCGACCCGGACAGTCTCTAAACTGCCGTTTTTCTCTTAAGCAAAGCGCTTGCCGTGGTGGGCTGAAGCCCACCCTACCTGAGCCCTGCTTTCGACCCGCAGCTGGTGGGCTGAAGCCAGCCTAATATCAGACCCTGCACATCCCCGTCGTAGGGTGGGCTTCAGCCCACCAGCCCGGCCGAAACCACCTCAGCCGATTGGGCACCAATGCCTCTGCAATCCCGTACTCAACATCGATGACAAATGCTGCAACATCATCGCGGATGATATTTACATTCGCCTCGTTCGATTTTTGCTTGTAAAGGCCAACCCCCACACTTCCGCCATCGATAAAAACCCGAGTTGCGGAGTCAAGCATGGATCGTTCACTCAAAGCCTTGCGTTACCCATTGGTTGCGATTGCTGCCGCCCTTGTAGGTGCATGCGGAAAAGCGCCTGAAGCCACCGAAGCGGCTATGCCGGCCCCCGCCGTCAGCGTTGCTGAGGTCATTGAGCAGCAGGTGACCGAATGGGACGAACTGACCGGCCGCCTGGAAGCGCCCGAGTCGGTCGATATTCGTCCACGCGTGTCGGGCTTCATCGACAAGGTCGCGTTCGAAGAAGGCTCCCTGGTGAAGAAAGGCGATCTGCTGTTCCAGATTGACCCGCGCCCGTTCGAAGCCCAGGTCAAACGCTTGCAGGCTGAGCTACAACAAGCTCGCGCCACTGAGCGCCGGACCGCAAGCGAGGCCGAACGCGGTGAGAGACTGCGTGCCAATAACGCCATTTCCGCCGAGCTGGCTGATGCGCGAGCCAGCGCTGCCAGCGAAGCGAAATCCGCTGTCGCGGCCATCCAGGCTCAGCTCGATGCGGCCAAGCTGGATCTCGGTTTCACACGCGTCACTGCCCCCATCGATGGCCGCGCAGGTCGTGCGCTGATAACCGCGGGCAACCTGGTCAATGCTGGCGAAGCCTTGCTGACGACGCTTGTTTCGACCGACAAGGTCTATGCCTACTTCGAGGCAGATGAACGCACCTACCTGAAATACCGCGAGCTGGCCCGTGACGGTGAGCGTGGCGAGGAAACCCCTGTCTACCTCGGTCTTTCCGATGAAGACGGTCACCCGCATCTGGGTCACATGGACTTCATCGATAACCAGGTTGATCCCCGCACCGGCACCATTCGCGGTCGCGCCGTGTTCGACAACCGTGACGGCAGCTTCACGCCAGGGCTTTATGCGCGCCTGAAGCTGGTCGGCAGCGCCACCTACGACGCCGTCCTGATCAAGGATGTCGCGGTCGGAACCGACCTGGGCAAGAAGTTCGTCCTGGTCCTCGGGGAGGACGACACCGTGAACTATCGCTCCATCGAGCTCGGCCCGAAGCTTGAGGGCCTGCGCATCGTGCGTGACGGTCTGAAGGAAGGTGAAACCATCGTGGTGAACGGACTGCAGCGCGTTCGTCCGGGCAACGCCGTGCAGCCCCAGAATGTGCCAATGGCCGACGCTGACACCCTCGCCGCGCTGAAAGAACAGAACCGTGCAATCTCCGCCGCGATGAAGCCGCAGGTGGTCGACCGCACGCTGGCGCGCGGACCGAGCAGTTGATTTTCAACACGTCCAGCTGACCGGCGCCGAAGCGCCACCCCATAAAAACTGATTCCGCCAGGGTGCGTCATGCGCACCCTCTCCCCCCGGAGTGCGTCATGAATTTCTCTCAGTTCTTCATCCAACGGCCAATCTTCGCCGCGGTGCTGTCGCTGATCATCCTGATCGGTGGTGCCATCTCGCTGTTCCAATTGCCGATCAGCGAATATCCCGAGGTGGTGCCGCCGACGGTCGTGGTCCGCGCCAGCTTCCCAGGTGCGAACCCCAAAGTCATCGGCGAAACCGTCGCGTCCCCGCTGGAGCAGGCCATCACCGGCGTCGAGGGCATGCTCTACATGTCCTCCCAGGCGACCGCCGATGGCAAGCTGACCCTGACCATCACGTTTGCGCTAGGAACCGATCTGGACAACGCCCAGGTGCAGGTGCAGAACCGCGTCACGCGCACCCAGCCGACGCTGCCGACCGAAGTGCAGCGCCTCGGCGTCACGGTAGACAAGGCCTCGCCGGACCTAACCATGGTGGTGCACCTGACATCGCCGGACGAACGCTACGACATGCTTTATCTGTCCAACTATGCGGCGCTCAACGTCAAGGACGAGCTGGCGCGGCTGGACGGGATTGGTGATGTGCAGCTGTTCGGCATGGGCGATTACTCGCTTCGCGTCTGGCTCGATCCAAACAAGGTGGCCTCGCGCAACCTCACCGCAACTGACGTGGTCAATGCGATCCGCGAGCAGAACCGCCAGGTTGCGGCGGGTTCGCTAGGTGCACCACCCGCACCGGGCGCGACGGACTTCCAGTTATCGATCAATACCCAAGGCCGACTGGTTAGCGAGGAGGAGTTCGAGAACATCATCATCCGCGCCGGTGAAGACGGCTCGATCACCCGCCTTCGGGACATCGCACGTATCGAACTGGGTTCCAGCCAGTACGCGCTGCGCTCCTTGCTCAACAACCAACCGGCCGTCGCCATTCCGGTGTTTCAGCGCCCTGGCTCGAACGCGATTGAAATCTCCGACTCGGTGCGTGCTCGTATGGCCGAACTGAAGAAGGATTTCCCCGAAGGCGTGGACTACGAAATTGTCTACGACCCGACCATCTTCGTGCGCGGCTCCATCGAGGCGGTGGTGCATACCTTGCTCGAGGCCATCGTGCTTGTGGTGCTGGTGGTCATCCTGTTCCTGCAGACCTGGCGCGCCTCGATCATTCCGCTGGCGGCTGTGCCGGTGTCGCTGATCGGCACCTTCGCCGTGATGCACATGCTGGGTTTCTCGCTCAACGCGCTGTCGTTGTTCGGCCTGGTGTTGGCGATCGGCATCGTGGTGGATGACGCCATTGTGGTGGTGGAGAACGTGGAGCGGAATATCGGCCTTGGCAAGTCTCCAGTCGAAGCCACCAAGCAGGCGATGAAGGAAGTGACGGGGCCGATCATTGCGACGGCGCTTGTGCTCTGCGCCGTGTTCATTCCGACTGCGTTCATTTCCGGCCTCACCGGGCAGTTCTACCAGCAGTTCGCGTTGACCATTGCCATTTCGACGGTCATTTCCGCGTTCAACTCCCTGACCCTGTCACCTGCGCTGGCAGCCGCGTTGCTGCGCAGCCACGACGCGCCGAAAGACGGCTTCTCGCGGCTGCTGGACAAGCTGTTCGGTGGCTGGCTGTTCGCGCCGTTCAACCGTGTATTCGAGCGGGCCAGCCACGGCTATGTAGGTGCAGTCAAACGCATTCTGCGTGGCAGCGGCATCGCCCTGGTGGTCTATGTCGGCTCGGTCGGACTCGGATACCTGGGATTCGCCAGTACTCCGACCGGTTTCGTGCCGCCGCAGGACAAGCAGTATCTGGTGGCCTTCGCGCAACTGCCGGATGCGGCCACGCTGGATCGCACCGAGGATGTCATCAAGCGGATGTCGCAAATCGCCGCCGAGCACCCCGGTGTCGAGAACACCGTGGCCTTCCCCGGCCTGTCGATCAACGGCTTCACCAACAGCCCGAACAGCGGCATCGTCTTCACCCCACTCAAGCCTTTCGATGAGCGCAGTGATCCCTCACTGTCTGCCAACGCCATCGCCGCTGATCTGAACGGCAAGTTCGCGCAAATCCAGGACGCCTTCATCGCGATCTTCCCGCCACCGCCGGTACAAGGACTGGGCACCATTGGTGGCTTCCGCGTGCAGGTGCAGGACCGCGGCAACCTCGGCTATGAGGAGCTCTACAAGCAGGTACAGAACGTCATAGCCAAGAGCGCGGACTATCCCGAGCTGGCCGGGCTGTTCACCAGTTACCAGGTGAACGTGCCGCAAATCGATGCCGACATCGATCGGGAAAAAGCCAAGACGCACGGCGTGGCGATCGATCAGATCTTCGACACCATGCAGGTCTATCTCGGCTCGCTGTATGCCAACGACTTCAACCGTTTTGGTCGGACCTATCAGGTCAACGTGCAGGCCGAGCAGAAGTTTCGCCTGACGCCCGACCAGATCGGTCAGCTAAAGGTGCGCAACAACCGTGGCGAGATGGTGCCGCTGTCGACCTTCGTCAAGGTCAGTGACAGTTCTGGCCCGGATCGTGTGATGCACTACAACGGCTTCCTGACCGCTGAAATCAACGGTGCGGCCGCGCCCGGCTACAGCTCCGGCCAGGCCGAAGCGGCGATGGAGCGGCTGCTGCAAGCTGAGCTACCGAACGGCATGAGCTTCGAATGGACCGAGCTGACCTATCAGCAGATCCTGGCGGGGAACACCGCGATGTTCGTCTTCCCGCTCTGCGTGCTGCTGGCCTTCCTGGTATTGGCGGCGCAGTACGAAAGCTGGAGCCTGCCACTGGCGGTGATTCTGATCGTACCGATGACGCTGCTCTCGGCCATCACCGGGGTGATCCTCTCTGGCGGCGACAACAACGTGTTTACCCAGATCGGCCTGATTGTGCTGGTCGGCCTGGCATGCAAGAACGCGATTCTTATCGTCGAGTTCGCCAAGGACAAACAGGAAGAAGGCATGGACCGTCTATCCGCTGTGCTCGAGGCCTGCCGCCTACGGCTGCGCCCGATTCTGATGACCAGCTTCGCGTTCATCATGGGTGTGGTGCCGTTGGTGCTCTCCTCCGGCGCGGGCGCCGAGATGCGTCACGCCATGGGCGTTGCGGTCTTCAGCGGCATGCTCGGGGTGACCTTCTTCGGGCTGCTGCTGACACCAGTGTTCTACCTGGTCATTCGCGCCTACGTTGAACGGCGCGCAGAGAAGAAAGCGGTACTGAAGGAGGCGCACGCATGAAGGCTGTCATGTCCACTCCGTTGCTGCTTGCGGCTGTTCTCGCCTTGAGCGCCTGCGCAGTGGGTCCGGATTACCGCGTCCCAGAGGTTGAGCCCGCGCAGATTGAACGCGCAGCGGCGGATGGCTTCGATCAATCAAAATTCCAGGCAGCCTGGTGGCGCCAGTTCGATGATCCGACGCTCGATGCACTGGTGGGTGAAGCGTTGGCAGAGAACCGCGAACTGCGCATCGCATTCGCCCGGCTCCGCGCCGCTCGTTCGATTCGTGATGATGTGACCAACGATCGCTTCCCTACCGTAACCGCAGGAGCCAGCGCCGAATATGGCGAGGCTCAGCAGCCGGGCTTCGGCGAGGAGCGCAGCAGCATCGAGCGTTACGATCTTGGGCTGGACATGGCCTGGGAACTCGACCTGTTCGGCCGGGTGCAGCGACGCATCGAAGCCAGCGAGGCGCAGAGTGAAGCTGCGGAAGCGGAGCTCTACCAGCTACAGGTCAGCCTGATTGCCGAACTGGTCGATGCCTACGGCCAGCTGCGCGGCGCGCAGTTGCGTGAACGCATCGCCCGAGAAAACCTTGAGAACCAGCGCAACTCGCATCGCCTGACCGAGCAGCTGCGCGACGCTGGCGTAGGTAGCGAACTTGACGTGCTGCGCGCCGATGCACGGCTGGCAGCAACCGAGGCCAGCTTGCCGCAACTGCAGGCGCAGCAGACCCGTGCGACCAATCGCATCGCAACCCTGCTCGGTCAGCGCGCCGATAGGCTGAGTGTCGACCTTGCGCCGCGTGAGTTGCCTGCCATCGCGAAGGCGCTGCCGATCGGCGACCCCACCGAGCTGCTACGTCGCCGACCGGACATTCTCGCGGCTGAACGGCAGCTGGCAGCGGCGACCGCCAACGTGGGCGTAGCGACTGCGGATCTGTTTCCACGGGTAAGCCTGAGCGGCTTCTTGGGCTTTATTGCGGGGCGCGGTTCGCAGATCGGTTCGAGCGCGGCTCAGGCTTGGGGCGTCGCACCGAGCATCACCTGGGCAGCGTTCGACATGGGCAGCGTTCGCGCCAGATTGCGCGGTGCGAAAGCGGACGCCGAGGGTGCGTTGGCCAGCTACGAGCAGCAGGTACTGCTGGCGTTGGAGGAATCGGAGAACGCGTTCAGCGACTATGCGCGGGCCCAGGAGCGACTACTCGCACTGCTGCGTCAGTCCGGCGCCAGTCGCGCGGCAGCGGAGCAAGCGGCAATCCGCTACCGGGAAGGCACGGTGGACTTTCTGGTGCTACTGGATGCCGAGCGCGAGCGTCTGGCGGCGGAGGATGCGCAGGCGCAGGCCGAAGTCGAGGTCTATCGTGGCGTCGTGGGCCTCTACAAGGCACTTGGTGGCGGTTGGCAGCTCGCCAGCAACTGACGGGAAGCCGCTCTGCGCCGCTGCATTACGGCGCAGAGCAGTCGCTCTCAGCGGCCAAAGTGTGACCTGTTGCAACTCCCGCTCCCTCAATTATGAATTCTGTGAGAAAGCCCTTTTTACGGTGCGGCTTATTTGGCATAACGCTTCATTGAAGCTCAATCACATCCGTCTCCCGGATGTCATGCCAACCCACCAAAAATAAAGAGCCTTTTCATGATCAAGCCGATCATCACCCTCGCTGGCCTGGTGCTGGCGTTGACCGCGACCGCGGTCGAAGCTGAGCCGATCGTCATCAAGTTCTCGCACGTCGTCGCTGAAGACACCCCGAAAGGCAAGGGTGCCCTGCTGTTCAAGAAACTGGTTGAAGAGCGTCTACCCGGCCAGGTGACCGTCGAGGTTTATCCCAACTCGACACTGTTCGGTGATGTCAACGAGCTTGAGGCATTGGCCAACGACGAGGTGCAGCTGCTGGCGCCGTCGTTAGCGAAGTTCGAGAAGTACACCAAGCAGGTTCAAGTGTTCGACCTGCCTTTCCTGTTCGACGACCTGGAGGCCGTCAACCGGTTCCAGAAGCGCGCCAAGGGCCGCCAATTGCTGCGCTCGATGGAAAAGGAAAACATCACTGGCCTGGCTTACTGGCACAACGGAATGAAGCAGCTATCGGCGACGAAGGCGCTGTTGCAGCCGAGCGATGCCATGGGGCTGGCGTTCCGTATCCAGCCCTCCGCCGTTCTGGAATCGCAATTCGCCCAGGTAGGCTCAACCACCAAGAAGATTCCGTTTGCCGAGGTCTACACCTCGTTGCAGAACGGCACCGTCCAAGGGGCAGAAAACCCCTGGTCGAACATCTACAGCAAGAAGATGCACACGGTGCAGCCCTACATCACCGAATCCAACCATGGCGTGCTCGACTACATGCTGGTGAGCAATACGCGGTTCTGGTTCGGTATTCCACACCAGATTCGTACCGAGCTGGAAGGCATCATCGACGAGGTCACCTTCGAAGTGAACCGTGCCGCGGAAGAAGCCAACCAGGCCGACCGTGAGCGGATCCGCAAAGCGGGCACCTCGGAGATTATCGAACTGACGCCTGAACAACGCGAAGCCTGGCGCGAAGCCATGCGACCGGTGTGGCAAGAATTCGAACCGGTGATCGGCGCCGATATCATCAAGGCAGCACAAACGGTTAACCGCAAGCAGCGCGACTGACCTCCCCGCCTCACCTTCCAACCGCGGCAGCAACGCCGCGGTTTCCCCAACGCCGCTCGGCGAGATTACCGACCCACCTATACGCAGCCACGAATGTCATTTGGGTCCGCACGTTGGCGCCGTTGTGATCAGCGTTCAGGCGTCTCTAGCAGCGGTTCGAAATCCAGCTGCGCTTCTTCCCAACCGCCGCCCAACGCTGCGATCAGTTGTACGCTGGCAGCGAGTTGATCGCCCAGCAGAGTCAGGTAGGTGCGTTCGTTGTTCAGGGCGCTGGTTTGCACGGTGGCGACGCTGAGAAAGTCGACTGTACCGGCGCGGTACTGGTTCTGGATCAGACGTAACGATTCCTGCGCGGCTTCCAGCGCTTGCCGTTGAACCACCGCTTCGGCGGCGAGGACGCGCAATTGCACCAGGTTGTCCTCAACCTCACGAAAGCTGTCGAGCACGGTCTGACGGTAATTGGCCACTGTCAGGTCATAGTTGGCCTCTGCCGCTTCGAGGTCGGCACGCCGGCCACCGAAATCAAGCAGTGTGGCGGCCAGCTGCGGGCCTAATGACCAGAAGCGGTTGGGTAGACTGATCAGATCGCTAAAGCTGCTGTTTCGATAGCCACCGCTCGCGCTCAGTGTCAGGTCCGGATACCAGGCGGCTTCGGCCACGCCAATTTGCGCGTTTGCCGCAATCACTTGCCGTTCAGCCGACGCGATATCCGGGCGGCGTTCGAGCAATTGCGAAGGCAGGGCCAGCGGCACTGTTGGCAAATCGGGGATTTCATCACGTTCCTCGATGTCCAGCTGCGAAGGGGGTACCCCAATCAGCACCGCAATAGCGTGCTCCATCTGGGCCCGTTGCCATTGCAGGTCGATGGCCTGAGCCTCCGTGCTTCTGAGCTGAGTCAACGCCTGGGTCACATCTGACTTGGGCACGATGCCCGCACGATACTGGTTTTCAGTGAGGCGCAATGATCGCGCAAAGGCTTCGACCGTCTGGTTCAGTAGCCGCTGCTGTTCGTCCATCACGCGTAACTGCAAATAGGTCTGGACCAGTTCGGATTGCAGGCTCAGCCGCACAGCAGCGAGATCCGCAGCTGTTGCCTGCATATTGGCTCGATTGGCTTCAAGGTTGCGCCGCAGACGGCCCCATATATCCAGCTCCCAGGCCGCGTCGAGCCCCACGCTGTAACTCTCGCTGATGCCGCTGAGGCCGCTTGCGCCCTGTGCGGCTGAGCTGGTCGAACTGCCCTGTCCTGCACGCGTCGCGCCGGCGCTACCCCCCACTGTCGGGAACAGCTGAGAGCGAGCCCCACGCACCAGCGCGCGCGCCTGGCGGTACTGCGCTTCGGCCGCCGCCAGGTTCTGGTTGGACATGTTCAGCCGTTCGACCAAGGCATCCAACTTCGCATCACCGTATAGCCGCCACCAACTGCCGCGCTCCAGCACGTCGGCTGGGTTGGCGACTTTCCAACCTTCGGCCCGCTTGAATTCCGCGGCCATTGGCAGCTCGGGGCGCTGGTAGTCAGGACCCAAGGTGCAGGCACCTAGAGAAAATGTCATGACAACGATGGCCAGCGGGCGTAGGGCGTTTTTCAGGAACAACGAACTCATAGCGGACTTTCCAGAGCGGCATCGGTGCGTACACCGCGCCAGCGGTTGAAACGGTGGCGCGCGCGGTCCAGATAGAGGTAGACCACCGGCGTGGTGTAGAGCGTGAGGATCTGGCTGAGAATCAGGCCACCAATGATGGTCAGGCCCAACGGCTGGCGCATTTCTGCCCCCTCCGTCCCCCCGAGCAGCAACGGCAATGCGCCAAGGATCGCCGCCATAGTGGTCATCAGAATCGGCCGAAAACGCAACAGGCAAGCCCGGCGAATCGACTCGTCCGGCGCTAGATGATCGTTACGCTCGAACTGCAGCGCCAGATCGATCATCAGAATCGCGTTCTTTTTCACCACTCCGATGAGCAGGAACAGCCCGAGCAGCGAAATCAGGCTGAACTCTTCGCCCGTCAGAATGATGGCCAGCAACGCGCCAACACCGGCTGAAGGCAGTGTGGACAGAATCGTCAGCGGGTGGATGTAACTCTCGTACAGGACACCCAGCACGATATAGACGAGCAGCAACGCGCCCAGAATCATCAATGGCTGGCTGTCCTGCGTAGACTGGAAGACGTCACCCGTGCCGCCCAGGCGGCCCTGGACCTCGCTCGGTAGACCGATCGCTGCTACGGCACGCTCGATAGCCCGCGTCGCCTGGTCCAGGCTGACGCCGGGCGCCAGGTCGAAATCGATGTTCTCGGCGGCGAACTGCCCGTCGTGACTGACGCTGTCCTCTTCCAGGCTCCGCTCGTAACGTGCGAAAGCAGCTAGCGGAACACGCCGACCATCGCTGGTGATGACCTGAATCTGCTCCAGCACCTCGGGATGTTGGGCGTAGCTTGGATCGATCTCCATCACCACTCGGTACTGGTTCAGCGATTCGTAGATGGTAGAGATTTGCCGCTGGCTGAAGGCATTGTTGAGCATCGTCGTCACGGTGCTCATGTCGATGCCGAGCCGCTTGGCCGCATCGCGGTCGATCTTCAGGCTGATCTGCTGTGCGCCCTCGCCTTCATTGGCGTCGATGCTGGTCAGCTCTGGCAAGGCCATCAACGCTCGGGTCACCTGCGGCACCCAGGTTCGGAGATCGGCCAGATCACTGGCCAGCAGGTTGTAGGAATAGGCCGAACTGCTCTGCCGACCGCCCCCGAACTGCAAATCCTGGTCGGCCATCAGAAACATTCGACCGCCCGGTACCTTCGGTTGGTTCTTGCGGATACGCTCGATCACTTTTTGCGCAGAAATCTTGCGTTCATCCAGCGGCTTGAGCCGGACGATCATGAAGGCATTGTTGATGCCGCCCTGCCCGCCAATGAAGCCTGCCACGCTTTCCACGGCCGGATCGGCCAGCACTGCCTTGCGGTAGGTCTCCATCTTCGGCTGCATGACCTGGAACGACAGGCCGTCGTCGCCGCGAATGAAGCCGGTCAGCTGGCCGGTGTCCTGTTGCGGGAGAAAGGTTTTCGGAACCTGGACATACAAAAAGACGTTGAGACCGATGGTCGCCAGCAAGGTAAACAGCGTGATCCGATGATGCCGCAGCGCCCAGCCTAGGGACCTGTCGTAATGGCCTAACAACCACTGGTGGGCCTTGTGGCTCCAACGATACAGACGGCCGTCATGCTCGGGCTGATGAGGCTTCAACCAGCGCGCACAGAGCATCGGCGTCAACGTCAGCGAGACCAGCAGCGAGACCAGAATCGCTGCTGCCAAGGTGATCGAAAACTCGCGGAACAGCCGCTCGACAATGCCACCCATGAACAGGATCGAGACGAATACGACCACCAGCGAGAGGTTCATCGACAACAGGGTGAAGCCCACCTCGCGCGTACCGATATAGGCGGCACGCAACGGCGGAACCCCCTCGTCGATGTGCCGAGCGATGTTTTCCAGGACCACGATAGCGTCATCCACCACCAGCCCGGCGGCGAGGATCAAGGCCATCAGCGACAGCACATTGAGCGAGAAGCCGAACAGGTACATGACGGCAAAGGTGCCCACCAGCGAAACCGGAACTGCCAGTGCCGGGATCAGCGCGGTACGCAACCGGCCAAGAAAGAGAAATACCAGCACGATCACCAGGCCCACCGCGATCAGCAAGGTCCGTTCGGCCTCGTGGAGGGTGGCACGGATGACCGGCGAACGATCCATCGCCACCGCCATGTTGACGCTGCCGGGCACGATCGACTGCAGTGCCGGCAGCTCGTTGCGGATGCCCTCGATGGTTTCGATGATATTGGCGCCGGCCTGGCGATTGATCACCAGCAGTACGGCACGGTCGTTGTTAAAAAACCCGTCGTTGTAGCGATCTTCAACCCCATCTTTGACCTTCGCCACATCGCTCAGACGCAGCGCCGCGCCGTCCTGATAACGGATGATCAGCGGCAAGTAGTCGGCAGCCTCATGCAGCTGGTCGCTGGCCTGCACCTGCCAGTGGCGATGGTCGTCTTCAACCATCCCCTTGGGTCGCCGAACATTTGCATTGGCGATGGTATTGCGCACTTCATCGAGCGAGACGCCGTACTGCTCGAGCTGCTGAGGCTGCAGCTCGACCCGCACCGCAGGCAACGAACTCCCGCCCACCTGCACCTCGCCCACGCCAGGAACCTGCGACAACTTCTGCGCCAATATTGTCGAGCCGATGTCGTAGAGCTGCCCCTTGTTGAGCACGTCGGAGGTTAGCGACAGCACCATGATCGGAGCTTGCGCAGGGTTGATCTTGCGGTAGGTCGGCATGCTGCGCATCCCGCTGGGCAGCAGATTGCGCGAAGCGTTGATTGCCGCCTGAACATCGCGGGCGGCACCATTGATATCCCGCTCAAGATCGAACTGGATGATGATGCGCGTCGAGCCCTGACTGCTGCGGCTGCTCATCTGGCTGACGCCTGCGATGCTCCCAAGGGAGCGCTCCAACGGCGTCGCCACGCTGGATGCCATGATTTCCGGGCTGGCGCCGGGCAGGCTGGCCTGTACCGTAATCACCGGAAAATCCATGTTCGGCAGCGGCGACACCGGCAACAGACCGAAGCTGACCCCACCCAGCAATAGAATCGCCAGGCTCAGCAGCATGGTGGCGACCGGGCGCGCGATAAAGGGGGCAGACAGGTTCATGGCTTCAAGGCCAGGGAAAGCTCGAGACTCATAGCGCCGCCTCTTGAGCTGAAGCGGATTTGCGCCCGAACCGGCTGCCCAACCGATCGAAAAACAGATAAATCACTGGCGTGGTAAACAGTGTCAGCAACTGGCTGAGCAGCAGACCGCCGACCAGCACCAGCCCCAGCGGCTGACGCAATTCGGCCCCTGAGCCCGAGGCGAGCATCAGCGGTACCGCGCCGAACAGCGCCGCCAGCGTCGTCATCAGGATCGGTCGGAAGCGCAGCAAGGCGGCGCGATAGATCGCGTCCTGCGGACTCATCCCCTGATTGCGCTCGGCCTCGAGGGCGAAGTCGATCATCATGATCGCGTTCTTCTTGACGATGCCAATCAGCAGGATGATGCCGATGATGGCAATCAACCCCAGATCGTTGCCGGTTAACAGCAACGCCAGCAAGGCGCCGACCGCTGCCGAGGGTAGCGTCGACAGGATGGTGATCGGGTGGATGTAGCTCTCGTAGAGCACACCCAGCACGATGTACATGGTGACCACCGCCGCGAGGATCAACAGCAGCGTGCTCGACAGCGAGGCGCGGAACGCTTCGGCAGCGCCTTGGAACCGGCTCTGAATTCCAGCAGGCAAGCCGATTTCCGCCTCGACGCTCTCGATGACTTCCACCGCTTTACCCAGCGAAACGCCATCGGCCAGGTTGAATGACAGCGTCACCGCTGGAAATTGGCCGATGTGGTTGATCAGCAGGGGCGCGTTGCGTTGTTCAAGCGTTGCCAAGCTCGACAACCTGACCGGCGTGCCGCCTTCGCTCTGCACGAACAACTGGTCCAGCGCCTGCGCGCCGAGACGATCGCCTGCCTCTGCCTCGAGCACCACGCGGTACTGACTGGCTTGAGTGAAAATCGTGGAAATCTGCCGCTGACCGAATGCGTCATATAACGCATCGGTGATAGCCGAGATCTGAATGCCCAGGCGCGCCGCCGCATCTCGGTCGATATCCAGGAAGATTTGCAGGCCATCGCTTTGCAGGTCGCTCGCGACATCGGTCAGTTCCGGACGCTCGCGCAAAGCTGCGACCAGGCGCGGGGTCCATTCTTCGAGCAATGCTCCGTCGGGCGACTCCAGACTGAACTGGAACTGCGTGCGACTGACCCGATCTTCGATGGACAGGTCCTGCACCGGCTGCATGTACAGCTCGATGCCCGGCAGTTTGGCCAGCTCCGGCCGCAACCGGTCGATGACCTGACTGGCGGTGACATCGCGTTCATCGTGAGGTTTGAGATTGATCAGCATCCGGCCGCTGTTAAGCGTTACGTTATCGCCATCAACGCCAATGTAGGACGACAGGCTGGCCACAGCGGGGTCCGCGAGAATCACGCGGGACAGCGATTGCTGGCGCTCGCTCATGGCCCGGAAAGAGATGGATTGAGGGGCCTCACTGATGCCCTGGATCACCCCGGTGTCCTGCACCGGAAAGAAGCCCTTCGGCACCGCCAGATACAGCACCACCGTAAGCCCAAGCGTGGCCACGGCGACCAGCAAGGTCAGCGTCTGATGGCCCAACACCCAGGTCAGCCAACGTGCATAACCGCCAATCAGCCGCTCGACCCAGTCCGGTGCCGATTTTTCAGCCGCGGCGGGCTTGAGCAACTTGGCACACATCATCGGCGTCAACGTCAGCGAGACCACCAGCGAGATCATGATCGCGACGGCCAGGGTGATGGCGAACTCGCGGAACAGACGCCCCACCACGTCTTGCATGAACAGCAGCGGAATCAGCACGGCAATCAGCGACAGCGTCAGCGATATCAACGTGAAGCTGATCTGCTTGGCCCCCTTGAGCGCGGCTTGCAGCGGCGTCTCGCCGTCTTCCACATGGCGAGCGATGTTTTCGAGCATGACAATGGCGTCGTCCACCACGAACCCGGTCGCAATGGTCAGCGCCATCAACGTCAGGTTGTTCAGCGAAAAACCGGCGAGGTGCATCACGGCAAAGGTACCGATCAGCGACAGCGGTACCGCGATGGAGGGAATGATGGTCGCCGACAAACGCTTGAGGAAAACGAAGGTGACCATCACCACCAGAAAGGTGGCCATCAGCAATTCATGCTGGACGTCAGTGATGGCAGCCCGGATCGTCTGCGTACGATCGGTGAGCACCACCACGTCCAGGCCGGTCGGCATGCTCGCCGTGACCTCTGGCAGCAGCGCCTGAATGCGCTCGACCACTTCAATCACGTTAGCGCCGGGCTGGCGCTGGATGTTCAAAAGGACCGCCTGGCTTTGATTGGCCCAGGCCGCGAGGCGCTCGTTCTCGGCGCCGTCGATGATGTCGGCGACATCTTTCAAGCGGAGTGTCGCGCCGTCCTCGTAGGCCAAAATAAGTTCGGCGTATTCCTCTGGGGTTTTCAGCTGATCGTTGGCATCGAGCATCGAGACGCGCGTCGGGCCGTCGAAATTACCCTTGGGTTGATTGACGTTGGAGCTGGTTACCAATGAGCGAACGTCAGCGAGCGACAGACCGTAGGACGCAAGCGCCTCCGGATTGACTCGAATACGCACCGCAGGGCGCTGGCCTCCGGCGATGCTGACCATGCCCACGCCACTGATCTGCGCAAGCTTCTGCGCCATGCGCGTGTCGACCAGGTCGTGCAACTCCGGCAGAGCCAGGCTTTCAGATGTGATGGCCAGCGTCATGACCGGGGTGTCCGCCGGGTTGACCTTGTTGTACACCGGCGGTGCCGGCAGATCGTTGGGCAGCAGATTGCTCCCGGCGTTGATAGCGGCCTGGACTTCTTGCTCAGCCACGTCCAGCTCGACTTCGAGCGAGAAACGCAAGGTGATCACCGAAGCGCCCCCGGAACTGGTGGACGACATCTGCGTCAGGCCCGGCATCTGCCCGAACTGGCGCTCCAGCGGAGCCGTCACGGCGCTGGTCATGACTTCCGGGCTGGCGCCGGGATACAGCGTCATCACCCGAATGGTCGGATAGTCCACCTGCGGCAGCGCCGAAACCGGCAGCATGCGGTAGGCAATCAGGCCGGCCAGCAGGATCGCGATCATCGTCAGGGTGGTTGCCACGGGCCGAAGGATGAACAGCCGCGAGATGTTCATCGCGGTGGACGCTCCTTGGCGCTCTGAGGCTCAACCTTCGGATTCTCAGCGGCCTCTTCGGCGAGCTTCTGACGATCCACCACTTCGACCTCGCTGCCATCGCGCAGGCGGTCGGTGCCCTCCATGACGATTCGTTCGCCGACGCTCAATCCGCTGGTGACGACCGTTCGGTCGCCGTTGCTTGGGCCTACTTCAAGGACTCGCAGCTCCACCTTGGAGTCCTCGCCGACGACGTATGCGTAATTGCCCCGCGAACCGAATTGCAGCGCGGCCGAGGGAATCAGGACCGCATCAGGCAAGGTTTCCACCCGTAGGCGAACGTTGACGAACTGGTTGGGTATCAGCAGTTCGTCCTCGTTATCGAAGCGCGCCTTCATCTTCAGCGTGCCAGTGGTCGTATCAATCAGGTTATCGACGCTTTCCAGTACGCCCTCACCGAGTAGGATGCGTTCGCCACGGTCCCAGGCCTGTACGGACAGCTCTTCACCGCGGCGGAACCGGGCAATGACTGGCGGCAACTCGCTTTCAGGCAGGGTAAAACTGATCGCCATGGGTTGGGTCTGGGTAATGACGACCAACGGCGTGGTGTCGTTGGCCGCCACAAGGTTGCCTTGATCCAACTGACGCAGGCCGACGCGACCGTCGATTGGCGCGCGAATTTGGGTGAACTGCAGGTTCAGCTTGGCCTCGTTGACGGCGGCCTGGTTGGCGGCGAGTGTTCCTTTGTATTGATTCACCAATGCCTGCTGCGTATCGAGCGTCTGTTTGGCAATGCTGTCGTCGGCGAACAGGCCTCGATAGCGATCAAGATCGACCTGCGCGTTCTGCAACAAGGCGCGGTTCTGCTGGAGAGTGCCTTCGGCCTGCTGCAGCGCCACCTCATAAGCACGAGGGTCGATGACGGCAAGCAGGTCGCCGGCCTTGACTCGCTGGCCCTCGTCGAATCGAATCTCGACCAGCTCTCCTGCCACGCGGCTGCGCACGTTGACTGTATTCAACGGTGTGACGGTGCCGAGCGCCTTGGCATAAACCTCGAATGGACCTTGCTCCACCGGGGCAACCCGCACCGGTGTCGGGCCGCCGAAGGCACCGAACGCTGGCCGACCGCCCGCTCGCTGTGACGGCGTCTCGGCCGTGGTTGGCCATAGCCACCAGAGCAGCAGCGCAATCGCAACAACCACGCCGCCGATGATTAGCCAGCGCCGCACGGAGCCGGCAGAAGAAGTAGTTGCCTCGGACATGAACTGGGTTCGCCTGAAAATGAGCGTGAACCATAAGCAGTCGCGCTCCGCTCGCAAAGGGGATTTACGGCATTTTTACGTATCCGGCGTTGTCGCAACCAAAACCGATCGCATAAAGCGCAGCACCGGCGCAGGAACCATGCTTGAGCCATTCAGTCTATGTACCGTTCGCTCGGTGCCTGACAAGGGTGGCGTACCGGACCACCTGCACACGATGGGAAATGCCGCTATTTATCAGGCCGTCCGATAATGGCCTGCACAGGATCAAGGAATGAACGCATCACTGGTCATCCTGGCGCTAACCGTCGCCAGTTTTCTATTGGGTTTTCTACGCGACCTGTTCATCGCTAAGTCCTTCGGACTGAGCTGGGAAGCGGACCTGATATTCGTCGCATTGATCCTGCCGATGTTTTTCGAGAACTTCCTCGGCCTCGCCCTGCGCGACGCAATGATTCCGTACCTGCAAAAGCTGCGCAGCCAATCCGAAGCCCTGTTTGAAGCCGTCAGCCGCTGGCTCTATTGGCGGGTCATGCTCATGGGCGCAGCCGTGAGTGCCGTCGCCATCATTGCAAGTTATTGGATTCTGAACATGCTGGCGCCCGGCTGGACGGACGCTCAGGTTGCCGCCGGCCAGATCGTATTCTGCGTAGGTGCGGTACTGGTCGCTGTCCAGGCGGTTTTGTATTGCCAGGGTGCACTACTGAACATGGATGAGGTGTTCATCCTGCCGATGACACGGACGGTGCTGCTCAACGCTGGCGCGATCGTCGGCATCTTGCTGTTCCAACCCACCGGCATGGTGATTTTCATTGGCATGCTGCTGCCCCAGCTGGCGTTGATTCTGGTCCAGCACCGGCGTATCGCGTACCTGCGCGGAGGCAACAAAGTCGAGACGAAGGGGCATGCAGGTGGCTTCGGTCTCGCGTTCGCGCCAGTACTGCTGGCGGCTGGGGCGCAACAAGCCTGCATTCTTGCAGAGCGGATGTTCGCCTCCTACCTGGAGGAAGGCAGCATCACGATGCTGTCGTTTGCGTTTCGCATCGTCACCATTCCGCTCACGCTTTACGCCTTGTCCGTGCTCTCGGTGCTCTTCCCCCGCTTCGTCTCGAGCTGGAATGATGGTGACCTCAGCGGCCATGCTGCTGTTATCCGCAAGGGATTGCTGGCGACGCTGCTGTTCCTGGTTCCGGCGTCCGTCGTGCTCTGTTCATTCCCGCAACCGGTGGTCTCGGTGCTACTGGAACGGGGTCAGTTCGGCGCAACGCAAACCGACGCCACGGCCTCGTTGGTGGTTCTGTATGCCCTCGGTCTCCCTGCGATGGGCTTGGCGCTGCTATGGGGACGCGCGCTCTTAGCGCAGCATCAAGCACGGTTGTTTCTGGTGATCATGCTGGTCAGTTCCGCATTTACGATCGGCCTCGATGCGCTGCTCTACGGTCCATATGGCGCCGAAGGCCTGGCAGTTGCGTTCTCTGCCGGCGTGACCTTGCAGGCGCTTTTCATGGGGCTATACGTTTATCGCGCGTCGCCGGCAGGCCTGGCTCCAGGTGTTCTCGGGCGATGGATCGCCACAGCCGTTACTGTTGCAACGGCGCTGCACTGGTTACCCTCTCCGCAAGGGTTGTTGCAGTTGTGTCTGTATATCGGCCTGGTGCTCTGTGCTTTCGCGATGGGAGTGCTGCTGCTCGGCGAAAGGGATCTATTTAAACCGGCTTATTGGTCTATGAAAAAGGCGTGACGGCTATTTGTGCAGAACCGTTGAACGACTAGTTAGCCACTAACTTTTGTTTCTGTAGATGCAAACTATGCTAACTTTGCATCTACAGACTCAAAGTGAGCATGTTAGCCATGGCAGCAGTTCTTCAAGCACAGGCGTTTACGAAAGATCAATGCGCAACCGGTCTCAAGGCTGCGGTAAATATCTTGGAAAGATGGCAGGCAACCACCGATCAAGCCTGCAACATTCTGCGCATTTCACGCAGCACGCATGCCCGAGCGAAGTCGGGTGACGCCTCTTGGTCGGTCAGCCTCGACCCGGACCAGATGCAACGCATCAGTTTCGTTCTTAATATTCATGCCGCGCTCCGGCTGATCTTCGACAATCCGGAAAACGTTTACGGGTTCGCGGCAATGGCCAACCACAACGAATTCTTTAACGGGCGTTCCCCATTGGAAATCATGGCCCAAGGCGACATGATTTCCTTATATGAATCGTTCCGTCGCATCGATAGCCTGCGAGGCGCGCAGTGGTGAACCCGGGCCAGCTACCGGACCTGGTTGATGCCCAACGGCAGGCCTATCGGCTAGTCAACTCCAAGTTTCCGCCCATCGCCTTGTTCGATGACGTCGCCGATGCCGACGAGTTTGAAACGCTCTACCAACTACAAGCGCTGACCAATCCGCGGCTCCGAAACGAAACTGGACGTTTGGAGCTGATCTCGCGGTCTGAAATACCCTTCGGCATACCAGGCTGCTCATACGCTACTGCGCCGTTTACCCACGTGAACCCAGCTGGATCGCGGTTCAGTGACGGTAGCTATGGGGTACTTTATCTGGCCAGCACGATGGACACCGCGCTTGCCGAAGTTCGCCATCACCAGAACCGCTATTGGTCGAACGTGCCTGGGCTGAGCTATGAACGCTTTGTTTTTCGAGGCTTGTCGTGCCGCTTCAACGAGGCCGGAATGCTCGATGCAACGTTAATTCCGATGACCGATCCGCTCTACGACCCGGACGACTATACGAGTAGCCATCGCTTTGGGCGCCTGCTGAGAAAAAACCGGACACCCGGTTTGCGCTACCACTCCGTACGCAAGGCGGGCCAACACTGCTGGGCACTGATGACCCCAAAGCCCGTGATTTCGATTATCCAAAGCGAGCATTACGAGATGGTCTGGAACGGTGGCATTTCGAGTGTCAGCTCGATAAGCGCTATCTGAACATCGCCAGCTAGCCATTGCTCAATAAGTGCAGGCCAAGCGGTTGCTCTCAGGGGTAATTTCACGCTCCTGGAGCAAAAGAGCAAAGCCACTCGCTTGCCCGTAACGCCCTCCCCCTTGGCTCAGCCACGATCCGCTCCCCCAAACTCCTTGCAGCAGAACGCCTTTCGGGCTGGTCCGATCCATGACGGCGGCTGAGTTTCGCCGAATCGCCAGAGGGACGGATATGCAACACCTTGATCTGCAAGTAATCGATCAGGCGCTTCAATGGGTAGCGGACGAACATGAGGTATGGTTTTGCACCGTATTGTCGACTTATGGATCGGCGCCGCGAGCCCCCGGTGCGCTGCTAGTAGCCCGGGCCAATGGCGCTCATGTGGGCTCGTTGTCGGGCGGATGCGTCGAGGAAGAGTTCCTCGCCAGCCTGGCGCAGGGCGAACTGCAAGCACCCGCGCAGATCGTTCGCTACGGCGAAACCGATGACGACCGGCGTCGCCTACGGTTGCCCTGCGGCGGCATCCTGCAGGTGCTGGTGGAGCACCACAGACCGACCCCCACATGGCACTCCCATCTACGCACGCTACAGGCGACCCTGCTAGGCCAACAGCGCTTGCTGCGGCGAGTAGACCTGACGTCCGGCGCTGCCGACCTACTGCCGGACCACGGCGGTGAGCAGACCTGCCTTAAGGGTGAACAAGTGGATATTCGCATCGGCCCCGCGCTTCGCCTTCTACTTGCAGGGGTATCCCCCGTCGCACAGGCGTGCGCCAGCTTTGCCCGAGCGCTTGGCTGCGAAGTGATTGCCTGTGACCCGCGCGAGGAAATGCAGGGCACGCTGATTGAAGGCATCGAAGTGCAGCCAGTGTTGCCGTCGGTATTCATTGCGTCCGGCGCATGTCACGAAGCCACCGCCGTGGTCGCACTGACCCATGATCCGCGCATTGATGACCTCGCACTGATGGAAGCGGTACGAACCCCCGCGTTTTATATCGGCGCCATGGGTTCGCGCCAGACCTCTGCCAAGCGGGCCGAGCGATTGCAGCGCGTCGGTGGGCTCGACGAAAAACAAATCGAGCGCATCCACATGCCCATCGGACTGGACCTCGGCAGCAAGACGCCGGCTGAGATCGCCCTTTCAGTGATGGCTGACGTGCTGCGCGTCTACCGAGGCAAAACGCGGGAAGCGCTTTAAAAGCGCAGATTAATGCTGCAAGCCCCGCCGCGTTTGGGTTCGGAGTGTTATCCACAAAAACTGTGGATAACACTGTGAACATAGTCTGAATTACTCGGCCAAATGCCCGTCTGATGCGGGCTACGAACAGATCGACGAGTTTTTGCTCAGAACTTTTTAGTTCTTTAGATTCAATAACTTAAGATATTTACTCGAACAAACGAAACGACTCGATATGTCAAATGCTACAGCGATGCCTCAATGTGCATAACAATTTCTTGTCAACCATTTTTTAAGACAGATTCGTCGCCAATTCACTAGACAAATCAAATTTGCCGTTCTATGTGCGACGACTTGTAATAGTCCTATGATTTGCAAGATGTAGCCGTGAAAACTTCCCCCCAAGATGAGGGCAGAGACCAATCGGCACCAAGTTTCGCTTGTACGGGAGGCATCGCGGCTCCCAACTGAGAACTCGCTCACCCTTGTTATTTGGTCGTTTGGCACTGCGCTGGCCTATCATGGCTCTTGCAATGTTCAGCCTCTCTCCAGAACCGACCATTGCTTCCCCGCGCTTCCTGGCGCGGTTTTTTTTTGGCCATTGCGCGGGTCCTGGCGGGTTTGCGAGCAAACCGCAATTCATCTTGGCTACAGCTTTAGACAAGGTGCCCGACCGTTTGCAAACCCCGCATCAGGACAATGCGTTGCGCTGTCCTAGCGATGCCTTCAGTTATAGGTGAGCGGCGACCGAAGCCGCCGTCTTGTTCAGTTAGATATAGACTTGGCGAGCGGCGCCGCGGGGAAGACGATTTCGACCCGGTAACTGCACCAGTCGTTGATGCCATTCGGCACGGGGCGATATCGATGGCGTTGGCGTTGGCGTTGCGTGCTCGGCGATCGCTTTAGCATGCTTCGCGCTCTTTGCAGCGGCCCTGAGTTCGGCGAGGCTTGGGCTTTTGCGCACAGGTTCACTGGCGCTTCTTTCAAGGGTGCGAAGACAAAGTTTGCATGAAACCTTGGTTGAATCGTGAGTACTGGTCAGGTTCGATCCGATGCGTCCGCATGCCACAGCTCCTTCGGACACGGAGTGATGAATGGCCAATGTGTTGTCTCCTGCTTTTTGGGGCGCGGGATTCTACATGGTCATCTTTTACTAATCGGATTTTTTTGGTTGAGGCCGCCGCTCGGATCCGGCTATTCAAACGTGCCGCAAGCAAGGTTCCAAGTGAGCATCATCGTCAAGCTACTGCTAGGTGCTGGCGAACGGGATCAGCTAACTGTGTCGTTCCTTGGATTCACGAGTACCATCCGATACGAATGACCAACCACCTCTAAAGAAAGCTTAAGTTCTGTTGGCTTTAAAAACCGATCCGCCGATATCGGATTTCAAGGTGCGTCTTTTCGCCAGTTCTTCGTGGAATTGGCGTCAGCTAGATAAAGCTTCTAAAGATATCTCCTGTGGGCTCGTGCCGAGCCCGCGTCAGAGCACTGCTGGACGCCGACTACCGGGAGTTGCCAATGACAGGGCAACATTGCATCGCAGCGGCCGCCCTTCCGCCCATACACAAAGATCATTTGATCGAATGCTGATTGGGCAAGCGCTTTCAGCCGCACGCGTGGAACTCATCATTTCCGTAACGCGGGCGCAAAACCAAATAACCCTCGAGCTACAGAAGCGCTGACTCACCCGTTTGGACGCTTGGATTGCGAAAGCTTGTCTCCTTCGCCGACGAACCTAGTCCAGACTCGGTACAATTTGCGTCCAATTACGCTGGGCCATGAAGATGGCTGTATCGAACAAGGAACTCACCACGATGGCGTCTCCTAACAAGCAGCAAAAGCGCGCCCAGCGGGCCAAGGCCCAGCAGAACCGTTCGGGGACGGCGAAGGTTAATCTCCCGCATCCGTTGCTGGCCAATTCGTTGATCAATGAGCCGTTCGATGATGTCGAGATCGACCTGAGCACATTCGATTTCAAGGACATAGAAGAGAATGGTTTTGACCCGGGCCAATTTGACGATCTGTTTCAGGCCATGAAAGCCGCCGAAGGCATCAGCCTTCTAGCAATGTGCCTCGTGTTCTTGCAATACCCGGTGCTGGAGCTGGTGGTCGCCGAGGAAGCGGAGGACGCTGCCGTCGACTTCATGATGGGCTTGCTGATTGTCTATCGCGGGATATTTCACGGTGAAGACGAAGACACAGCATTGAACTGGGTTGGAGGCGACGCCTTCCAAACGGCCTACAACGAAGCTTCCTTGGTTCTGCAGAAGAAGAACGCTCGGCGAACCTCGGCAACCCGTAGCTAGCCGCGCACGCCCCCCACCTTCCCCCGCAATACCTTGCGGCCATCGTGCCGCAAAGCCGAACGTGCCGGCAGTCTCTAGCGGATCGGTGCGAGGCGTCGATCAGACTCGTCATGTTTCACCATACCCGCGCACACCGAGTGCAACAACGCGGTGTCCCGCTTGCGAGACCGCGCGCGTTTGGCTACGCCAGGTATCTGCCGTATCGGCAACTCCATGACATAACTGCGAGTCCTCTCCTTGCTCCAGTACACGAAACCGTTCCACATCGACCTCAATCTGCATCGGCTGGCGCGGGGCTTGGTCATGTCCCGGTGAATCTGCGCGCATGCAGACCGCCGCGAAACCATACAGGCACGCATAGGCCGGTTCATGCATGCGCGATGCTCATAGGGACGGTCAGTGTCGCTGCGTTGATGAATGCTGTTTTAAGGCTTTAAGGTCTGTAACGAGCGCGGCGCCGACTTCAGCGATAGTAGCGTCGCGCTCCTCCAGCGTCAGAGTCGTTCCGGTCAGATACACAGCCACTATCACCGGTTCAGAGGTCGGGGCGTTGCTCCCCTGAGGCCAGATCACGGCAATGACACCGCGCGAACCATAGCCACCCGACCCAGTGCGATCAGCAATTTTCCAGTTCTCTGGGAGACTCGCGCGCAGTAAGGGGCCGCCAACTTTGTTGTTAATCAACCAAGCTTTCAGTTGCTCACGTGAGTCAGTGGATAGACCGTCACCCAACAGCAGTGTCTCCAAGCTTCTTGCGGCAGCCCTCGGAGTCGTCGTGTCACGTTCCTCGCCGGGACCGACATCGGTAAGCTCTGGCTCATAGCGGTCTAGACGGGTTACCGCATCGCCAATGGATCGCATGAAAGTCGTGAACCCCAGCGGTCCACCGGTGTGGCGAAGAATGAGGTTTGCAGCAGTGTTATCGCTCATCGAAGCTGTTGCGCTACACAGCTCAAAAAGAGACATGCCGCTTCTGCCGACACGATCCTTGGTAATAGGCGAATAGCTCTGAAGATCCGTTTCATCGAAACGAACGCGCGTATCGAGCTTGATCTCATCTCTGTCAGCCAGAGCAAGTAGGTGGCCGCACGAAAACGCCTTGAAGGTGCTGGCAATTGGAAAACGCTCGTCGCCTCGATGGCTCCAGGACTGTCCGCTCTCCAGGGCAGTGACGCTGACTCCGATGTGGCCGCCGGTGCGCGCTTCAATCGAGGCCACGGTCTCCCTAAGCGCAGAGCCAAACCCGAACGAGGATGTCGAAATCGCCTGGTTAGAGCTCACGAGAACAGCGGCTCCCAAAGCCAGCGAAAGTGCGTGGCGTCGCAGGCGCTTCTTGGTTACGTATTTAGTGTTCAAGCTGTTTCTTCCTAAGCGCCACGGCAGGCAGGTGGACGACAAGGCACATTCGCGACGCCTTATGAGGCCATTGGAGGCCAGAAGGCCGTAGCCAGTCTGCGCTCATGAAACAGCTCATTGTCATTGCCAACCTGGACACTGATACCAGTGTTCTCGTTGCCCTCCTGCGTCATTGACTGGTCGCTCCCGTCAGCGGTGCCGTTAATCATATCTCTTTGCTGGAGCAGCGCCCCGGAACACTTCGTCGAGCTCGCTACCGGTAGGTGAACTTGGAAACGCATCGAACCGGCCATGTTTCAGCGCGCGGGCCGCGTTGTAAAAGCCGCTCCATGCGGCGCGCGCCAACGCACCGCCTACACTGACTCGTCTGACGCCCATGGCTGACAGTTCTTTAACCGTCAGGTCACTGTTCCAGCCAATTAGTACATTGACCGGCTTGGGCGTCACGGCCAAGACGACCGCAGCGATGTCGTCACGCGTCTTGATCCCGGGTGCGTAAAGGCAGTCGGCACCGGCTTCGGCGTAGGCCTGCAGCCGCTTGATGGTGTCCGGCAGATCGGGACGGCCAACAAAAAAGTTTTCCGCACGCGCAACCAGGAGCGTCTTGGAGCCGCTTGCATCAATGGCATCCCGTGCCGCACAGACACGTTCGACCGCCTCCTGCATATCCCTGACAGGTGCGTGCGGATCCCCTGTCGAATCCTCGATGGAGAAGCCTGCAACGCCGGTCGCCACCGCAAGCTGTGCGCTTTCAAACACCTCACGGGCTGATTCGCCGAACCCGTCTTCAAAATCTGCATTGATAGGCAGATCAGTGGCCTCGACGATGCTCCGCACATAATCCAGCACAGCGTCGCGCTGCATAGAGCCGTCGGGCTTTGCGCAGGACCAGGCATGGCCGGAGCTGGTCGTCGCCAGTGCCTTGAATCCCATGCCGGCGAGCAGTTGCGCGCTGCCTGCATCCCACGGATTCGGAAGCACAAAGCACCCGGACTCATGCAGCGTCCAGAACGCTTCGCACTTCTGTTCGACGGTAAGTTTAGCCATAACAGCTACCTCTCTTTGCGTTTCTAGCACCACCGAGAACTGTCTACGCAGCGACGCCGGGTCATACTGCGCTAGGTCCCAAGTCGTCTTGATACCCAAGGGCTCCAACTGAGCCGTCAACCGCCGGCCACCCGTACCTTATCCACTTTGGTGAATATAAGCAGCTTGTCTCGTCGTGCCGCGTCGCGCAGGTCGATGACGCCGCCTAATCCACCCTGGGTTTTTGCCGCCAATTGGCAAGCGCTATGGACATGCCTCCATTCCTACTCACACTTACATCTAAACCCGCGTCTGGTTGTCATGCGAGGACGCCGTTTTCGTGCGATATGGATCGGTCGTTTCGATGGGTAACCCAATCGTGCTCATGGACCGTTTTGCATTGGCTTCGACCACGGAGTTCAGTTTTCCTCGACGCGTCGACGGTAGAGACGCGACAGGCAGAGAACGGCCAGCCCATCTCCCTCGGCGACTGTGTACGCCTTCTCCTTGGGCTTAGCTTGGCGTAACGCCGTATCGGTGAGAGCCACGGGTACATCTCCCGAACTGGAACTCGTGATGGACGCATTTTTGTACCCAGAAGATCGCGTTCGTACAGACTTTTATGAGGTGCCCTGAGAAAACGACAGGCACAAAAAAGCCCCATCTAAGGGGCTTTCAGGGATTTTCCAAAAACCTCGTAAGAGGTCAGAAAATCATGTGATGGTGCGGACGGAGAGACTCGAACTCTCACACCTTGCGGCGCCAGAACCTAAATCTGGTGTGTCTACCAATTTCACCACGTCCGCAAACTTCTAAACGAAAACGCCAGGCTGCGCCTGGCGTTTCGGAATATGGGGTGGACGATGGGGTTCGAACCCACGACCGCAGGAGCCACAATCCTGTGCTCTACCAACTGAGCTACGCCCACCATATTGCATTTACTTGTACCAACCGGAATGGCGCACCCGGCAGGACTCGAACCTGCGACCATCCGCTTAGAAGGCGGATGCTCTATCCAACTGAGCTACGGGCGCTTTTATCTGCATTCGATCAGAGCGCAGACTTCAAGCTCCGGCCAGTGAAGGGGTTGCCCCTCAAAAGCCGTCTTACCCAGCAGCAAGCTGTGCTCGACAAGCGGGGCGAATCTTAATGGCCTGCCTTCACATCGTCAACAGCAAAACCAAAAAAATTTCAGCCTGGTAAAGGAGTTACGGGCATCCTCCCCCGTGTCGCCTTTGCCGAACGGTGCCGTCGTGCGAGAATGCGCGTCCTTTTTCAGTCCTTCTCGATGGTTAACCACGCGTCATGACCGCAAAACTGATCGACGGTAAACAGATCGCTGCCAATGTCCGCCAGCAAATCGCGGGCCGAGTTGCCGAGCGATCCAAGCAAGGTTTACGAGTACCTGGCCTGGCAGTGATTCTCGTGGGCATGGACCCGGCCTCTCAGGTCTATGTGGCGCACAAGCGCAAGGACTGCGAAGAGGTGGGGTTCAAGTCCACCGCTCATGACCTGCCCGCTTCAACCAGCCAGGATGAACTGCTGGGATTGATCGATCAGCTTAATGACGACCCGTCGATTGACGGCATTCTCGTGCAGCTACCATTGCCTAAGCATCTGGATGCATCGCAACTGCTCGAACGTATTCGCCCCGACAAGGATGTAGATGGTTTCCATCCCTACAACATTGGCCGTCTCGCTCAGCGCATGCCGCTGCTCCGCCCCTGTACGCCGAAAGGCATCATGGCATTGCTCGATAGCACTGGCGTCGATCTGCATGGCCTAAACGCGGTTGTGGTGGGCGCGTCCAACATCGTCGGCAGGCCCATGGCGCTTGAGTTATTGCTGGCAGGCTGCACGACCACCGTCACCCATCGCTTTACTCATGATCTGGCCGACCACGTCAAACGTGCCGATCTGATCGTGGTCGCGACAGGTATAACCGGTCTGGTCAAAGGTGACTGGATAAAGGAAGGCGCCATCGTGATCGACGTGGGCATCAATCGCCAAGCTGACGGCAAGCTCGTCGGTGATGTGGAGTTCGATGTCGCCGTGCAACGCGCTAGCTGGATTACGCCAGTGCCAGGCGGTGTGGGTCCGATGACCCGGGCTTGTCTGCTGGAAAACACGTTGCATGCCGCTGAACATCTGCACGGTTAAGCTACGCAGCGACTGCGACTAAGGCAAACAACACGCAAAACGGCACCCTCGGGTGCCGTTTTGTTTACCCGGTACAGCCCACTACCTCTTCTGCTCCCAAGACTTGATCAGTTCGTCATAGTTGACGGTCTGCCCCTGGGGCTTTTCATCTTGTAGTTTGGGCTTCGGCGCACCAGGTTGGCTCAGCCAATACTCAGGATCCCGCGGCTCGTTCAACTTCGGTCCGCACTTAGGCTGCACGTTAGCTCGTTCCAGCCGCGCCATCATGGTGTCTTGCGCTTCGGCAAGCCCGTCCAGAGCCTCCTGAGGGGTCTTGTCACCACTGGCTGCTTCGGCGATGTACTGCCACCAGAGCTGAGCGAGACGCGGATAATCCGGCACATTGGTCCCGGTCGGCGTCCATTGCACTCGCGCGGGGCTGCGGTAAAACTCCACCAGACCACCCAGTTTTGGCGCAGCCTCGGTCATGGCGTCTGAGTTGATATCCGACTCACGGATCGGGGTAAGCCCCACCAGGGTCTTTTTCAGCGACACGGTTTTCGCCACGGTGAACTGCGCGTAGAGCCATGCAGCCAGACGGCGCTGCTCCGGAGTCGAGTTGAGGAAGGTCCAGGATCCTGCATCCTGATAGCCGAGCTTCATGCCCTCCTCCCAATATGGCCCCTTCGGCGACGGCGCCATCCGCCACTTCGGCGTGCCGTCCTCATTCACCACCGGCAGACCCGGCTTGGTCATGTCGGCCGTGAATGCGGTGTACCAGAAAATCTGCTGAGCAATGTTGCCTTGCGCCGGCACCGGGCCCGCCTCGGAAAAGGTCATGCCTTGGGCTTCGCGTGGGGCGTACTCGCGCATCCAGTCGACATATTTTTGTGTCGCATAGACCGCAGCTGGACCGTTTGTGGCACCGCCGCGTGAAACGCTTGAGCCAACCGGGTGGCAGTCTTCAACACGAATTCCCCACTCGTCTACGGGCAAACCGTTTGGAAGCCCTTTGTCGCCGGCGCCCGCCATGGAGAACCAGGCATCGGTGAAGCGCCAGCCAAGCGACGGGTCCTTTTTGCCGTAGTCCATGTGGCCATAAACACGCTGCCCGTCGATCTCCTTGACGTGCTTGCTGAAGAACTCTGCAATGTCTTCATAAGCAGACCAGTTCACTGGCACACCAAGCTCATACCCGTAGCGCTCTTTGAACTGCTTTTTCAGTTCAGGCCGCTCGAACCAGTCGGCGCGAAACCAATAGAGGTTGGCGAACTGCTGGACTGGCAACTGATAGAGCTTGCCGTCCGGGCCCGTGGTGAAATAAATCCCGATGAAATCATCCAGATCAAGTGTTGGCAGCGTGTAGTCCTTGGCTTCACCTTCGATCATGTCGCTGATCGCAACTGCTTTGCCGTAACGGAAGTGCGTGCCGATCAGATCAGAGTCGTTGATATACCCATCGTAGATGTTCTTGCCCGACTGCATCTGGGTCTGCAGCTTCTCTACAACATCCCCTTCCTGCATCAAGTCGTGACGCAGCTTGATGCCGGTGATCTCGCTAAACGCACGCGCCAAGGTCTTGGACTCATATTCGTGCGTGGTGATGGTTTCCGAAGCAACGTTGATTTCCATGCCACGGAACGGCTCGGCGGCTTTGATGAACCAGCGCAGCTCTTCCATCTGCTGCTCAGGCGTGAGGGTCGACGGGTTGAATTCTGATTCGATCCATTTCTTCGCCGCGTCTTCATAGGCGTCGGCCCATGCCGATCCCGAAATGCCGGACAACGTCAGCAAGGCCGCGAGCGCCATGCCATGTCGGGTGTTGTTTTTATTCTCGAACATAAACACCTCCTTTGGGTTTTTCGGAGGGGTGAGCCGAAAGGCTTAACCCCAGCGCATCACTGCAAACAACCAGACGAGAGACAGCGCGGACGCTATCCAGATGCTCCAGTCGGTCAGCCCTATCAGCAACAAATGCCAATAGGCGCTGCCCAGAAGTCCAATGAACAGCCGATCGCCACGGGTGGTAACGATAGGCAGGAAGCCCTTGCGCGGCACGCAGGGTCGCCTCAACTCCCAGGCGCTCATCAGCGCCAGCAGTACACCGATGACGGCGAAGAAAGCCGCGGTCGGCCCGGTCCATGCCATCCAGCTCATGAGCGACTCCTATACGCGCCCAAGGGCGAAGCCCTTGGCGACATGATTGCGGACGAACCAGATCACCAGCATGCCGGGCAGAATAGTCAGCACACCGGCGGCGGCCAGAACGCCCCAGTCGATTCCCGATGCCGAGACGGTTCGTGTCATCACCGAAACGATCGGCTTGGCGTCAACCGAAGTCAGCGTGCGCGCCAGCAGCAGTTCGACCCAGGAAAACATGAAGCAGAAGAACGCAGTAACGCCGATGCCCGAACCGATGAGCGGGATGAAAAGCTTCACGAAGAACTTCGGAAAGCTGTAACCGTCGATGTACGCCGTTTCATCGATCTCCTTGGGCACACCGGACATGAATCCCTCAAGGATCCAGACAGCCAAAGGCACATTGAACAGGCAGTGAGCGAGCGCCACAGCGATGTGCGTGTCGAACAACCCGATCGATGAGTAGAGCTGAAAGAACGGCAGCAGAAAGACGGCGGGTGGCGCCATCCGATTGGTCAGCAACCAGAAGAACAGGTGCTTGTCCCCAAGAAAACGAAATCGGGAAAAAGCATAGGCCGCCGGCAACGCCACGGTTAGCGAGATGATCGTGTTCAGGCACACGTAATACAGCGAATTGATGTAACCGCTGTACCAGCTTCGATCGGTGAAGATGACCTTGTAGTTAGCCAGCGTAAGGTCGCGAGGCCAGAGCGTCAGCCCGCCAAGGATCTCGGTATTGCTCTTGAATGACATGTTGATCAGCCAATAGATCGGCACCATCAGAAACGCGATGTAGAGGATCAATACCACTCGCTTGCGCAGGTTCATCAGCGGTCCCCTTTCATTTCTGGTCGCCGTGGGTCATGGCGGTATAGAACAGCCAGGACACCAGCAGGATGATCAGGAAGTAGATCAGCGAGAACGCCGCTGCCGGGCCGAGATCGAACTGTCCGACCGCCATCTTGGTGAGCGTCTGGCTGAGGAAGGTGGTTGCGTTGCCCGGCCCACCGCCGGTGAGCACGAAGGGCTCGGTATAGATCATGAAGCTGTCCATGAAGCGCAGCATTACAGCGATCAGCAGCACGCTCTTCAGCTTCGGCAGCTGTATGTAGCGGAACACCGCCCAAGCGGACGCCCTGTCGATACGAGCCGCCTGGTAGTACGCATCCGGAATGGCCCTTAGGCCCGAGTAGCAGAGCAGCGCAACCAAGGACGTCCAATGCCAGACGTCCATCACCAGCACCGTCAGCCAGGCGTCCCGAGTGTTGGAGGCATAGTTGTAGCTGATGCCCAGCTCGCGGAGGCCGTAACCCAGCAGGCCGATATCGGCACGCCCGAAGATCTGCCAGATGGTCCCGACTACGTTCCATGGGATCAGCAGGGGAATCGCCATCACGATCAGGCACAGCGACGCCCAGCGGCCACGGGTCGGCATCGCCAGCGCGACCGCGATTCCCAGCGGGATCTCGATCAACAGTACGCAGCCCGAAAAGATGAACTGCCGCAGCAGTGAGTCGTGCAGCCGAGGATCGTTAAGTATCTGCCGATACCAATCCGCACCAACGAAGAACCGCGTTGAAGAATCGAAGATGTCCTGCACCGAGTAATTCACTACGGTCATCATTGGCAGGATGGCGCTGAAAGCCACCAGCAGGAAAACCGGTAAGACCAGCCACCACGCGCGGTTGTCATGCGTCTTGGTCATGGCAGCACCTCAACCAGCCGATCATCGGCATAGAGCATCAGCCACTGTGCCGGGAAGCCCACCCAGGCCTGGCCTTTCGGCACCGTTTGATCCTCAGGCAAACGCGCCTTGATCAGATGCCCTTGCAGACGAAGCGTAAGAATCTTGTATGTACCCAGGTCCTCGACTCGCACAGCGTCGGCCTGCATCCCACCGGCACCCGGCTCCTCGCTGACCTGAACGAACTCAGGACGGATGCCAATCTGCAGGCGACTCGATGCTAATTCCGGCAGTCGTGCAGCCAGCGCACCCGGTAGCGGCAGATGCAGATCACCGAAACCGACCCCGTCTTCCCGAGCATCCACCTCGATCAGATTCATCCCCGGGCTGCCTACGAAATAACCAACAAAGGTGTGTTGCGGCCGCTCGAACAACTCACGCGGCGTGCCGAACTGGACGATCTGCCCGCCATACATCACCGCAATCTTGTCAGCGAAGGTCGAAGCCTCGAGCTGGTCGTGGGTGACGTAGATCATGGTGATGTTGAACTGCTCATGGATCTGCTTGAGCTTGCGCCGCAGCTTCCACTTCAAATGCGGGTCGATGACAGTGAGCGGCTCGTCGAATAGGATCGCCGACACGTCGTCTCGGACCAGCCCGCGCCCCATTGAGACCTTCTGCTTTTCATCGGCAGTCAGGTTGTGGGCCTTTCGTTTGAGCAGCGGATGGAGGTCGAGCACCTCGGCAATTTCGTGAACCTTGCTTGTGATACGCGCCTCGGCGATGCCTTGGTTGCGCAGCGGGAAGGCCAGATTGTCAAAGACGGTCATGGTGTCGTAGACGACCGGAAACTGAAAAACCTGCGCGATGTTGCGCTGCTCCGGCGTTAGCGTGTTCACCTTGCGTGTGTCGAACAGCACCTCTCCCTCTGACGGGCTGAGCAACCCCGAGATAATGTTGAGCAAGGTGGACTTGCCACACCCTGAGGGGCCCAACAGCGCGTAAGCGCCGCCCTGCTCCCACACGTGGTCCATCTCACGGATCGCATAGTCAGCAGCGCCCTGGGGTTGGCTGTTATAGCTGTGAGCAAGATTCTGCAAACGGATTTCTGCCATAACGATTTCCTCAGGCACGTCGAGCCGGTGCCTGGGCCAGACGGCCCGAAGCATCGAAAACGAATAACTTGTGAGTCGGGATATAGACGCGGATGGGCGAGTCGACGTGGTAGTCGTGAACCCCTTGCAGGTGCAGCACCAAGCTGAGGTGCTCGTTACGCACATGGAGAAAGGTTTCAGAACCGCTGATTTCTGCCAGCTCGACAGTGCCAGACACTTCCAAATCATCATCGTTGGAAGGCACCAGCCCGATATGACTGGGCCGAATCCCGAAGCGATACTCACCTTTGTCCAGCCCGCTCAGATCGGTGTTAAGCGGGAAATGCATGCAGTCTTGAAAACTGACCTCGTTCGCCGCGATTCGCCCTGACAGCAGGTTGATCGGCGGCTCGGAGAACAGTTCGGCACTGAGCACCTGGCTGGGACGGTGATACACCTCCGACGTCGGCCCGCTCTGAATTACTCGACCTTCATGCAATACGGTCGCTGTTCCGCCTAGCGCCAAAGCCTCGTTCGGCTCCGTGGTCGCATACACAGCGATGCTGCGGCGAGTTTTAAATAGCTCACGCATTTCCTGGCGGAGCTCTTCGCGCAATTTGTAATCAAGGTTCACCAGCGGCTCGTCAAACAGGACCAGATCAGCGTCCTTGACCAACGCCCTGGCCATTGCCGTGCGTTGCTGCTGCCCCCCGGAGAGTTCCAGCGGGTGTTTCTGCAGGAAGGCTTCGATGTGCAGCATCTCGGCGGTTTCGCGCACCTTGCGCTCGATCTCGGCTTTACTGAATCCAGCCTGTCGCAACGGTGAAGCGATGTTCTCGTACACGGTCAACGTCGGATAGTTGATGAACTGCTGGTACACCATCGACACGTTGCGCTTGCGCACCGGAACCCCGGTTACGTCGGCGCCGTTCATTAAGATTCGCCCCCGAGTCGGCTTGTCGAGCCCCGCCATGAGTCGCATCAGCGAGGTCTTGCCCGACAGGGTTCGACCGATCAGCACATTGAACGAGCCAGGTTCGAAAATGAGGCTGGCGTCGTCGATATGCAGCTGGCCATCGACAGTTTTAGTGACGTGTTCCAGGGTGAGGGACATGCCGCATCCTTCTAGTTGTTATGAAAGGATTCAGAGCGATATCCGTGCCAGCTACGCTAGACCGCTCTAGCCCGTGGCAATTTGTTCAGGCCGCTGTTGTTAACTGTTCAAAATGAACAGTTGTGAACATTGACAGTGAACAGATATGAACAAGACTGTTCATGGCACCGACGGTGACAAACACAAAACAACAAGAACGTACCGCGATAGAGAGGCGACATGGCCAACCCAGCCCAGCCCATCTCACACCAGGCTTTGGTAGAAGGCTCGTGGAGCCGTTGCGAACGCTACGGACTACACCCGCTCAGCATCCCCAGCTTTGGCGACCCAGCGGAGAGAGACGTCAATGCGCTGCTGGAACGTCAGCGAAGCCTGGTCCAGACCACGCAGCGTGAAGTGCTGCCTTATTACGAGAACATCCTTTCGAATTCGAGCTGCCTGATTCTGCTAGCCGACAGCGGCGGACAGTTGCTTGAGTCCTGGGGCGACAGGCGCTTCGTCGAACCCGCGCAGCAACGCGGATTCAAGCCGGGCGCCAGCTGGATGGAGCGAGATACTGGAACCAATGCGATCGGCACCGCACTGGCCAGCGGGCAAGCCGTGCATATCCAACGGGACGAGCACTTCCTCCAGGCCAACCGATATCTGTCCGGCGCGGCGTCGCCCATTTACGACGCGCAACGCCAGCTGATCGCGGTGCTCGACGTGTCCAGCGACAGCTACCTCCCGCCATCGCACACGCTTGGCATGGTCAAGATGATGAGCCAGTCGGTTGAGAACAGGCTGATCTTGAATCTATTCCGCGATGATTATTTCCAGCTGACGTTCAACACCGGCCAGGACAATCTTGATAGTCAGTGGGCCGCTCTGTTGGTCTTCGACGAGTCGGGGCTGATCGTTTCAGCCAATCGACGTGCAGACAATTTGCTGGGCGTGGCGCTTACGCGTAGCCGCATCGACAGGCTGTTCGACGTCCCGCTGCGGCAGCTGCTCAGCCAGCCCGAGGACCAGCCGCTGCTGCTGCGGACAGCGGGCAATCATCGCTTTCACGGCCTTGTTCGACGCCCGCAGAAGCCGCGTATTCAGGCCCGTGATTTTCGGACACCGGATGGCCGACCGGAACACACCATCGACCTGGCAAGCATCGATCAGGGAGACCCGCAGGTTCATAAGGTGATTCGCCAGGCTCAGCTCATGCTCGAAAAGGACATTCCGATTCTGGTGAACGGCGAAACGGGTGTAGGAAAGGAAGTGCTGGTCAAAGCATTGCATGCGGCCAGTTCACGGGCGAACGCCCCGCTGATAGCCGTGAATTGCGCAGCGATTCCCAGCGAGCTGATCGAGTCCGAACTCTTCGGCTACGAAAAAGGTGCATTCACCGGCGCTCACCAGAAAGGCAGCCTGGGCCTGATCCGCAAAGCAGATGGTGGCGTGCTGTTCCTTGATGAAATCGGCGATATGCCGCTGAGCTTGCAGGCGCGTCTATTGCGTGTCCTGCAGGAACGCAGCGTCCAGCCGCTGGGCGGCGGTGAGCCCTACTCAGTCGACTTTCGATTGATCTGCGCAACTAACCGTTCGCTACGCCAAGAGGTCGAAAAGGGTTGCTTTCGTCAGGATTTGTTCTACCGGGTCAGCGGCCTCGGCGTCGAATTGCCCCCGCTCCGCGCGCGTCATGACAAGCACGCCCTTTTCCAACGGGTATGGGAACAGCACCGCGAACCACATCAGTGGGCCGGTCTCAGTCCCGACGTGCTGCGCCTGTTCGACAGCCACCCTTGGCCGGGAAACATACGTCAGCTGAGCAGCGTTGTGCAGGTCGCGCTAGCGCTGGCCCAGGACCAACCGATCCGAGTGGAACATCTACCAGATGATTTCCTTACCGATACGGACGTAAGGCTGACGGCTCAAGGTGGAACCGGGGCCTCCGCCTCGACAAGCGAAACAGTGCCGTTTCCAATGCTTGCGAATGAGCCTCTGCGTACTCAGTTCGAAGCCTGTCGCGGCAACGTTTCGCACTTGGCCCGGCATCTTGGTGTGAGCCGCAACACCTTGTACAAGCGTTTGCGTGCCGAAGGGTTGTACCCGACATAAGCGCGTTGGTCAGCCAGGCTTTCCCAGGTAGGTTAACGAGCTGATAGGCCGTGGATCCGCGGCAACTGGGCAGCGGGCTGTGCAGATGGTGTCGCAGCGAACACAGCCCCTGCAGACAACAGACGAAAAAAGGCCGCACTTCAGGGATAAACGCTGACGTGCGGCCTTAGCAGCGGATACGAGTTACTCGCCAAGACGCCAGGTCGTGCCGCCCTTCCCGTCTTCAAGAACCACACCCATAGCCGTCAGTTGATCGCGAATCCGATCAGATTCAGCCCAGTTCTTATCGGAGCGAGCCTGAAGGCGTGCAGCAATCAGTGCTTCCACCTGGGTTGCATCCACCTTCCCCTCGGCACCAGCTTGCAAGAAGGTGTCGGGATCCATCTGCAATATGCCGAGCACGCTGGCCAGCGCTTTGAGCTGCGCCGCAAGGCCGGACGCAGCCTGCATATCCGTATCGCGTAGACGGTTGATCTCGCGAACCATTTCGAACAGCACCGCGCACGCTTCGGGTGAATTGAAGTCGTCATCCATTGCCTCGCCGAAGCGGGCCACGAACGTATCGCCACCCTGAGCGGTGGCCTCAGGCAGACCTCTCAGTGCGGTATAGAAGCGCTCAAGGGCGCCCTTGGCTTCTTTCAAACTGTCTTCTGAATAGTTGATCGGGCTGCGGTAGTGGCTGGAGACCAGCAGGTAGCGCACCACTTCCGGCTGGTATTTCTCCAGCACTTCACGAATGGTGAAGAAGTTGCCCAGCGACTTGGACATCTTCTCACCATCAACCCGGACGGCGCCGGCGTGCATCCAGGCATTGGCGTACAGCTTGCCGGTTGCCGCTTCACTCTGTGCGATCTCATTCTCATGATGCGGAAATACCAGGTCAGGGCCGCCGCCATGAATGTCGAAGGTCTCACCCAGGCAGCAGGTTGACATGACCGAGCACTCGATGTGCCAGCCCGGACGCCCTGCGCCCCAAGGCGACCCCCAACTCGGCTCTCCCGGTTTGGCAGCCTTCCATAGCACGAAATCCAACGGATCCTCTTTGGCCTCGTCGACCTCGATTCGCGCGCCAATCTTGAGGTCCTCTATCTTGCGCCGCGACAGCTTGCCGTAGCCGACGAACTTGCCAACCCGGTAGTACACGTCACCATTGCCCGGTGCGTAGGCAAAGCCCTTGTCGATCAAGATCTGGATCATGCCGTGCATGCCAGCAATATGGTCGGTTGCGCGAGGCTCGATGTCTGGACGTAGCACGTTGAGCCGTGCCTCGTCCTCATGCATCGCAGCGATCATGCGCCTGGTCAGCGCCTCGAACGTCTCGCCATTTTCCTGGGCTCGCCGGATGATCTTGTCGTCGATGTCAGTGATGTTGCGCACATAGGTCAATTCGTAGCCACGCTGGCGCAACCAGCGCGAAACGACATCGAATGCCACCATGACGCGTGCATGACCGATATGACAGAAGTCATAAACGGTCATGCCGCAGACATACATGCGCACCTGATTAGCGATCAGAGGCTTGAGCGGCTCCTTGGTTTTGGTCAGCGTGTTGTAAATCGCCAGCGACATTACTGGCCTCCCCAGGAATCACGCAGCGTCACGGTACGGTTGAACACCATTGCGTCGGGCCGGCTGTCTTTGCGATCAACGCAGAAATAGCCTTCGCGCTCGAACTGGAAGCGATCCTCAGCTTCGGCCGAGGCCAACGACGGCTCGGCGCGGCAACCCTTCAACACCACCAGCGACTCCGGGTTGATGTTGTCCAGGAAGCTACCTCCATCTTCATCCTTCTCGGGATTGGCCGAGCGGAACAGACGATCGTACAAACGCACTTCGCATTCGACGCTCTCAGCAGCCGGCACCCAGTGAATGACGCCTTTGACCTTGCGACCCTCCGGATTCTTGCCCAGCGTGTTTTCGTCGTAGGAGCAGCGCAGCTCAACAATGTGGCCTTGCTCGTCCTTGACCGCTTCATCCGCACGAATCACGTAGCTGCCACGTAGGCGCACTTCCCCACCCGGAATCAGGCGTTTGAACCCGGCCGGAGGTACTTCTTCGAAATCGGTGGCATCGATATAAATCTCCCGCGAGAACGGCAGCTGGCGCACGCCCATGTCCTGCTTCGGATGACGAGGCAGTTCGAGCGTCTCGGTCTTGTCTTCGGGATAGTTGGTGATGACCACTTTCAACGGCTTGAGGACACACATGGCACGCGGGGCATTGGCGTCCAGGTCTTCGCGAATGGCGAACTCGAGCATGCCTACATCCACTACACCGCCGGCGCGATTGACCCCGATCATGTCGCAGAACGTACGAATCGACGCCGGCGTGTAGCCACGACGACGGTAGCCACTGAGCGTCGACATGCGTGGATCATCCCAGCCACCGACGTGTTTTTCGTCCACGAGCTGCTTGAGCTTGCGCTTGCTGGTGATGGTGTAGTTGAGGTTAAGGCGCGCGAATTCGTACTGACGCGGACGTGCCGGAACCGGGAGGTTTTCCAGGAACCACTCGTAGAGCGGGCGGTGGTCTTCGAACTCAAGGGTGCAGATCGAGTGCGTGACGCCTTCTATGGCATCCGACTGGCCATGGGTGAAGTCATAGCTTGGATAGATGCACCAGTCGTTTCCGGTCTGGTGGTGATGCGCATGGCGAATGCGATAGAGGATCGGGTCGCGAAGATTCATGTTTGGCGAGGCCATATCGATTTTGGCCCGGAGCGCCTTTGCGCCGTCCGGAAACTCGCCAGCTTTCATCCGCGCGAACAGGTCCAGGTTTTCTTCCATGGAACGGTCGCGGAACGGACTGTTCTTTCCCGGTTCGGTCAGGCTGCCGCGGTACTCTCGGGCCTGCTCGGATGTCAGGTCGCAGACGTAAGCCTTGCCCGCTTTGATCAGCTCGATGGCCCAGTCATGCAGCTGCGAAAAATAGTTGGAGGCATAACGCTCCTCCCCAGCCCACTCGAAGCCGAGCCACTGAACATCGCTTTTGATTGCATCGATGTATTCCTGGTCTTCTTTCGCCGGGTTGGTGTCGTCGAAACGAAGATTGCACTCGCCGCCAAATTCTTTCGCCAGGCCGAAATTCAGGCAGATCGACTTGGCATGACCGATGTGCAGGTAGCCATTGGGCTCCGGTGGAAAGCGCGTCACGATCTTCGCGTGCTTGCCTGATTGCAGGTCGGCCTGAACGATCGGGCGGAGAAAATTTGTGGCTGCGGTAGTCTCAGGCTTGCTCATGGTGTCCTTAACGATCTGCGAGTGCGTGCCTCAGGGTAGGCCCGCCAAATCAAAGCGCTTATCATAGCGGACCCGTCAACCCCCTGACAGAGCAAAGCGCCCTGCCGCGCTATGCGCCGTAGCCGCGAGTCTTCGGGGCCGTCACGCCGGTCGCGTTGCCGCGATACATATTTCTCCCTCATTTAGGAAGGCATTCAATGATCAAGCTGCATACCAATCACGGCGTCATCACCGTCAAACTGTTCGAAGACAAGGCACCCGAGACCACCGCTAATTTCAAGGAATACGTAAAGAGCGGTCACTACGACGGCACCATTTTCCACCGTGTGATTAGCAATTTCATGATCCAGGGCGGCGGCTTCGAAACTGGCATGAAGCAGAAAGCTACCCGCGGCCAAATCAAGAACGAAGCTAACAACGGCCTTTCCAACAAGACCGGCACCCTGGCCATGGCACGCACCATGGAGCCGCACTCGGCCTCTGCGCAGTTCTTCATCAATGTCAAAGACAATGATTTCCTCGACCACACGGCGCCGACCGTTCAAGGCTGGGGCTACACAGTATTTGGCGAAGTGGTCGAAGGCATGGACGTAGTTGAAAAGATCAAAGGCGTGCCCACCACGATGAAGTCTGGCCATCAGGACGTTCCGGTAGAAGACGTCGTGATCGAGAAAGCCGAAATCGTCGAGTAAATCGCATTGATCCTGTTGATCTCAGATCTGCATCTCGAAGAAAAACGCCCGGAGATTACCCGGGCGTTTCTTCGTTTCCTCGAGACTCGCGCAATCGAAGCCGAGGCACTCTATATCCTCGGTGACTTTTTCGAAGTCTGGGTCGGCGATGACGGCATGACGCCTTTTCAGCATGAGATAGCCCGAGCGCTGAAAGCGCTGAGCCAGCATGGGACGCGCATCTATCTGATGCACGGCAATCGCGACTTCATGATCGGAAAAGCGTTTTGCCGCGAGGCCGGATGCACGCTGCTGGCCGACCCGCATATCGCGCAGCTCGCTGGCGAGCGCGTGTTGTTGATGCATGGCGACAGCCTATGCACGCGTGACGAAGGCTACATGCGGCTACGCCGCTGGCTGCGCAACCCGGTAAGTCTCTTCATCCTGCATAACCTTTCGCTTGCCAAGCGTCAGAAGCTGGCGCAAAAACTGCGTTCCAGCAGTAAGGAAGAGACGCGAATGAAGGCCAGCGATATCGTCGACGTAACACCCGACGAAGTGGCGAGCATCATGCAACGCTACAAAGTCCGAACCTTAATTCACGGCCACACCCACCGGCCAGCAACCCATTCGTTGCAGATCGATGGTCAAGCGGCCATCCGGATCGTCCTGGGTGACTGGGATCGCCAGGGTTGGGCGTTACAGGTCGACGATTCAGGTTTTCACCAGGCTCCGTTCGACCTGAACTGATCAGTCAGGCGGCGCTCGGTACGCCGCTGTGAAAACGAAACTCACTGTCTGGGCTTTCGATCAGCTCACGCTCACGTTCACGCACGCGGACGATGGTTGCCTCGATGTCCGCCGCCTCTCCATAGAGGTAAGCCAACTTCAGGTAATCCTGAAAATGCCTCGCTTCGGACTTCAAAAGCCCGTGATAGAACCGCCCAAGTTCTTCGTCCAGGTGCGGCACCAGCATCGCAAAACGCTCACATGAGCGCGCCTCGATAAACGCACCAATCACCAACGTATCGGTGAGCCGGTAGGGTTCGTGGTTGCGCACCAACTCGCGCAAACCGGCCGCATAACGGGATGAGCCGATATTGCGCAGACTGATTTCACGCTTGCGGATGATCGAGAGCACCTGCTCAAAATGTCGCAACTCCTCCCTGGCCAGACGCGACATCTTGTTCTGCAGATCCGGCTTATCGACATAGCGAAACATCAACTGAAAGGCAGCGCCCGCAGCCTTCTTCTCGCAATTGCCATGATCGATCAACATCACATCCTGGTTCTGCAGCGCAACGTCGACCCACGCCGAAGGTGTCGCACAGCCAAGAAATTCATTCAGTTCGGGGAGCATGAGGTCTTGGTATTCATGAAGGAAATGAAAGCGGCGAACAGCACGAAGTCGCTGGGCCGCCGCGCATTATACGAGCCCAGCAAGTAACGGCCAGCACTGCTTGATATAGGTCAGTGGCTGCCCTGAAGTCCTTGTCTATAGTGAAACCATCTGATCACCCAAACGGAGCCGATCATGCAAGCCATACGCTGTATCCTCGTGGTAATTGACCCGAAGCTTTCCGAAAACCTGGCACTGAAAAGGGCGCGATTGATTTCCAGCGTCAGCCAGCCCCGGCTGCACTTGCTGATCTGCGACGCCAAACAGGATCACAGCAGCTACCTAGAGCGCTTGCGCCAAGAACTCGAAGATCAGGGCCACGTCGTTACGGCTCGGCAGGCCTGGCATGAAAACCTGCACCAGACCATCATCAGCGCTCAGCAAGCCGAAGGCTGCGGCCTGGTGATCAAACAGCACATTGCCGACAACCCGCTGAAACGCGCCCTGCTGACGCCCGATGACTGGAAGCTATTGCGTTATTGCCCCTGCCCGGTGCTGATGGTCAAAACCGAAGCGCCCTGGACGGGCGGCAACATTCTGGCCGCAGTGGACGTCGGCAATGCTGACATCGAACACCGCACGCTTCATTCCAGCATCATCAATTACGGCTACCAGATTGCCTCGCTTGCTGAGGGCACACTGCATGTGATCAGCGCGCACCCTTCAGCCATGTTGTCCTCCGCTGATCCCGCGTTCCAGCTCAAGGAAACAATCGAAGCGCGTTACCGCAACGCCTGCCGGCAGTTTCAGACTGAGTTCGACATCCCTGACGGCCAGCTGCATATCGAGGAAGGGCCCGCAGACGCCTTGATCCCACGCGTCTGCCACCAGCTTCAGGCTGCCGTAACGGTCATCGGCACTGTCGCCCGCACCGGATTGTCCGGGGCCTTGATGGGCAATACCGCCGAGGTCGTGCTCGATACATTGGAAAGCGATGTGCTGGTGCTGAAGCCAGAGGACATCATCGACCACCTTGAGGAGCTCGTAGCGCAGCGCTAGGGTCATCAGCTCAGCCGAGGCTGGATATCGCCTTCCTCGGCTGTATTGAATGCCTAGCGAGCCATTTCCTGAACAAATCGAGGGGCGATATAACGCTGGTAATGCGCTTCGGAAAGGAGAAAGAACTCCCGATCGATTGCATCACGAAGCTCAGGCAAGGACCAATCACGAAACTCCGGCAGCAGCACGACGCCATAGGCTTCGAGTTGCTGAATCACGCGCGCGCCGCGTGCGATCAGTTGATAGGCCCAACAGTAGGGTGACTGGTCGGCAACGAAGCGGATCTGTCGGCTTTCCAGCTGAGAACGCAACAGCGGCGCATCGAAAACCTCCAGCTTTGCCGCCATCACTTGCGCTAGCAATACCTCCAGGCGCTGCCAGACCGAGCGCTTGACCTCTTCGCTATAGCCGTTCCAGCTCACCACTTCATGATGAAACCGTTTGCATCCGCGGCAGACGAGATCGCCGTAAACGGTGGAGCAAAGGCCTACGCAAGGGGTTTTGATTCGCTGATTGGACATGACGGACGATGAATCGAAGAACAGCGCCGCATCTTAGACTTTTGTCCAAGCCGGGTCACTGACCAATCCGGACCATGCCTGAAAAAGAGAGTCTGCAGCCCACAGATTACGGGGTTCAGCCGAAACTGCGATATATCCGTCGGCGGCCTCGCCATCGCTGTGCCCTGGCGTTTCACTTAACTTTGCGGGCACGTTCCAGTAGAATCGGCCCGCCGTTTTAGGCGCCATAATCCGCAAGAAGCTGTTTTCAAAGCGTCACGAGCACAGTTGACCGGCTACGTTCCGGGTGCGCAGATCCCTCTAACCTGCGTACCCGGCACCAAACCCGGCGTAAAACTTTGAAAACAGCTTCCGGATGCGCGTCCCGAGACACCCATGGGACCAATGATGAGGGTATAAAACTGTGCTTGAAGCCTATCGCAAACACGTAGAAGAGCGTGCCGCTCAGGGCGTCGTGCCCCAGCCGCTGAACGCCGAGCAGACCGCAGGCCTGGTCGAACTCCTGAAAAATCCGCCATCCGGCGAAGAACAATTCCTCCTCGACCTGATCACCAACCGCGTTCCCGCGGGCGTGGACGAAGCCGCCTATGTCAAGGCTGGATTCCTCGCCGCTATCGCCAAGGGCGAAGCCACCTCTCCGCTGATCAGCAAGCAACACGCTGTTGAACTGCTGGGCACCATGCAAGGTGGTTACAACATCGTCACGCTGGTCGACCTGCTTGATGACGCAGAACTCTCCGACACTACCGCAAAAGAGCTGAAGCACACCCTGCTGATGTTCGACGCGTTCCACGACGTTGCTGAGAAAGCCAAGGCTGGCAACGCGAACGCCAAAGCCGTCCTGCAGTCCTGGGCTGAAGGCGAGTGGTTCAAGAACCGCGCCCCGGTTGCCGAAAAAGTTACCTTGACCGTATTCAAGGTCACCGGCGAAACCAACACCGACGATCTGTCGCCGGCGCCTGACGCCTGGTCGCGCCCCGACATCCCGCTGCACGCACTGGCCATGCTGAAGATGGCTCGCGACGGCATCAACCCCGACGTTCCTGGCTCGGTTGGTCCACTCAAGCAGATGGAAGAACTGGCCACCAAAGGCTTCCCGGTCGCCTATGTGGGTGACGTGGTCGGTACCGGCTCTTCGCGTAAGTCCGCTACTAACTCGGTGCTGTGGTTCTTCGGCGACGACATCCCGAACGTGCCGAACAAGCGTGCCGGCGGTTTCTGCTTCGGCACCAAGATTGCGCCGATCTTCTACAACACCATGGAAGACGCCGGCGCACTGCCGATCGAGTTCGACTGCTCCGATTTGGCAATGGGCGACATCATCGATGTCTACCCCTACAAAGGCGAAGTCCGCCGCCACGGCAGCGATGAGCTGGTCACCACCTTCCAGTTGAAGACCGATGTCCTGCTCGACGAAGTTCGCGCTGGCGGTCGTATTCCCCTCATCATTGGTCGCGGCCTGACCGAAAAGGCACGTGCCGAGCTGGACATGGGCCCGTCGGACCTGTTCAAGAAGCCAGAAGCCCCCGCCGAGAGCGACAAGGGCTTTACCCTGGCACAGAAGATGGTCGGTCGCGCCTGCGGTCTGCCGGAAGGCAAAGGCGTCCGTCCGGGCACCTATTGCGAACCGAAGATGACCACCGTTGGCTCCCAGGACACCACTGGCCCAATGACCCGCGACGAGCTGAAAGACCTGGCTTGCCTGGGCTTCTCCGCCGATCTGGTCATGCAGTCGTTCTGCCACACAGCCGCTTATCCGAAGCCGATCGACGTCACCACGCATCACACCCTGCCGGACTTCATCATGACCCGCGGCGGCGTTTCCCTGCGTCCGGGCGACGGCATCATCCACAGCTGGTTGAACCGCATGCTGCTGCCGGACACTGTCGGTACCGGCGGTGATTCGCACACTCGCTTCCCGATGGGCATCTCTTTCCCGGCCGGTTCCGGCCTGGTCGCCTTCGCCGCAGCCACTGGCGTCATGCCGCTGGACATGCCGGAGTCGGTACTGGTTCGTTTCAAAGGCAAGATGCAGCCTGGCATCACGCTGCGTGACCTGGTTCATGCGATTCCCTACTACGCGATCCAGAAAGGTCTGCTGACCGTCGAGAAGAAAGGCAAGAAGAACATCTTCTCCGGCCGTATCCTCGAAATCGAAGGCCTGAACGACCTGACCGTCGAGCAAGCGTTCGAGCTGTCTGACGCTTCTGCCGAGCGTTCCGCTGCGGGTTGCACCATCAAACTGCCGGAAGCTGCGATCGCTGAGTACCTGCAGTCGAACATTACCCTGCTGCGCTGGATGATCAGTGAAGGTTACGGTGATGCTCGTACGCTGGAGCGTCGTGCTCAGGCCATGGAAGCTTGGTTGGCCAAGCCGGAGCTGCTGGCTGCCGATGCGGATGCCGAATACGCCGAGATCATCGAGATCGACCTGTCCGAGGTGACCGAGCCTGTACTCTGCGCACCCAACGACCCGGACGATGCGCGTCTGCTCTCGACCGTTCAGGGCGAGAAGATCGATGAAGTATTCATCGGCTCGTGCATGACCAACATTGGTCACTTCCGCGCCGCTGGCAAGCTGCTGGATAAAGTTGAAGGTGCTCTGCCAACTCGCCTGTGGCTGTCTCCGCCGACCAAGATGGACCAGCACCAGCTGACCGAAGAAGGCTACTACGGCATCTACGGCCGCGCTGGTGCACGCCTGGAAATGCCAGGTTGCTCGCTGTGCATGGGCAACCAGGCACGGGTTGAGACAGGCTCGACAGTGGTCTCCACGTCGACTCGTAACTTCCCTAACCGTCTGGGCGACGCGACCAACGTGTACCTGGCTTCTGCCGAACTGGCAGCAGTCGCCTCGATCCTGGGTCGCCTGCCGACCGTTGAGGAGTACATGGTCTACGCTGCTCAGATCGACACCATGGCGGCTGATGTCTACCGCTACCTGAGCTTCGATCAGATTGCCGAGTTCCGCGAGTCTGCGGCCAAAGCAAAGATCGACGTGGTCGCTGTCTGATGTTCTGACGCGTCACGCAGGCAAAACAAACGCCCCGACTGGTTCGGGGCGTTTGCATTTACGGAGGGTCATGCAACTGCCGACAGACCTATGCGACAATAGCGCCCAATGTCTGGCATCAACCCCCGCATTTCTCGCAACAGCTCGCCATAATGCGCCGCGGCTGCCGCTACTGCCTGTCCGCCGGGTCACTTTAGACTCCGCTCTAGCCGCAGTATCGCGCACCATTCAGCACCATCTGCAAGCTCCAAGTTATTGATAGGTAACCCCCTTTGATTTCCACCGCTAACATCACCATGCAGTTCGGCGCCAAGCCGCTGTTCGAAAACGTGTCAGTCAAGTTCGGCAACGGCAATCGCTACGGCCTGATCGGTGCCAACGGGTCCGGCAAGTCGACCTTCATGAAAATTCTCGGTGGCGATTTGGAGCCATCGGCCGGCCAGGTCATGCTCGAGCCTAACGTGCGCCTGGGTAAGCTGCGGCAGGATCAGTTTGCCTACGAAGACTTCAATGTCATCGACACGGTGATCATGGGTCACGAGGAACTGTGGAAGGTCAAGGCCGAACGCGAACGCATCTACTCGCTGCCAGAGATGAGCGAAGACGACGGCATGGCGGTGGCAGAACTGGAAACCGAGTTCGCCGAGATGGATGGCTACACCGCCGAGTCCCGCGCCGGTGAGCTGCTGCTGGGCCTGGGTATTCCGCTGGATCAGCATTTCGGTCCGATGAGCGAGGTTGCACCCGGCTGGAAGCTGCGAGTGCTATTGGCGCAGGCGCTGTTTTCCGATCCGGAAGTGCTGCTGCTCGACGAGCCGACCAACCACCTGGACATTCACACCATCCGCTGGTTGGAAAACATACTCACGGCGCGCAACAGCACCATGATCATCATTTCCCACGACCGACACTTCCTGAACAGTGTCTGCACGCACATGGCTGACCTGGATTATTGCGAGCTGCGCCTGTTCCCCGGTAACTACGATGAGTACATGACCGCGGCCACGCAGTCGCGCGAGCAACTGCTTTCGGATAACGCCAAGAAGAAGGCGCAGATCGCCGAACTGCAGACCTTCGTCAGCCGCTTTTCGGCGAACGCCTCGAAGGCCAAGCAGGCCACTTCACGCGCCAAGCAGATCGACAAAATCCAGCTAGCTGAGGTTAAACCATCCAGCCGCGTCAGCCCCTTCATCCGCTTCGAGCAGACCAAGAAACTGCATCGCCAGGCGGTAACCGTGGAAAACGTTGCCAAAGGCTTCGACGGCAAAACGTTGTTCAAGAACTTCAGTTTCACCGTCGAGGCCGGTGAGCGCGTCGCTATCATCGGCCCCAACGGCATTGGCAAAACGACCCTGTTGCGCACGTTGGTTGGCGAGCTGCAGCCCGATGCCGGTGCGGTGAAGTGGACCGAGAGTGCCGAGCTTGGCTATTACGCCCAGGACCACGCAGATGATTTCGAGGACGACGTAACCCTGTTCGACTGGATGAGTCAGTGGACGCAAGGCGGCGAACAGGTCGTGCGCGGCACCCTCGGCCGCATGCTGTTCTCCAACGACGAGATCCTGAAGTCGGTTCGGGTGATTTCCGGTGGCGAACAGGGCCGCATGCTGTTCGGCAAGCTGATCCTGAAGAAGCCCAACGTGCTGCTGATGGACGAGCCGACCAACCACCTGGATATGGAATCGATCGAGGCGCTGAACCTGGCGCTGGAGAACTATCCGGGCACGCTGATTTTTGTCAGCCATGATCGGGAATTCGTTGGCTCTCTGGCGACCCGTATCATCGAGCTATCCGACTCGGGCGTGACCGACTTCAGCGGCACCTATGACGACTACCTGCGCAGTCTTGGCGTGTTCTAAACCTCGTTGAGGTAACGAAACGCCCCGCCAACGCGGGGCGTTTTTGCATCGACGAATCATCATCGCGTACGGCTCGGTCAGTGCTCAAATTTCTAGCAATAACCCATACAGCCGCTGGACATATAGGTAGTCGAGCCATGCGAGCTGATGCACGACGACGATCAGCCAGAACACCAGCTGGAACGACAACTTGCGGGTCTTGTGGCGAAACGCTTGCTGAGCGATCAATGCCCCCGGCCAGCCACCAAGCAACTCAACAAGATGCAGGCGAGCCTCGGGTGTACGCCAGCCGCTACGCAGTGCGCTGCGCTTGTCGTGCAGGTAGAAGCCAAAAGCCAACAGGCTACCCGAGAGATAGGCATAGAGCGGCCAGTAACTACCCTGCCCCGCCAGACGAGCAAGCCCGAGCGCCGGTAACGGCAGAGCAGGACGAGCGCTAGAAGCTTCGGTAGCAGCCACCTTATCGACCCATTGTGCCGTGGATGCGCTTTGGGCTTAGCGCGTGCTTGGAAGCTTCTGTTTTGTTCGGACTGGATCGCTACCGCAGGTGGTTTTCGTCGAATCGCCGGCTCGTCTAGAGACAGTCCCGAATCCAGACGGATATGCGTGGCACCCAGGCGCCCATTCTCGTCCCGTTCGCTGATGTAGAGCACCCGGTCGCCCTGCGCCGGGCGGCGAGCGCCGCGCATAGCCGAAATATGGGCGAAGATTTCCTCGCCACCCTGTTCCGGCCGAATGAAACCGAACCCCTTCTGATCGTTCCAGCTTTTCAGCTGACCGCATAATTCCATGGCAAGTGACCCGGCGGGAAAACCGGGGATTCTAGCCGCTTACCTTTGGAGCTACGAGCCGCAAGCAGTTATCGGGCAAGGGTGTAGCGGCGCTCAAGAAAACTGAGAAGCAGCCTATTGACCTGCTCGGGCTGCTCGCTCTGTATCCAATGGCCACAGTCTTCGATGAGGTGCTGCTCGAGGTCTGGTACCCAGCTGGGCATTTTCTGCAGCGTATGAGCTTCCAGAGTGCCGACCGGGTCCTTGTCACCTAGTAGGAAAAGCGCAGGCTGCTCCACCTTGCGCTCGGATAACGGTGCAGTGCGCTCCCAGTTCCGCTCGAAATTGCGGTACCAGTTCAGTGCACCATGAAAGCCGCGCCCCTCGAACGTAGCGACGTAGACGGCGAACGCGTCCGAGCCGCACCAAGCCGGCGGCGCGCCCGGGTCTCGCATCCCTTGATAAAGCGAACTGCCGACCGGCTTGTCCTGCAGGAACAAATCCTTGGGGACCGCTGCCGAGGTGTTATGCATCATCATCCGCAAAGTACGCGGAATGTCCTGATCAAGCTCGGCCTCGGCAACGCCGGGCTGCTGGAAATATAGAATATAGTTGAAGCGATCTGCGAACTGGCTGCGGATGATGTCGATCGCGGGTCTCTTCGGACGGCCGCCATAAGGCACCGCCATAGCCGCGACAACGTTGACTCGCTGCGGCTCGAGCAAGGCCAGATGCCAAGCCACCGGTGCACCCCAATCATGGCCCACCACCGCTACCGAGCGGTGACCAAGTAGGTCCATTGCCGCCTGGATGTCCGCGCAGACGGTTATCAGGTCATAGCTGGCGATATCATCCGGCGCGCTGCTTTGGCCATATCCGCGCATCTCCGGAATCACCACACGATAGCCTGCATCCGCCAACGCCTGGATCTGATGACGCCACGAGTACCAGCTTTCGGGAAACCCGTGGAGCAACCAGATCACCGGGCCTTGCTCAGGCCCGGCGCAGTAAAGGCTGAGGGTGATGCCATTGATGGGCAACAGTCGGTGTTCGAATGTGTGCACAGGGCACTCCTCTGCTGTGTGCGTTGCGCGTCAGCCCGCCGCGGTGCTCCAGTCGATCAAGCTGAACTGCCAAGTAGCCAAGATGATGATGCCGAAGATGATCCGGTACCAGGCAAATGCGGCATAGCTATGGTTGCCTATAAATTTCAACAGGGCGCGCACCGCCAGCATGGCGAAAATGAACGAGGTGATAAACCCAATCGCAAAGATCGGCAAGTCGCCAGGCTGAAACAGGTCGCTGTACTTGTAACCGGAATACACTGCGGCTCCGACCATAGTCGGCATGGCCAGAAAGAACGAAAACTCAGTGGCAGCCTTGCGGGACAGCCCAAACAACAGCCCACCGATGATTGTCGCGCCGGACCGTGAAGTGCCAGGGATGAGCGCCAGGCATTGCGCGAAGCCAACTTTCAGAGCGTGGGACCAGTGCATATCGTCGACGGTTTCGGCCTGTACTTCATGCTGGCGCTTTTCGGCCCAGAGCATTACGACCCCGCCAATGACCAACGCCGTCGCTACCGTGATCGGATTAAACAAGTATTCGTGAATGAGATCAGCGAAGGTAATTCCCAGCACTACCGCTGGGAAGAACGCGACCAGCAGATTCCCGGTGAACTTCTGCGCCTGTTTCTCCCTTGGCAAACCAACGACCACATCGAAAATCTTACGGCGGTACTCCCATACCACCGCCAAGATCGCACCCAACTGGATGATGATGTTGAACGCGAGCGCCCTCTCGCCGCCAAACCCAATCAGATCGGCCACGATGATCTGATGCCCGGTGCTGGATATCGGCAGAAATTCTGTAATGCCTTCCACCACCCCGAGAAGCAACGCCTGAAAGGCAATCCAAAGGTCCATCTATTCCCCAATAACGGTGCAACTCACCGCGGCTGAATACAACAAAGGTATATGTCAGATAGCCATCTGAGCGCTGTTCTGACTCGCTTGAGGCGAGTAAATTCATTGAGCCGACACGGCCGCCCTCATCTTTTTTCAGCAACGGCCGAAACCCTATGCATGAGCCATGACAAACAACCACTGCCATAGCTGATTTTCAAGGCAGGCCGTGTCGCCGCGCTCCACCCCTCTATTCGAATAATAAAGAACACAAGCATTAACAGGAGCATACAACCCTATGAATCTGCTACGAAATCTTCCAATCAGCAAGCGTCTCTGGCTGATTCCGCTAGTGGCGGTTGCCATGCTCTTCGTACTTGGCCTGCTGATGATCCAGCAGGTTCGTACCGACCTGTACAGGGGCAAGCAGGTCATGACCCAGAACATCGTCGAGACGGCGCGTGGGGTACTGACCTACTACCAGCAACTCGAAGCCAGCGGCAGCATGACTACAGCCGAGGCGCAGAAAGCGGCCATGGATCAGGTTCGACTGATCCGCTACGGCCAGAGCGACTACTTCTGGATCAACGACATGCAGCCGGTCATGGTAATGCACCCCATGAAGCCCGAGCTGGAAGGTCAGGACTTGTCAAAGGTCAAGGATCCGAACGGCAAGGCGCTGTTCAACGAGATGGTCAAGGTTGCTCAGCTCAAAGGGGCCGGCCTGGTCGACTATGAATGGGCAAAGCCGGGCGAAAAAGACCCTGTGCCGAAGATCTCCTATGTAGAGCTATTCAAGCCTTGGGGCTGGATCATCGGCTCGGGTATCTATGTCGACGATGTCGAAGCGGAATTTCAGAACTATCTGGTGCGCTTCTCAATCATCGGTCTGGCAATCGCAGCGCTGATGGCTGCCTTGGTCGCTATTCTCATTCGCAGCATTACCCAGCCACTACGCCATTCCATGCAGGCCATGGCCAACATCGCCAGCGGAGAAGCCGACCTGACGCGTAACCTCGACGTGTCGGGAAATGATGAACTGACCACGCTTAGCCGCGACTTCAACACCTTTACCCAAAAACTTCGAACCGTGATCGGGCAGTTGTTCGAGACCTCTAATTCTCTTGAAACCTCGTCCAATGCGCTGGGCGGTCTGGCCGGACAGGCGCACAAGCAAAGTCAGCAACAGTCGCAACAGATGGAACTGGTGGCCACTGCTGTCAATGAAGTGACCTACGCGGTGCAGGAGGTGGCAAAGAACGCCGAGCAGGCATCGAATGAAGTGGGCGATGCGGAGAAACAGGCCGGACTGGGGCAACGCAACATCGAAGCCAGCCTGCAGCAGATTGACCAGCTTTCGAGCACTATCAACGAAGCAGTGGGGGTTATCCAGTCGCTAGCGGACGAGACGACCAAGATTGGATCAGTTCTCGAGGTAATCGGATCCATCGCCGATCAGACTAACCTCCTCGCACTTAACGCAGCGATCGAGGCTGCCCGAGCCGGGGAACAGGGCCGCGGTTTCGCTGTTGTAGCCGACGAGGTTCGCCTGCTCGCGCAACGTACCCAGACCTCGACAGCTGAAATCCACACGATGATCGAGCGTCTGCAGAAGAACTCAGGCGCAGCAGTTACGGTGATCATGGAAAGCAGCCGAGCATCCCAGGCTACGGTGGAACAGGCTAGTCAGGCCGGGGCCAGCCTCGGGCAGATTGCCCAGGCGCTACGCAACCTGTCGGGTTTGAACGCATCGATCGCCAGCGCAACACTGCAACAGACGCACGTTGTTGAAGACATTAACCAGAACGTCACCCAGGCAGCTGGATTGGCGCAGCAGAGCACGCAGGCAGCAGAACAATCGAGCGCAGCGGGCGAACGACTTGGCGAGCTAGCCGAACAGTTGAATCGCCTGCTCAAACAATTCAAAGTCTAGCAAGCCAAGCCGCGGAGAAATTGTATACAACGGCCAGTACCCTCAGTCGGGTCTGGCCGTTTTTTTTGCGCACCGATTGCGGCTTTTCGCCACAGCCAAGATCTGTCCTAACAGCCGATCAAACGAGCGGTTGTTCCCATCGTTTTTAACTAATCCCACGAAAACAATGATTTAGGTGTCGATTAAGTCAGCTGTATTCATCAAGACTAATGCTAGACGTTTGGCTAATTGCAAAAAAAACTGTAAATCGTGAAACGGGCGTGTGACTTATCAGTCCTCTGTGTACATCAATGGATATGTAAGGCCAACGCCGGCAGCCTGGCGGCAGGCTCAAATCCGATTTTTGGTTATCAAATAGAGAGACACGCCTGATGAACAGCCCGCTTCGCTTCAACGACGCCCTCCTTATCACTGACCGTGCGTTCAAGCCGTTCCAGTGCGTCGCCTGGACGCTGCTCGAAGGCAACGGCGAACTCAGCATCACAGTCCTGGATGGCAGCGAATCGCGCACTGTCGGCCACTGCAAATTGGCGAGCCACGTCTACTCCGACCCGATCAAGCTCGGTCAGTCGCTGGAGCAGGCACGCGCCGATCTGAGTCGTCAGGGTATGCATCTCGCGCCTTGGCAGATGCCTGAGTAAGTCACTCCTTCTTGATAGGGCCCGGTTGCGCAAGCGCCGGGCCTTTTTCGTTGCATTTCGCTTGGCCACCAATAATGGCGCCGCTAGGAAAAAACGGACCCATTCGATTGTTCAACGGTCCCAGCAACAAGCGAATAAACGAAGGAGTGATCCATGAAAGGTGCAGAAGCCTACGTCAACGATCAATGGCACAGCAGCGGACTGGCCGATTTGCCGGAGGGTCCCCAGAGCCATTGCGTTTCCCTGAAGTTCATCATCCCTCGCGACACACAGTCCACAGGGCTGATCACGCATATCCGTGATGTGGCGCAGAAACGTCTGAGCGAGTTTTACAAAGGCCGTCAGGTGATACACAGACCGGTACAAGGCTCGGTCGTCGGAGACGGCAGCGGCGATGGGATAAACCTCGTCTTCGACGTCGCACCGGCGAAATAGACAATCGCCTCGGCGGTGCATGCTGATGACCACAACGCCTGCAATTGATGAAGCGAGGTGCATCAGCGAGGTGGCCTTCTCACGCTGCCGTGCGACCACTCAGCCGACCATGAGTAGAGCGGCTTCTCGCTACGAGTCACCAACGTAGCGGATGGCGAAGCTCTGTTGATTTCACATATCGCACGGCCCTCAATAAGACACCTAATTACCTGCCGGCTTGCTGGAGAACGCACGGCGCCAACAGCGCCAGGATCGCGTCCAGTTAAGCGCGTTGCGCAGCCCTGCGTGACGGGATGACGTCGAGCTCGTTAGCACTAACCGTGTACAACCGACTGGTCTTTTTACTGCCACCAATAGCGTCAGCATTATCGAGCGGGGCGGTCGATCGTTACGCGTCAACAAGAAGCTTTGCGCGGTCGCACCAAACCGCTCATGCCGGCGCTCGACACGCGATTCGAACCCCTTTCAGTTGCGTCGGTCTCTTATTGAGACAAGCACTGTGCTCCCTTCAGCGCAGCTGCCTTTCTCATCCGCAACCCAGGAGCGCTTATATGATCGGAGACTATTCCTCGATAAATGACCATCTGGAAAGTGCACGACGGCTGGCTGACAGCGCAGAAACCAAGGCAGACCCAGCTATCTACCGAGAGGCAATTGACGAACTGGTTGCCGCGATAAGGCTGTTGATGCGTAACAGTCAGGAAAGTGAAGACTGACACTGTCTTCAGTCCTGCGAATCGCCACCGGCCACCCAGGGATAGCCTGGCTGCACTCATCTTAAGATTCGTTAATGCGGCCAGGCTTTACCAGGCCGGGCCGCGGCCCTTCAGGAGCATGCATGCTGATCGATCAGGACAGCGAGACGGCTTTGCACTTAGCGGAAGGTGTGCGTCCGCTTCCGGCGGACGAGCAACTGGATACCGGCACCGCCCTCTGCCCTGAGCTACCAGCCGATCTGCATTATGTAGACGACCACGTTCCCGGTATCAGTCGACGAAAGCTCGGAGGCAAATTCGCCTACTTCCTGCCGACCGGAGAACGTATTCGGGATACGCATGAGATAACGCGCATCAACAAGCTGGCCATTCCCCCGGCCTACTCAGACGTCTGGATCTGCCCGGATCCGCAAGGCCATATGCAAGCAACTGGACGAGATGCTCGCGGACGCAAGCAATATCGTTATCACCCCCGCTGGCGAGAAATCCGGGACGGCAACAAGTACGAGCGGGTTCTGTCGTTTGGTAATGCCCTTCCGCGAATGCGCGAGCGCCTGGAGGAGCACTTGGCTTTGCGCGGCATGCCGCGAGAAAAAGTGATGGCCTTGCTGGTGCAATTGCTTGAGTCGACGCTGATCCGAGTTGGCAACCCACGTTATGCAAAGGAAAACCGTTCCTACGGGCTCACCACTCTACGAACCCGTCATGTCGATGTACGAGGCTCTGCGATCCGCTTTCAGTTCCGTGGCAAAAGCGGTGTAGAGCATCGCGTAACGCTAAGGAACCAGCGGCTGGCGCGCATCGTGCGCCGCTGCATGGAGCTACCTGGCCAGCACCTGTTTCAATACCTGGACGAAAACGGGATGCGGCACCCAGTGAATTCAAGCGACGTCAACGCGTTCATCCACGAGACGACCGGGGGCGACTTCACAGCCAAGGATTATCGAACTTGGGCAGGCAGTGCGCTGGCGTTGGACTATCTGCGCAAACGTGAGTGGCGACCAGAGACGGTGGCGCGGCGCAATCTGGTCGAAGTGGTCAAGCTAGTGTCTCACCAGCTCGGCAATACTCCCGCCGTGTGTCGCCAGTGCTACATTCATCCCGACGTGCTTGAAGCCTTTGCTACTGGCGAACTGGCGCAGCTGGGCAAGGCCAGAAAGCGCAAATGGATGAGCAGCGAGGAAGTCACCTTGCTGAAATTCCTGAGCAGCCGCACTGCGCCCACCGCAGCATCCTAGCGGTACAGGGTGACCTGATTGCGCCCTGAGGCTTTCGAAGAATACAGAGCAATATCCGCACGTTCGATCAGTTGCGCATAGCCATTGGTGGGCTCGCTGAGATCCGCGATCCCGAGACTGACGGTAAAGCGAATGCTGCGCCCTTCGTGGACGACCTCATGCGCTTCGATGGATTGCCGTAGCCGCTCGGCGAACGTCACCGCCCCCTCGCTATCGGTATCCGGCAGCAGCACCACGAACTCTTCACCGCCGTAGCGTCCGGCAATGTCCGCATCGCGCGTGCTCTGTCGAACCAGTTCGGCAGTCTGCTGGATGACCGCATCACCCGCCTGATGACCGTAGCTGTCGTTGATCTTCTTGAAGTGGTCGATATCGAACATCACCAACGCGGCATTGCGCTCGTAGCGCCGATGCCGGGCGTAGTCTTGACGCAACATCTCCTCCCAATGGCCCCGGTTGAACAGGCCAGTCAGGCGGTCGGTGCTGGAGAGGCGCTGCAGTTCCTGATTCGCCGCTTGCAACTGGCGGCGGTTGGTCGCCACGTCGGTAACGTCGTAGATGATCAGGCAGACCTGCTCGATGCTGCCATTGAGCGCCTTCAACGGCATCAAGGTGGTGTTCTGGTACATGAAGTCTTCCAGCCCGGTGATCGGCTGGTAATTCTTGAATCGCAGCAGGTAAGGCCGCTGTTCCCAGATGGTGAACGATGGCGTCCCGAGTGTCGCCACGTTTTCCACCTTGCGCCGAAACCACTGCTCGTCGACTTCTGGAAAGAGCTCGAAGAAAGTCTTCTTGCGCGCCTCTTCTGGCAGCCGTCCGGAGCGGTTCTCCATGAAGGTATTCCACACATCGATGCGGTACTCGCGATCAAGCACCACGACACCGACATCAATGCTCTGGACGATAGCCAGCAACCAGTGGAGTTCACTCAGATCGTTCGAGTCAGGCATGGTCAGTTCATCTCAAGGGCGAGTTTGCGCGACAGCAGCTCAACCGAGTCTTCGGTGAACAGCAAGAGCAGGTCGAAATGAATGTCGTGACCTTCCAGGCTGTAGCTGATCTCCACCGCCAGGGTGTTTTTCCAACGTTGCCGGTTGACGCGAATGAGCTCGTCGATCGAAGCATGCTGGCCCAGCACCTGTGGATGACCTTGAGAAAACACCACATCGATTTGGTCTGCGATGCCACTGAGGCACGCACTGATCAGCAGACTGGAAAGATCGAGCAGCATCTCGAGCTCGAGATATTCGTCGGCGCGCATCAGACGCGCCATATCGGCAATCTCCGAATCATGGAAGATCAACAGCGCCTCGCCGGCGATGCCCCCGCCGATATAGCCCTGGCAGACCGCTGACAACTTGTCGCCCTGAGCCGCATCCGCCAGCGCCATGTGCAACTCGCCGACTTCGAGGATATTCACATTGGGAATCGGCAGCTGTACGAACACCCCCAACACCTTGGCGAGCAACGCCGCCGCGCGCCCCATCGCAACGTTGACCACCTCGCGGAAGGCGTCGCGGAACGAGACCTGCCCCGCGTTCCGCTCCCCGAGCGCCGGAAGTTCGCTACCCACGACCCCGAGACCCGCCAGGGTCTGTTGCAAATGCAGGGGATCGGCAGGCTTGCGGATGAATGCCAGCGCCCCAAGCCCGAGCACCCGCCGTACTGCCTCTTCCTGGACGTCCGCCGATATCACGATGACCTTGCACTCCAGTTGCTCCTGGCGAAGAGCAGCCAGAACCTGGTAGCCGTCCATGTCCGGCATGGTCAGGTCAAGCAACAAGACGTCCACGCCGCCTTCACGAATTCGTTCCAGCGCCTCGCGACCGCTAGCAGCCTGAAGAATGTCCAGCGGCCAAGCAGCCGGCAGCGCGCGCAGCAATTGCTTGCGCGCCAGGCTTGAATCATCGCAAATCAGTACGGTAACGGCAGACATGCAGCGCTCGCTCACTTGGCCAGGCCTCTGGAACCTGGACAGCTTATCTCAGCTAACGAGCGCCGTGGTGGGGACACATGAAGATACTGTCATTTTGCCATCAAAGTGACCGATACGACCACCGTTTAGGCTGTTACCACTTAATAGTAAGCATTGTCCCGATTGGTGTGGTCGGTCACATCACGAACGCCCTTCAGCTCCGGAATCCGCTCCAGCAAGGTCTTTTCGATACCTTCCTTGAGCGTTACATCAGCCTGGCCACAGCCTTGGCACCCGCCCCCGAACTGGAGTACCGCCACACCCTCATCCACGACATCGATCAATGTCACCTGACCGCCATGGCTCGCAAGACCGGGATTGATTTCTGTCTGCAGGTAGTAATTGATGCGCTCGTTGAGCGGGCTGTCTTCGTTGACCATCGGCACCTTGGCGTTGGGTGCCTTGATCGTCAGCTGGCCGCCCATGCGGTCGGTGGCGTAGTCAACCAGGGCGTCTTCCAGGAAGGGCTCGCTGATACCGTCGATCCAAGCGGTGAAGCTTTTCAGGGAAATCGCGATGTCATCCGGCTTTTCCTCTCCCGGCTTGCAATAGGCAATGCAGGTCTCAGCGTAGGGCGTGCCGGGCTGAGTGATGAAGACCCGGATGCCAATCCCGGTGGTGTTCTGCTTTTCAAGCAGGTCGGCCAGGTAATCATGTGCAGCTTCGGTAATGGTAATGGCGCTCATGGGAACTCCTCTCATACATGCCCAGCAGTGTACGCCAACCACTGCGCTGGATAAAGTCCTAGCGTTTTAGTAGGAATTGCCTAATAGAAGGTTAGTTAATCGGTACACCCGATCGGACCCTCGAGGTATCTAAGCAGGTGGATAGCGGTACTCGTATCCGAACAGGGACGCGATATCTGATACCACTGCGTAACCTGATCAATCACGCCGATCACAGGGTCCTGCCAGTTATACACGACGCCGCACCAACATGAGCATTGCTCATGTAAATCGCCGGATGATCAAAAAGCGTGCAGCTTTGCTATTATTCGCGGTCCTCGCCACCAGCTTCAGGTAGTCCCCATGCTCGACCGCAACGCCCGTCTCCAGGCACTCCAGCAGGCCCTCAAGGAGCGCATCCTGATTCTCGACGGCGGCATGGGCACGATGATCCAGAGCTATAAACTGGAAGAGTCGGACTATCGCGGCGAGCGCTTCGCTGACTGGCCACAAGATCTAAAGGGCAACAACGACCTCTTGATCCTCACCCGGCCGGACGCCATTAGCGCCATTGAAAAAGCCTACTTCGATGCCGGTGCGGATATCGTCGAGACCAACACCTTCAACGCCACCCGCGTTTCTCAGGCCGACTACGGCATGGAAGAGTTGGTCTATGAGTTCAACGTCGAAGGCGCCCGCCTCGCCCGCCAGGCAGCTGATGCCAAAACCGCGGAGACGCCGGACCGCCCGCGATTCGTAGCAGGCGTGCTAGGGCCGACCAGTCGCACCTGCTCGCTCTCGCCCGACGTGAATAATCCAGGCTACCGCAACGTCACCTTCGACGAACTGGTGGAGAACTACACCGAAGCCACCCGCGGCCTGATCGAAGGCGGCTCGGACCTGATCCTGATCGAGACCATCTTCGATACGCTCAATGCCAAAGCGGCGATCTTCGCCGTGCAGGAAGTCTTCGAAGAGATCGGTTTCGAGCTGCCGATCATGATTTCCGGCACCATCACCGACGCTTCGGGCCGCACCCTTTCCGGGCAGACTACCGAAGCCTTCTGGAACTCGGTACGTCACGCCAACCCGATCTCGGTAGGCCTTAACTGTGCGCTGGGTGCGAAAGAGCTGCGCCCTTATCTGGAAGAGCTGTCGAACAAGGCCGAAACCCACGTTTCGGCGCACCCTAACGCCGGCTTGCCCAACGCTTTTGGTGAGTACGATGAAAGCCCGGCGGAAATGGCCCGGGTGGTTGGGGAATTCGCCGCCAGTGGTTTCCTCAATATCGTCGGCGGCTGCTGCGGCACCACGCCCGCACACATCGAGGCGATTGCGAATGCGGTTGCCAAGTATCCGCCACGCATCATCCCTGACATTCCCAAGGCCTGTCGCCTGTCGGGCCTTGAGCCTTTCACCATTGATCGCAGCTCGCTGTTCGTCAACGTGGGCGAACGGACCAACATCACCGGTTCCGCCCGCTTTGCTCGCCTGATCCGTGAAGACAACTACACCGAGGCCCTGGAAGTCGCCCTGCAGCAGGTAGAAGCCGGCGCTCAGGTCATCGACATCAACATGGATGAGGGCATGCTGGATTCGAAGAAGGCCATGGTGACCTTCCTCAATCTAATCGCCGGCGAGCCTGACATCTCCCGCGTGCCGATCATGATCGACTCCTCCAAGTGGGAAGTGATCGAGGCTGGCCTCAAGTGCATCCAGGGCAAGGGCATCGTCAATTCGATCTCCATGAAGGAAGGCGTCGAGGCGTTCAAGCATCACGCGCGCTTGTGCAAGCGCTACGGCGCCGCCGTGGTAGTGATGGCGTTCGACGAAGCCGGCCAGGCCGATACAGCCGCGCGTAAGCGTGAAATCTGCCAGCGGTCCTACGACATTCTGGTAGACGAAGTGGGCTTCCCGCCGGAAGACATTATTTTCGACCCGAACATATTCGCCGTCGCCACTGGTATCGAAGAACACAACAACTACGCCGTCGACTTCATCGAAGCCTGCGCCTACATCCGCGATCACCTCCCCTACGCGCTGACCTCAGGCGGCGTATCGAATGTGTCCTTCTCGTTCCGCGGCAATAACCCGGTGCGCGAGGCGATCCACTCGGTCTTCCTCTATTACGCCATCCAGAACGGCCTGACGATGGGCATCGTCAACGCCGGACAGCTGGAAATCTACGATGAGATCCCGAAGAAGCTGCGCGATGCGGTCGAGGACGTGGTGCTCAACCGCACGCCCAACGGCACCGAAGCGCTGCTGGCCATCGCCGACGAGTTCAAGGGCGACGGCAGCGTCAAGGAAGCGGAAACCGAAGAATGGCGTGGCTTTACCGTCCAGAAGCGCCTGGAGCACGCGCTGGTCAAGGGCATCACCACGCACATCGTTCAGGACACCGAAGAGTTCCGCCAGCAGTGCGCGCGGCCCATTGAGGTCATCGAAGGCCCCCTGATGTCGGGCATGAACGTGGTGGGCGATTTGTTCGGCTCGGGAAAGATGTTCCTGCCGCAGGTGGTTAAGTCAGCCCGCGTTATGAAGCAGGCCGTTGCGCACCTGATCCCCTTTATCGAAGCCGAGAAAGGCGACAAGCCCGAAGCCAAGGGCAAGATCCTGATGGCCACGGTCAAGGGCGACGTCCACGACATCGGCAAGAACATCGTCGGCGTGGTGCTCGGTTGTAACGGCTATGACGTCGTAGACATGGGGGTAATGGTCCCGGCGGAAAAAATCCTGCAGACGGCCATCGCCGAGAAGTGCGACATCATCGGCCTGTCCGGCCTGATCACGCCGTCGCTGGACGAAATGGTGCACGTTGCGCGTGAAATGCAGCGCCAGGACTTCCACCTGCCGCTGATGATTGGCGGAGCGACCACGTCCAAAGCGCATACGGCGGTTAAGATCGATCCGCATTACAAGAACGATGCCGTGGTCTATGTGACCGACGCGTCGCGCGCCGTCGGGGTCGCGACAACATTGCTGTCGAAGGAGCTGAAGCCGGTTTTCGTCCAGAAGACCCGCGAAGAGTACGCGATGATCCGCGAGCGCACTGCCAACCGCAGCGCACGCACCGAGCGTCTGACTTACCCCGAAGCGATTGCGGTCAAGCCGAAGTTTGATTGGGCCGATTACTCGCCAGTCAAACCAACCTTCACCGGCCGCAAGGTATTGGAGGACATCGATCTACGTACGCTGGTGGACTATATCGACTGGACGCCCTTCTTCATCTCATGGGATCTCGCCGGCAAGTATCCACGCATTCTTGAAGACGAAATCGTTGGCGAAGCAGCTACGTCGCTGTTCAACGATGCCCAGGCGATGCTCACCAAGCTGGTCGACGAAAAGCTGATCAGGGCCCGCGCCGTCTTCGGCTTCTGGCCCGCCAATCAGGTCGACGAAGACGATATCCAAGTCTATGGCGACGACGGCGAAGCCCTCGCCACCCTGCACCACCTGCGGCAACAAACGGTGAAGACCGACGGCAAGCCGAACTTCTCGCTCGCCGACTTCGTCGCACCGAAAAGCAGCGGCGTGACCGATTATGTGGGCGGTTTCATTACCACTGCGGGCATCGGTGCCGAGGAAGTGGCCAAGGCTTATCAGGACGCCGGCGACGACTACAACTCGATCATGGTCAAGGCCCTGGCCGACCGCCTCGCCGAGGCCTGTGCCGAGTGGCTGCATCAGCAGGTCCGTAAGCAATGGTGGGGCTACGACCCTGAAGAACAGCTGAGCAACGAAGAGCTGATCAAAGAACAGTACAAAGGTATCCGCCCAGCACCAGGCTACCCCGCCTGCCCTGACCATACCGAGAAAGGCACTCTGTTCCAGCTACTCGATGTCGACGGCATCAGCCAGGTCACCCTGACCGAGCACTACGCCATGTTCCCGACAGCTGCAGTCAGTGGTTGGTATTTCGCGCATCCTCAGGCGCAATATTTCGCGGTCGGCAAAATAGACAAGGACCAGGCCGAGCGCTACAGCACTCGCAAAGGTCAAGACATCGCCGTCACCGAACGCTGGCTGATGCCGAACCTCGGCTACGACAACTAGACTACCGCTGGCCGCAGCATCTCTATGAGGCGGCCTTGCGACTGAAATCAACAACCCCATGCGAAGCGCGCAATGTCTACCGAACCCCGTTACCTGCTCGATGAATTGGAAACCGCCGACATGCTCGAAGTCGCCGGTCTGCACGCCTGGCAATTCACCCTTGACGATGCGTTACTGGACCGTGCCGACGCGGCCGCAGTCGCCGGTGAGCCCTTCGCCAGCGATGAAATCGTTGTTCAAATCGAGTCAATCGACGGCCGTGAGCGGCGCCAATGGTCGTTCAGCTATAACAGTGTGATGGAAGCAGTGTACTGCGAAGATGAGCAGTATTGGACGGTCGGGAGCTCACCGGAGAGCCGCCTTCGCTGTCTTGGCGCGGTAAGCGCAAGCGCTGACGACGAGTGAACCGCGGCCCGTCTACTGCCTCGGAAATAGTCCAAGGAATGAGTCGAAAGCAATGCTCGTCAGTCAGATGTCGTACCTCGCCTGAGCAGTAGCCCGATAGCGAGAATGACTAACAAGCTGCCCGGCAGCCACTGCCAACCCATTCGTTGCGGCTGCTCTACAAACAGCAGCACCATCGATACGAAGGGCACCAGATAGCTATAGGCGGTTACCGCACCCGGCGTCAGGACAGCGGTCGCGCGCTGCTGCAGAAAGAACGTCATGCCACTGGAAAAGACCCCAAGGTATGCCACCAGCGCGACGTCTTCGGTCGTCATATACGCGAGCGCGCTGGGCCGCTCCCAGATCAAGCCCAAGGCGCCGATCAGCAATGCGCCCATCAGCAGGCTCCAAAAGGTCCGCAGCACGGCCTGCGGCGCCAGCCAGCCGCAGTGCAATCCCCATTTGCTCAGCACTGGATACAGTGCGGACGCCACACAGCCGAAGAAAAACGCCAGCTCGCCGAAACCCAGCTGCAATCCCGAAAAGTGACCGCCGTTCTCGGCCCAGGCCAGACCCAATGCGCCAACGGCGCCCAACGCAAGGATCGCCAGCAATCGTCCGGCTGGTCGCTCCACGCCGAGCCCGCGCCCGATGCAATAGGCAAGCAGCGGCACGCTGACAAATAGCGTCGCCATCGACAAAGCACTGATTCGATGAGCCGCCCAGAACATGGTGCCGAAGAACCCAGCCAGGCTCAGCCCCATCAACGCGTAGAGCAGCAGCCCACGCAGACTCGGCCATCGCTCGGGCTGTCGCCATAACAATGGGAACAGCGCCAAGGCGGCAATCATGAAGCGAATCGCCGTTAGTAACAGAGGTGGCAAACCTTCGGTCATGAGCCCCACTGCCGGAAAGGACAACCCGACAAAAAGCGCCCAGAGCAACATCCCAAGATGCGCGAGCGTGACTCTCCGCCTGGTCTCAGTCATTGTGCCCCTCCTCCAGCGCTAACAGCAGCGTGCGCAACCCGGCCGCCAGTGCCTGTTTTTGCTGGACATCCAGCGGCGCCTGCATCTCGTGCAGGGTGGCGAGATATTCATCGAGGCACCCGAGCAGTACCTTCTGCCCTTCATCGCTCAGACGAATCAACAAGCTGCGCCGGTCTTCCGGATTCGGTACTCGCTGAATTAACCCGGCAGCTTCCAGGCGATCCAGCCGATTGGTCATCGCCCCTGAGCTGAGTACCGCAGCGTGACGCAACGCGTTGGGCGTAAGCCCCTGCGGCTGGCCGCTGCGGTAGAGCGTGGCGAGCAGGTCGAACTCGCCATCGTGCAACCCATGTCGGCGGAACACCGAGGCCACGCTGCGATTGAGGTATTTGGAAAGGCGGTACAGGCGGGTGAATATCGCCATGGGCGATACATCTGCGCCGGGTTGCACTGCGCGCCATTGCGCGAGCACGCGATCCACATGGTCGCTGCGTTGCCTCTCTGACATAAATAGCTCCAGAACAAGAATCTTCACGTGAAGATAATCTGGCGCATCGAAAGAAGCAAGCTTCCGGAACACCGGCACGGGCCCGATCGATGGATGGCCATCAATCGAGTCGCAACGGAGCGCTCAGCGCACTAAAGGGAGACTAGGAGGCTTTCAGCGGAGCTCGGAGGGCGAGTTGCGAACGATCTTGATCGAGTGGGTCAAGGCCGGCTTGCGCGTGACGCTGACGGCCCTGCGCGTCACCGTATCGATGGTGATGTTCCAGAAGCCGGTGTTGGGCACTTTGATCCGTGCCGGGAAATTGTCGAACGCACCGCCGTGATAGATGTGTCGCCCGCCATTCTTGAAACTACGAAAATTCTTGTCGTTCATCAGGCGGATGTTGCAAGGCTGCGAGCATTCAATAATCACGAAATCGTCTTCATTGAGGTGTTCGCGCTGGTGAATGAACTTCATGTACCGCTCCGGGGCCGCATGTTGGCAAAGGCGAAGATTACCATGAGCGTCCGGCCCGCTCGATGGTTTGAACGGGCAGATCCAACTAGCACTAGCTGCACTGCGGAAGGTTCGGCTGCCGTCGCAGTTCTTTGACACAATGCGCGCCGCAGCCGATCACTCGACGTATGAACGCGGCCCTCCGTTAGAGCAAGGACACCTGAGATGCCTGCGGCTATTACGCCCGTCAATGCAACCTCGACTATCGCGCGCCGCGCGACACGCATCGGCTTTTTCATGGCCGGATTCGGTCTGTCGATCTGGGCACCGCTGGTGCCGTACGTGCGCGAACGCATCGAGATGAGCGACGCAGTGTTCGGTACGTTGCTGCTGTGTATCGGTGTCGGTTCGCTGACCTGGATGCCACTGTCCGGACTGCTCGTAACACGACGCGGCATCCGCCCGGTGGTCCTCTGCAGTGTTGTCCTGCTGCTGTTCGCCCTGTTGGGCATGGCCTTCAGCCAGTCGCTCGCAGTGCTGGCCCTCGCGCTTTTCTGTTTCGGCGGCAGCCTTGGCGTGATCGACGTAGTGCTCAACATCCAGGGCGTAGTGATCGAGCGAGACACGGGCAAGCGCCACATGTCGAACTTTCACGGCATGTTCAGCTTAGGTTCGATCAGCGGCGCGCTTTCACTTACCGGCGCGTTGACGCTTGGCCTCGCCCCTGCCACCGGCACCCTGCTGATGATCGCAGTCATCGCCCTCGCCAATCTCGCAGTGAGCCCTGGTTATCTACGGGACAAGGCGCCAGCCGGCGGAGTCGCCTTCATTCGACCGACAGGCGCGGTGCTGTTGGTCGGCGCCATGACCTTCGTCGTCTATCTGGCCGAAGGCGCAGTGCTGGATTGGAGCGCGCTTTATCTGACTGAGCAGAAGGCACTGGAAACCGCAAAAGGAGGACTGGGATACGCCAGCTTCGCCCTGATGGTGACAGTCGGACGTTTCGCCGGCGCGCCGGTGGTCAACAGCCTTGGCACTGCCAGAGTGATCGGCCTGGGCGGATTGCTGGCTGCATGCGGCATTGGCTTAACCATCCTCACCGAGCATTGGGGGCTTGCCCTGCTCGGTTATGGGCTCTGCGGGCTTGGCTGCGCCAACGTCTCGCCGGTATTGATTTCGTCGTTGAGCCGACAGAACGCGATGCCTGTCCATCAAGCCATTACCGCAGCGACCACCATCGGGTTTGCAGGGGTGCTTGCAGGCCCGGCGCTGATCGGCGTGATTGCTCACTACGCATCGCTGACACTGGCCTTCGCCCTGCTCGCGGCGCTATTGATCATGCTAGCGCTTGGGAGCCATCGGTTCAGAGACTAACCGTTCGGGGGAGCAGGAGGTCTGGCATCAGCACCGCGTAAAGGGCTACAGACCGCCCGATGACGTTTGGCTAGAATGCGCGACCTATGCGTATCCAAGACATTCACCAGCAGCTCGCCTCGATCGGCGCCAAGCCCATCCACATTGGCCGGGTGACCCGTGCCTGGCTGAATGGCACACCGCTGGATACCGGCACGCGCCACCAGCGGACGGAAGACTTCCTCCCGTTGTCCGTACGCAACGGTCTGCATGAGATCAGCCAGTCAATCGAAGGGCTGGCCCGCCTGAGTTCTGAGCATCCAGGCTCGGATGGTTCCGCACGGTTGCTGGTGGCGCTGGCTGACGGTCAGATGGTCGAGAGCGTGCTGCTGCCCAGAGCCGGTCTCTGCGTATCGAGTCAGGTCGGGTGCGCCGTGGGCTGCGTCTTTTGCATGACTGGCAAGAGTGGCTTGTTGCGCCAATTGGGCAGCGCCGAGATCGTCGCCCAGGTCGCCCTCGCGCGACGTTTCCGCCCGGTCAAGAAAGTCGTCTTCATGGGCATGGGCGAGCCTGCTCACAACCTGGACAACGTGCTCGACGCCATCGACTTGCTGGGCACCGATGGAGGCATCGGGCACAAGAACCTGGTGTTCTCCACGGTTGGCGACCGGCGCGTATTCGAGCGCTTGCCGCTGCAGAAAGTGAAACCCGCTCTGGCCCTGTCTTTACACAGCACCGACGCCACATTGCGCCGCGAGTTGCTGCCGCGAGCGCCTCAGTTCGATCCCGCCGAACTTGTCGAGCTGGGCGAAGCCTATGCCCGCCTCGTCGACTATCCGATTCAATATCAGTGGACGCTGCTCAAAGGCATCAATGACACCCAGAACGAGATGGACGGGATCATCCGCTTGCTGCGCGGTAAGTTCGCGATCATGAACGTCATCCCCTACAACAGCCTCGATGACGACGAGTTTCAGCGGCCAGAGGCTGATCGCATCCATCAGATCATGCGCTATCTGCATGAAAACGGGGTGCTGACGAAGGTACGCAACTCGGCAGGACAGGACATCGATGGCGGCTGCGGACAACTGCGCGCCCGTGCGGAGCGTGTGATCCGTGCACGCCAGCGTCCGGCTGAATCGCCCGTGCTAGACGCTAATTGAACGGGTTACAGCGTGCAGTGTCCTAGCGCATTGACCCAATTTCCGGCTCCGACCGGATGCGAGAGCACGCATGCACACCTTGGCACAACTTGAACGCGGCGACCTCGCCGGAACAACCCGCCTGGACCTGTCAGAACAGCTCGAGACTTTCCCTCGAGCCATATTCGACCTGGCTGATAGCCTGGAAATTCTCAACCTTTCAGGGAACCAGCTCAGCAGTTTGCCTGACGATTTGTCGCGCCTGCACAAGCTGCGCATCCTATTCTGCTCGGACAACCCGTTCACCGAGCTGCCCGCCTCGATCGGCCACTGCGCTAGGCTGGAGATGGTTGGGTTCAAAGCCAATCGCATCCGCCACGTGCCCGCTGAAGCGCTGCCGCCCAGGCTGCGCTGGCTGATCCTGACCGACAACCAGCTCGCAACGGTGCCTGACGAAATTGGACGCTGCGAGCGCCTGCAGAAGCTGATGCTCGCCGGCAACCAGCTAGCCGCATTGCCCGAATCGCTTGCTCGCTGCCGCCAGTTGGAATTGCTGCGCATCGCGGCCAATCACTTGCCAGCATTGCCGCAGTGGCTGTTGTCGATGCCGCGCCTCAGCTGGCTGGCGTTCGCCGGCAACCCGTTCAGCGATGCGCTGGAATCGCAGACCTTGGCCCAGCATCCGCTGCCACCGGTCGACCGCAGGCAGATCATGTTCGGCGACGTGCTTGGCCAGGGCGCATCCGGCGTCGTTCGTCGTGCTGACTGGCAAGCGCCCGGCCAGCCGAGCCGTGCCATGGCAGCCAAACTGTTCAAAGGCAGCCTGACCAGCGATGGGCTGCCTCACAGCGAGATGGCGGCCTGTATCGCCGCGGGCGAACATCTCAACCTGATCGGCATTGCTGGACCACTGGCCGAGCACACCGATGCGCTACCGGGCTTGCTGATGGAGCGCATCGATCCTTCTTACCGGGTGCTCGCCGATCCGCCATCATTAGCCAGTTGCACCCGTGACTGTTACGCACCCGGGCAGCGGTTTTCCGCCGAACAGCTGCTGCGGATCGCAACAGGTGCAGCTTCTGCAACCAGCCACCTCCACAGGCGCGGCATCCTGCATGGCGACCTCTACGCACATAACCTGCTGGTCGATTCGCGCGGCCAAACGCTGCTCAGCGATTTCGGTGCAGCCTCGTTCTTCGATCCGGAGACCACCGCGGGTCAGGCGCTACGGCGTATTGAAGCGCGTGCGTTCGGCTGTTTGCTCGAGGAATTACTGGACCGCTGCGATGCATACGGTCAGGACGAGCGCCTGACAACCCTTGCCACCCTGCAGCGTCAGTGCATGCAGGAAAACCCCAGCCACCGCCCCGATTTCGACCAGCTGGTCGAGCAGTTGCAGCAAATGACAGCGCAACAGACCGTTTCGGCCAGGTAGTTGCATACGCCATCGTCTCTCTCGCTTCCCGACGGCAACCTGACGCTATGCTCGCTCCAGAATCAAAATCCGATGAAGCATCTGAACGCTACGCCAGTACCCAGGATACCGTGACGCTTGACCAGGACCCGTTCGTGGTCGGACTCAAGCAACGGCTTCCTGAAGAGCTGCGCGAGACGTTCACACCGCAGCAGCTGGATGCTTTACGCAATGCCTTCGCCACCCGCTCGTGGGCTAGGCACAAGCTCGATCTGCGCGGTACCTTCAGCCTGTGGAGCAACCAGTACTATTTCGTGTTGGTTGGCGGGCGAAACAAACGCAGCCTGAGCCGAGCTCAACGGAGCTTGTCGCTGGCGGCCAAAGCCGGAGCAATCACTGCGTTTCTGTTCTTCTCGGTACTGGTCGGCCTGGTCGCGCTGTATCTGGTCAAGTCGGCACTCGGAATCAATCTGCTGCCGAACTATTCGCTGGGGCTGTGGGATTGGTTCAAGGGATGACCGACAGCAGGCCTGCAGATGAAGAGTCTGCAACCTGCATCAATCGCCGATCAGGATCAGCTTGCCGGTGGCCGGATCACGGTAAACTTGGCCAACGCTCTCAAGCCCTTGCCCGCTATCACCTTCAACGCTGTCAGGTAGCTTTGGAAGCTCCCGCCCGCGTTCGACGGCAACCGGCTGTTTCGCAGCATTCAACTGTTGGAGCAGGTCCGTCTGTGCGACAAGCGCAGCGATCAGCCCACAGGCGAATACCAGCACGACATCGACCATATTTGCCAGTGGCCCCAGCGGATCGTCGTCGCCAGAGGCGAACCGACTAGAGCGCCAGCGCCGGCTCATCGTCGCGCTCCTTAATCGACCGGGCTTCGAGTTCGTCCAGTAGTTCGTCGTACCAACGCCGGCGCAAGCGGCCCAGTGCGAAACCGAGTACGCCGATCAGCAAACCAAGCACCGTCGTGTCGAAGGCTACGCGCATAGCCACGCTGAGGATCTGCACGTTGCCATCGCCCAGGGCCGCCAAGCCGGGGCCCAGCGGGATCAGCGTTCCCATCAGTCCGAGCATGGGGCCAATCCGCGCCACTAGATCGGCTCGATCGAGCCTTCGGCGTGCACGCCGCTCGATCTCCGCAGCGGGCAGCTGGCGCCAGCGCCTCAGCCCACCCAGGCGCTCACCCATTGCGACACCGGCATCGCAAATGGCCAACGCCAAAAGCCCGAACAGGCCCCAGGTCACAGGCTGCAACAGCCAGCCCACCAGCAGATGCAGCCAACTGAACAATTGATTGTCGAACACGCTACGCAACTCCCCTCAGGCGAGGCCCACGACCACGCCAGATGCCAAGCCCTAATAGCAGCAGAACGATCAGCGCAGCCAGCCTAAGGTATCGGCTGGCGCTTTGATCACTTTGTGTTTCAGTTTGATCTGGCGCGGCTTGTGGCGTGTCCGTCGCCTCCGGCTGAATCTCGCTGATACTGCTCGGTGCGTTCGTTTGCGGCACCGCGCGCAGTGCCGAATCGAGCCGAGCCTGCAGTGCGTCGCGCAATGGGTCGGATAGCTTCGGTATCAGCCACTCGAACATCGGATGATCCGGCCGGGTATGCCCACTTCCAGGCAAGCCGTGCTCAGCAACCAGAGCAGCGAACTGCTCGGCCAGCTCGTGCTGGGTCGCCTCGTCGGCCTTCCAGAAGCCCTTCTGAATCGCCACCAGCATAATTGCGAGCATGTTGCTTTTGACATGGACGTTGGCGCCTTTCTCGAGAAAGGCGTCGACTCCAAGCGCGTGCTTGTCATCCAGATACACCGCCTTCACCTCTTCCCAGGCGCTGTCCTTGATGATGTCCGGATTGGTGACCTGCCACCCCCAGAGGTACTCCAGGAATTCGCTGCCCATGGTCCGCGCGCCGGCGTAATCATGCTGCATCAACGCCTTGATCCAGGCCGGATTCAGGAATCGCCCGCGTAATTCAGCTAACAGCGCCTGCTGCAGTGGCTCAAGACGAACCTTCCGCGGATCGTTGTGCCAGCTGACGAAATTCTCCGGCGCTTTTCCGCTCAGGTGCTCCACGGCCATGCTCAACCCGCCGAGGTAGTCAAAGGCATCGTTGTTGTCCATCAATCCATACAGATTGCTCGAACGTCCGAGATAGGTGCGGGTGACGTGTTTCAGGCTGTCTTCGAACACCGCCTGCACGGGCTCGCCCTGGTGATTCATGCCATACGCATGCCCCATGCGATTGACGTAGCTACGTGCAAGCTCACTGCGGTCCTGCCAGCTTCCGGAACGCTCGACAAGCGTATTGACCCCGGCACCGTAGGCGCCCGGTGCGACACCGAAGAGCCGCAACGCGGCGAGGCTACCGGCTTGCTCAGGCTCAGCGCCTGAGTCGAGTCGCTGCGCGGCGTCCCGCACCCAATTAGCCGCCACCAAATTCAACGCCAGACTTTCATCGCCGCCACTTGCGAGCGCACCGAGCGGTTGCAGTGCCGCATCCAGCGACGTACGCAGCGCAGGGTAATCACGGCGAATGGTTTCGCTAGCGCCGTCCAGCGCTAGCAGTACTCCGCGTTCGAGCAGTGCAAGCTGATCGGCATAGAGATCGCGAAACAAACCGGAGGTGGTGAACATCAGATCGCGTCGCTCGCGCCCGGCTGAAGCAGGTATGCGCGTGATGCCTTCAACGATGCCCCGGCTGTTCCACACAGGCTCGACGCCAAGCAGATCCAGTCCAAAGGCGATCATGGCGCCTTCATCACGGACGGTATCGGACGCCCATAGAATGACGGCCTCGCGTCCGCCCTGCTCCATTGGCCGCTGTCGCGCACGGTCGGCCAGCTCGCTGCCGATACTCCAGCCGATGCGACTCGGGATCAGGCTACTGTCGAGCGCATGGAAATTGCGACCGGTCGGTAACGCCTCCGGCGTACGGATCGGATCGTTGCCTTTGCCTGGCTCGACGAATCGGCCGTTGAGCGCGTCGACCAGCGCCTGCATTTCCGCATCCGGTGAATCAATCAGTGCCTGCCGGTAACGTGACTCCTCGGTATTCATGGACGCGAGCAAGGTGTCCACGGCTTCCGGCGCCCAGGGCTTGCCGAACACATGCAGGCCAAGCGGCATGAAGCGCTCCTGAATATTCGTCAGGTAATGCCCGACCTCGTGCACCAGCAAGTCATCATCCACCTGTTCGAAATCGATACCGCGCGCTGCCAGCGGCTCGGCCATGGACTCACGAAGCTCGGGTTCCAGCCCGGAACGAGTCACCAACCGCTTGATCTCGGCAATGGTGGCGCGCCGCGCCGGCCCTTCGCTGCTGCCAGTGCCCGTCTCGAAGCTCTCGATCAATTGGCGCAACTTGAGCAGATCGTCATAAAGCGGCGTAGCCACCAGCGGCGGAGTCAGGTGATCGATCATGACGGCCAGCCCACGACGCTTGGCCTGAATCCCTTCGCCAACCCCATCGACGATGTAGGGATAGATGCTCGGCAGGTCACCGACGATCTGCGTCGGGTAGTCTTCGGCACTGAGCCCTGCTCGACGACGCGGCAGAAACTCATACGTTGAGTGACGACCCAGGTGGATCAGCGCATCAGCCCTGAACTCGTCACGCAACCAGTGATACAGGGCCAGGTACTGATGGGGTGGCGGGAACACCAGGTTGGCATGGAGCAGTTCCTCGTCGACTTCCCAGCCCCTGGGGGGCTGCGGCCCGATGAAGATGTTGCCAAACTGCACCCCCGGCAGCACCATCTGACCGTCATGCACCATGACCTGACCCGGCGCCTCTCCCCACCCGCGTAACCCCTCGATGCCCGTCTCTGCCAGCGCCTGAATGAGGCTGTCAGCCTGGCCCCAATCAGCCAGCCCCGGCTGGCTCAGCGCCCGCTCATAAAAGGTTTCGAGCTGGGCTAACAGATCCAACGCGCGCTCGCGTGCCGGATGGACGACACCGTCGAGCACATGGTGCAGCTCGCTGGAACCGTTTTTCAGAGTCAACCTGGCGCTGTCCAGCTGTGAGGCTTGTAACGCGCGGCGCATTTGCGCATTCCAATATCCCAGCGGGCCTAGGACCATCTCCGCCTGCAATGCCGACGGCAGCGAATGAAACCAGCGACGGTAATCATCGGTATCGACCGTAACGGCCTTGCGTGCCATCGCAGCCAGCGCATCGCCCTGTTCCGGCAGGTTGACGCCCTGCTCTTGCAGTAGCTCCAGCAGCTGCTCGGGCGAGCCTGGCAGCGTCCCAGTGTCGTAGCCTTCAGTTTTCAAACGCTGAAGGATGGCGAACAGCGATTGCGGTACATCGAGGTTATCCGCGCCGATGTTGTGCCGCCCCGGTGGGTGGTTGTAGTAGATGATTGCAAGACGCTTGTCTGCATTCACCTGCACCTGCAGCTGCAGCCAACGGCCCAGGCGAGCCGCCATGGCCTCGACACGAGAAGGTAACGGTTGACTGAAGCCAAAGCGAATCCCTGAATTCGGGTCGATCTGGGACGACTCCCAAGCCGCGAGCACCATCGGTTGACCGGTACCCTGCAATTCGGGCATCGCCAGCTGGTAATGCACCTTGTCACGACCGAGCCCATCGCTGGAAAGCTGCCACGCGTTCTCGTCGCGGTCGTCCAGACGCAGCGCCTTGAATACAGGCACATTGAGCTGTTTGAGGAGTTCGGTTGCCTCCTCGCGCCCCTCACCGCCGCCGAGGACGAAATCCTGCAGCACAACCACCGCTGCCAGCGGTGGGTGCGCAGCGTCGTTTAGCCAATGTAACGCCTGCAGCGTGCCCTCACCCCAGTTGGCAAAGAGGCTGACGCACGCGATGTCGCGTTGCTGCAGGGTCTGACACAATGCATCGTTGAGGTCGGCATCTCCGCGTCGATCAGCACGGCCATGGTCAATCACCGCAACCATTCGCTCGCCGCGCCAGGCGAGATCCTGAGCTTCCCTTACCGCGCCGTCCTGATAGAGGCGCATCGCCGGCCGAGCCTGTGCAGGCTCGGCAGTGCCACCTGGGTTGTCGCGGTCCGTCAGCCACACCAGCAACCGCGCAATATTATCGCTACCACCGGCCAGCCAATAACTGCGCGCTTCGATCCATTGGGCTTGAATCGGGTTGGCGGCCGCTAGCGACTGCACCCACGCATCCAGATCACCAGCGGGTTTTTCAGCCCCCAGGCTTACCGCCTGATCACGGTTGGCAAACACCATGCGGTCATTGGTGCGACTCATCGCCACCAACGCCTGATCGCTGTGCATGATGAAACGCTCGCCCATGCTGTGTCGCTCGATCAACGGTCGCAAACGCTCGACTTCCGCCCCGAATACACCCACCACGAGCAAACGCCTTCCACTGGCAAGCCATTGGGCGATCGCGGCGTCGTCCAGCTCTGCCAGCTGCTCCGGAGTACGGGCACTAACGGTACGCTCAGGGAATCGCTGCTTTAGCAAAGCGGCAGCTGAAGCGAACTCGGCAGCGCTGTATTGGGAAATGATCGCGTTGATCTGACTGGCACTGACCGGTGCCACTTGCGTCAGTAACAGAAGCGCTAGTGCCACGCAGCGAAAGGCGAAAGACATGCCCACTCCATCCGAGTGCAGTGGGCAACAGATAAGGCGCCTAGCCAAACCGGCACAGCGACAAAACTGAGGACGTCGCCCACCGCGACAGTTCCTGGGAAGTACGGGCTGGTATCGGGCTCAGTCGGATCGACTCTACCGTTGCGGGGGCAGCATCAGCTTGCACTGATTTCCCATTTAACCCGGACCATGATCCGGGCACCACGCACTTCAATTGTTCAACCGCTAGGCGGCCGAGGCGCGAACCTTACGCGCCGACTTAGGCAAGATCAAGCAACGACAAGCGTGACGACCCGTTGATGTCGCTAACCATCGGATTGATCTCTCCAGAAGCAGGATTGCTGACTAGACTTCAGGCATTCAGCCTCACGGAGACACTTATGGACGACGATAGGCAACCCAAATCGCTCACGCTGCGGCAGATGCTTCAAAGCATGCTGGCCGGCGCTTTGGGCGTGCAGAGTGGAAAGAATCGAGTGCGGGATTTCAGCCACGGTAAACCCAGCCATTTCATTCTGCTCGGCGTCGGCTTCACCGTAGCGTTCGTCCTGGTGATTCTGGGGATCGTCAAGCTGGTGCTCTATCTAGTCGGCGTTTAACCCGGTTATGTAGAGGCCGCCGGGTTATTGGTGGCTAACCCAGAACACTGCTGTCGCCACTGCGAGCAGGATCAGAAAGAAGATCGCGGCGGCATCTGCGCGGCTGTCATTATCATGGCGTTTCAAATGCTCTGACACAGCGGTATACCTTGTCGTTGAGGATCGCATTGATTGCAGTTAAGACCATGCATACGGAGCGCTCAAGGCCAGCGATTGAAATGCCTGAAAAGCAGCGTTTCGTTCTAAACATATTCCCAAACATCACTTTTGCGCATAAACGCTAG
>Ga0208645_1000153_pt1 | contig 101842 bp, 94 predicted proteins | sample VirMetDEL_Sep_01_FD_184519 | JGI IMG/M metagenome (GOLD analysis project Ga0208645, IMG submission 184519) | Aqueous microbial communities from the Delaware River and Bay under freshwater to marine salinity gradient to study organic matter... | ecosystem: Environmental > Aquatic > Marine >... | reverse complement strand
GGAGCTGGCTTGCCAGCGAAGGTCGTTAACGATGACGTGCATCACCAGGATGAACCCGGCGCCTGGGCGTTTTTCGCCGGCAAGCCGGCTCCTACAGGTGGGTTCGCAGCCCTGCGTTTCTGTAGGAACTGGCTTGCCAGCGAAGGTCGTTAACGATGACGCGCATCGCCAGGATGAACGCGGCGCCTGGACATTTTTCGCCGGCAGGTTCGCAGGTGTGCTTTTCTGTAGGAGCTGGCTTGCCAGCGAAGGTCGTTAACGATGACGTGCATCACCAGGATGAACCCGGCGCCTGGGCGTTTTTCGCCGGCAAGCCGGCTCCTACAGGTGGGTTCGCAGCCCTGCGTTTCTGTAGGAGCTGGCTTGCCAGCGAAGGTCGTTAACGATGACGCGCATCGCCAGGATGAACGCGGTGCCTGGGCGTTTTTCGCCGGCAGGTTCGCAGGTGCGCTTTTCTGTAGGAGCTGGCTTGCCAGCGAAGGTCGTTAACAATGACGCGCGTCGCCAGGATGAACGCGGCGCCTGGGCGTTTTTCGCCGGCAAGCCGGCTCCTACAATCGGTCGCGGCTAGACGGACAAGTAGCGGCTGATGGTTGCCTCGTCCACCCGGTCCCGGGTTTCTTCGATCACGAAGCGGCCCTTTTCGATCACCAAAAAGCGGTCGGCGATTTCCAGGGTGAACGACAGCACCTGCTCCGAGACCACGATGGTCAGGTCCCTTAAGTTGCGAATCTCCTTCAGCGTGCGGGCAATGTCCTTGATGATCGACGGCTGGATGCCCTCCGTCGGTTCATCCAGCAGCAGCACCTTGGGGTTGGTCGCCAGCGCCCGCGCAATCGCCAACTGTTGCTGTTGCCCGCCGGACAGGTTGCCGCCCTTGCGCGACTGCATGTCGTAGAGCACCGGGAACAGCGCGTACAAATCCTCCGGCACCTTGCCCCGTGCCGAGGCAGGCAGGCCGGTCTGGATGTTTTCCAGCACCGTCATGCTCGGAAAAATCATGCGGCCCTGGGGGACGTAGGCAATCCCGCGCTCAACCCGCTCATGGGTTTCCAGCGCCGACACATCGTGCCCGTCCACGCTGACCTGGCCTTTCCACTGCGGCAGGATGCCCATCAAGCTCTTGAACAACGTGGTCTTACCCATGCCGTTGCGGCCCATCACCGCGACGATCTCGCGCTTGGCCACGTTCAGGTCCAGGTCGTGGAGGATCTGGCTCTGCCCGTAGCCGCAGGACAACTGGTCGATCTTGAACATGCCGGACTCCTCAGTGGCCCAAATACACTTCGATGACTTTCGGATTACTTTGCACCGACTCCATGCTGCCCTCGGCGAGTACCTTGCCCTGGTGCAGCACCGTGACCTTGTGGGCGATGCTTTTGACAAACTCCATGTCGTGCTCGATCACCAGCACCGAGCGGCCCTGGCTGATGCGCTTGAGCAGCTCGGCGGTTTGCGCGCGTTCGTTGACGCTCATGCCGGCCACCGGTTCGTCGAGCATCAGCAGCTCGGGGTCCTGCATCAACAGCATGCCGATCTCCAGCCACTGCTTTTGCCCGTGGGACAGCAGGTCGGCCTGTTGTTGCAGCAAATCGCCAAGGAAGATCTCCCGCGCTACCTCTTCCACCCGTGCGATCACCTGGGCATTGCGCTTGAAAAACAGCGCACCCCAGACCTTGCGCCCAGCCGGGTAAGACATCTCGAGGTTCTCGAACACCGTGAGGTTTTCGTAGATCGACGGGTTCTGGAACTTGCGCCCGACCCCGGCGCGCACGATGTTGTATTCGCGCATCGTGGTCAGTTCCTGCCCGTCGAACTGGATGCTGCCGCTGGTGGCGCGGGTCTTGCCGCAGATCAGGTCGAGCACCGTGGTCTTGCCGGCACCGTTGGGGCCGATGACCACGCGCACTTCGTTGCGGTCGATATACAGGTTGAGGTTGTCGACCGCCTTGAAGCCGTCGAATGACACGGTAAGACCTTCGATGGCCAGCACCGGTTTGTTCATTTCAAAGCCGACGGCGGTCATGGCTGGGTCTCCAGGATTTTGCTTTCAGTCTTGGGCTTGACCAGCGGCGCCACGGCTTGCACCGGTGGTTGACGGCGCAGCAGCCGGGCCAATGCCTGCCGACCATGGCTGTCCCACAAGCCGGCCAGGCCATTGGGGAAGTACATGACCACGGCGATGAACAGCCCGCCCATCAGGTACAGCCACAGCTCGGGAAAGGACTCGGAAAAGTAGGTCTTGCCATAGTTCACCAGCAGCGCGCCATACACCGCGCCGAGCAGCGACATGCGCCCGCCCACGGCGGCAAAGATCACCATCTCGATCGACGGCACGATGCCCACGAACGACGGCGACATAAAGCCCACCTGCAACGCGAACATGGCCCCGCCAATCGCCGAGAACGCCGCGGCCACGCAGAACACAAAGATCTTGAAGCTGGCCACGTCATACCCGGAAAAGCGCACGCGCTCTTCCTTGTCGCGCATCGCCATCAACAACCGGCCAAGCTTGGACGCGAGGATGAAGCGGCCGATGAAGATGCAGCCGAACAGCAACCCGGCGTTGATGAAGTACAGGATCAGCTTCGCGCTGTCGGTGCGCAGGTCCCAGCCGAGCAGGGTCTTGAGGTCGGTGATGCCATTGACGCCGCCGGTCAGCCCTTGCTGGCCGACGATCAATACCGTGAGGATCAGCGCAATCGCCTGCGTGACGATGGAGAAGTACACATCGCCCACGCGCCGCTTGAACAAGGCCATACCGATAATGAATGCGAGCAGCACCGGCACCGCAATCACCGCCACCAGGGTAAAGCTGAAACTGTGAAACGGTTGCCACAACCAGGGCAGCTCGGTGATCTGGTTCCAATCCATGAAGTCCGGGATGCCCGGCGTGGACTGGATCTTGGTACTTTCCGGGTCGGACGCTTCCAGCTTGAGGAACATCGCCATGCAGTAGCCGCCGACGCCGAAGAACACGCCCTGCCCCAGGCTGAGAATGCCGCCATAGCCCCAGCACAGCACCAGCCCCACCGCGACAAACGCGTAGGTCAGGTACTTGCCGACCATGTTCAGCCGGAACGCATCCAGGGTCAGGGGGAACACCACGAGAATCAGCAGCGCCAGCAGCGCGATGCCGATCAGGTTTTGCTGGCCGCCCAGCAGCTTGTCTAAAGCCTTCATCTGCTCGCCTCTACTTGCGCACTTTGATGGAGAACAACCCTTGCGGGCGCAGCATCAGGATCAGAATCACCGAGGACAAGGTCAGCACCTTGGCCATCGAGCCACTGAGGAAAAACTCCGACAGCGATTGCGTCTGGGCGATCACGAACGCCGAGGCAATGGTGCCGAACAGGCTTTGCGCGCCGCCGAACACCACCACCAGAAAGGTGTCGACGATGTACTGCGAACCCGCCGTCGGCCCGGTGGAACCGATGGTGGTGAACGCCGCACCGGCCACCCCGGCCACGCCGCAACCGAGGGCGAAGGTCATGCGGTCGACCTTGCGCGTATTGATCCCGACCGCGCGGCTCATCAGGCGATTCTGCACCGTCGCACGCACCTGCAGGCCCCAACGCGAGCGGTACAGCATCAGGAAGATCGCCGCCGTCAGCAGCACGGTCAGGGCCATCATGAACAGGCCGTTACGCGGGATTTCAATCGCGTCGGTGAAGTTCACCGAGCCCATCAGCCAGGCCGGCGGCTCGGCGCTGACCTCCCGAGCGCCGAACACCGAGCGGAAGGTTTGCTGCATCACCAGGGACAGGCCCCAGGTTGCCAGCAAGGTATCCAGCGGCCGCTTGTACAAGCGGCTGATCATCGCCCATTCCACCAACCAGCCCACCGCGCCGGCAACGAGGAACGACAAGGCAATGGCGAAGAAGAAGTAATAGGGTTGAAAACTCGGCGCAAAGTGCGCGGTGAGGCTGGAACACACGTAGGTGGTGTAGGCGCCGATGGTCAGGAATTCTCCGTGGGCCATGTTGATCACGCCCATCTGGCCGAAAATGATCGCCAGCCCCAACGCCATCAGCAACAGCACGCAGAACACGGACAAGCCGTTGAACCCCTGCATCGCCGCGATGGCTCCAAATTCCGATAGCCATTCCATGATGATGGTCTCCTGAGAGCGGGAGGTGATAGTTGGAATGCGATGTGCTTTTGCTCTATGTGGGAGGGGGCTTGCCCCCGATAGCGGTGGTTCAGTTATAGAAATGTCGACTGACACTCCGCCATCGGGGGCAAGCCCCCTCCCACATTTGAATCGGTGTGCTTGAAGCTTATTGGTAACCCTTTGGAAACGGATTCGGTTCGATCAGATCCGACTCGTAGATCACCTTGAACTGGCCGTTGGGCTGCACTTCACCGATGCGCGACTTGCTCCACAGGTGGTGGTTCTCGTGAATCTTCACGTAGCCTTCGGGCGCGGTTTTCAGTTCGATACCCGGGGAGGCGGCGACGACTTTATCCACGTCGAAACTGCCGGCCTTCTCCACCGCCGCTTTCCACAGCCATGGGCCGAGGTAAGCCGCCTGGGTCACATCGCCGATCACCGCATCCTTGCCGTACTTGGCCTTGAAGGCTTCGACGAAGGCTTTGTTGTTCGGGTTGTCCAGGCTCTGGAAGTACTTCATCGAGGCATAGAAGCCGGCCATGTTTTCGCCGCCGATGCCGAGCAGTTCGTCTTCGGTCACCGACAGGGTCAACAGGGTTTGCTTGGACGCATTCACGCCCGCCGCGTTGAGCTGTTTGTAGAACGCCACGTTGGAACCGCCCACCACGGCGGCGAAGACCACGTCAGGCTTTTTCAGCTTGACCTTGTTGATCAGCGAACCGAACTGGGTGTTGCCCAGCGGGTAGTAGTCTTCGCCGACCACGGTGCCGTGCAGTACGTTTTCAATGTGCTTGCGCGCGATCTTCATCGACGTGCGCGGCCAGATGTAATCGGAGCCGACCAGGTAGAAAGTCTTGGCGCCTTTGGTCTTGGCGATCCAATCCAGGCTGGCGAGGATCTGTTGGGTGGCTTCCTGCCCGGTGTAGATCACGTTTTTCGACTGTTCCAGGCCTTCGTAGAAGGTCGGGTAGTAGAGCAGGCCGTTTTCTTTCTCGAAGATCGGCAGCACGGCTTTACGCGAGGCCGAGGTCCAGCAGCCGAACACGGCGGCGACTTTGTCGTTGACCAACAGCTTCTTGGCCTTTTCGGCGAAGGTCGGCCAGTCGGAGGCGCCGTCCTCCTGGATCACTTTGATCTGGCGTCCCAGAATCCCGCCCGAGGCGTTGATTTGCTCGATGGCCAGGCGTTCGGCCTGGATCGAGCCGGTCTCGGAGATAGCCATGGTGCCGGTGGCCGAGTGCAACTGGCCGACGGTGACTTCGGTCGGCGTCACGGCCAGGCCTTCGTTGTCGGCCAGCACGCCCTGGCTGAACAGCGCGGCCGCCAGCAACGACAGGGCCAACAACGGTTTGGAGCGGATCAATCGTGGTTCCATGGGGCGACTCCTCTGCAATGAGGGCTCCAGCATGGCGGCAGCGGGCCAGCGCGGGTATACGCAGCCTGACGTAACGCAGTACGTCATTTGACGTATGCCGTTGCGCACCAATGCAGGGCAGGATCGCGCTCCCCTGGCCACTGCGATCCCATGTGGGAGGGAGCTTGCTCCCGATGGCGGTGGGTCAGTCAACTGATTAGCGACTGACACAGCGTCATCGGGAGCAAGCTCCCTCCCACATTTGGCTCCCAGCGCAGTCGAGGGCATGGAACTTGCTCACTCCCTTCGTCCACTCTGCGGAGCCTCACCATCGTGCAATCCCCTCCCGGCACCCAGCGCATCGTCAAGATCCGCCGCGACTACAATTCCTGGGTCGCCGACGAGACCATGGAAGACTACGCCCTGCGCTACACCCCCAAATCCTTTCGCAAGTGGTCGGAGCTGCGCATCGCCAACACCGCCCTGGGCGCGGTGTCGTTCCTGGCGCTGGAGGCGATCGGCGGCGTCTTGGTGCTGAGTTACGGCTTCACCAACACCTTCTGGGCGATCCTGGCCATCAGCCTGGTGATCTTCCTCACCGGCCTGCCCATCAGCTATTACGCCGCCCGCTATGGCGTGGACATGGACTTGCTGACCCGTGGCGCCGGCTTCGGCTATATCGGTTCAACCATCACCTCGCTGATCTACGCCAGCTTCACCTTCCTGTTCTTCGCCCTGGAAGCGGCGATCATGGCGCTGGCACTGGAGTTGTATTTCCATATCCCGCTGGCCTTCGCCTACGTGATCTGCTCGCTGCTGGTGATTCCGCTGGTGGCCTACGGCGTCACGCTGATCAGTCGCCTGCAACTGTGGACCCAACCGCTGTGGCTGTTTTTGCTGGTGTTGCCCTATGGTTTCGTGTGGTGGAAAAACCCCGACGCGTTCAGCGACTGGACCAGCTTTGTCGGGCGCAGCGGCGACGGCGGCGGTTTCAACCTGCTGGCGTTCTGCGCCGCCTGTACCGTGGCGCTGTCGCTGGTGACGCAGATCGGCGAGCAAGTGGACTACCTGCGCTTTCTCCCGGAAAAGACCGCCGCCAACCGCAAGCGCTGGTGGGCCGCCCTGCTCTGCTCCGGCCCCGGGTGGATTATCCCCGGCGCGTTGAAGATGTTTGGCGGCGCGTTCCTGGCGTTCCTTGCCCTGCAACATGAAATCCCCATGGAACGCGCCGCCGAGCCGACCCAGATGTACCTGGTCGCCTTCCGTTATGTGTTCAGCTCGCCGGAATGGGCCCTCGGCGCCATGGTGCTGTTCGTGTTCATCTCGCAGATGAAGATCAACCTGACCAACGCCTACGCCGGCTCCCTGGCCTGGTCGAACTTCTTCGCCCGCGTCACCCACAGTCACCCCGGGCGCGTGGTGTGGCTGGTGTTCAACGTGGCCATTGCGTTGATGCTGATGGAGCTGGGCGTGTTCGACGTGATCGATCAGGTGCTGGGGCTGTACGCGAATATTGCGATTGCCTGGATCGGGACATTGGTCGCCGACCTGGTGATCAACAAGCCCCTGGGACTGTCGCCCAAACACATCGAGTTCAAGCGCGCGCACCTCTACGACATCAATCCGGTGGGTGTCGGCTCGATGCTGATTGCCTCGCTGCTGTCGATCCTCGCCCACTTCGGCCTGTTTGGCGCCCTGGCCCAGGCCGCGCCGCCCTTCGTCGCCCTCGGCACGGCGCTGGTGATGGCGCCGCTGTTGGCCTGGATGACCCAGGGCAAGTACTACATCGCGCGCACCAGCGACGCCCAATTGATTCACCCGGTGGCACCCGCCACTCATGCGGTCTGCGGGCTGTGCAGCAACCCGTTCGAGACGGCGGACATGGCGTTCTGCCCGGCCTACAGCACGCCCATCTGTTCGTTGTGTTGCTCGTTGGATGCGCGCTGCGGCGACCGTTGCAAACCCCATGCGCGGCTGGTCAGCCAGTTTGAAGGCGTGCTGCGCCGGTTGCTGCCCAACAGCCTGATGCCGCGCCTGCATACACGGCTGGCCCATTACCTGGGGCTGTTATCGGTGCTGGTGCTGCTGCTTGCTGGCGCCCTGGCCTTGATCTACGTGCAGGCGGCCCAGGGTTTGCCGCATTCGCAAACCCTGTACCAGGCGTTCTTCAAAGCGTTCCTGACCCTCTCGGTGCTGGCCGCCGTGCTCGCCTGGTGGGTGGTGCTGACCCGCGAAAGCCGCCGCGTCGCCCAGCAGGAATCCGACCGTCAGACCCTGCTGCTGATGCAGGAAATCGACGCCCACAGCCTCACCGACCAGGCCCTGCAACAGGCCAAGGAAGCCTCGGAAGCCGCCAACGCCGCCAAGAGCCGCTACGTCACCGGGCTGTCCCACGAGCTGCGCACACCGCTGAACAGCATCCTCGGTTTCACCCAGATCCTGCAGCGCGACAGCGCCATGCCCGAGCAGCACCAGGACGCACTGGCGACCATCCTGCGCAGCGGCTCGCACTTGCTGTCATTGATCGACGGCCTGCTCGACGTGGCCAAGATCGAGGCCGGCAAATTGCGCCTGGAACTCACCGAAATCCCCTTCCCCGAACTGATCCACGACCTGGAGCAGATGTTCACCCCCCAAGCCCAGGACAAGGGCCTGCGCTTTCGCCTGGACTGCGTCGGCAAGATCCCCGCCGTGGTGCGCGGTGATGAAAAACGCGTGCGCCAGATCCTGATCAACCTGCTCGGCAATGCGGTGAACTTCACCGACAGCGGCGAAGTGTGCCTGCGGGTCAGCTACATGCGCGAGACCGCCAACTTTGAAATCATCGACACCGGCATCGGCATCGACCCCGGGCAAATCGAGCGGATCTTCCAGCCGTTCGAGCGCGGCGACCTGATGCGCCAGGACAAAGGCGTAGGCCTGGGGCTGACCATCACACGCATGCTCACCGCGCTGATGGGCGGCGAGCTACGCGTTACCAGCGAGCTGGACAAGGGCACCTGTTTCCAGGTGCGCCTGTTCCTGTCCCAGGTGCGCGCGCCGCAGGCGGTGGTGCATGTGGAACACGACATCATCGGCTACCAGGGCGCACGCCGACGCATTCTGGTGGTGGACGACCATGTGGACCACCGCAAGGTACTCAGCGGCATGCTCACGCCTCTGGGCTTTGAGGTGATCCAGGCGAGCAACGGCCAGGATGCGATTCGCCAGGTCGCGCTGCTGGCGCCTGACCTGATCCTGATGGACCTGTCGATGCCGACCCTGGACGGCCTGGAAACCAGCCGGCTGATCCGCCGCAATGCACTGTCCACCGCGCCGATCATCGTGATCTCGGCCAACGCCTTTACCGACGACCGCGAACGCAGCATCGCCGCCGCCTGCAACGACTACCTGGCCAAGCCGGTGCGTACCCCGGAGCTGCTCGGACGCCTGCAACAACACCTCGGCCTGCAATGGCTGCGGCGCACCAAAACCTTCGTCGCGCCGCCACCGCCCAGCGTGCTGCCGAGCGCCGACGACCTCGCCGTGCTCGCCGAACTCAGCGCGATCGGCTACGTGCGGGGCCTGCACGAAAAACTCGACACGATCCTCGAACGCCGCCCGGACGCCGCACCGTTCATCAGCAAAGTGCGCGGGTTGCTCAAGGGTTTCCGCCTGGATGAACTCAACCGAACCCTCAAGGAGGCCGAAGATGAATGTACTCACCCGTAGCACTGAACCCGGCGTGGTACTGATCGTCGACGACACCCCGGACAACCTGGCCATGCTCTCCGACGCCCTCGACGACGCCGGCTACATGGTGCTGGTGGCGCTCGACGGGCTCAGCGCGCTGAACCGCGTGCAACGTCGGCGCCCGGACCTGATCCTGCTGGACGCGATGATGCCGGGCCTGGACGGTTTCGAGACCTGCCGCCGGCTCAAGGCGTTACCTGCCAGCGCGGACATCCCGGTGGTGTTCATGACCGGGCTGACCGACAGCAAGCATGTGGTGCAAGGCTTTGAAGTGGGCGGCAGCGACTACGTGACCAAGCCGATCCAGACCGACGAGGTGCTGGCGCGCGTGGCGGCGCATTTACGCACCTCGCGCATCCTGCTGTCGGCGCGGGCGGCGACGCAACCGAGTGTGTTGACCCTGGAGGATGAGCCGGCGCACAAGCTGTTGTCGGCGCGCTTTCAACTGACCGAGCGCGAGGTCGAGGTGCTGCGCTGGGTGGCGTGCGGCAAGACCAATCGGGACATCGGCGATATCTTGGGGCTGAGCCCGCGGACGGTGAACAAGCACCTGGAACATGTGTATGTGAAGTTGGGGGTGGAGACGCGCACGGCGGCGACGTCGGTGGCCTTGGCCGCGATGAGCCCGAGCCGGGCGCCCATGTTGGCGACGTTTTAATGTGGGAGCTGGCCAGTGCCCGCATCGGCTTGTCGTTGCTTGTGTACGCCAGCCAGTTCGGCGTCATCCTCGATGAGTTGTTCAACCGGGCCGAAACAGCGGCGCATCACCGTCACCAGCTCCGGATCAAAATGCACGCCCGATTGTTCAAGAATATAGGCCTGCGCCCGCTCAGGGCTCCAGGCCCGCTTATAGGGACGTTCCATACGCAACGCATCATAGACATCACACAACGCGACAATCCTTGCCGACAGCGGAATGTCCTTTCCGGCAAGCCCTTGCGGATAGCCGCTGCCGTCCCATTTTTCATGGTGACCGTAGGCAATGTCCGCGGCCATATCGGTCAGGTCCGTGGCGTGTGCATCTTGCAGGATTGCATGGCCGATGCGCGGATGCTCCATCATCTGCTGGCGTTCCGGCACGGTTAATGGGCCTTCCTTGTGCAAGATCCGATCAGGAATGCCGATTTTCCCCAAGTCATGCATCGGCGCCGCCAATCGAATCAGCTCGCACCACCTCTGCGGCATACCGATTGCTTCGGCCATCAAGGCCGCGGTTTCGCCAATGCGCAATACATGGGCGCCCGTTTCATCATCGCGATAGCAGGCCGCGCGACTCAATGCGCGGATCATGGCGCAATAACTTTCCTGCAACTGAGCGGTGCGCTCAAACACCCTTTGCTCCAACTCGCTGTTCAGGTCTTGCAGTTGGCGGGTGGCATGGGACAAGCGCAGAGCGTTGCGTATGCGCAATAGCAGCTCAGGCAAATCCAACGGTTTGGTCAGATAATCGTTGGCCCCCAGTTCAAGGCCGAGACGGCGGCTTTGCGGCTCGCTCAATGCCGTCAAGATAATCACGGGAGACCTTGAGCGATTGCGATCGCTGAGTTGGCGCAGAATCTCAAACCCATCGGGCGCGGGCATATCCAGATCCAATAGCAGCAGATCCCACGGTTGCTCTTTGAGCCAAACCAGCCCGCTGGCCGAGTCGGCGAAACTCAAGACGTTGCGCAAACCAAAGGCTTTCAGGCTGGACTCCAGCAAGCGCAGGTTCGCAGCCACATCATCGATAATCACAATTCGGGTATCGGCGGGGATATCACTGAACATTCGGTTTCTCCACTTGCATCATCGCGCGTATGAGTTCGCGTAGCTCATTGGGTTCCAGCGGTTGTTTAAGCACTGCTTGAAACTCACACCCCAACGTCGCGAGCATGTGTGGTGATGTACACAGCAGAATAAGAAGGATTTGATCGCCACCTGGCAAACGTCGTAACCGCGACAGCGCATCGGTCAAGTCATTTCCCAGTAAGTCACAGTCAATCAGCATGACGTCCGGCGCCGTGTCGCGCCGTACCTGCTCCAGACACTGCGCAAGCGTTCCGTGGCGCAGGTCCACCATGCCCGTCAACGTGTCTTCAAGACAGCGCAGCGTCTCGTCGTCCTGCCCCACGAAACACAGCGAGAGCAAGCGCTTGTGGACCTTGGGTGCCGCGATGCCTTGGGGCAGATCGACCCAAAAGCGACTGCCGACACCCGTTTCGCTGATGAGCCCCATGCTGCCGTTCATCAACGTGGCGAGTTCTCGGCACAACGCAAGGCCGATACCGGTGCCTTGGATCGCGGTGTTTTCCTGGCCCAAACGCTGGAACGGCTCGAACAGCGCGCCTTGCAGGGCTGCGGAAATACCTGCGCCACCATCTTCGACAAACACCCGCACGCGCCCCTTGCCATGGAGTTCAGCCCCCATGAACAAGCGAGCGTGAGGGCGGTTGTACTTGATGGCGTTGGACAGCAGGTTCAGCAGGATCTGGCGCAGGCGCCTGGCATCGGCCAGCACACTCAGCGCGGGGCTCGTCGACTGCAACTCAAGGTCAAGACCCGCAGCCTTGGCCTGGGAACGGACCATTTCGGCACATTCGCGCATCAGTCCGTCGACCTCCAGGACACGCATCTGCAAGCGCGGCGCCTCCGCCTGCAGGCTCGACCAGTCGAGCAAATCGTCGACCAGGTGAGCCAGGTGCTGGCTGGCGCCCAGGATCTCATCAAGGGATTTGGCCTCCTCCTGCCCATCGGCCACTTGCAGGCGCAATAACTGGGCGAATCCATGAATCGAATTCAGCGGTGTGCGTAATTCGTGGCTCATGCTGGAGATAAAACGCGACTTCGCCTTGCTCGCCCCTTGCGCTTCAAGGGTACGGCGACGCAGATCCTCTTCAACCTGTTTAAGCGTGTCGATATCGACAAACGTACCTGCGGATAAACGCATGCGCGCATCGAGAGACTCGATCAGGCGTCCACGGCACAAAAACCAGATCGGCGAGCCATCGGGCCGCAATAAACGTAACTCCAGGTCGATCACCGATGCGGTGCCGGTGCGCAACGCGTTGAGCGCCCGATCAAGCGCCTGCACATCTTCGGGGTCGACGTGATCGTAAAAACAGAAGCGCTCCAGTTGGCACGCCGGCACCCCGAAACGGGTGCAGAACGCTTCGCTCAACGACAGGCGATCAGTATCCAGGCGGTATTCCCAGAGCCCGGCGGTGATGCTTTCAACGACAAGATTGAGGCGGTTCTGCGCCGCGTTGCGCCGTGCTTCACTGGATGACAGTTGGGCGCCCATTGACAGCACGTTGCCCGCCATTTCATCCAGCTCACGAATGCTCGAACGCGCGCGCTGCGGGAGCCACTGGCCGTTACCAATTTGCTGCAGCATGTCTCTGATATCGCGGATCGGCCGCCGCAGGCTATGGCTCAATTTGCGCGCACGAATCCACATGTAACTGAAGAATGCGAGGTAAAACATCACCAGGCCGGCAATCATCAAATAGCCGATGTTGCGGTAATGGAGCGCCAAGCTGTTCGTGGCCGCCATGACGTCCTCTTCATCGGCGACCGCCAGCAATCGCCAGCCCGCCGGCTTCACTTCGGCCCATGCGACCAGATGGGTGCGCCCGTTGAGCACGACTTCGGCGCTGCCACGACTATTGCGCGCGACAGCGGCCGCCAACTCCCGAGGGTCCACCGCGTCGATCAGATTTGAACCCGCAAGGTTGACCGCGCCTTCATTCGTGGCCTTCGACCCCGAACCACTCCAGTTGCCTTTTTCAAAGTCATGTTCGGCTTCGGGCGGTAACACCATGATCTTCATGTCCGCGCCGACGAGCATCAAGTACCCGCCCCACGGCACCTTAAGCGTGGAAATTTCTTTCAGCAGATCGCCCACGGTGATATCCAGCCCGACCACGCCTTCGAGAAAGTTGCGCTCATAAACAGGCGCGATCGCGGACATCATCAAGCCATGACCCGCCGGGTCGAGGTAGACGTCAGTCCAGCGAACCCCTCGCTGCGGGTTATGTTCGGCATCGGCCAGATAATAAAAGTTATAACCGGGTATCTGCATATCATGCGGATATTGTTCATCGGCACGAATCCACGGATAAATCCGGTTGTAACTGTCCCACGTATTGAAATAGACACTGGCGACCATCGGTTCATGATCTTTGATCGCACGCATCAATGGGTCGAGGCTGGACAACTTCTGCACTTTACCCAGGTTCTGTTGCGCGACAGGTGTGACCGACGAGTAGAACGACGCCGCTCCGCCCAGGTCTTTTCCGCTGTAAAGAGCTCCATCAGCAGAAGTGCTTAATGTTTCACTCAAGGGTGTTGAAGCGGCACGCAGTGAGTTAGCCGTCATATCCGCAAATAGCTGAGTGACATCGGCGATGTGGGTTAATTGATCTTGAATGATTCGGGTGTTCTGGTCGGCAGTTGCGCCAAGGCTTTCAATTGCACTGCGTTCCAAATAATCGAGTTGCGATACACGGATCGCCTGATTGGTCAGCAGGTAACAAGCAATCAGAATCGTCTCCACCAGGACCAACGGGATTAATGCACTCTGCATGAACGCCCGCCAGATCCACTGACGCAAGCCTATTTGAGAAGAGCTTTCATTCACTACCAGCACTCCTGCAAATGGCATCAGCCTGTTATTTGAATAGTGGCAATACGATGTCAAAAAAACGATAGCTCATCCGGTGAAGCGTTTCCATACTTTTTATGAGGGCAATCATTGAAAATGACTGGAGCGCTGTACTGCGCGCCGCAAGCGAAATGGAAGAATCAAGCGCGGCGGTCAATCGTCTGCTGACTGAGCTTGGCTCGCATCAAGGCGGATAAATCCAGGGCAAACAGCTTCCGCGTTTAGGCAGACACCATCGCACCAAGCAAGAGTGGCATGAGGTCGTATTCGCCTGGCATACGTGCTCCCATACTTGCCGGTAAGATTACTCGCCGCAGGCCTTATCGATCAGGCTATGATCGCGCTCTATGAATCGGATATGCCCCATGACTTATGGCCGTTGACCTACAAGCGCTCTACCCCAAACTGATCCATCTGATGTTGGATACAGTGTTTGTGGTTGATAGAGACGACCACATTGTTTTTGTGAGTGATGCCTGTGAGGCCCTGCTGGGTTACCGTCCTGACGAGCTGAACGGCACCCCTATCACCCGCTATATGCATCCTGAAGACCTGGCTAGCACACGGGACTCGATTGCCCGCGTCATGAATGGTCAATTCCACTTCGATTTCCGCAACCGTTACATCCGTAAGGATGGAGGCGTCGTGTACATCCTGTGGGCGGCATTCTGGTCGGAAGAGGTTGGTGCAAGGATTGGCGTCGCACGCAACGTGACGGCTTTGACTCAGGCCGAGGAGGAGTTACGTTTCCTCGCGCATCATGATCCGCTGACAAAACTAACCAACCGCTCGATTTTCAGTGATCGACTGAAATCTGCCCTGCACGTCGCGCACCGTCACAATAGTCAGTTGGCTTTGCTGTTTCTGGATATCAATGACTTCAAGAGTATCAATGACGTCCATGGCCACGCCGCGGGGGATCGTATTCTTTGCATGATTGCCCGACGTCTAGAAAGCTGCATACGTGAGACGGATACCGTGGCCCGGATGGGTGGCGATGAATTTACGGTGCTGTTGACCGACATCCAGTCGAGAGACGCCATTTCCAAAAAGTTAGAACAGATTCACGACGTCATGGCTGCGCCACTACCGCCTGAATTCGGCGCACTCAAGATGCCGTCGTGCAGTATCGGCGTTGCCTATTATCCCGAGGACGGCAAGGATGCCGACACACTGCTCACCTACTCGGATAATGAAATGTACCGGATGAAAAGGCATCGTTTTTTAGACAATAAAGAGCCCGGTACATAAATCAAACTCAAGAAGTGCGTCCGCCCGGCCAAGTCATCCAGCGGACTGCGCAAAACCAAGACACGGTATTCACTTACGTGGTCACCCGCCCATCAGATGAGAAATCGTCGAGGGCAGTTGAGTGGTTGGATCAATCCGAGGCAGGTGCGGGTTCTTGCTTCGGTTGGCTCTTGCTGAGAACGAACCACACCGCTAAACAAATAAGCCCGCCGCCGTAAAAAAGTTGTTGCAGTAGTTAAGGGGAAAAGGCCAGTTATACGGAAGCCATGGTGGACGCCTCTAAGTCTGGAGTCTCACCGTAAGGGTGTTCGAAATGTACCCGCACTCCGATTCTTGCTGCCGAAAACGGATGTGCGTCAAGGGGCTTGGACGCTACGCTCTGGAGCTGGCGCGCTGCAGGTCTCGGTATCTGGATGACCTACCCACCAAAGGTCTGTGAGGGCCGGCGCAGCGTCGGATCAAACGGATTGATCCGGGGCCCGATCGCCGCCGCTTCGCGCTTGAGCAACTCCACCACCATCGGCAGGCGACTCGGCCCCAACCGGTCACTGATGGTCGCCACGCTCAATGCTGCCACCGCATGGCCGTCCCGGTTCAGGATCGGCACCGCCAATCCCGCCATGCCTTCCAGCACGCCGGTATTGCGCGCCGCATAACCCAGATTGCGCACGTTCTCCACTTCCGAACGCAACAGCACCTCGTCATACAGGTGAAAATCCTTGAGCCTTGGCAAGTTGTAGCGGATCACCGTCTCGCGCTCTTCCTCCGGCAAAAAGGCCAGGATCGCCAGGCTGCCCTGCCCCACGCCCAATGCCACGCGCCCGCCGATATCACCCGTGAAAGTACGAATCGGGTACGGGCCTTCGCTGCGGTCCAGGCAGATCGCATCAAAGCCGCTGCGCGCCAGCAAAAACAATGAATCCCCCAGGGACGCACTGAGGCGCAGCATGCTCGGCCTTACCAGGTCGCGCAGGTTGCCGGTCTTGCCCGCGTTCGCCGCCAGAGCGAAGAACTCCAGGCTCAGGCGATAGCGTTTGCTGCGCGCGTCCTGCTCGACCATACCTTCATCCATCAGGCTGCGCAGCAGGCGGTGGGTGGTGGGTTGGGACAGGCCGACCTGTTGTGCGAGCTGAGTCACGCGTTCGCCGCCGTCGGGCACGCCGCCCAAGGTACGCAGCAATGCGAACAAGCGAGACACGCCGCCCGCCCCCACTTCCTTGGTATTTTCATTCCGCTCAGTAGAATTCATAGCGTGTTATCTCATCAATAATTCTTGTCAGTGAATAAAACTGAAAAAAACACTCCATTCAGTGAAATCCCATCTTTCGCCCATCCTAGTCTTCGTCCTAATCTGCGTCCACAGGGGCGAAATGAACAACAACCGGCAGCCGACTCAAGATCGAGCGCCAACGCACCCGCAACACCCTTTTCGCATCTGCCCAAAACAAAAAAGCGCGTTTCGACGCGACTCAAAAAAGGTGGAACGCAGACATGGCATTTCTCCAACTCAACGCCTTGAGCAAACGCTACGGCGCCGTCGACGCGGTGGTCGCCACTGACCTTGCGGTGGAAAAAGGCGAGTTCGTTTCCCTGCTCGGCCCCTCGGGCTGCGGCAAGACCACCACCCTGCAAATGATCGCCGGCTTCGTCGACGTGAGCGCTGGGCAGATCCTGCTCGACGGTCTCGACATCACCCACGCCAAGCCCGCCAGCCGTGGCCTGGGCGTGGTGTTCCAAAGCTATGCGCTGTTCCCGCACATGACCGTGCGCGACAACATCGCCTTCGGCCTGAAGATGCGCAAAGTGCCGGCCGCCGAGATCGCCGCCAAGGTCAAGACCGTGCTGGAGCTGGTGCGCCTGGCCCCCCACGCCGACCGTTACCCCCGGGAATTGTCCGGCGGCCAGCGCCAACGCGTGGCCCTGGCGCGCGCGCTGGTGATTGAGCCGCCGGTATTGTTGCTGGATGAGCCGCTGTCCAACCTCGACGCGAACCTGCGCGAAGAGATGCAGTTTGAAATCCGCCGCATCCAGCACGCGGTGGGCATCACCACCCTGATGGTCACTCATGACCAGGCCGAGGCGCTGTCCATCAGCGACCGTGTGGTGGTGATGCAGGCCGGGCGCGTGACGCAGATCGACGTGCCCTACAAGCTGTATGAACACCCGCGGACGCGCTTTATCTCGGACTTCGTCGGCAAGGCTAACCTGCTGGCCGGCGATTACGACGCACGCGGCATCCCGCAGGTGCGCCACGCCGCGGGTGACGGCGAACTGGTCTTGAGCCTGCGCCCGGAAAAAATCCAGCTGGTGGGCGCAAGCGAAGGTCGCCTGCAAGGCCAGGTGCTCGACCGCTACTTCTTCGGCAGCCAGTGGCTGTACCGAATCCATACCGCGCTGGGCGAAATCACCGTGGTGCGCAGCAACGACGGCAGCGCGCCGCTGGGTAGCGGCGCGGCAGTCGGCCTGGACTGGCGAGCCGACTTGCTGCGGGTGCTGACGGCGGATGAGGTGCACCCATGAGTCGCGGCTATCTACTCTCGCTGCCGGCGTTGCTGCTGTTCGCCGGGCTGCTGATTCTGCCGCTGGGCCTGACCCTGGTGCTGTCGTTCAACGTGTTCGACTACCAAGTGGGGGTGAAGGCCGATGAGTGGACCTTGGCTCATTACCTGGCGTTGTTCAGCGACGCGTACTTCTACGAAATCTTCTGGCGCACCTTCTGGATCAGCGCGCTAGTGACGCTGCTCTGCGTGGTGATTGGCGTGCCCGAAGCCTACATCCTCAGCCGCATGGGTACGCCGTGGCGCTCGATCTTCCTGATCCTGATCCTCACGCCGTTGTTGATTTCGGTGGTGGTGCGAGCGTTCGGCTGGAGCCTGCTGCTCGGCGCCGACGGGCTGGTCAACCAGGTGATCCAGGCATTGGGCGGGCGCCCGGTGAAGCTGTTGTACACGCCGTTCGCGGTGATCATTGCGCTGGTACACGTGATGCTGCCGTTCATGATCATTCCAGTGTGGACCTCCCTGCAAAAGCTCGACCCCTCGGCGGAACAGGCGGCTTTGTCGCTGGGCGCGAGCCAGGCCACGGTGATGCGCAAGATCGTGTTGCCCCAGGTAATGCCGGGCGTGCTGTCCGGCACCCTGATCGTGTTCGGCCTGGCCGCCAGCTCCTTTGCGATCCCCGGCCTGCTCGGTGGGCGGCGCCTGAAAATGGTCGCCACCGTGGTGTACGACCAGTACCTCTCGGAACTCAACTGGCCCATGGGCGCGACCATCGCGGTGGTCCTGCTGTTGGTCAATCTGCTGATCATGCTGAGCTGGAACCGCATGGTCGAAGGCCGCTACAAAAAATCCCTGGGGGTTTAAGCGCATGTCCAGAAACGGTCCTTTGGCCCTTGGCTTCCACGGCCTGGTAGTGGTGTTCATGATGGCGCCGCTGGTGGTGGTGTGCCTGGTGGCCTTCACCCCGGAAAATACCTTGAGCCTGCCCACGTCGGGCTTCTCCCTGCGCTGGTTTCGCGCGGTGTTCGAGCGTGCCGACTTTATCCAGGCGTTCTACAACAGCCTGATCCTGGCATTTACCGCTGCAACCCTGGCGACGCTGATTGCAGTGCCGGCGGCGCTTGCAATCAGCCGGTATCAGTTCCCGGGACGTAACTTCTTCAGTGCGTTGTTCCTGTCGCCGATCATCATCCCGCACCTGGTGTTGGGGGTGGCGATGCTGCGGTTGTTCGCCTTGATGGGCGTCAACGGCAGCTTCACCTGGCTGATGCTGGCGCACGTGGTGATCATCACGCCCTATGTGCTGCGCCTGGTATTGGCGGCGGCAATCGGGATCGATCGCAGTGCCGAGCAGGCGGCCGAATCGCTCGGTGCCGGACGCTTCACGCTGTTTCGCCTGGTGACGTTGCCGATGATCCTGCCCGGCGTGGCCGGCGGCTGGTTGCTGGCCTTCATCAACAGTTTCGACGAAGTGACCTTATCGATCTTCGTCAGCTCGCCGGCCACGCAAACCTTGCCGGTGCGTATGTACGTGTACGCCACCGAATCCATCGACCCGATGATGGCGGCAGTGTCGGCGCTGGTGATTGCCCTCACGGCGGCGGCCATGATTGTGCTCGACCGGGTCTACGGCCTGGATCGCGTGCTGGTGGGAAAACATTGATGGCCTTGTTCAAACGATTGACCGAAACCGCACGCCCTGCCCTGGCGTTTACCCTCGACGGGCAACCGGCCACAGGCTTGCTCGGCGACACCCTGCTGACGGCGGTACTGACCTGCGCCGAGCACCTGCGCGGCAGCGATTTCAGTGCCGAACGCCGCGCCGGGTTTTGCTTGATGGGCGCCTGCCAGGACTGCTGGGTGCGCCTGGCGGACGGACAACGCGTGCGCGCCTGTTCGACCCTGCTGGAAGAAGGCCAGGCGATCAGCCGCGACCCGGGGCGCCAGCTATGAAGCCGGTGGTGATCGTGGGCGCAGGCCCGGCAGGAATCAGTGCCGCGCGCACCCTGTTCGACCACGGCGTAACGCCTTGCCTGGTGGACGAAAGCCTGCGCGGCGGCGGGCAGATCTATCGCCGCCAACCCCCAGGCTTCCAACGCACCGCCAGGCAAATATACGGATTCGAGGCGGGTAAGGCCGAGGCCGTGCATCGCACCCTGGATGAACTGGCGCCGCTGATCGACTACCGGCCCGAAACCCTGGTGTGGAATGCCGAGGATCGGCGCCTGGACTTGTTGAGCAACGGTCACGCAGCCAGTGTCGAGTATTCGCGGATCATCGTCGCCACCGGCGCCACCGACCGTATCCTGCCGGTGCCGGGCTGGACCTTGCCCGGTGTCTACAGCCTGGGTGCGGCGCAAATCGCCTTGAAGTACCAAGGTTGCGCCATCGGCGAACGCGTGGCGTTTTGTGGCAGCGGGCCGTTGCTGTATCTGGTGGCGTATCAATACGCCAAGGCCGGCGCCGATGTGGTCGCCGTGCTCGACAGCGCGCCGTTCAGCGCCCAATGCCGCGCCTTGCCGGCGCTGCTCGGACAACCGGCGACCTTGGCCAAGGGCTTGTATTACCGCGCCTGGCTCACGGCCCATGGCGTTCCCGTGCATCAGGGCGTGACGCTGCAGCAGATCGACGGTGAACAACGGGTCAGCGGCATACGTTGGCGCGACCACACCCTGGCCTGCGACGCTGTGGCCTTCGCCCATGCGCTGCGCAGCGAAACGCAGTTGGCGGACCTGCTCGGTTGTGAATTTGCCTGGAATGCCTTGAACCGTGCGTGGCTGCCGCAACGGGACTGTGCCGGGCGCAGCAGCGTCGACGGTGTGTACCTGGCGGGCGACGGTGCCGGGATCATGGGTGCCGATGCCGCGCAGATGGCCGGTGAGCGGGCGGCGTTGGCGGTGCTGGAAGATGCAGGCGTCGCGATCGATCATCAGCGCCCGGCCCTGCTTGAGCGGCAATTGGCGCGCATCCAGCGCTTTCGCCAGGGCCTGGAGACTGCGTTTCCCTTCCCGGCAGACTGGGCCGCGCAGGCGCCGGACGACTTGATGCTGTGTCGCTGTGAAGAAGTCCGGGTTGGCGATATCCGCACCGTGGTGGATGAAGGTCATTGGGAAATCAATCGGGTCAAGGCCCATTGCCGGGTGGGCATGGGCCGCTGCCAGGGGCGCATGTGCGGGCTGGCGGCGGCTGAAATCGTCGCCGAGCGCAGCGGTCGCGGGATAGAAGACGTCGGGCGTTTGCGCGGCCAGGCCCCGATCAAGCCGCTACCGTTTGGCGTGGAGGTGCAGCCATGATCGACGTCATCGTCCTCGGCGGCGGGATTGTCGGTGCGTCGGCGGCCTTGATGCTGGCGCACAAAGGTCAGCGTGTGGCCTTGGTGGAACGGGACTTCTGCGGCTCGCACTCCAGTGGCGTGAACTATGGCGGCGTGCGGCGCCAGGGACGGCCGTTGCATCAGCTGCCGTTGTCGCAGCGCGCCCATCAGTTGTGGGCCGACCTGCCCGGCTTGATCGGTATCGATGGCGAATACGTGCGCTCCGGGCATTTGAAACTGGCGCGCAGTCATGGGGATTTTGCCGCGTTGCAGGCGTATGCCGAACACACGCAGGGCTTTGACCTGGGCTTGCAGTTGCTCGATTACGCCGAACTGCGCGCACGTTTTCCGTGGGTCGGGGATATCGCAGTGGGTGCGTCGTTATGCCCCGAAGATGGCCATGCCAACCCGCGCCTGGTATCCCCCGCCTTCGCCCGTGCCGCGCAACGCCTTGGCGCGTGTGTCTACGAGCAGGCCGAGGTGATCCGCATCGAACATGACAGCCGCCAGTTCCAGGTGGATTGCGCCAACGGCCTGCATCTGCAGGCGCCATGGCTGCTCAATTGCGCCGGCGCCTGGGCAGGGACCGTCGCCGCGCAATTCGGCGAGCCGGTCCCCATGACGTCTGCGCACCCGGCCATGCTGGTCACCGAGCCGCTGCCCGTGGTGATGAACGTCAGCACCGGCGTCGAAGGCGGCGGGATTTATGCGCGCCAGGTGGCCCGGGGCAATTGCATCCTCGGCGGCGGTCGCGGTTTTGCGCTTGGCCCCCGGCAGGCGCGGCCCGGGCAAGCGGCGGTGCTGGAGATTCTGCGCCATGCCGGCGAGCTGTACCCGTTTCTCAAGGGTGCCCAGGCGATTCGCACCTGGAGCGGCACCGAAGGTTACCTACCCGATCATGAACCGGTGATCGGCCCCAGCAGCACCCAGCCTGGCCTGCTCCACGGTTTCGGCTTTGCCGGCGCCGGGTTCCAGCTGGGCCCGGCGGTCGGTGAAGCCCTGGCAGAGATCGTCTGCACAGGGGCCAGCCGGCAACCCATCGAAGCGTTTTCCATCCGTCGTTTCCAAGCCTGAGAGGAAAAACATCCATGAATACTCGTATTGCGCTGTCCTGCTTGTCCCTCGCTCTGCTCGCCTCCACCGCTCATGCGGCCCCGACGCTGTACCTGGGCATGAACGGCGGCACCATGGAACGGGTGTATGCCGACAAGGTGCTGCCCGCGTTCGAAAAGGCCAATAACGTCAAGGTGGTGATCGTGCCCGGCACGTCGTCGGACATCCTCGCCAAGGTCCAGGCCAACAAAGACAACCCGCAGATGCACGTGATGTTCCTCGACGACGGCATCATGTACCGCGCCATCTCCATGGGCCTGTGCGACAAACTGGCGCCGAGCCCGACCCTGGAGCAGATCCCGGCCAAGGCGAAAATCAAGGACCAAGCCGTGGCTGTGACCCTCGGCGTCACCGGCCTGGGCTACAACGCCAGGCTGTTCAAAGAGAAAGGCTGGGCTGCACCGACCTCATGGATGGACCTGGCCGACCCGCGCTTCAAGGACAAAGTGGTGTTCCAGTCCTTGGCCTCATCGACCTTCGGCCTGCACGGCTTCCTGATGTTCAACCGCCTCCAGGGTGGCTCCGAGACCAACGTGGAACCGGGCTTCAAGGCCTGGCCCAAAACCGTCGGCCCCAACGTGCTGGAGTACATCGCCAGCTCCGCGAAAATCTCCGAGATGGTGCAAACCGACGAAGCGGCGATCTTCCCCCTCACCCCGACCCAGGTCGCCACCCAGAAACTGCTCGGCGTGCCGATGGAATACGCGCAACCCAAGGAAGGCGCCGTGGTGCTGAACGTGGCCGAATGCGTGATCGCACGCAACGACCAACCGGAACTGGCGCAGAAACTCGCGGCCTTCCTGCTGACCGCCGAAGCCCAGGCGCCGGCGCTGGAGGAAGGTGATCAGATCCCGTCAAACCCGACCACGCCCACCAGCGACAAGACCCGCGCCCGAGTGGAGGCGATGCAGGGTTATTTGCAGACGGCGATTTCGATTGATTGGGACCAGGTGAACCAGGCGCGGCCGGAGTGGAATGCGCGGTGGAGTCGGTCGATTGAGCGGTAGCGTTTCATCAGCCTGCTCGGCGCCTACCGAGGTGCGATGGGTAGCGCGCGTTTGTGGGCGGTCTTCAGATAGGCTTGCTCCACAATCGTTCGCACCCGTTCGCCCACCGGCTCACCCATCAGGTAGGCGTCGATCTCTTCATAAGTGCAGCCATATGCCTGCTCATCCAGCTTGCCCGGTGCCAGCTCTTCGAGGTCGGCGGTAGGTTGTTTGTGCACAAGATTCGCCGGGGCACCGAGGGCATCAGCCAGCAGGCGCACCTGGGTCTTGGTCAGGCCCGACAACGGGGCCAGGTCGCACGCGCCGTCACCGAACTTGGTGAAAAACCCCATCAATGCTTCGGCGCCGTGGTCGGTGCCGACCACCAGGCCGTTGTGCAGGTTGGCCATCGCGTACTGCGCGATCATGCGGGTGCGGGCCTTGACGTTGCCTTTGATGAAGTCGACCTGGGCGGCGCTGGCTTCGGTGGCGGTGAGGCAGGCCATCAGGCCGTCGACGCTGGCGGCGATGTTGAGGGTGTCGATGTGGTCGGGGGTGATGAAGGCCAGGGAGGCCTGGGCGTCGCTTTCGTCGGCCTGGGTTTTGTAGGGCAAGCGCAGGGCGATAAAGCCTGCGGCGTAGTCTTCGCTGCGCAGTTGCTCTACCGCCAGTTGGCAGAGGCGCCCGGCCATCAGCGAATCAACGCCGCCGCTGATGCCCAGCACCAGAGCCTTGCAACCGGAATGGCGCAGGGTGGTTTTGATGAAGTCGATACGCCGTTGGATCTCCCGGGGCGCGCCCCCCTTGACCAACGAGCGGTTGATATTCAGTTCCAGGGCAATACGGTCCTGGGTTTGCATGTCACACCTCCACGCTGCCGACGTTGAATACTTGCGTTGCGTACCGCAAAAACGAAGCGTCTTCGCAGACATTCTTGATCGGGTCATCCGAGAATTTCACCACCGGCTCACCGTGTACCCGCACCAGCTTCATCACGATGCTCAGCGGCTCGACGCCTTCCACATCGCAGGCCAGGCTGGTGCCCATGCCGAAGCCGAACCTGGCCTTGCCGCGCACGTGGCGCAGGATCGGCAGGCATTTCTCGAAGTTCAGGCCGTCAGAGAACATCAGGTCCTTGGTCATCGGGTCGATACCCAGTTGCTTGTAGCGGGCCAGGACTTTATCGGCCCAGACGATAGGGTCGCCGGAGTCCTGGCGCAGGCCGTCGTAGAGCTTGGCGAAGTACAGGTCGAAGTCCTTCAGGAAGAAGTCAGTGCTGATGCAGTCGGTCAGGGCGATACCCAGGCGGCCGCGGTATTCACGTACCCAGTTTTCCAGGGCGGCGTTCTGGCTTTCGCGCAGGCGGCCCAGTTGCTGGTGCACCATCAACCATTGGTGGGCCATGGTGCCGATCAGCGGCAGGTCGAACGCGTAGGCCAGGTGCGCGTTGCTGGTGCCGACGAACTGGCCGGGGAAGTCGCGGCGCATGATGTCCACCACTTCGCGCTGGGCCTTGAACGACAGGCGCCGGCGCGTGGAAAAGTCGGAGACGCGCAGGTCGGCAAGTTCGTCGCGGCTGAGGTTTTTCTCCAGCCAGTCGAATTTCTGGTAGAGCTTGCGGGTGACGTCCTCCAGGCTCACATCGGGGTATTTGTCACGGTTGCGCAGCTCGCTGACCAGCGCCAATACCGGCTGTTCGAACATGATGCAGTGCAACATCGGGCCGACGACGCGGATGTTCAGTTGGCCGTCGACTTCGCTGACGTGGATATAGCGCAGGTTGAAGCGGAACAGGCCGAGGAAGCGCTCGTAATCCGGCGTGAGGTATTCGCGAAAGCGTGGGTTGAACAGAAAGCGCAGCTCGCCTTCGCGCATCTGCAGGCCGGCGAGTTTTTCCAGTTCATCGCGCAGTTGCGGGATCAAGTGGCCCAGTTTTTCCTTGGAACGGACGATGAAGTTGTACTCGACGTCGACATTCGGATGCTGGTGCAACACAGCCTGCATCATGGTGAAGGTGTAGTAGTCGGTGTCGAGCAAACCCTGGATCACCGGGGTTTCGTAGTCGTAGGCACTTTCCATGGTGTGTCTCCTTAACGCGTGGCCATCGCGGCCAGTTCTTCGCGGGTGCGGCTGATGCCGGCACCGGCCTTGAGCAATTCGTTGACGGCCTGTACGCCGCCCTCCTGCGTAATACCGCGGCACGCCGGCAGGTGCAGCACCACTTCCAGGCCGGCCTTGAGCAGTTGCAACGCGGTGGTCTTGACGCAGTAGTCGAGGGCCAGGCCGCCGACAATCACGCGGCTTACGCCCTGGGCCTTGAGGTACTCGATCACGCCCGTGGACAGCTTGTCGTGCAGGTCGTGGTAGCAGGCGCCGTAAGGGTGCAGGTCGGGTTCGACACCTTTCCAGATGAAGTAATCGTAGTCATACGGGGTGGGCAGTTCGTCGAGCAGGGTGAAGCCCTCGGTGCCCGGCACGCAGTGGCTGACCCAGGTGACATCGGCGTGAGCCAGGCCGGTGGGTTGCAGCATCTCGCTGTGTTGCTTGACCACCCACGGCGCATGCGGAGTGTGGGCGTCCTTGCTGCCGACGCGGTAGCCCGCGAGGCTGGCCATGTAGTTGAGTTCGGCACCGATGAGGTCCCCTTCAGCCACTGGCAATTCGTTGGGGCACAGCGGCGTAAAGCTCTTCTGGGCGTCGACGTCGAATGAAGCGATGGCATGTTTCGAGAGGGTCATGGCGGGTCTCCTGTGGCCTGAAAACAAAAGTACACGTCATGTACTTTCATTGCAAGAAAGATTTGTTTATCTAGGCTTTAGTCAGTACATGACATATTTGTTCGATCCGTTAGACTGTGCCCCCCGCTGTTTAGAAGGACTGCACATGCCACTTAGCGCCTACCTCCACACCGTCGACCTGTGCGTGCTGTTCTACTGCCGCGCGGCAGGAGAACTGAAGCTGCTGCTGAACAAGCGCGACGCCGAACCCTTCGCCGGGCATTGGGCCCTGCCGGGTGTGGTGGTGAATGGCGACGTGCAGGACCTGAGCCTCACGGATGCCGTGGAGCGCCTGCGCGCAAGTGACAAAGTCGGCCTCGACCTGGTGTGGAGCGAGCAAGTGGGTACGGTGGGCGACGCGTTCCGCGACCCGCGTTGCTGGTCGTCGTCCACTTTCTACCTGGCGATCATCGCGGATGAGGTGACGCTGGGCGAGCATCAAGGCTGGTTTTCGCTGGATGCGGTAGCCGACGGCCGCATCAAGTTGCCGTTCGATCACAACACCATCGTGGCCGCCGTGCAGGAGCGGTTACTGTCCAAGTCGCTGTACAGCAGCTTGCCGCTGATGTTCCTGGGCCAGGAATTCAGCGCCCCGGAAGCGACGGCGATCTTCTCACTGGTGCTCGCGCGGCCGGTGTTGAAGACCAGCATTCGCCAGCGTTTGCTGAAGCTGACTGAGCAGGGGTATTTGCGGGAAACGGGGCGCAAGAAACAAGGCGAAGGCGGCAGGCCCCAGGCGACGATGGAGAACTTGAAGCCTGGGAAGATTTATTTCTTCGATCGCAGTTTTGCCGACTAGCCCAGTATTCAAAAACAACCACGATCAAATGTGGGACCGCGCTGCGGGCGGACATGGCGATCAACAGCTCCCACAGCGGATACAGGCCTCTTCGCTTAAACCGTGCGGGAAAACTGGCCTTTGTGGGCGCCGCCCAGGTAGGCGTCAAAGGCCATCGCCACGCTGCGCACCATCAGTTGGCCCTTGGGCAACAGTTGCAGCGCATCGGCCTGGATCAGCAATAACCCGTCCGCCACCTGCTCGTCCAATTGCAGCAGTGCCTCGGCGAAATAGTCGTTGAAGCGCACGCCATGGGTGGCCTCGATCTGTGGGAAGTCGACTCGACCATCACACATCAGGCCATTGATCACCTCGCGGCGCAGTACGTCATCCGGGTTGAGCTGATAGCCGCGCTGCACCGGCAGCATCCCCGCGTCGAGCCGGGCGTAGTACTGGGACAGTTCCTTGACGCTCTGGCTGTAGCTGTCACCGACTTTGCCGATGGCCGACACGCCGAGGCCGATCAGGTCGCAGTCGGCATGGGTCGAATAGCCCTGGAAGTTGCGCTGCAAGGTACCGTTGGCACGGGCCAGCGCCAGCTCGTCGTCGGGCAAGGCGAAGTGGTCCATGCCGATGTAGACGTAACCGGCCTCGGTCAGGCGGCGGATGGTCAGTTCCAGCAGTTCCAGCTTGCGCGCCGGCGGCGGCATGTCTTCGGGACGGATCATGCGCTGGGCACGGATCTGGCTCGGCAGGTGCGCGTAGCTGTAAGCCGCCACCCGATCAGGGCGCAGGGCGATCAGCTTGCTCAAGGTCACGTCGAAGCTGTCCACGGTTTGCAGCGGCAGGCCATAGATCAAGTCGACACTCACCGACTTGAAGCGCGCCTCACGCGCCGCGGCCACCAGTTGCAGGATCTGCGCTTCGCTTTGCACGCGATTGACCGCCGCCTGCACGTCGGGGTCGAAGTCCTGCACGCCGAAGCTCAGGCGATTGAAGCCCAGGCCGCGCAACGTGTTGATCCGCTCAACGCTGATGGTGCGCGGGTCGACCTCGATGGAGAACTCATGGGCGTCGCTGTCATCCAGGGTGAAGTGTTCGGCCAGGCAGGCCATCAGCTCGGCCAGTTGCGCGTCGTCCAGATAGGTCGGCGTACCGCCGCCCAGGTGCAACTGGGTCAGGCGTCGGGAACGCTCGAACAGCGCCGCCTGCATCTGGATCTCACGCTTGAGATACGCCAGGTACTCCACGGCCCGATGGGTCTTGCGGGTGATGATCTTGTGGCAACCGCAGTAATAGCAAAGGCTCTGGCAAAACGGGATGTGGATGTACACCGACAACGCCTTGGGCGCGGCCACCTCATGGCTGGCGCGGACCGCCTGGTGATAGTCATCCAGGGCAAAGGCGCTGTTGAACTGCGGCGCGGTCGGGTACGAGGTATAGCGTGGCCCCGGTCGGTCGTATTTGTGGACCAGGGCACGGTCGAATTCAAAAGCACTCATGTGTCGATCACCTCGTCGTTGGCGCTGACCGGGGTGGCGAGCACGGCACGTTCAAACAATGCGCAAATACCGTCCACCTGCGGCAGGCCGGCGGGCAGCAACCAGATGAACGTCGGGGACAGCTCGATCAGACCGTCGCGGTGCAGCGCTTCCAGCAACGGCCAGAGGTAGGCGAAATAGCGTGCGAACACCAGGCCGTAGCGCCGTTCCACCGCCTGCACATCCAGCTCCAGGTCACAGGCCAGGCGCTCGGCCACGTGCAGGCGCACCGGGTCAGAGGTTTCGCGGAACCAGCCCCGGCATGTGGCGAGCTGACCATTGCCCAATTGCTCACGGTACTCGCGGGCATCGGCCGTGTTCTGCGCGCACAACGTGTCGATCTGGCTGATGGCGCCCACGCCGAAACCGATGTGGTCGCAGTAACCGTGCAGGGTGAAGCCTTCGCAGTTACGGCTCAGGCGCCCGCGTTCCTGGGCTTGCTTGAGGTCGTCGTCGGCCCGGGCGAACTGCCCCAGGCCGATGTAGTGATAGCCCGCCGCGGCCAGGAGCTGGAAGCAAATACGGCGCATCGCGCTCTTATCCGCCTCGCTGCTGAACGCCTGGGGTTGTTGGGATTGATAGCGCACAGGCGCATGGGCGTAATCGAATACCTGCAAGCGATCCGGCTCCAGGGCGATCAGGCTGGCCAGTTTCAGCTCGATACTGGCCGGGGTCTGCCAGGCATGACCGTAGCCGAGGTCGATGTTCACCGAGCGAAACCCGAAGGTGCGGGCCGCATCCACCAGCGATTCGATCGGCGCCGGGTCCTGATACCGCGCCTGGCACAGCGGCCCCTCGCGGTTGGCGTCCGGCACGCCGATGCTTGCATGGTTGAAGCCTTGTTCGCGCAGCAGGCCCATCGTGGCCCAGTCCGTGTGCCCGGGGTCGAGGTCGACGCAGTAGTCACCCCGGTCGTGGTCAAGAAAATTGAAGCGCTCGTGCAACTGCGCCATCAACTGCTGCACCTGGGCGAACGCCGGTGTGGTGCCGCGCAGGTGAAAGTGATCGACCGGCTGGCGGCCGCCGAGTTGGCAGCCGATCAGTTGGATTTCCTGGGTGAGGCTGTGCAAATACTCAGCGCCAACGTCGCCCGCCGGCCAGTGCAGGTTCAATGCCAGGGGCCGCTGGCACTGGCGGCTGTTGCGCAAGGCGCGCAACAGGTCAAGGGAGCCGACACCGGCATGGAAGCGACGGGTGTCCGTTTGGCAAGCCAAGTCCAACACGCCTTGATCGTGACGAAAGCGAGCGGGATGAAGAAGGGTACGCATGACGGACTCCGGTTCGGGCGGCGGTGGTGCATTGTCCGGTGCGCTTGGGTCACACGCCTTGATGTGCATCAAGGTCGCAGCCCCGCCCGTCTACCAGTTCAGGTAAAACATGCCCTTGGCCAGCAGCACAATGGCGACCATGTGCACGAACAGGCTCAGATGCACCCAGCGGACATAACGCGCACTCACCGAGCCCCAGCGCATGCGCGCCATGGTCAGCAGAAAATGCAGGAGCACGCTGGCCGCCAGGATCAGCTTGAGGGTCAGCAAGGTGCCGAAAGCCGACGCCGACGGCGCAGCCAGCACCGGCAGGTAACGCAGCCAGACCATGCCCAGGCCCGCGCCGAACAGCACCAGCAACACCCACGGCATCAATACCCGGGCACGCTGGCCGACGCCCTGCTCCACCAACACCATCACCCGCGCCGGCAATTGCCGGTGCAGGTGCCCCAGGATCAGCACCTCGAAAAACACCGTGCCGATGAAGATCAGCGCGGCGAACAGGTGGGCCACTAAAAACACGGGGTAAAGCATGGTGGCCTCTCAAGGGGACCGGCCGTTGGGACTTCAGTGTGCGGCCTGGCGCAACGCGAGGCCTTGATACCGATCAAGCGTTGCGAGAGTGCGGCTTACAGCAGTGGGATGCTGTAGCTGACGATCAGTCGCGTCTCGTCCTTGTCGGCCGTGTCGTTACCGCGCCACACCGCACCGCGCCAGGTCAGGCCCAGGCCCTTGAACGTGCCCGAGGGGATCACGTAATCGACACGCAGGTCGCGCTCCCACTCGCTGTTGTCGCGACCTGCCGTCTGGATGTGGCTGCCGCGGATGTAGGTCACGCTCGAGCGCAGGCCCGGAAGGCCAAGGCTGCTGAAGTCGTAGGCGTAGCTGCCTACCGTGGCCTGTTCCCCGGCATTGACGAACTTCAGCGACTGGGAGTTGGTGATCAGGTACAGCGAACGGCCCTGCCCCTGGTTGATATGCGGAAAGTCACTTTCACCGGTGGTCTTCTGATAACCGAGGCTCAGCGAATGCCCGTACAGGCCGTAGGTGAACAGCGCACTCCACAGACGGTTGTCGACCTTGCCGGCGTTGACGCCCGCGCCGTAATACCCCGAGCTGACATAGCCTTCGCCACGCCCGGCGGCGCTGGCGTTCTTGCCGTCGGCAGTGCTGTAGAAATAGCGCAGGTCAGTCTTGAACTGCCCCACCGGCAACTGCCAGTTGTGGATCAGGCCCAAGAAGTGCTGCTGGTAAAAATTCTCCAGGTTGGCGTAGTAGTACTGCAGTTGCAGTTGCTTGCTGACGGCGTAATCCACCCCACCGTAGTAGAACTGGTTGCTGGACTTGCCCTTGACCGGATCATTCGCACCGGCAATGGACATGCCCTGGCCGTTACTGGAGTTACGGTCCAGTACCTGCTCGATTTTACCGGCGATCAGGTTGAAGCCCTGCAGGTCCTTGGAGTCCACTTGATAGCCACGGAACGTCTGCGGCAACAGCCGGCCGTCTTCAGTCGTCAGCACGGGCAGCTTGGGCATCAGCGTGCCGGCTTTGAGCTGGGTCTGGGAGATACGCATCTTGCCGGTGGCGCCGGTCTTGCTGAAGTCGTTGGCGGCCTTGCCATCGGACAACGGGAAAACACTGCCGGGGGTGTTGTCTTCACCAGCCTTGCCCGCGCGCCCCGAGGCGTCCAGGCGCAGGCCGTACATGGCTTGCAGGTCCAGGCCAAAACCAACCAGACCCTCGGTAAAACCGGACTGGTAGTTGAACATGAACGCCTGGCCCCACTCCTTATCCGTAGGGGCTTTGGCGTTACGGGTGTCCTGGTTGTAGTAGAAATTGCGCAGGTCGAGGGTGGCTTTGCTGTCGTCGATAAAACCCGACGCAGCCACCTGCTGCGCGGCGCCCAGTGAGACGGCGAGCGCCATGCAAGTCTTGTGGTTCATGAAGGCTCCTGAAAGTAATTGAGGCGACCCGTCACAGCCCAACCCTGTTCTTTGTCAGTCGGGTGGTGCTGCATCTAACGGGTGCGCGCACGGTATAGCGTTGGGCGGCCGGGAAATAGTCGCTAAAACCGTCATTCAGTTTTTCACTTTTTGTAACAATCGCCGGAACCCGCGAGCCTCGCCGGGGCGTGCAAGCCTCCACGGGGCGCCGGCGGCGGGCACTTCACGGCACCGGCAACCAAGCGCTGAAACCGCCACGCCGGGTCAACGGGCACCAGGCGAAGTCCCAGGCGGGAGGCGGCAACGGCGGCTGTTCGTCGAGCGCAAACGCGCTGCCCTTCCAATCGAAGACTTCCGAACCCTGCCAGGCCAGGACCACACCCTGGGCCTGGCTGTCATCGGTGTCGACCCACCGCGCCGCCGCCGCGGCCATGAACGCGTCGATCGGTTCATCGTCGATCTGCGCGCGGTACGGCGAGCCCAGCAGCCAGCGACCGATGTTCAGGTGCCAGGTCCAGTCCTGCGCCAACTGATTGTGGTAGGCCCAGGTCATGAAGCTGCGAAACAGGTTCAAGCCCTCGGGCGGGTCGAGCTTGAGCAGCGCCGGGCAGATGTCGAACAAGGTGTGCCAATAGGGCAATAGGCGTGCATCCAGATGCACGAAGCTACGCGAATTGCTCGGGTATTCCGGCCGCGCCGGCTCCGTGTGCAGGCGGCGCGCCGCCTTGCTGACCAGGCGGCTGGCGCCGGCAGGCAATAGAGGCTTCATAAAACGCACTCACAGTCGTGACGATAAAACGCCTCCTGATCACAGGAAGCCCAAGGCACACGTCAGAATGCGGGGGATGCGCGGGGGTTGGCCGAGGGCCAGGAATAACGCGGCGGCGCCTTGTTGCGCCGTTCATGGGCCGGTCGTGGGGTCTGGCCGAGGCCCAGCAGCCAAGCCAGGCCGATCAGGAACACGATGGCCACGCTCGCGGCAGCGCACAGCGGGCAGGCAAAGTAGTTCGAGATATCGCTGGAAGCCGGGCTACCCAACCCTTTGTCGGAAAGTGGCGCCTGGTTGCTGTCCACCGAACAGAACGCGCCACCGACACCATTGAGCTGCTGGCCGAGCATCTGGCCATGGCCCAAACCGCACACGAACAGGTTCAGCAGGACACAGAAGTACAGGGTCCAGGCGATCAGCGAACGGTCCGAGCGGCGCAGTTTCATGGCGGCGACTCTACCATCGAAGCCCCGCAGGGATGAAGCGCGGCACGCCCCTGTGGCAGAACGTCGCAGATTACGCGCATCGGCCAGGGTTGGTAGACTTGGCGCCCTCCGCGTTTACTCCTTTTCAACGCCTGGCGTATAGATCCAGAGCAAGGCAGGCGCTTCACAGGATGCACAGTTGATGAGTACGTTATTCACCCGCCGCAAGGTCCTGACCGGCATGGGCCTGTTGGGTCTGGGCCTGCTGGCCGGTTGTGACAACAGCCCCAAGTTGAATTTCAAGTACGGCAAGGACTTGAGCGACAAGATCATGGGCCGCACCTTCAAGCTCAAGAATACCCAGGGTGAAACCGTCACCTTGAGTTCGTACCGTGGCCTGATGCCGGTGGTGTTTTTCGGCTTCACCCAGTGCCCGGCCGTGTGCCCGACCACCCTCGCCCGCGCCGCCCAGGCCAAGAAACTGATGGGCCGCGACGGCGAGATCATGCAGGTGATCTTTATCACCCTCGACCCCGAGCGCGACACGCCAGAGATCCTCGACCGCTACGTCAAGGCCTTCGACCCCAGCTTCGAAGCGCTGTACGGCACCCCGGAAGAGATCGCCGTGGCCGCCAAGGAATTCGGGATCTTTTATGAAAAGGTCCCCGCCGGCGACACCTACACCCTGTCCCACACCGCCACCAGTTTCGTGTTCGACACCCGCGGCAACCTGCGCCTGGGCCTGTCGGCATCCCTTAACGCTAAAGAGTGTGCAGAAGACCTGCTCACCGTCATGGAGGTCTGCTAATGACTGCCGTTCAACACCTCAAGCGCACCCTGATCGGTCTGTCCCTGCTGGGCCTCGCCGCGCACGCCAGCGCCCAGGTCCAGGTCAGCGACGCGTGGGTGCGCGCCACGGTGCCGGGCCAGCCATCCAGTGGCGCGTTCATGACCGTGACGGCCGACAGCGACAGCAAACTGCTGCGCGTCGCCTCTCCGGTGGCCAAGGACGTGCAGATCCATGAAATGAGCATGAAGGACGATGTGATGCGAATGGGCCCGGTGGACTCGATCACCCTGCCCGCAGGCACCCCGGTCAAGCTCGACCCGGACGGTTATCACGTGATGCTGATGGGCCTGACCGGGCAGATCAAGGAAGGCGACCAGGTGCCGCTGACCTTGACCGTGGAAAACGCCAGGGGCGAGCGGCAGACCGTCGAGGTCAAGGCCGCTGCCCGTGGGTTGGATGGCATGGCCCCTGGCAAGATGCATTGATGGGCTGGCGCCGGTTCAATCCACGATGAACAGCTTGGCGCCAACCCGCGTCGAGGAGCGATGCCCTTCCATGTTGTTTCCCACCTGATAACTCATCCCGGCCGTCAGCGTGAATTGGCGGCCATCTTCCAGTTCCGTGTGCAGCTCGCCTTCGAGGCACAGCAGCACATGCCCACGCCAGCACCAGTGATCGGCCAGGTAGCCGGGGGTGTATTCGACCATGCGTACACGGGTGGTGCCGAAGTGGCCAGTGCGCCACCAGGCACTGCCGGTGATGCCTGGATGAAGCTCGGGTTCGAGGGTGGACCAGTCGGTGATGCCAAACGGGACAGCAGTGAGTTCCATGGTGGGCTCGGTCGTCAGTTAACGTGACTCGACCCTAACCACCTGGAGTGCTGCACGACAGACACAGATCGCCGGCTTTTTTGGGATACACGCCCACTGCAACCCCGACGGCGAGTGGTGAATCGCCTCATCGTGCCCCACCTACCCGCACCGCCGGTAACGGGTGGCCGCATTCAACCTCGCATCCAGCACCAACTCCTCGATCCTGAGCGTCCTCGCCAGCGCTTCGAGGTGATCCAGCATCGCCTTGCCATCGCCTGCCGAGGCCCTTTGCATCCGATATTTATGCTCACTTCCCAGCTTAATAATATTTTATTAAAAACCGCCCGCCCCCTACCTTGAAGTCATGCCCAAGCTGAATCCAACTGCATTACGCAAGGACAGACACATGACGCAAGCAATCACCCAAACAGACACCCTGGTGGTAGGCGCCGGCCAGGCCGGCGTGGCCATGAGCGAGCATTTGAGCAAACACGGCGTGCCGCACCTGGTGCTGGAACGCAGCCGGATCGCCGAGCGCTGGCGCAGCGGCCGCTGGGATTCGTTGGTGGCCAACGGGCCGGCCTGGCACGACCGCTTTCCCGGCCTCGCCTTCGAAGGGCTCGCCCCGGATGCCTTCGCGCCGAAAGAGCGCGTGGCGGATTACTTCGAAGCCTATGCACGCCAGTTCAATGCGCCGATCCGCACCGGCGTGGAAGTCACCTCGGTGCTGCGCAATGTCGGCCGCCCCGGTTTTACCGTACACACCAGCGACGGCGTGATCGAAGCCAACCGCGTGGTGGCGGCGACCGGGCCGTTCCAGACGCCGGTGATCCCGGCGATCGCGCCGACAGATACAGCGCTGCATCAGATCCATTCCGCCGACTATCGCAACCCCGGCCAACTGCCCCAAGGCGCGGTGCTGGTGGTGGGCGCCGGCTCGTCGGGGGTGCAGATCGCCGATGAACTGCAGCGCAGCGGCCGTCAGGTTTACTTGTCGGTCGGCGCCCACGACCGCCCGCCGCGCGCCTATCGCCAGCGTGATTTCTGCTGGTGGCTCGGTGTGCTGGGCGAATGGGACCAGGCCGCGATCAAGCCCGGCCGCGAACACGTGACCATTGCCGTGAGCGGCGCCCACGGCGGCAAGACCATCGACTTCCGTGAGTTGGCCCTGCGCGGCATGACCCTGGTCGGGCCCACCGAGTCTTTCCATGGCGGCGTGGCCACCTTCCAACCCACCCTGCTGGAGAACCTCGCACGCGGCGACGAAAACTACCTGGCCCTGCTGGACGCGGCGGATGCGTATATCGAACGCAACGGCCTCGACCTGCCCGTGGAGCCCGAAGCCCGGCGCATCTTCGCCGATGCCGAGTGCGTGAAACAGCCGATCCTGCAACTGGACCTGGCCCGCGCCGGCATCACCTCGATCATCTGGGCCACCGGCTTTGCCGTGGATTACGGCTGGCTGAAGGTCGATGCGTTCGACGCCGCCGGCAAACCGCAGCACCAGCGCGGCGTGTCCAGCGAGGCCGGCATCTACTTCCTCGGTTTGCCCTGGCAGTCGCGCCGTGGCTCGTCGTTTATCTGGGGCGTGTGGCATGACGCCAAATACCTCGCCGACCATATCGCCACCCAGCGTCAGTACCTCGAATATCGCGTCGCGGCCCCGCTCGTGCGCCCGTCTCCTGTCAGCGCCTGATCATTTTTCCCGGAGTTTTTTGATGCCTACCCACACGCGCATCCGCATGTTCAACACTAAACAAACCTACCCCAACCAGAGCCTGGACAATGACCTGTGCCAGGCCGTGCGCGCCGGCAACACCGTGTATGTGCGCGGCCAGGTCGGCAGCGATTTCGACGGCAACCTGGTGGGCCTCGGCGACCCGCGTGCCCAGGCCGAGCAGGCCATGCGCAACGTCAAGCAACTGCTGGAAGAAGCCGGCAGCGACCTCAGCCATATCGTCAAGACCACCACCTACCTGATCGACCCGCGCTACCGCGAGCCGGTGTACCAGGAAGTCGGCAAATGGCTCAAGGGCGTGTTCCCGATTTCCACCGGGCTGGTGGTATCGGCCCTGGGCCAGCCGCAGTGGCTGATGGAAATCGATGTGATCGCCGTGATTCCCGAGTAAGGAGCCGTACATGACCTTTTCAATCGTCGGCCGTTGCGCCGACACCGGCCAACTGGGCATCGCCATCAGCTCTTCGAGCATCGCCGTCGGCGCACGCTGCCCCTGGCTGCGGCCGGGTGTCGGTGCGGTCGCGACCCAGAACATCACGCTGCCGGCCCTCGGCCCGGACGTGCTCGACCTGCTGCAACAAGGCCTGGCCCCCGCCGCCGCAATCGACCAGGCGCTGACCCGCAACGGCTACAGCCAATACCGCCAACTGACCGCGATCGATCACCTGGGCCGCAGCGTGCATTTCAGCGGCAGCCAAACCCTCGGCAAGCACCACGCGGTGTCGGGCGAACAGTGCGTCGCGGCCGGCAATATGCTCGCCGACCGCGCAGTGATCGAGGCGATGGTCCAGGCCTTCGAGCAAGGCGAAGGCCAACTGGCCGAGCGACTCTTGGCCGCGATGCATGCCGCCATCGCCGCCGGTGGCGAAGCCGGCCCGGTGCATTCGGCCGCGTTGCAGGTGGTGGGCGAGCTGACCTGGCCGATCATCGACCTGCGGGTGGATTGGGCCGACGCCAACCCGATCGGCCAACTGCACACGCTGTGGGATGCCTATCGCCCACAAGTGCAGGCCTACGTCGACCGCGCCCTGGCCCCCGACCACGCGCCCGGCTATGGCGTCGCCGGGGACGAGCGATGAGCCGCAGCCGCGCGTTGCTGCAGACGCTGGTGGGGTTCGATACCACCAGCCGCGAGTCCAACCTGCAGTTGATCGCCTTTGTGCGCGATTACCTGGCGAGTCACGGCGTGCCCAGCGAACTGATCTACAACGAGGCCCGCACCAAGGCCAACCTGTTTGCCAGCATCGGCCCGGTGGAGGTGCCCGGGATTGTGCTGTCCGGGCATACCGATGTCGTGCCGGTGGATGGGCAGCCGTGGAGCGTGCCGCCGTTTGAACTGACCGAACGCGACGGCCGGCTGTTCGGCCGGGGCACTGCGGACATGAAGGGCTACATCGCCTGTGTGCTGGCCCTGGTGCCAGCGCTGGTCGCGGCGACGCTGCGCCGGCCGGTGCATATCGCCCTCTCCTACGACGAAGAAGTCGGTTGCCTGGGCGTGCGCTCGTTGCTCAGCGTGCTGGCACAACGGCCGGTGAAGCCGATGCTGTGCATCATCGGTGAACCGACCGAACTCAAACCGGTGCTCGGTCATAAAGGCAAGCTGGCGATGCGCTGCGATGTGCATGGCGCGGCCTGTCATTCGGCGTATGCGCCCCATGGCGTGAATGCGATCGAGCATGCCGCCGAATTGATCGGCGAACTGGGACGCATCGGCCAACGGCTGCGCGATAAGCAGGATGCGCGCTTTGATCCGCCGTTCAGTACGGTGCAAACCGGGGTGATTGGCGGGGGCAAGGCGCTGAACATCGTGCCCGCCGACTGCCGGTTTGATTTTGAGGTCCGCGCGCTGCCGGGCCAGGCCCCCCAAGCGGTGGCGGATGAATTGCGCGCCTACGCCGAGCAGCAGGTATTGCCGCGCATGCAGGCGGTGAGCGCGCAGAGTGCGATTCGCTTTACCGAGCTGTCGGCGTATCCGGGGCTGATGACCGATCAGCAGAGCGAGGCGGCCGAGTTGATCGCGGCATTTTGCGGCTCGCGGGCGTTCGGCACGGTAGCGTTCGGCACCGAGGGCGGGTTGTTCGACGCGGTGGGCATTCCCACGGTGGTGTGCGGGCCCGGCAGCATGGACCAGGGGCATAAGCCGGACGAGTTTGTGAGTGTGGCGCAGTTGGCACAGTGCGATCAGATGTTGCACAGCATGCTGAACGCGCTGCGTTGACGGCCCTCGGCTGTGCCGGCGACATACCCTGCATCAATCGCTACCCGCAGCTGATGGAACCGTACTTGAAGGCGGCCCACATAGGAAAACGGCTAATAGCCGTTTTCACTTCAACAGCCTTTGAGTATTGACCATGATAGGAATTCCACCGCACTCGCCGTTGAACAACCCGCTCAACGCTGCGCCGCCTGAAGAGTTGCGTCAGCGCCCCGAAGCGGGTGTACCTGACAGGGAAAGCATACGCATGGCCGTAAGAGAAGAGGATGCATACCGCACGCTAGATGCCTTTTTTGACGTGGCAGAAGCTAACGGCATCAAGGATCTGAACCCGAGCCACGGCAGGCCCTACCTCGATAACAACTTGAACCCGCCGGGCAACGTGGTGCCGCTGTCCGTCCACTTCCGCCCGGACCGTCCGGATGACACTTACAGCCCGGGGCACTTGAAGGCGGTCAACAACTTCGGCACACAACTCGACGCACGGTTGAAGCAACTGAACATCCGGAATGTCGGGCCCGAGGAGTAATCCCAGCGCCGATCAGAGTTGACGCCTGCGTGACCCAGGACAGCCGGGCCGATGCGTTGTTGGCCCAGGCTTGAGCGCGCCGATCAGGCGAGCAAACGCGCCAGTTCCTCGCGGCAGTAATCGACGAACAACTGCACCGGCTTGGTCAACGGTGCGCGGCGCAACCACACGGCCGACAAGCCCGAGCCGGTGACGGTTTCCGCCAGCGGCAGGCACACGACTTTCTGGCCATCATAGGTGTACTCGGTAAACGGCCTGGTCACCAGGATCGAAAAGCCAAACCCGCGCCCCACCATGCCCCGCACCATCTCGATCGACGGCGAGCTGAACACGATGTTCGGCGTCAAGCCGCGCTCTTCAAAGATGCTCACGAAGTACGTGCGGCTCGGCAGTACATCCAGCAGGATCATCGGCTCCAGCACCAGGTCCGCGAGCGACACCTTGGCCTGCTGCGCAAAGCGGTGATCGGCCGGCAACAGCGCATACGGCTGCTGCGGCGGCATCAACGGCGTGGTCTCGATGGTCGCGCCCAGGTCATGCTCGAACAGCATCGCCACGTCGATACTGCCGGCCGTCAGCGCCTGCACCAACTCCTGCTGCTCGCCATCGCGCATGCGGATTTCCACCCCCGGCCAGCGCGCCTTGAAACCGGCGATCAAACGCGGCAGGTACAGCGGCGCGACGGTTTCAAAGCAGCCGATATCGATCTGCCCCGCCACCACGTCATTGTCGGCCAGGGCATTCTGCTCGAACTCGTGGGCCACCCGCAGCAGCTCCAGCGCCTTGCGATAAAAGCGCGCGCCGCTGGGGGTGAGCGACACGCCCTGGGCGTGATGGCGGATAAATAGCTGCACGCCAAAGCTGTCTTCCAGTTGCTTGATCGCGGTGGACACCGACGGTTGCGCGATATACAGCTTGCGCGACGCCTCGGCGACGCTGCCGCACTCGGCCGTGGTGACGAAATATCTGAGCTGGCGCAGGTTATAGGCAGCCATCGGGCCCTCCGCAAATGTGGGACTTCGCCCCAGAACACAAGCGGGCAACATACCGGAGCGCGTGGCCACGCGAGATACTTTTTTTAAGGTCTATAGCAACAAACTTACTAATTTACCTCCCCGCCCCCATTGCAGATGATCGCTCCAACAACAAAGCGCCGCTGAGCGGCGTACAGCGAAGTACGTCAACGTACTCACCTTGCCTTGGAGCTCGTCATGGTTACCACTGCAACATCCAGCGCCCCGCTTATCGAAAAACACACGATTGGATACGTGCCCCCGGAAGATCGCCACGGAAAGGTAAGAGACCTGTTCACCCTGTGGTTCGGCGGCAACATCGCGCCGTTGCCGATCGTCACGGGTGCGCTGGGCGTGCAACTGTTCCACCTCAACCTGATCTGGGGCATCGTCGCCATCCTCGTCGGCCACCTGGTCGGCGGCGTGCTGATGGCATTGCACTCGGCCCAGGGCCCGCAGATGGGCATCCCGCAAATGATCCAGAGCCGCGCACAATTCGGCTCCCTCGGCGCGTTGCTGGTGGTGGTGATCGCCGGGGTGATGTACATCGGTTTCTTCGCCTCCAACATCGTGCTGGCCGGTAAATCCCTGCACGGTGTGGTCGACAGCGTGCCCGTGCCGGTGGGCATCGTGATCGGCGCCATCGGTTCCGGGATCATCGGCATCATCGGCTACCGCTTCATCCACGTACTCAACCGCATCGGCACCTGGGTACTGGGCGCGGGGATCGTGCTGGGTTTCGGCTACATCTTCAGCCATATACAGACCAGCGACTTTCTGACCCGCGGCAGCTTCAACCTCTCCGGCTGGCTGGCCACCGTGTCCCTGGCGGCGCTGTGGCAGATCGCGTTCGCGCCCTACGTCTCCGACTATTCGCGCTACCTGCCGGCCGACGTACCCGTCGCGTCGACCTTCTGGACCACCTACCTGGGCTCGGCGCTGGGCTCGAGCCTGTCGTTCATCTTCGGCGCCGTCGCGGTGCTCGCCACCCCGGTGGGCATGGACACCATGGACGCGGTCAAACTCGCCACCGGCGCCATCGGCCCGCTGATGCTGGTGCTGTTCTTGCTCAGCGTGATCAGCCACAACGCCCTCAACCTGTACGGTGCGGTGCTGTCGATCATCACCCTGGTGCAGACCTTCGCCTACCGCTGGATCCCCACCGCGAAAAGCCGCGCCGTGATCTCGATCATCGTACTCGCGGCCTGTTCGGTGGCCGCGGTATTCGCCTCGAAAGACTTTATCGGCCACTTCGTCGACATGGTCCTGGTGCTGCTGGTGGTACTGGTGCCGTGGACGGCGATCAACCTGATCGACTTCTACGCGATCCATAAAGGCAAGTACGACATTGCATCGATCTTCCGCGTGGACGGCGGGCTCTACGGGCGCTACAACCCCCAGGCGCTGCTGGCCTATGCGGTGGGGATCGCGGTGCAGATTCCGTTCATGAACACGCCACTGTACGTGGGGCCGATTTCGCAGCACATCAACGGCGCGGATTTGTCGTGGGTGGTGGGGTTGGTGGTGACGTCGCCGTTGTATTTCTGGTTGGCGAGTCGGGACAGTGCGTATAAGCGGCGGATGGCGGAGGGGACGCTGGTGGGTGGAGTTTGAAACAGCCTGTCGGTTGCGCCTCGATTAACCGCACCTTATAGTTCGCCCCGTCGCTGGCATTGGTCGGCGACAGGGTTTCGCAGCCCTACACAATAGAATCAACCTGCACAGTCATCAGACCCTCAGGCGGTGTCCGTCTGCGCCTCGTTTATGGCGGCTGTGCGTGGGAGACCTTCGGGTCTGCCGGGGGTGATTCTTCCTGGTCTGCGAACCCGCGCACAGTTGCCACCCAATCTGTTTCGCAGCAGCAAGGTGGTGATTCTTTTACCCAAATAGAATCGAACCTCATGACCAATCAAAATCCGCCCCGCCGCTTCACCCCCATGTCCCAAACCGCAACCGACTACCCGGCCCTGCTGATCGACAGCGACGCCCCGCTCAGCGAGTTGCACGCCTGCGCCAGCGAGCGCCTCAATGCCGCGCTCGCCTACCTGCACCTGATGGCCTGTTCCAAAGTGTCCGACTATGCCGAGCACGACATCAATACCGTCGCCAACACCGCCCGGATCATGGTCCAGGATGTGGCGGATGTGTTTACGGTGATGGAGCGGCGTGGGTTTGATTCGCCTGCGGTGAGTTGACGTGATGTAAGTGCTGAGGAAACCCGCTTTGGCGGGTTTTCTGGTTTCTGGTGAACTGGAAGTTGGCGCGTGAAGTGGACTTGATGGTGTTTGTACCGCCGCCATCGCAGCCTCGCTGGGGCTCGACAGCTCCCACCGTTGACCGAGTCCGGCCTCCAGCAGTTGGACGGTCACCAAGCCCCGTCACTTGGCCCCGTTAAACCACGCTGGCCGAACATCCTCGTCGACCCAGAGGCCACAATGGCGGCGCTATTGACACCCCGCTATCATGTGGCCTTTCGCTTACCCTCCGAGGAAACCGCATGCCCGCCCTCTCCTTTCGCAACGCCCTCCCCAGCGACGCCGCCCATTGCTTCGACATTGAAACCAGCGCCTACGAAGGCGACGAAGCCGCGACCCTGGAAAAGATCGCCACGCGCATTGCGCAATACCCGCAAGGCTTTTTGATCCTGGAGGCAGATGGCGAGGTGGTGGGCTTCATCAACAGCGGCTGCGCCCACAAGGTGGTGATGTCGGATGAGGCGTTCAAGGAGTTGGTCGGCCATGCGGCCGAGGCGCCGAATGTGGTGATCATGTCGGTGGTGGTCGCCCCGGCGCACCAGGGCAAGGGCTATTCCACCGCGTTGATGCGCGAGTTTGTGCAGCGCATGCGCGCGCTGGGCAAGCAGACGATTCACTTGATGTGCAAGGACCGCCATGTGGCGCTGTACACACGCCTGGGCTACCGCTACGTGCAGCCGTCGGCGTCGGACCATGGAGGGATGGCGTGGCACGAGATGGTAATGGCCTTTTAATAGCCACCCTGGGAACTTATCCCTGTTACAGCGCCCAACAAGGCACCACGAATTGACTCGGACTGCTTTGATGTCCAGGGCACGTATCAGCCGCTTGTTGACCTCCTCTTTGATCGCAGCCCCGTTGATGGCCATGGTGCCGGTTGCATTCGGTGCCACTGCGCAGGACATCGAGCACCTCCGAAACTTATCCGTCGACCAGTTCCGCCGGGAGGCCAAGCAACGCGCCGAGGAGCAGGCGCGCCAGGAAGCCAGGGAAAAGCAGTTGCAGGAAGAGGAGGTACGCGCTTTATTGGTCGAAAAACCCTGATCACGCCCACACTCAATCGTATAAAGAACTGTCTAGACGCTTGTCGGACAACGGGCCACAAGGAATCCAGCGCGATGCAGCCTCCTCTCATTGAAATCAGCGACCAGCCCAACCCCGACGCCGAACGCATCCTCGGCAACGGCCTGGCGGCGTTCAACGAACAAGCCACCGGCTACCATGACCGGCGCCCGCTGAGCGTGCTGGTCAAAGACCCGCACACCCAGCAGGTGCTCGGCGGCATCACCGGCCGGAGCGCATTCGGCATGGCCTTCCTCGACCTCTTCCACTTGCCCGAGACCCTGCGCGGTTCCGGCATCGGTAGCCGATTGCTGCGCGCCTTCGAAGACGAAGCCCGACGCCGCGGTTGTCGCAATGCCGTGCTCTACACCATCAGCTTCCAGGCACCGGGGTTCTATGAGAAGAACGGCTGGGTGCGGTTTGGCGAAATCGCCTGTGAACCCGAGGGCAACAGCCGGGTGTTTCTGTCGAAACAGCTGTGAGATTCAGGCGTTCACTCGTTGGAGATCAACGTGCCGGTACCGACGAGTGAATAGATGATGGCCTGGATATCCAGGTTCTTGATGCCCGAGCTGATTTCTTCAATCCATCGATACAGCCTCCCAAAAGCAAACCAATATCATTTGCGCACAACCCGACGCTTTGGTTTAATCGCGACCAATTCTTATTTACGCCAAAGCCTTTGCGCTGGATGGACAGTGTGTCGACCTCCTTCACCCACCTCTATGGCACCCACCACAGCTGGCTGCTCGGCCTGCTGCGGCGGCGCCTGAACGACCGCTGGGATGCCGCCGACCTGGCCCACGACACGTTTATCCGCATCCTCGGCCGCCCGTTGGCCGAAACCGATCACGTCGGCCAACGCTCCTACCTGGCCACCATCGCCCGTGGCCTGTGCATCGACCACTGGCGCCGCCGCCAACTGGAACGCGCCTGGCTGCAAACCCTGGCCGAACGCCCGGAAGCGCGGCAGCCGTCGCCGGAGCAACGGGCGATCATCGTCGAAACCCTCTACGAAGTGGACACGATGCTCGCGCGCCTGCCGAAGAAGGTCAGCGAGGCCTTTTTACTCGCGCACTTGCACGGTCTGCCCTACAAGCAGATCGCCGTACAGCTTGGCGTGTGCGAGCGCATGGTCAAGAAGTACATGGCCCAGGCCCTGCTGCACTGCGCGATTCTGGAAGCCGAACTCGACGGGATGCTGGTGCAATGAGCCGCCCCGGCCAGCTCAGCCACGCCAGCCTGGAGCAGGCTGCGCACTGGTACGTGCGCCTGCAGGCCCCAGGCGGTGCGCTCGAACAGTTGCGCTGGCAAACCTGGGTCGCGCAAAGCCCCGAGCACCTGGCGGCCTGGCAGTACGTGCAGCGCGTCAGCCAGCGTTTTGCGCCGTTGCTGGAGCAACCCCATGGCGCCAGCCGGGCCTTGCGCAGCTCGCGGCGCCAGACGCTCAAGACCCTGCTGGTGCTGGGTGTCGGCTCGACACTGGCCTGGGGCACCTGGCGCCACAGCCCCCTGCCCCGCCTGGCAAGCGGCTGGAGTGCCGACTATGCGACCGCCAACGGCGAGACCCGCGACGCGCTGCTGACCGATGGCAGCCACGTGTGGCTGAACACACAGAGCGCGCTGGATGTGCGCTTCGATGCCGCGCAACGCTTGCTGCGCCTGCGTTTTGGCGAAGTGTTGATCGACACCGCCAAGGACCCCAACCGTCCGTTCCTGGTGGACACCGAACAAGGCCGGCTGCAGGCGCTGGGCACGCGCTTCAGCGTGGTGCAAGGCGATGAGCATACCCAGCTCACGGTATTCGAGGGCCGGGTGCGGGTCAGTACGCTCAACCCGCACCCACGGATTGTCGACACCGGCCAACAGCTGACGTTTACCCGCAACCACTTCAACACCGCCAGCGTCGCCTCCCCGGCCCGTGAAGCCTGGAGCCGTGGCGTGCTGCTGGCGGACAACCTGCCGCTCGGCGAGTTGATCGCCGAACTCAACCGCTATAGCCCCGGCCACCTGGGCTGCGACCCGGCCGTGGCGCAGTTGCCGGTGATGGGTTCGTTCCCGCTCAAGGACAGCGACCAGGCCCTGCACCTGCTGCAAGCCGCGCTGCCGATTCGGGTCGAGCGGCCGATGCCGTGGTGGGTCAGCGTGGGGCCGCAGTAAAAAATTTCACCCGCCAGTTCCCTTTTTCGACACTCGTTCGGTTAACCCTGCAGACGCTTTCAACTCGCCGATCGACTTGATCCCAAGGGACACCTCCATGCCGCAACCTGCTCGCTTCGCGCTGCGCCCACTGGCGCTGGCCACCTCCCTGCTTTGCCTCGGCGCACCGACGCTGTACGCCGCCGAGCCGACCTCGACCCAGGAAGCCGCGCGCAGTTATCGCATCGCGGGCGGCGCCCTGGTCGCCGTGCTGAACAGCTTCGCCGAACAGTCCGGAATGTTCATCGCCGGCCATAACAGCCTCGCCGCCGGTAAAACCAGCCCCGGCCTGAACGGCAGCTACACTCCGACCAGCGGTTTGCAGCACCTGTTGCAGGGCAGCGGTTTGCAGGCGCTGCCCCAAGGCAACAACGGTTACGTGCTGGAGCTGATCCCCGCCCACAGCGGCGCGCTGGAGCTGGGCGCCACGACGATTTCCGGCCAGGGCCTGGGCGCTATCACCGAAGACACCCATGCCTACACTACCGGTGTCATGGCCTCGGCCACCGGCCTGCCGCTGTCGATGCGCGACACCCCGCAGTCGGTCACGGTGATCACCCGCCAGCAGATGGACGATCAGGGCTCCAACAGCATCGCCGACACCCTGCGCCGCGCCCCCGGCGTGAGCGTGCAGAACTACGACAGCGAACGCTGGGAGTTCTCCAGCCGTGGCCTGCCGATCACCAATTTCCAGTACGACGGCGTCAACGCCACCTATGACGGCGTGTACGACTACGGCACCACCAGCACCGACATGGCAGTGTACGACCACCTGGAAATCATCAAGGGCTCGGCCGGCCTGCTCAGCGGTTCCGGCGACCCGTCGGCCACGGTCAACCTGATCCGCAAAAAGCCCACGCGGGAATTCAAGGCCTCGGTCACCCAGACCTTCGGCTCCTGGGACAACTACCGCACCGAAGGCGATATTTCCGGCCCCTTGACCGAGTCGGGCAATCTGCGCGGACGCTTTGTCGGCGTGTATCAGGACCGCCAGTCGTATCTCGATCACTACCAGCACACCAAGGACATCGGCTACGGCATCCTTGAAGCGGACCTTACGCCCGACACCCTGCTGACCTTCGGTATCGACCAGCAAGACACCCGCTCCCGTGGCGCCAGCTGGACCGGTTTCCCGATGTTCTTCAGCGACGGCTCGCGCACGCACTTTTCGCGCTCGTTCAACCCGGCGGCCGACTGGAGCCGCCGCGACTTCCAGAACCAGACGCTGTTCGCCTCGGTGCAACAGCAGTTGGCGAACGACTGGTCGCTCAAGGTCAGCCTCGACCGCAAGCGCAGTCAGCACGACACCCTGCTCGCCTCCGCCAGCGGCGGCAACCCGGACCCGGTCAGCGGCGATGGCATGTACATGTTCATGGGCAAGTACAAGGGCGACCAGTTACAGAACACCCTGGACGTCAATCTCAGCGGGCCGTTCAACCTGTTTGGCCGCGAGCACGAGCTGATCATGGGCTTTATGGCCACCCGCTCGAAGCAGGACGTGCCGGTCTACGGTTCGATTTACCCCGCCGTGGGCGGCAGCATTTTCGACTGGCATGGCGAGTACGCCAAACCGGATATCCCGCGCAGCGGCCAGAACGATATCGTGCAACGCCAGACCGGCGCCTACCTGGCCACGCGCTTGAAACCCACGGACGATTTGTCAGTGATCCTCGGCACGCGCGTCAGCACGTTCAGCGGCACCGACACCACCGATTTCTATGACCCGACCAAGGCCGACAACCGCACCACCTACCGCCAGAGCGGCGTGGTCACGCCGTATGCCGGGATCGTCTACGACCTCAACGACACCTGGTCGGTGTACACCAGCTACACCCAGATCTACCGACCGCAAAGCAGCAAGGACGCCGACCGCAAACTGCTCGACCCGATCGAAGGCGCCACCTATGAAGCCGGGCTCAAGGCAGCGTTCTACGACGGCCGCCTGAATGCCAGTTTTGCCGCGTTCCGCATCGAGCAGGACAATGTCGCCGAGTACGTGTCGGGCTTTGAGACCGATTCGGTGTACCGCCCGATTGCCGGCGCCACCACCAAGGGCTTCGAGGCGCAACTGTCGGGTGAAGTGCTGGACGGCTGGAACATCTCGGCCGGCTACACCTACCAGCACACCCGCGATGCCAACAACGGTTATGTGTACAGCTCGGTGCTGCAAACCACCACGCCGCAGCAGGTGGTGCGCCTGTTCAGTAGCTATCGCCTGCCCGGCGCGCTGGAGCATGTCACCGTGGGCGGCGGCGTGAATTGGCAGAGCGAGTTCTTCGGCAACGTGTTCCAACCCGACCCGAACGACACGCTCAACTTCGGCCAGAACGCGCGCATCACCCAGGACAGTTACTACCTGGTCGACCTGATGGCCCGCTACCGCTTCAACGAGCACCTGAGCACCACGCTGAACGTGAAGAACCTGTTCGATAAAAAGTACTACACGGGCCTGGGCAACTTCGGCACCGGCTTCTACGGCGAACCGCGCAGCCTGCAACTGGCGACTAAATGGGACTTCTAGGCTGACGGCCCCGGCAGTCTGTGCAATGATCCTCCCTCGATCTCCCGAGGGATGGAGCCGCCGCCATGTCGCTGAACACCGCCACTCACCCCGCGCAAGCGCCGCGCTTCTGGCGCGACGAGCGCTTGCCGTTCATCGAAGCGCGGACCATCGCCGATGGGCGCAAGGTCACCTACACCCGCCACGCCCACGAGCATTTCTCCATCGGCGCGATCACCACCGGGCGCAGCTATTACCACTACGGCGCGGACACCTTCCAGATCAGCGCCGGCACGGTGGTGCTGATGAACCCCGGCGATGTGCATGCGTGCAACCCGATCCACGACCAACCCTGGTCGTATCACATGCTCTACCTCGACACGCCCTGGCTGACGGACCTGCAATACCAGTTGGGCTTCAGCACCGACCAGGGTTATCGACCGTTCAATACGCCCTATACCCGCGACCCGGTGCTGTACAACGGCCTGATCGAGCTGTACCGGACGCTGTTGGATGAGCACGCCGAACTCCTGCAAAAACAGAGCATGCTGGTGAGTTATTTCAGTGAGGTGCAGCAGCGCCTGAACCCTTCGAACACGCCGGTGCGGGAGGTCAATCACAAACTGGAACGCGCCGCCGAATACATCCGCGAACACTGCACCCAGGCCTTGAAACTCGAAGACATCTGCCTGGCGGCCGAGCTGTCGCCGTCTTATCTGATCCGCGCCTTCAAGCAGTATTACGGCTTGACGCCCCATGCGTTTCTGGTGAACCGGCGCATCCAGTTCGCCCGCACCCAATTGCGCAACGGCGAACTGATCGCCGACGTCGCCCTGGCCGCCGGCTTTGCCGACCAGGCGCACTTCCAGCGCACCTTCAAGCAGCACTTCGCCGCCACGCCGGGGCAGTACCGCGACTTGCTCAAGCCATCAGCAAATAACCCACACTGGCCACCAGCAACGCGGCCATCGAACGGTTGAACACCCGCACGCCCTGCGCGTTGCCGAGGTAACGGCGCAAAAACGTGCCGGCGTAGGCCCAGCAGGCTACCGACAGGTAGCAGATCACCAGGTAGAGCGCCGCAAACAGCCACACTTGCCGGGCGTCGCCATCCGCGACAAACAACCCCATGCCCGCCACGCAGGCCAGCCAGGCTTTGGGGTTCAGCCATTGCATGATCGCGCCGTAGAGCATCGACGGCGCCGTTGCGGTGCCTTCGGCGTCCAGCCGGCCATCGTCCACCGCAAGTTTCCAGGCCATGTACAGCAGGAAGGCGACCCCGCCCCACTGGATCAACTGGGTCAGAATGGGCCAGCGCAGCAGCACTTCATGCAGCCCCAGGCCGATCAGCACCAGCAATAGCGTGAAGCCGGTGGCGGCGCCGAACACGTGTTTCTGGCTGGCGACAAAACCGAAGCGCGCACCCGAACTGAGGGCGACCACATTCACCGGGCCCGGTGTGATGGAGGTGGCCAACGCGAAGGCGGCCATGGAAAGGATCAAGCTCATTGCGGTTCCCTGTTGTGGTGATGAACAGGGGCCACGGTAAACACCCCGGCGAGCCGGGTATTGAAGAAAATGCCCCTGCTACTCGCCGGTCATGCGTTCCAGGCTGTTGCTCAGGTGCAACAACATGGCGGCGCGGGCGGCGTCGGGGTCCTGGCGACGGATGGCGTTGAGGATCGCCTCGTGTTCCAGGTTGGCCAACTGGCCGAGTTTCATCAGGTCGGTATCGCCGCGCTCTTCGGCGTTGATGCGCGTGCGCGGGATCACCGAGTTGCCCAGGTGCTGGATCACATCGGTGAAGTAGGTGTTGCCGGTGGCCTGGGCAATCAACTGATGGAAGCGCACGTCGGGTTCGACGCTGCTGTCGTTGTTGGCCAGCGAGGCCTGGTAGTCGTCGAGGGCCTCGCGCATGTGCTGCAACTGCACCTCGCTGCGGCGCAGCGCGGCCAGGGCGGCGGCCTGGGTTTCCAGGCCCAGGCGCAACTCGAGGATGCCGCGCACGCTGACGGCAGTGTCGTGGTTCAGGTGCAGGCCCTGGCGCTGGTCCCGCGCCAGCACAAAGGTGCCCACCCCGTGCCGGGTTTCCACCAGCCCTGCCGCCTGCAACTTCGACAGCGCCTCACGCACCACCGTGCGACTGACACCGTACTCGCCGACGATGGCCGACTCGGAGGGCAGCTTCTCGCCCGGCGCCAGTTGGCCGAGGAGAATGCGCTGGGTCAGCGTGGTCACGATGTCATGGGCCAGGCCCTGGGAGCGCTTGCGGGGGGTGTCGTTGTGCATCGGTCATTCCATCGGTTGGGCCCGGTCAATACTAACATCCCCTTGCATCACCTACTTGTATGACAACAAACAAATTCCGCCACAACTGCGCCGCGTTTTCACGGGAGCCGATTTGCCTGCGATTGTATCGGCGCGATTGATTTTATGCGCTATGGCGCCTGCAAACAGGTACGCCAGCCCTGTCGCGTGCTCGTACAGCCAAAATTTACGTTGCGACGCGGAAAAAAGCAGTTGTATGATGTCTATCAAGTTGCCAGGCACCCCCGGCAGCCCTGAACCCATCCCCGCACAACAATAATCCGTGGGAGTTCTACCCCGTGACCTCTTCCAACCCTGCGACAGCTGCGCCTGCCCTCGACCCCGTCCTGGCCCGCGCGATCAAGAAAGTGAAGCAGCATGTGCTGCCACTGTTCGTGATCATGTTCATCGTCAACTACATCGACCGCGTCAACATCGGCTTTGTCCGCACCCACATGGAACACGACCTGGGCATCGGCGCGGCCGCTTACGGTTTCGGCGCCGGCTTGTTCTTCATCGGTTATGCGTTGTTCGAAGTGCCCTCCAACCTGCTGCTGCAAAAAGTCGGCGCGCGTATCTGGCTGACCCGCATCATGTTCACCTGGGGCATCACCGCGACGCTGATGGCCTTTATCCAGAACGAAACCCACTTCTATATCCTGCGTTTTCTGCTGGGCGTGGCCGAGGCCGGGTTCTTTCCGGGGGTGATCTACTACTTCACCCGCTGGCTGCCCGGGGTGGAGCGCGGCAAGGCGATTGCGATCTTCCTCAGCGGCTCGGCCCTGGCCTCGCTGATCTCCGGCCCGCTGTCCGGCGTGCTGCTGCAAATCAGCGGGCTGGGCCTGCACGGCTGGCAATGGATGTACATCATCGAAGGCATGGCCTCGGTGCTGTTGTGCTTTTTCGTGTGGTTCTGGCTCGACTCCAAACCCCATGACGCCAAGTGGCTCAGCCGCGCCGAACAGGACGCGCTGGTGGGCGAGATCGAACGCGAACAACGCGAGCGTGACGCCGCCACGACGGTCAAGCCGAGCCTGGGCACACTGCTCAAGGACCGCCAGATCATGCTGTTCTGCGCCCTGTATTTCTGCATCCAACTGACCATCTACGCCGCCACGTTCTGGCTGCCGAGCATCATCAAGAAGATGGGCGACCTGAGTGACATCCAGGTGGGTTTCTACAATTCCATTCCCTGGCTGATTTCGATCATCGCCATGTATTCGTTCGCGGCCCTGGCCGGCAAGTACAAGCAACAACAGGCGTGGGTGGCCACGGCGCTGTTGATTGCCGCGGCGGGAATGTTTTTCTCCACCACCGGCGGGCCGATCTTTGCCTTTGTCGCCATCTGTTTTGCGGCGATCGGGTTCAAGTCGGCATCGTCGCTGTTCTGGCCGATCCCCCAGGGCTACCTGGATGCGCGCATCGCCGCGGCGGTGATCGCGCTGATCAACTCCATCGGCAACCTCGGCGGGTTTGTCGCGCCCACCACCTTCGGCTTTCTGGAGCAGACCACCGGGTCGATCCAGGGTGGTTTGTATGGGCTGGCCGGCACCTCGATCCTCGCGGCCATCCTGGTGTTCTTCGCCAAGACCCGGCCCGGCGCCCAGAGCCCGAGCGTGCTGCACCCCGCCCCCGTCTTGAGCAAATAAGGAAGCGTTTTGATGAATACAGAACACCAGCACCACGCCAGCCATGCCCCCATCGTCACCCACCTGCAAGTGATCCCGGTGGCCGGCCACGACAGCATGCTGCTCAACCTCAGCGGCGCCCACGGGCCGTTTTTCACGCGCAATATCGTGATTCTCAAGGACAGCGCCGGGCACATCGGCGTGGGCGAAGTACCGGGCGGCGAACGCATCCGCGAAACCCTGGAAGACGCGCGCAGCCTGGTGATCGGCAAGCCGATCGGCGCGTACCAGAGCATTCTCAATGCCATGCGCCGCACCTTTGCCGCCCGCGACAGCGGCGGCCGCGGCCTGCAGACGTTCGACCTGCGCATCACCATCCACGCCGTCACCGCGATGGAAGCGGCGCTGCTCGATCTGCTCGGCCAGTTCCTTGAAGTGCCGGTGGCCGCCCTGCTCGGCGAAGGCCAGCAGCGCGACGCGGTGAAGATGCTCGGCTACCTGTTCTACATCGGCGACCGTCAGCAGACCGACCTGGCCTACCGCAGCGAAGCCGATGGCGACAATTGGTGCCGCCTGCGCCATGAACCGGCCCTGACCCCGGACGCCATCGTGCGCCTGGCCGAAGCCGCCCAGGCCAAGTACGGCTTCAACGACTTCAAGCTCAAGGGCGGCGTGTTGCGCGGCGCCGAAGAAATCGAAGCGGTCACGGCCCTCGCCGAGCGCTTCCCCGACGCACGCATCACCCTGGACCCGAACGGCGCCTGGTCACTCAAGGAAGCCATCGCCCTGTGCCGCGACCAGCATCACGTATTGGCCTACGCCGAAGACCCGTGCGGCGCGGAAAACGGCTATTCGGGCCGCGAAGTCATGGCTGAATTCCGCCGCGCCACCGGCCTGCCCACCGCCACCAATATGATCGCCACCGACTGGCGCGAAATGGGCCACGCGATCCAGCTGCAATCGGTGGACATTCCCCTCGCCGACCCGCACTTCTGGACGATGCAAGGCTCGGTGCGCGTGGCGCAGATGTGCCATGAATGGGGCCTGACCTGGGGCTCGCATTCCAACAATCACTTCGATATTTCCCTGGCGATGTTCACCCAGGTGGCCGCCGCCGCACCGGGCGACATCACCGCGATCGACACCCACTGGATCTGGCAGGACGGCCAGCGCCTGACCAAGGCGCCGTTGCAGATTGTCGACGGTCACATCCAGGTGCCTACCAAGCCGGGGCTGGGTGTCGAGATCGACATGGACGCGGTGGCCCAGGCCCACGAACGCTACAAAGACATGGGCCTGGGTGCGCGCAATGACAGCGTGGCCATGCAGTTCCTGATCCCCGGTTGGAGTTTCGATAACAAGCGCCCGTGCCTGGTGCGCTGAGCGCCGATCCCGGCCAGCCTCAACCGTGGATCAACGAAACGTGCGCGCCCACCCCGGCGCGCACGCCCTCGGCCACCGCCAGCGCCACGGAACCGGCGGCAAGGGACGCATCGCCACAGGCAAACACGCCGGCCACGGAGGTCTGGCGGGTTTCGTTGGTGTGCAGGTACGGGCCGGTGGGGCCGTCGGCCAGCACACAGCCCAACTGCTCGGCCAAGGGGCTGAGGCGAGTGCGGGACATCGTGAATACGCCGTCCAGCTGAATCACGCGGCCATCAGCCAGTTCCAGAGCCACGCGCTCACCGCTGATCCGGGTCACCGCCGTGCGCTCCACACGAACCCCGCGCCGATCCAACTGCGCCTGTTGCTCGGCATCCGGGGTGAACACGCCGTTGGTGAACAAGGTGGTGGTGCCCCAGTCCGGCAACATCAGCGCATGGTGCATCGCCAGCGGCGAGGTGGCCAACACACCGATGCGGCCTTGATCCAGCTCATAGCCGTGGCAGTAAGGGCAATGAAACACGTGCTTGCCCCAGCGTTCCGCCAAGCCTTCGAGGGCGGGCAATTCATCCACCACCCCGGTGGCGAGGATCAGGCGTCGCCCCTCGAATCCGCCGTTGTATTGCGTGTGCACCCTGAAGCCGCCCGGTGCCGTAGCCGCCTGTAATACGCTGTCCTGCACCCAGGTGACGCTCGGATACTCCATCAGTTGGCTGCGACCTTCGGCGGCAATGACGTCCGGCGCCTGGCCGTCCTGGCCGAAAAAGCCATGGGCGGTGGCGGCAAACCGATTGCGCCGCTGCCCCGCGTCGATCACCAGAACCTTGCGTCGCGCCCGCGCCAATTGCAGGCCGGCGGACAAGCCGGCATAGCTGCCGCCCACGATAATGACGTCATGCATCATGAAAGTGCCCCTTGTCAGGTGCGCGCGGTTATCCGCGCGCTTTCACGACACACCATAAGTTACGTAAAAATAGCACGTCAAGTGTCTCGCAACTTTTTGGGTTACGAAGGATACTTTCGACCGAATCGACTTGAGGTTTTTTGATGAGAAACGACACCCGCCTCTCGCGCATGCTGCACGTGCTGATCCATATGGACCGCCATGAAGCGCGCGCCACCTCGGAGACCATCGCGCAGATGCTCGGCACCAACCCGGTGGTGGTGCGGCGCACACTGGGGCTGCTCAAGGAAAAAGGCTATGTCCGCTCGGAAAAAGGTCATCAGGGCGGCTGGACCCTGGGCAAACCCTTGAGTGAAATCACCTTGCTGGATATCCACAATGCCTTGGGCACGCCGTCGATATTCGCCATCGGCTTGTCCACCGACCACCCGCAATGCCTGGTGGAACAGGCAGTGAACGCGGCACTGAGCGACGCGTTCGACCAGGCCCAGGCACTGTTACTGGCGCGGCTGGGGGATGTGACGCTGGCGCAGTTGGCCGAGGATTTCGACGAGCGTTGCCGCCTCGCCCCGGCGCCCTGATCGCACTACAGCCGGCGCTTGCGCAACCACTGCAGGAACCCCTTCTTCACCGGCACCACCGGTGCTTCCTGGGTCAGGGTCTGCGCCGCATGTATGCGGAAATCCAGCAGCGCTTTCATCGCTTCGCCGATGTCATGCCGCGCATCCAGGCACGGCTTGAGGTATTCCTTCTCGATGCGATAGAGGGTGCAGAAGGTCTTGGCGCGAAAGTCCGCCAGCGTGGCCTCGTCGGACAAGATCCCAGCCTCGCCGATCACCTCCCCCGGCCCCATGCGCCCGGCTTCGAACATGTGCCCAGCCTTGTCCAGCATCACCGAGACCACGCCGGATTCGACGATAAACAAATGATCGCTGACCTCCCCCGCCGGCAGGATCACCGCGCCGGCACGGTAGCTGTGCAGGGTCATATTCTGGCTGAAGGTGTCTTTCTCTTCCTGGCGCAAGGTGGAGAAAATCGACGAGCGCTCCAGCAACGCCCGCGCCCCCGACAGCGCCGGCGGCGTGCTGCTTTCGGTGGCAGACAGCAAACCGACGCCCGCCGCCTGCAAGTGCCGGAAAGCCAGGTCGTACAGCTGGTTGCGCACTTCGCGCTTGAGCGGCATCGACGGCACAAAGCCGCTGATTTCATACTCCACGCCGTCGCTGGCCGAGGTTTTGAACGCCACGCTCGGCGCCGGTTTGGCCAGCAGCGGCCGGCACCCTTGCATCGCCCGCTCCAGCGCCTCGATCACCGTCTGCGGGCGGGCGTGGGGGCTGACTTGCAGGCAGACCGACAGGCCGAACATATCCGCCGGGCGCGAAAAGTTGACGATCTTGGCCTTGGCCGCCAACGAATTGGGGATCACCGCCATGCTGCCCTGGGAGGTCTGCAACCGCGTAGCGCGCCAATCGATATCGGTGACGCGCCCCTCGGTGCCGTCGATGGAAATCCAGTCATCGAGCTGGTACGGCTTGGTGGTGTTGAGCACGATCCCGGAAAACACATCGCTGAGGGTGCTTTGCAGCGCCAGGCCGACGATGATCGCCACCGCACCGGAGGTGGCGAGCACGCCCTTGACCGGCAGGTCGAGCACGTAGGCCATGGCGGCGATGATCGCAATCAGGAAAATCACCGCGCCCAGCAGGTCCTGCAACAGCCGACCGGTGTGGCCCACGCGCTGCATCATCACCGCGCCGAGCAACACCGTCAGGGTCCGCGCCGCGAACAGCCACCAACCGATCTGCAACGCGGTGGCGGCCAGGTGCAGCGCGGTGTTGTCGGCATACGGCGCGACGAGCATCGGGTTCATGCCGTCGTTGAACAACACGGCGCTGAACACCGCAAAAATCACCAACCGCGCCGCCAGCTTCCAATTGGCCAGCTCAGCGGAAATCAAGCGCCACACACCGATGTCGATAAAGATCAGCGCCAGGGCGCACAACATGGGGTGATCAGCGATAAATGAGGGCATCCAGACGACTCCAGGGTGAATGCCGAGAAGATCGCATGAAATGGGGATGTGGGGGTATAGCGCGGAGCAAAATGCGGGTGGGAAATTGCACCGTATCTGAGCACCTGATTGCATCAGCACCGACCAGGCGTTTGCAGCGCGCCGGATTATCTAGACACCTTGTAAACTCATACTGATGTTTCTTCAGACCGCTATGCCACGTCGCTTACACAAAGGAGTTCCCTATGCGTAAGGATTACCTCGCCTTTTTTATCTCGCTCTTTCTATCGAGGCTGGCGGATCAGATCCTGTTGTTTATTGTGCCGCTGGTGGTGTTCCAGACCACCAACAGCGCTTCATGGGCAGGGCTAGCGTTTTTCGTCGAATCGCTGCCGCGATTTCTCGCGTTCCCGCTGTGCGGCGCACTGTGCGACAAGTACCCGCCTATTAAGATCCTGCATATCAGTCAGGTCTACCGGGCATGGCTCTGTGTGCTGGGGGTGGTGCTCTACGGAATCTTTGGTGGCATCGGTTGGGTAGTGGTGCTGTCGGCACTGTGCGGGGTGCTGACCACGCAAGGCATCATGGCTCGCGAAGTGCTGATGCCGCATATCTTCCAGCACTACAGCTACACCAAGACGTTGTCCTACTCCCAGATCGCCGACCAGGCGGGACTGGTCCTCGGGCCTCTGGTGGCGGCACTGATGCTTGAGGTTTGGGCTTGGCACTGGGTGGTGCTTTGGATCGCCGGATTGTTCCTGCTGGCAGACATGAGCATGCTGGCGTGGCAACGTCTTAGCCGTATGACGCTAGAGGTGTTCGAGCAGCATCAAGACATCTGGCTGCAGCCCTTGAGGATCGCTTTTGGGCATATCCGTAGCCTGGCGGAATTGAAAAAAATCATCATTCTGGCGGTAGGCGTCAACCTGATCGTTGGTGTCACCTTGGCAACTTCGGCGGCCATGGTGATCGGCCAGTACAGCGCCGGCAAGGATAGCTATGCAGGGCTTCAGGCGGCGGGTGCGGTGACAACAATCGTGATCCTGTTCCTTCTCGCTCGGGTGGTGCTGCCTCTGCGAGTCCTCGGGGGTGTCGGATATTCGATGATCGCAACGGGGGCATTCATCAGCGCCCTGAGTCCGAGTCTGCTCGGCTATGTGCTGGGTTTCCTGCTGATTGCAGGCTTCGACAAAATGTTCAACGTCTACATACGCACTATCCGGCAGCGGGTGATACCGCCTCAGGACTTCGGTAAGACGGTAGGTGTGATCACGCTGCTGAACAACATGTCCCAGCCTCTGGCAGGTTTACTGGTGGCTTTGTTAGCTGCGCCCTTGGGCACCCAGACCGTAATCCTGATTTTGGCCGTGTTAACGACTATTCTTGGGACATTTGCCCTGTGGTGGTTCGCAAAGGCTCGCGGCCCATCCCCGAGCTTGATTCTCGAAGCTGACCAAGAAGCCGGAAAATAGAAAGTTGCGTCGGCAGGCTTGTAAGCATTTTCCAAGGAAGCATACGGATCATGTCCGCAAAGAAGAGTCTGCCGGTTCGAACTCATGATCGCCGCCGAACGTTTACAGCATAACGACCACTCTCGGCCTCACGGGTCAAGTCCATGCAATTACGCATGTGGGGGCTTGCCCGCTCCCACATTAGGCTTGGCGTCAACCTTTCAGCGCTGCATCTGCCCGAAATGACCGGAGTTAAAATCAGCAAACGCCTGATGGATTTCCTGCTCAGTATTCATCACGAACGGACCATGGCCGATGATCGGCTCGTCGATCGGCTCGCCACTGAGCAACAGCACCCTGGCGTCGTCGCTGGATTCCAGCGACAGTTGCGTGCCGTCGCGCTCAAACAGTGCCAATTGCCCCTGGCGCGCGATTTCTTCGCCATTGACCAGCACCGTACCGCGCAAGATCACCAGCGCGGTGTTGCGTCCGGCGTGCAGGTCCAGGGTCAGCGCCTTGCCGGCGTTGAGGCGCAGGTCCCACACGTCGATCGGCGTGAAGGTGCGCGCCGGGCCTTTGGTGCCCGCGAACTCACCGGCAATCAGGCGCAGCTGGCCAGCCTCATTGGCCAGCGGCAGCAGCGGAATATCGCCGTCGACAATCGTCTGGTAACCGGCGTCGGCCATTTTGTCCTTGGCCGGCAGGTTGACCCACAGTTGCACCATCTCCAGCACCCCGCCGCTACGGGCGAAGGCTTCGGAGTGGAACTCTTCGTGGAGGATGCCCTTGGCGGCGGTCATCCATTGCACGTCGCCGGGGCCGATCGTGCCGCCAGCCCCGGTGGAGTCGCGGTGCTCGACTTCGCCGTCGTAGACGATGGTCACGGTTTCAAAGCCGCGATGCGGGTGCTGGCCGACGCCGCGACGTTGTGTGGTCGGGGTGAAATCGGCCGGGCCCGCGTGGTCCAACAACAGGAAGGGGCTGATGTGCTTGCCCAGGGTGTCGTAGGAAAACAGCGTGCGTACCGGAAAACCGTCGCCGACCCAGTGGGCGCGGGGGCTGGTGTAGATGCCGATGAGTTTTTTCATGGTGTACCTCCAAAGTGCCTACACCATAAGTCCCACGGGCCTTGGGGACTAGCCGGCAAACGCGGCGTTGTTCGTTCTATGCATAGGACAATCAGCACGTCCTCAGTTTGTTTTTGCTGGCTGGGGACGCCGTCCCACTAGACCGACCTCAACCAAGGCCCCTGCACCGCGCTGACCCGATTGCGCCCGCTGCTCTTGGCGTCGTATAACGCCTGGTCGGCATCGTTGAGCCAACTGGTCGAATCGCTATGCCCGACCCGATAAGGCGCCAGGCCGATGCTCAAGCTGACACGCAGGGTCGGGTCCTGGGCATAGGCCAGCGCATTGAAGCGATCGCGCAGGGTATCCATCACTTGCGTGGCGCGGTTGAGCGGCACGTCCGGCAGGATCACGCAGAACTCGTCACCGCCGTAGCGTCCGGCCAGGTCGGTGGCGCGCAGGTTCTGGCGCAGCACTTTACTGAGCTGGCGCAGGACGAGATCGCCGGTGACATGGCCGTAGGTGTCGTTGATCACTTTGAAATGATCGATGTCGATCAGGGCAATCACCGCGCCCTGCTGCCCGCCGTGGCAGCGCTGGAACTCGATGTCCAGATGGTCCTTCCACGCGCCATGGTTGAGCAGGCCGGACAAGCTGTCGGTGCGACTCAGGGCCAGCAGCTCACGCTTGTGCCCGGCCAGGGACACCGCCTGGCGATAGCAAATCCAGCCCAAGGCCAGCGGATACAGCATCAGGATCGGTAAACAGGCATACAACTGCGCCTGGCTGGTCATGCCGATGAAGGCCGGGGTGAAGATCAGCAGCGACACGCCGACGCCCAACGCCTGCGCCACCCAGCCCGCCAGCATGAAACGGGGACCACCGATGGCCACATTGTTCATGGTCATCATCGACAACGTGGTGACGCTGGGCAGTGGGTTGAAGTGCATGGCACCGACCCAGAAGCCACCGCAAAACGAATCGAACAGCAGGTTGTGGCGCTCGCAACGCAATGTGTTGGCGGTGCGGCGTGCCCATTGATAAGCCAGGTGCGGCCAGACAAAGCCGTTGATCAGCATCAACGCCCACACCCAAAGCGGTGGGTTCAACGCAGACATGCCGAAGGCCACGCAGGCAAAGCCAAGTGTCAGCCCCAACGTGCGGGTTTTGTACAAGCGGGTAGCGAGCGGAACTCCATTTCCTCCGGCGGCTGGCATGGTGAGGTGCGATCCTGGGTAGGTGCCTGGAGTCTATCAGGGCAACAGCATATCGCCACTACCCCTTGTAAGCTCAGCGCCGTCAGTGGGAAAAGCCCCGCGCCAGCATCGCGGCGACGCCCAGCAACAACAATGCCGTGATCCGTTGCAACCAGACCCGCCGCCGGGGGTTTTCCAGTACCGGCTTGATGCGCTGGCCAAAATAGCCATACAGGCAGCCACTGGCGAACTGCAGCACCAGAAAGGTCAGCCCGAGGATAGCGATGTCCGCCATCGAGTTGTGCTCCCCGGCCCCGGCGAATTGTGGGAACACGGCGCTGAACATAATGATCGCCTTGGGGTTGGAAAACCCGGTCAGCAAGCCCTTGCCGAACAGACTGCGTGCGCCTTCCACGGCAACGACCCCGTCGATGGACACGCCGCTGCCGGTCCACTGTTTGTAGGCCAGGTAGAGAATGTAGGCGACGCCGACCATCTGGATACCCTGGGTGATGGCGAGGTTGCCTTTGATCAACTCCGAGAAACCCACGGCAAAGATCAGGATAGAGACCAGGTACGACACACTGGCGCCGAGCTGCGCCGGGATCGAGCCGCGCAGGCCGTCCTTCAAGCCCAGGCTCAGCAGCAGCAAGGTCATGGGGCCGGGGCTGAACGTCACAGTGGCGCAAAACAGCAGAAAGTAGAGAAACGAAGAGAGCGTCAACGCGCTTGTCATAGCCTTGGACCTTGGGAAGACAGCCGGAAAGTGGCCGGATAGCCGGCAGTCTAGGGCCGCGGCATTGCGCAGGGCAGGTAAAGTCAGGCCTAATCCGGCCCTACTTCACCGGTAAAACCACCAGCAAAGACAAGGAAGCCGTATGTTTGTATCCGCCATCGCCTTTCGGGCTGGCGCACCCAAGGTGCAACAGATCGTCGAGGCGTTCAGCCAGGCCATCGAGAACGGCGAATGGGCGCCCGGCAGCAAGTTGCCGTCGGTGCGTGAACTGACCCAGACCCTGGGCGTGAGCAAGTTCACCCTCAACGAAGCGCTGGACCGCCTGCGCGGGCGCAACCTGTTGACCTCGAGCCAGGGCCTTGGCCACTTTGTGACAACAGACATCATCCGCGCCGCCTCGACGAGCTGGGTCGACCTGTTGCCCCAGGACTTGCTCAGCGTGTTACGCCGGCCGTTGGTCACCGTCAATGGAGATCTGCGCCCCGGTGGCGGGCATTTGCCGGAGGAGTGGCTGAACAGCGAGGCGCTTCGCCAAGCCATGCGTAGCGTGGTGCGCGCGCCGTCGCTGCGCCTTGCCGGGATGGGCACGCCGGCCGGGTTCCTGCCGTTGCGCCAGGCATTGCAACACAAACTGCATGCCGAAGGGTTGTCGGTGCCGGTGGAGCAAATCATCACCACGCCCAACACCCTGCAAGGCCTGGACATGCTCATGCGCCTGCTCGCCCGCCCCGGCGACACGGTGCTGCTCGACGCGCCCTGCTACTTCAACTTCCACGCCAATCTGGCTCTGCACGGGGTCAAGGTGGTGACGATCGAGCGGCGCCCGGATGGCTTCGATTTCGACGCCCTCGAACAGTTGCTGGCCGAACATCGCCCCAGCCTGTACCTCACTACCAGTGTGTTGCATAACCCCACCGGGCACTCTTTCAGCCCCAGCCAGGCGTTTCGTCTGCTGCAACTGACCCGCCAGTACCACTGCCATATCGTCGAGGATGACCTCTACGGCGACCTGCATCCCAACCCGCCGCCGCGCCTGGCCACCATCGCCGGCCTGGACCAGGTCACCTACCTGTCGGGCTTCTCGAAAATCCTCAGCGCCAACACCCGCGTCAGCTACGTGGTGGCCGCGCCGCAACTGGCGGCCAACCTGACCCATATGAAGTTGATGAGCGGCGGCGTGACCTCGGAGCTGTTCGAGCAGATCGTCTACCGCATGCTCAGCGAAGGCAGTTACGCCCGGCACCGCAAGCGCATGGTGCAGCGCTTGCTGGAAGCCGGTGCGCGTGTCGAACAATGGCTCAAGCGCTGCGGCTGCCAATTGCCGATGGCGTATGAAGGCGGCATGTTCATCTGGGCCCGCCTGCCGCCGGGGGTGAACGGCGAACAGTTGGCCCAGGAGGCGTTGAAGCAGAACATGGTGCTGGCGCCGGGGGCATTGTTCGGCTACGACCCGGCGCTGCCTGATTCGATGCGCTTCAATGTGGCCCACAGTGACGGGCCCGGGGTGCAACAAGCCTTCGAAACGCTGTTGCTCAAGGCTGTGCGCGAGCCGCGATCACTATCGACATAAAGGCTCATCGGCGATGCGCCAACGACCTGACGCAGCGATCCCCCAGGCTTTGCACGCCCTGCACGAGCACCACCAACACCACCACCGTCACCACCATGATCTGGTTGTTGAAACGCTGGTAGCCGTAGCGAATCGCCAAGTCGCCCAACCCACCGCCGCCGATCACCCCGGCCATGGAGGAAAAGCCGATCAGCATCACCAGGGTCAACGTGACCCCGGCCACCAGCGCCGGCAAGGCTTCGGGCAGCAGCACCTTGAAAATCACATGGCGGATATCGCCGCCCATGGCCACGATCGCCTCGATGCGGCCCTTGTCCACGTCATCCAGGGCGGTCTCGACGATGCGTGCGAAAAACGGAAAAGCACCGATGGTGATCGGCACCACCGCCGCCGTGCTGCCCAGGGTGGTGCCGACAATCAGGCGGGTCAGCGGAATCAGCGCGATCAGCATCACCACAAACGGCAGCGAACGCCCGAGGTTGATCACCGCACCCAACGCACGGTTGAGCCTTGGCAGCGGGAACAGCCCACCCGCGCGGCTGATAAACAGCAGCACGCCCAACGGCAGGCCGATCAACAAGGTGAACAGCCCCGCCAGCAGCACCATGTACAGGGTTTCGCCGGTGGCGTTGAGCAGCAGTTGGAGAACTTCATCCCAGTCGGTTTTCATCCCGCCCTCACCACCTGCAGGTTGGGCGCCAGCGCACGGCCCAGGCGCGAGGACGGGTCGGCCTGCAGTTGCAGCAGCGTGCCGCTTTCCACCACGCGCCCCGCCGCCAGGGAAACTGCGCTGTCGCAGATCGCCTTGACCACATCCAGCTCATGGGTGATCAACACGATGGTCACCCCCAGTTGCCGGTTGATATCGCGCAACAGCGCCAGGATCGAAGCGGTGGTTTCCGGGTCCAGGGCGCTGGTGGCTTCATCCGACAATAAATACGCCGGGCGCGCGGCCAGTGCGCGAGCGATGCCGACACGCTGCTTCTGCCCACCGGAGAGTTGCGACGGAAACGCCGCCGCCTTGTCGCTCAAGCCAACCAACGCCAGCAACTGTGCCACCCGCGCGACGCGCTCGGCCTTGGGCACCCCGGCAATCTCCAACGGCACCGCGACGTTATCCGCCACGTTGCGCGAGTGCAGCAGGTTGAACCCCTGGAAGATCATGCCGATGCGCTGGCGTTGCTGGCGCAGCGCCTTGCCGGTTAACCGGGTCAGGTCCTGGCCATCCATGAGGATGCGCCCGGACGTCGGCCGCTCCAACAGATTAAGGCAGCGCAGCAACGTGCTTTTACCGGCGCCGCTGCGGCCGACGATGCCAAAGATCGAACCATCGGCGATCTGCAACGACACGTTGTCCAGCGCCGCCGGCTGGCCGTCGGCGTAGGTTTTGCTGACACCCTCGACGACGATCATTCGAGCGCCACCGGGATCACCGAACCGGCATATTTCTCGCTGATGAACTTGGCCACCGCCGGCGAGCGCAGGTCTTTGGCCAGTTGCTGGATGCGCGGGTCCTGCGCCAGTTTGGGCGTGGTCACCAGAATATTTGCGTAAGGGTTGCCCTGAGCCTTCTCCAGCCCCAGCGCATCCTTGGCCGGTTGCAGCCCGGCTTCCAGGGCGAAGTTGCCATTGATCACTGCCAGGTCGACATCCTCCAGCGCCCGGGGAATCTGCGGCGATTCGATTTCCAGGATCTTCAGGTGCTTGGGGTTCTCGGCGATATCCTTGGGGGTGGCCTGGTCCTTGGACGCATCGTTGAAGCCCGGCTTGAGGGTGATCAGGCCATTGGCTTGCAACAGGTACAGGGCGCGGCTGAGGTTGGTGACGTTATTCGGCACGGCGACGGTGCCTTTGTCCGGCACCTGGTCGAAGCGGGTGTGGCGGTGCGAATAGATCCCCAACGGTTCGATATGCACGGTGGCGGCTACCGCGAACGTCTGGCCGAGCGCCTGTTCCTGGGCCTTGAGATACGGCAGGTGCTGGAAGTAATTGGCGTCGACATCGCCATGGGCCAGCAACTCATTGGAGTTCACGCCGCTGGGGATCTCGATGATGTTCAGCTTCAGGTCCGGGTCGAGCTTCTGCACGTATTCGAGGATTTGCGCATGGGGAATCGGGTCGGCGGCGACGCGCAAGGCATCGGCGGCCGCCACATTGAAAGCGCTCAGCAAGGTCGCCAGGGTAAGTGTGAAGGTCTTCAACAGAGTGATCTCCTGATCAGGCGGACAGTGCATGGGGCAGTGTGGCGTCGGCGTAGAAACGCTGGGCCACATCCGGGTGGGAACGCAGGCGGCCCTTGAGGTAGTTCCAGCCGACGTCGCGCAGCAACGGGTTGCGCGGGTCGCTGGTGGGGCCGTGGGCATCGCGCAGCAGTTCGGGCGCCAGCGGGTACACCGGCACCACCGCATCCAGCTGCGCGCCGAGGAAAAACGCCAGGGACACGCGCTCGCGGCCCACCGGCGGCGACACCACGCGGTGGACCGTGGCGCGCAGATAGCCGTTACTGGCCAGCTCGAGCAATTCGCCGATATTCACCACCAGCGTGTCGGGCCGCGGCGCGGCGTCGATCCAGCGCCCCTCCTCCACTTCCACCTGCAAACCGGCCTGCTGGTCTTGCAGCAGGAAACTCAGGAAGCCGGAGTCCTTGTGCGCGCCAACGCCCTGGCGACTCTGCCCGGCGTGGCGACCGGGGTAGCGGATCAGCTTGATATGTTCGTTGGGCTTGTCGCCGTACAGCGCGTCGAACGCATTTTCGGGCAGGGACAAGGCCTGGGCGAACGCGCGCAGCAGGCGCAACGACATCCGGGTCATTGCGTGCTGCCAGGCCAACACCCGAGGTTTGAGCTCGGGCAGCGCCGCCGGCCATTGATTGGGGCCTTGCAGGCGCGCCCAAGCCGCGGGGTGTTGCGCGACGGCCAAGGGTTCGCGCTCGGCACCGACGTCGAATTGCTCACGCAGGTCCGGCTGGCCCCGGGTGATTTCCGAGGCCGCGCGGTTATAGCCGCGAAAGTGCGGGGAGTTGATCATCCCGACGGCCAGCTTGTCTGCCTCGGGCAAGGCGAAAAAAGCCCGCGCCTGCTGCTGCACCTCGGCCAGCAACGCCGGGGCGATACCGTGACCGGTGAGGTAGAAGAAGCCGACATGCCGCGCGGCAAAACGCAGCTCATCGAGAAACGCGCTGCGCTGCGCCGGGCTGCCATCGAGCAGCGACAGGTCCAGCAGCGGCAAGGCGGTGATTGATTGCAGCATCGGCGGCTCACTCCATGAACGTCTTGGGGGAGCAACCAAGCTAAACGATCTTAAAAATCGGTAATAAATACCTTTTTAGAATTAGCTTAAGCCGTCGTCGGATCCGGGCGGACCGCGCAGGTAAAGCGCAGAATCGACAGCACCGGGCAGGCGTCGGTGGCGCCGAGCTGCAGTGATCCGATGCTGGCTTCGCTGGCAAATTCCTGGCGGTTTAAGGCAATTAGTCGCCCCGTCACCCGGCCTCATTTATAGAAAAATTAAATCGCCATTGGCCTAAAAACCAATTGACCTAAGATACTTATCGCACACTAACAATCTGCACTAGCATATGTGTACACCCATGCAAACGCCCCACCCGCAACACCTCCCTCCCACCCCGCCGCAGCCTTTAGAATAAAGCTACGAATGTTAAAATTTGTCACGTTTTGGCGGAATCAATTCGATTAGTATCTAACGCTAGCGGCGATTGAACTGTCGGCCTTGCATGCCAGAAAAGGGAGTAGGTGATGCATTTTTCCAACGTCCTCGCTATTGCACGGACTGCGTCTAAAACTGAGGATTTCAGAGCACTTATAGTTCGTACTGTACCGAATGATTTAAAAGTCGATACACGCAGCTACGGTCAACTAGTCGGTCATCATGAAGATCACGCCGATTATCGCGCCATCGTCATAGAAATCGACACGCCTTCTGCCAGCAATCAAACCCTGGACATCATAAAAAAAACCAGGCATAAAAACCCGACTGGCCTGATAGTTGTCTTCATCACGTTCGCCTCTACTCAAAGTAAAACCAAATATTATTTGGCCGGCGCGGACTACTGCCTAAAAGTCACCGAAACCTCCCCTGAAGAAAAGTTGAGTTTAGTCGAGGCGTTTCTCAATGAAACGTATCGCTTGGACTGCTGCAAACTTATTCTCGATCAGGACCGGATGTGCATTTACGGCAACGGTCAGAAACTTGAGATTTCCTTCATCGAAATGAAAGTTCTCGAGGCACTGATCTATAACCGACTGCTCAGTCACGATGAAATCGCCAATGTTATGGGGCTCAACACCAAATTCTACGACTCCCGAGCCCTGGAAAAATCCATCAGCCGCCTGCGCAGCAAAATCAAGGCGCGCTATGGCGAAAATATCATTCAGAACATCCGTGGCTACGGTTACAAGTTGAGCCGTGGAATTATTTCGGCCCAGTATTTGCACCCAACCCAGGAGAGATAGCGTCGTGAATAACGAGAAAATATCGCCTGTCACAATAGCCCAACCCAAGCTCTTCAGACAAGCGATAGTTGAGCGCAGTTGCGCACTTTGGGGCAATGAGATTCGCGTAACCAGCGCACATAATCTGCTCAATCTCCCAGAGCATTCGCAGCCTTTGTATCGCGCTCAACTTAAATGCGCCTACCGTGACGCCCTGTCGCGCATCGACCCACGCATGACTGCCGATTTCAGTCACTTACCACTTGCTTCTGCGCAGCCTGCAACTCATAAATTTCTGCGCATCGAGCAATCAGCGCTTATGTCCGACGACACGCTCAAGGAACTTATCCAGGTCGCGCATGTCTTGGAAAGCTATAAGCAGCAACTCGTTATCACTATAGAAAACCCCTTGGACGCACTTCCCGGCCCCGCAGAACGCCGCGCGATGGTGCGCCAACTGTATAACCTCAAAGACCGCAGCAGTATCAAGCTTGCCTACAATAACTACACTCTGGATACAAAGCAGGCCGACCTATTGATCGAACTGAAACTCTATGACTATATAAAAATGCCATTTCCGGATGTGCTCCTGAGACTCAGCCTGAATATACGCTCGGATCTGTTCGACCGGCTCTACGACCGCATGTTAGAGCTGATAAGCACCAGCCGAGCCTCATTCATTGCAGACAAAGTTGAATTCTCTGACAGTGCAACACTCGCTAAGCGTTTGCCTTTCAATTACTTTCAGGGCGGTTATTACTCGCCGGCCGAAAATGTATAAACCTCAACCCATAGGACCATGGTAACCACTATGAGCTCACTCAAAAAACACCTATCCACCACTACGCCCACCTTTATTCCGCTGCCCGACTTTGCGTCGCATGCGGAGTTACTCTATGGCGATATCGCTTGCCCGCTGCGAACCAAGACAGCAGAAACCCAGGCAACCAGCACGCCATTGTTTGGCAACCAGTATTTCAATTCGCACTACACTAACAATTCAACGATCGAAAAACCCGACAGCGCCAATAACGCATCAACGCCGGTCATTTACAAAACATTGCAACCCTACAATAAACTGGAACTAAACGTTCAACTCCACAGCACCGACAGGCCTCAAAAAGCGCTGGCGACCCAGACCGAAAAACCTCCGCTACAGGCACCCGACTACTGGACCTTTACACAACATGATCGAATGTTGGTCAAGGGTGGTTTACGCATTTCCTTGACCACGATCGAGTCAGCACTTATCAAAAAAATGTTACATCATGAAGAACGCGTGGTGAGTAAAGAAGAACTTATTCGCAATATTGGTCGTGAACCTGAGTTGTATCGCGGCCTGGAAATGTGCCTCAGCCGACTTCAGGAAAAATTCAAGCGCGTCAACGATGGCGAGCGTTTGTTCCGTTCGGTGAGAAATCGGGGCTATTGCTTGACCCAGAGGATAAAAAACCCCCTGGAACTCGCCCAGCAGTTTCGCTGAAAAAAAATATAATAATTCTAGAGTCGTTAATCTTGGCGTTGATCACGCTCCACTCTCTGCCTTTTTATAACAATCCGTCTCACCCAACAGCCACTTAACTATCGCTATGTGCCTGTTATAACTCGTCAGCTACTGCCCCCTGCCGTTGATTAATATCAATCTGTGCGCGCCTACGCGTGCCTGTCTATTTGGCTGTTTCAATGCCACGCCTCGCTTAAGCCTGCCACCATGAGTGGTCACCACTGGGAGCAGTAGTATGCTGAATAACCGGAGAATGCATCGTAACCTAACACCCAAAGGTCTGACCTTTTGGGGGCAGTGGACGCTGGCGTCAAGTTTGGTCGTCACACTGTTATTTGCATTGGTTATTTTAAAGACTGGCCAGCTGGAATATCCCTACCGGGTATTGGCTGCCTTTAGCATATTGGCCTCGATCCCGGCCTATATGTTATGTGACGTCTACAGCAAGAAAGATGATTACGCGGTGGGACTGGGCCGACTCTTCATGGGTTGGTTACTTACCCTGCTGATACTGGTTGCGGTGGGTATTGCCTGCAATGCTAACGCGTTGTTCCCCCTCGAAATCCTGCTACTGTGGGCGGCGATTAGTTATGCCGTGCTGGCGCTCTGTTACATCCCGGTCCACAGTCTTTCCCGCTATTACCACGGGCAACTTCACGAGCGACATAAATCGCTGATCGTGGGTACCGGTAAACTTGCTGCCGACCTGGCGAAAACACTTTCCCGGCAAAAACGCTCACCGCTGGTCGGCCTCGTCGGCGCCACGGCGACCGCAGCCCCGGGCGTGCAATCGCAGATACTCGGCGAGCTGCCGGACCTCCCGCAGTTGATCCGGCAGCACGGCATCCGCAGGCTGTACATCACCCATTCGCTGCAGGAAGCCACCCATATCGAGGCGCTGTACATCAACCTGCTGGAGATCAGCGTCGACGTCATCTGGGTCCCCGACCTCAACAACATGCTGCTGCTCAATCACTGCGTGGCCGAGGTGGACGGCCTGCCGGCGATTTTCCTCAATGAAAGCCCGCTGACCAGCCGTCCGACCGCCGCACTGAGCAAGTCGCTGCTGGACAAAAGCGTGGCCTTGCTCGCGCTCATCCTGCTGAGCCCGCTGCTGTTGCTGTTCGCCGTGCTGATCAAACTGACCTCCCCCGGCCCGGTGATCTTCAAGCAGGACCGTCACGGCTGGAACGGTCAGGTGATCAAGGTCTGGAAGTTCCGCTCGATGCGCGTGCATGACGACCACGAAGTACGCCAGGCCAGCCGCCACGATTCACGCATCACCCCCGTGGGGCGTTTCATGCGCCGCACGTCCATCGATGAACTGCCGCAGTTGTTCAACGTGCTGCAAGGGCACATGGCCCTGGTCGGTCCAAGGCCCCATGCGGTTGCGCACAACGACTACTACTCGGGGAAGATTCACGCGTACATGGCGCGCCACCGTATCAAGCCCGGTATCACGGGGCTGGCACAGATCAATGGGTGCCGGGGCGAGACCGAGACCCTGGAGAAGATGCAAAAGCGCGTCGACATCGACCTGCGCTACATCAACACCTGGTCACTGTGGCTGGACATCAAGATCCTGCTGAAAACGCCGTTCACACTGCTGTCCAAAGACATTTACTGAGGCAAACAAAGGGGGACTTCACGTCCCCCTTTCCTTGTCTATTCAGTGATCTTCTCGAAGTTCCGATAGAACAGATCAGTGTCGCGGCCATCGGTCATCGTATGCAGCGAATACGCGCGATTGAGGCGCGCGCCGCCATCGCGGGTCAGCGGTGCCCACACCAGATTGGCGCGGCGCATCGTCGACAGGCTCATCAACTCATCAAAGGGAATTGACAGGTAAAGGCCTTTGTCGAAGCTGCCTTCGCCAAAGGCTTCTTTTGACGCGGTGGTGCGGGTGACCCAGGCGCCAATCCGCACGCCATTGTTGAACTCGCGCGACAAGTCCAGGGTGGCGCCCCAGTCCCGGGCCAGGTAGCGACCGACACTCAGCGCACCCTGTGTGTTGAACGGCAAGTCGGTGTAGCCGGTGATATGCCCCGTGACCGTGCGGTAGTCGCGCAGGCTGAAGTCCTGTTCGAACCCGCGCTGACGCACGTAGTTCAGGTCGGCGCCCAAGGCCCAGCGCTGGCCCATCGGCCGGTACAGCACCTCACTGCCGACACCGGCGTACATCGATTCCAGCAACCCGCCGTAGACCATGCCATACAGGTCCTGATCCAGTCGCACCGCGTGGTTGAGCTGGAACGTCGGCACGGTCACGTCAGAGCTGGTCATGTACTTGCGCAGATCGGTACGCACGCGCGGCAAGCCGCTGGGCGCGTCGTAGGTGAAGCCATCGTAGTTGTTCAGCAGGTTGACGCTGAGCAGGCCGCTCCACCAGGTGTTGCGGGTGAAGCGGTATTCGACGTCGAGGTCGGCGGAAATCTGATACAGCAGGCCATCCGGCCCGCCGACGTTCTGCTTGTAACCCAGCCCGACGCCGTAGCTCAGGGGCTTGGGCGCTTGGGTGTAAAGCAGCGTTTGCGCCTGGGCGCTGGGCGGGTTGACTTCGGTCTGGCGATGCAGGGTCTGCAGGGGCTCGCGTTGGTTGACCACCTCGCGGAACGTCTCGCGGGGCACGCTGGTTTCTTCGATCGGCATGGCGTACCGCTCGCTCACCAGGGTGAACCAGCTGATCTGGTCATTGACGCTGTCGTCCAGGATACGGCTGGCGCGCCCCACGGCCTTGGCGCTGTAGAGATAGCGCTGCTGCTCGCCATACACCAATAACTCAGGGCCGCGCTGGGCAATCCGCTGCACGTTATAGCCGGCATTGTCCTGCAAACGCTTGGACACCGCGGCCCAATCCACTTGATCCATCGCGACGCTCGGCGCCTGGGCGGGCAGCTTGGGGGCCGGCGGGTCGTAGGTTTTGACCGGCGCCTTGCGGCTGACGAAATTGGTGTGCAGGGTGATACCGAACATCGCCGTGTTGCCGCGCTCCCACGCGGCACTCAGGTCGACGGAGTCGGCCACCTTGTAAACCAGCCCGAGGTTGACCGGCGAGTCCTGGCGCAGATGGTTGTTTCGAGGCTCGTTTTGGTAGTCGTTGCCCTCGTATTCCAGCTTGAGGCTCAACGGCGCCCAGGGTGTCTGGTAGGCGACGCCGCCAAACAGCGCGGGCCGGCCGCGGAAGTAACCGTTGGAGAAATTGCCGGAACCTTCGGCGGTGGGCCGCTCGTTGAAGCGATCACTCAGCGCGCCCAGCGGGTTGCCGAAATCGCCCCGGCTGCCCAGGTAACCCCAGGCGATGCCCGCACTGAAATCGAATTCGCCATAACGCTTGTTGGCCACCAGGTACTCGCTGGAAAACAGCCCGGTGCCGCCCAGGTCGAGCATCCCCAGCGCGACCTGGGGCAACCAGTGGCTTTCCTCGTAGAGACGCACTTTGGCGTCGACGGCCTTGTCCTTGTAGCTCTGGCTGCCACTGAACGATTCGGGGCCATAGGGGCGGTTGGTGATGGCGGTGTAGCGAAAGGTGCCTTCGAGCCAGTCCAGCGGTTGCGCGGAAAAACTGTAGCGACTGTAAGGTTCGGTGCGGTTGGCATTGACGCTGAGTTCGCCGGCCGGGGCCATGCGTGCGGTCGGGGTTTGCAACAGCCCGACCCCGCCAAAATCACTCTGGGTGTAACGCGGATCGCCGTGCGCGACGCCACAGGGCACCAGCAGCACGGCTGCAATACATAATTTCAAGGCGTGACCTCAGCCAGGGGTTGGGTGGCAAGAAACTCGGCCAGTTGTTGGTTCAGCTCAGGGGTGGGCGGTTCCAGGTCGTCGCTGCGCAGCGGCACCAGCAGCGTGCTGCCCGGTGCAGGCGCGGCCGCCGTCTCGCGGTTCCAGGGGGCAATGCCCAGGCGCGTGACCAGGCCGTCGGGCTGGATCAGCCACAGGTAGTCGACGTCGGCCCCCGCCACCGCCGGGCATTCGTCGAGATAATCGCGTGCCGCCCGCATCGGTTGGAACACCAGGGTGCAAGGCTGCGCGACCGCGCCCAGGACGCGCACACCTGCCGGCCTGGGCGGGTAGATCAGTCGATCGCCGTCGCTGACCCGCAGATTGGGCGCAAAACCGACCTCCACCGCCACCGGGTCCAGCATCGCGCGTTGCCGGCCGGTCACCGGCAAGGCCTGCACCTGTCGATAAACGCGCGCAGCCAAGTCGGCCCGGCTGTCGTACCCGGCGGCCAAGGCAGCCTGGCGCAACGTATCCAGGTCAAACAGCACACCGGCTTTGAGCCGGGCCTGGGGCTCGATCAATGGCTGGTGCAGCCAAGCCGCCGCCAGCCAATAGCCCTGGGCATCCGGTTGTGACGCAATGATCGCGTCGAGCAAGCGCGCCTCGGGCGGCAGGGCGATCGGCCCGGGGTGCAGGACTTGGCCGCTCACCGTCAGGGCGGCGTGGCATGCACTGGCACAACTCCACAACAGCGCCAGCGCCCATCGTTTGCGGGCGGTCATCGGGCCTCCTTGCGGGCGGGTTGCAGTTGGGTGATTTTCAACGTGAGGCGCGGGCTGAGGTGCTGTTCGCTTTGCACAATGAAGCCGTCAGTGGGGTCGACCCAATAGCGGTTGCGCGCACGAAACCCCAGCGCCTCGGCTTCGATGTCCTCATCGACGCGCAACAAGGTGTAAGGCTTGTCGAGGATCTCGAGCGTCTCCATGCCCTCGCGGGTCAGACGGCTGGTGACGGTGATGCCGACGCGATAGCCATCCACCAGGTCGATCTGCCGGCTGCTGCGGTAGCCGTCCGGCACGCGGTGCAGCCCCTGCTGGAACGGCGACTGCCCTTGCCAGCGCGTGCCATCCAGATCAGTGCCGAGGCCAACGGTACGCACCACCAGGCCATCGCGCATCAATAGCACCTGTTTGCCGGAGGCGACCCAGAACTGCAGGTCGTCGCGCTGGCGAATCAACGCCATCACGCCTTCGCTGGACACCGTGGTCACTTTGATCTGGGGAAACGGCACGGCGTCCACCTGGGCCTGGCTCAGCACCAATGGCGCAGGCCCGACGACGGCCGCCTTGAAGGTATCGAGCGAGGCCTGCATCAGTGGATTGCAGCCGCACAACAGCCACGCAAGGCACACGTAAATACCGGTTTTCACACTGTTCACGCAGGTTCCACCCTTATCGGCTGTTGGCTTCGCTCAGGTTGTTTTGGGTGGAAGCACCGGTACCGATGATCGAGGCGGAAGGTATCAACTGACTGATGACTCGGTTCCAGCGGGTGATATTGGCGGGGCCGACGAACACCACGTCCTGGGGCTGCACGTCGAAGCGCGTGGCCAGGGCCATGGCCGCCGGGGAGCCGGCTTGCAGATGGAAGACCTTGGCCGGTTGCGTGTCCAGGTTCTGTGCGCCGCGGATCACGTAGATCGCATCGGCGTTCGAGGTGTTCTGGTTGATGCCGCCCACCGAGCCCAACACATCCGTGAGGTTCATGCTGCGTGTCTTGAAACTCAATGCGCGGGGCTGCATGACCTCGCCCATCACATAGATGCGCTTGCGGTCGTTGTAGGGCAGGTACAACTGGTCACCGTCCTTGAGGTAGATATCGTTCAAGCGCGACGGGTTGAGATTGAACGTGTCCAGGTCGAGTGTGTAGCGCTTGCCGCCGCGGGTCAGCGTGAGGTTCGAGAGATCGGCATTGATCGGATCGACGCCGGAAGCACCGATGGCCTCCATGACGCTCATCGGGATGGTGGTGATCGGTACAGGCCCAGCCTTGAGCACTGCCCCGGTGATCACCACTCGCTGGCTGGCAAAACGCAGCACACTGATATCCACCTGGGGGCTGTCGATGTACTGACGGAGCTTATCGGTGATTTCACTGCGCAGCGCCGCGAGGGTGCGGCCCTTGGCAACCACTTCGCCCACGTAGGGGTAGAACAGGTTGCCGTCGGGGTTGACCAGGCGCCCGTTGGCATCGATTTGCTGCTGCGGACCGGAAGGCGCAGTCAATTCCGGATGGTCCCAGACCGTGATGTACAACGCATCATTTGGGCCGATCAAATAGGGCCCGGGTTTATAATCGAGCAGTTCTTTGGGAAGCGCATAAGAGACTTGAGTCGCCGCGTCCATGGCCAGCAACTTTGGAGTAATCGGGATCAACTCCACGCGACTGCTTTCAGCACCGCCCTCCTTGGTCATTGCCTCGGTGTCCATATATTGACCGGGCGCAAACATGCAGCCTTGTAACAATGCGGAGGCCACGACCGCCACAGAAAAAATACGCATCATAGTGCTAAGACACTCGCGATAAACGACAAGAAAAAAAGACTACTTGGGAGGGGTTTCCAAGCAGTCTTATAAAGCGGAAGGCGTTCTGTTAGTTGCCGGTACCGGTGGTACCCGTGGTGCCAGTGGTGCCTGTGGTGGTGCCTCCATTGGCGCTGCCACCGCTGCTGGACGCGGCGGCGACGCCCGCAACCAGGGCCGCGCCGACCAGCAGGGTTTCCCCCACCGTCACAGAGCCGACCACCGCGGTACTCAGGCCAAGCGGCAACTCGGCAGCCATGGCAGAAGTACTCAAGAGACTGAGCACAATAATAGCCAGTTGTTTTCTCATATCAGACTCCTTATCGATAGTGAGCATTTAGCAAACGAGCGGGTGCCGCTGAAATACACCTTGATAGTGCCACTCAAGTAAACAACGCACCAGCCCGGACATTACCCGGAAAGTTGAACGTATTCGTTCGAAAATAACATTTCTCGAAGCCAGCCCCCGTGTATCAACACGTTGAGGCCGCGAAACTAACAAGGCTGGCGGTTTAACATCGGAGCAAATGTTATTAATTGTCGGAAAACCTCAGGCCCGGCCGTACTTGTCTTCGAAACGCACAATATCGTCCTCGCCCAGATAAGAACCCGACTGCACTTCGATCAATTCCAGCGCAATCACGCCAGGGTTCTCCAAGGCATGCACCTGGCCAATGGGGATGTAGGTCGATTGGTTCTCCGAGACCAGGTACGTCTGTTCGCCATTGGTGACCTTGGCCGTACCGCTGACCACGATCCAGTGCTCCGCACGGTGATGATGCATCTGCACCGACAGCTTGGCGCCGGGCTTCACGGTGATGCGTTTGACCTGGTAGCGGTGGCCGCTGTCGATGGCGTCATACATGCCCCAGGGCCGGTAGACCTCACGATGGTTGAGGTGCTCATGACGCCCGTCGCGCTTGAGTTGGTCGACAATGCCCTTGACCTGCTGCACCTGGTCCTTGTGCGCCACCAGCACCGCGTCCTTGGTTTCGACGATGATCAGGTCCTGCACGCCCACCGTGGCGACCAGGCGGCTGTCGGCGTTCACGTAGGTATCGCGGGTATCCAGTTGCAGCACATCGCCCTGCAGCACGTTGCCGCCGTCGGTTTTCTCGCTGGCTTCCCATAACGCCGACCAGGAACCGATATCACTCCAACCGGCCTGCAACGGCACCATGATCGCGTCGCTGGTTTTTTCCATCACCGCATAGTCGATGGAGTCGTCCGGGCAGGCGGCGAATAGCGCCTCATCGACCCGGGTGAACAACTGATCCTGGCTCCCCGCGGCCAACGCCGCGCGGCAGGCCGTGAGAATCGCCGGCTGCAAGCGTGCCAAGGCGTCCAGGTAACGGCTGGCACGGAACATGAACATGCCGCTGTTCCAGTAATGATCGCCCCGCGCCACGTAGTCGGCGGCGGTGGCGGCATCCGGCTTCTCGACGAAACGCTTCACCGCATACCCGCCCTCGCCCACCGCCTCGCCCTGCTCGATATAGCCGTACCCGGTGTGCGCGCTGGTCGGCGTGATGCCGAACGTCACCAGCTTGCCGGCCTCGGCCAGCGGCAGCGCCACCGCAAGGCTGGCATGAAACGCAGGAACATCTTCAATCAGATGATCCGCCGCCAGCACCAGCAGAATCGGGTCGCGGGACTCGTCGAGCGCCTTGCAGGCCGCCAGCGCAATCGCCGGCGCGGTATTGCGCCCCATGGGTTCGAGCAGGATGCTCGCCTGCTCCATGCCCAATTGACGCAATTGTTCGGCCACCAGAAAACGGTGCTGCTCATTGCAGATCACTTGCGGCAAGGCGACATCCGCGCCCTCCAGACGGCCGATGGTCTGCTGCAACATCGACAGGCTTTTATGGGTCAGGCGCAAGAACTGTTTGGGGTTCAGTTGCCGCGAGAGCGGCCACAGGCGCGAACCCGAACCGCCCGCCAAGATCACCGGTAATAACATGAACGCGTCCTTCGATAGAGGGTCAGAAATAGGCACGGGTGTTCTCGTGTACACGTGGGCTGTAGCGCAGCTCATCCAGCGGCCACCAGCGGTAATGCCGATGCTGCTCGGTGGGCGGTTCCAGGACCTGATTCTCGGCAAGGGTCAGGCAATAACCCAGCACCACGTAGTGGGTGTCCGGGCCGTTCCCGGCGTTGGCGAAGACGCTGTCATCGTAGAAGTGCTCGAACACACCCAGCAGCTGCGCATCGGCGCGTTCGAAGGTGTGGCCGAGTTCTTCGTGGGTCAGGCGGCGGAAGGCGTCGTCCAGGGTTTCGTTTTTCTGGATGCGCCCGCCGGGGACGAACCAGAAGCCATAGGCCGGCCGGTTGATCCGCAAGCCCAGCAGCGTATCGCCGTTGGGTTTCCTCACGATCAAGTCGATGGCCACCAACGGCGTCGACGTCACGACCGTATTGAAGGTCGGTAAATCAAGCCACATAAGCGTCAGACCTGTGCCATAAAGCGTTGGAGGACACGCTCTTTATCGAGAAAATCCGCGGCGTAGTTCAACGCCACCCTGTTGCGCACAGGCAATGCCAGCACCCGCTCGATCCCTGCATTCAGGGCGCTGACCGATTCGGGTTCGACCCGCACGGCAATGCCCGGATGCTCGTCGCACAGCCGGCCAAGGGTGGTATCGGGGTCGGCGGTGATGATTGCATTGCCGCCGACGGCCAGAATATTGGTCAACTTGGAGGGCAATACCGAATCCGCCGCGCCGCGTTTCTGGATCACCAGGTGGACGTCCGCCGAGGCCAGCAGCGCAGGCAAGTCTTCATACGCCTGCAACGGGGCGAAGACCACGTTATGCAGGCCCTCGCTGTGTGCGCGCTGCAGCAGGCGGGCCTGGCCGGCGCCCTGGCCGACGATCAGAAACACCAGCTCCGGGCGATGGACGTGAGCCTGGGCGGCATCGAGGATCAGTTCGAGCCCCTGCTTCTCGCCGATGTTGCCCGAGTACAACAGCACCCGCTTTCCCGCCGGCACGCCGAGCCGTTCCAGCAGCCCGCTGTTGCGCGGTACATCGAGGAAACGCTCGGTCTCCGACCAGTTGGGAAAGAACAGCAGGCGCTGCGCCTCGACGCCTTTGCCGGCCGCCTTCTCCAGCATGCCGCTGGATATCGTCGAGACCCGGTCAAAGCGCCGCAGCAAGCCACGCTCCACGCCCCACGCGAGTCGCCGCAGTAACGGGCTGCCGCCCAGGCCCAGGCCGAACATCGCATCGACTTCATAATCCTGGATATGCAGCACGGACTTGGCGCCACACAGCCTGGCCAACAACAAGGCCTGGGGCGCGCAGAACAAGGTCGGCACCACCAGGATGACCAGGTCCGGCTTCCAGCGCAGTTGCCCCAATACCGCCAGGCACGAGCTGGCGGAAAAGCTGATCAGGTGCAGCAAGCGCTTCAGCGCCGTGGGCTTGCGCGGCACGTACAACGGGCAGCGCACCACCGTCACGCCGTCGACCTGTTCGGTGCGAAAACGCCACGCCGAGTAGCCCTCGCCGACCTGCCATTGCGGGTAATACGGCGGCGCCGTGACTACCCGCACCGCGTGGCCCTTGCTGGCGAGCCAGCGCGCCTGTTCACCGCTGTACTTGCCGATGCCGGTCAGCTCGGGGCTGTAGTTGATGCCATACAAAAGGATCTTCATTAATGGCCCCGAGGCTGTTCGAGGGCCGCGAGATACGCGTTGTAGGCATCGCGCAGCCCCTCCTCCAACGGCACGTAGGCTTCCCAGCCGAGGGCGTTGATACGGCTGACATCGAGCAACTTGCGCGGCGCACCGTCGGGTTTGCTGGTATCGAACCGCAAACGGCCCTTGAAGCCCGTGACCCGGGCCAGCGCCTCGGCCAGTTCGCGGATGGTGCAATCCACGCCGGTGCCGACGTTGACGTGGGAACGCATGGGCTCGGTGTGTTCGCCATAGCCCTCCTGGCTGAGTTCCATCACATGCACGCTGGCGGCCGCCATGTCATCCACATGCAGGAACTCGCGCCGTGGCGCGCCGCTGCCCCAGATCAGCACTTCTTCGTCACCGCGCTGTACCGCCTCGTGGAAACGGCGCAGCAAGCCGGCGATCACATGGCTGTTGTCCGGGTGGTAGTTGTCGCCCGGGCCGTACAGGTTGGTCGGCATCACACTGCGGTAATCGCGCCCGTGCTGGCGGTTGTAGCTTTCGCACAACTTGATGCCGGCGATCTTGGCCACGGCGTAGGGTTCGTTGGTCGGTTCCAGCGAGCCGGCAAGCAGCGCCTGCTCGGTCATCGGCTGGGCGGCGAGCACCGGGTAGATGCACGACGATCCGAGGAACAACAACTTGAACACCCCATGAGTGTGGGCGGCGTGGATCACATTGGCCTGGATCATCAGGTTCTGGTAGATGAAATCGGCGGGGTACGTGGCGTTGGCGTGAATCCCACCGACCCTGGCCGCCGCCAGGTACACCTGGTCGACCCGTTGTTCGGCGAAATACGCGTGCACGGCCGCGGGGTCCAACAGGTCCAGTCGATCGCGGCCGGCGGTGAGGATCTGGGTATAACCCAAGGCCCAGAGGCGGCGCACGATGGCCGAGCCGACCATACCGCGATGGCCGGCGACAAAGATCCGTGCGTTCAGATCACGTGCCATGCTCAGTTCTCCACGGCAATCGGCGCATCGTGGCCGTGCAGGCGCAGCAACGCATGGCGCCGCGCGATTTGCAGGTCTTCGCGGACCATCTCCGCACACATCTGCTGGGCGCTGATTTCCGGCACCCAGCCCAGCTTCTGCTTGGCCTTGGACGGGTCGCCCAGCAGCGTCTCGACTTCCGCCGGGCGGAAGTAACGCGGGTCCACCCGCACAATCACGTCACCCACCAGCATGCCGGGCGCCAGGTCGCCGTCGATGTGCTCGACCACCCCGACTTCCTCCACGCCCTCGCCGACAAAGCGCAAGCGCAGCCCCAGTTCCGCCGCCGACCAGCGAATGAAATCGCGCACCGAATACTGCACCCCGGTGGCAATCACGAAGTCTTCGGGGCTGTCCTGCTGCAGCATCATCCACTGCATGCGAACGTAGTCCTTGGCATGGCCCCAGTCGCGCAAGGCGTCCATATTGCCCATGTACAGGCATTGCTCCAGGCCCAGGGCGATGTTGGTCAAGGCGCGGGTGATCTTGCGGGTGACAAAGGTTTCGCCACGACGGGGCGACTCGTGGTTGAACAGGATGCCGTTGCAGGCATACAGCCCGTAGGCTTCGCGGAAATTCACGGTGATCCAGTAGGCATACAGCTTGGCCACGGCATAGGGCGAGCGCGGATAGAACGGCGTGGTTTCCTTTTGCGGGGTTTCCTGCACCAGCCCATACAACTCAGACGTGGAGGCCTGGTAGAAGCGGGTCTTCTTTTCCAGGCCAAGCAGACGGATGGCCTCGAGGATGCGCAAGGTGCCGAGGGCGTCTACGTCGGCGGTGTATTCCGGCGAATCGAAGCTGACGGCCACGTGGGATTGGGCGCCGAGGTTATAGATCTCGTCCGGCTGGATCTGCTGGATGATGCGCGTCAGGTTGGACGAGTCCGCCAGGTCGCCATAGTGCAGGATCAGGTTTTTATGTAGGGCTTGGGGGTCTTGGTAAATGTGATCGATGCGCTGGGTATTGAACGACGAAGAGCGGCGTTTCAAGCCATGCACGACGTAGCCTTTTTCCAGCAACAGTTCCGCCAGGTAAGAACCATCCTGCCCGGTAATCCCGGTAATAAGCGCGACTTTTTTCATGTCTATCTCCCAAATAATAGGCGAGCGAAGGCCGACACCCGAACTTGGGTGTTTGTTAAAAACGGTCAGTTATTTCGGTATGGGCAGCGTCAAGTTATGTCCGGTCAACTTTGAAAGTTCGCGGACGATTGAGTCCTTATCGTCTAAGTGAGCGATCGCGGTTTCCAGTTCAAGCACCTTGGCGCCCACCAGAAAGCGGTACCAGTAACCTTGCAGCAAGTGATAAACCAGGCCGCTGCGGCCATCGAGAAAACCCAGTTGAACGATGTAGCGCCAGAGGAAGTACGCCGTCGAACTCAAGGTAAACGGCACGCGGTTATACACCCGGTTTTTAACCAGGCGCTTGAGCTTGGCCTGGAACGAACTGTGGCCCTCATTCAATTCATGGCGCACCGCAAACAACCCCAGGCGCGAGTTGATGATCTCAATCGCTTCACGGGTCGCGTACTGGTTGTGCTTGTGGGTGAAGAACGTCAAGTCGTGCAGGTTGTGATCGGCAAACCCGCCCTCCAGGGTGATGGTGCGACCCTCGGCCACCGAGATGTGCTCGTCCATCCAGCGATCTTCGATGCGCCCCTGCCCCGTGCGCCACAGCCGCAGCATCTTCAACGGGTAGCGGCCGCCATGGCGCACCCAGCGGCCCATGAAAATATGCTTGCGCTTGAAATTGATGCCGGTGATGCCCTGGTCCAGCGTCGGCAGCCGCGTGTTGATCTGCGCCGCCAGATCGGCCTCGATTATTTCATCGGCATCCAGGCGCATCGTCCAGTTACCGGTGATCGGCAAATTATCCAGCGCCCACTGGAACTGCTTGGCCTGGTTGACGAACGCGTGCTGCACCACCAGGGCGCCGTGGCGCCGGGCGATCTCGCAGGTGTCGTCGCTGGAGAACGAGTCGACCACCAGCACTTCGTCGCTGAAGGCGCGCACCGACTCGATCGCACGGGCGATATGCAGGCTTTCGTTGTAGGTGAGGATGATCACACTGACGGTTTCGCGTTTCATGTCAGCCACCGTGCAGGTGAGGCAGGTTATGCGGTGCGGTCATCAGGCTTGACTCCCTTGTCGTGGTGCAGGCTCTTGCAGATGCTGGGTACGCTGGCCGATAAGCCGGGTCGGATGCCCGGCATGCACGGTCCACGCTTGCGCGATGTTTTTGATGACGAGCGCGCGGGCGCCCACGACGACGCCATCGGCAATACACACGCCCAGCGTGATAAAGGCATCGGCACACACCCATACGTGCTCTCCGAGCACGATCGGTTTGGCGTAGAGTTGAAAGTTGCGACTGTTGTAGTCATGCGACCCGCCGCACAAATGCGCGCCCTGGGAAATCACGCTGTAACGCCCGATAGAAATCAGCGCCATGTTGTAAATATTGGTGTCATCGGCAATGCCGACATGGTCACCCAGCTCGAGATTCCACGGCGCCCACACTTTGGCCCGCGGATAAACATGCACACCCTTGCCCAGGCGCGCGCCGAACAGCCTCAACAGAAACGCCCTCCACCCATGAAAGGGACGCGGGCTGGTACGGAATAGCAGCACATAGACCGTGTTCCACAGTTGCCGCCGCAACCGATGGGACAATGAAAATGAAGCGGCGCGATACGGATCATTGCCTTGGAGAATCATGCAAGGCACTCCCGCACGATCTCCAGCAAACGCTGCGCGCCGCGTTGGATATGAAAGCGCTCGGTAAAACAGCGGCGGGCACGCCCGGACATGTCCGCATACTGCTGCGGGTCGAGCCGCAACCAACGGCGCAGGTTATGCACGGCGCCCAGCACCGTGTCGTCGCTCACAAAGCCAACCGCGTCGGCTTCGATTTCGCGCCAGATGTTGACCTTGTTGCTGATCAGCACCGGTTTGCCGCAGGCCAGCGCCTCCGCCACGACCACGCCGAAATTCTCCTGATGGGACGGCAGGCAAAACACCTCGGCGGCGTAAAAGGCGCCCCATTTCGCGGCGCCCTGCAACATGCCCGGCCACGTCACGCGGTCGGCGATCCCCAGTTCCACGGCCTGCGCCTGCAGCGCCTGCACCCAGCCGCCTTGATCGGGCCCGGCCATGACCAGGTGCAAGCGTTCGTCTTCGCCAGCCACTTGGGCAAAGGCTTGCAGCAGGTGGTCGCAGCCCTTTTTTTCGTGGATGCGGCTCAGGAACAACAGCACCCGTTTGCCCTTCAACACCGGATGCTCATCAACAAAGCGCTGCGCCAGCGCTGCACCGCCCGCAGGTGGGCTGGCGGTGCCGTAGGCGGTGACCGTCTCTTTGGCGCGGTACAGCCAAAATGACTCGCGCGCACGGATTTTCTCTTCTTCACTGGTAAACACCACGCGTTGGGCGTCCCTCAGTACGCGGTATTCACCCCATGGCCAGTACAGCCATTTCTTCAAATGCTTGAGCGGATATGCGTGCTTGAACCAGGGGTCGAGCATGCCATGGGTATAAACGATGTAAGGCCGCCCCAACTTGTGCAGGACCTGGCGCGCAATAAACCCGTGGTACTGCCACAAACCGTTGACGATGAAAAAGTCGTAGTCACTGGCGTGTTGTTCCAGCCATTGGCGGATCCTGGCGTTTACGCCATACCCAAACAGGCTCGGCCCCATGAAGTGAACGGTTCCCGGGTAGTCGACGGCGAAGTCCGCATCCAGCGTCAAGACATCCACGAGATGCCCGTTCTGCTGGAGAATCTTGTCGATTTCGCGGGCAGCGTTGATGGGGCCGCCCTTTTCCGGTTTAACCGAAGAGATGATTCTTAATAACTTCAAGTGCTGTCCGCTCATCCGTTGAATTGATTCAAGTCTTCTTGCAAGCGGCAAGAATCAGGCAGGCGTAGAACACGCCAAAGGCCAGGAACGTGCCCTGCATGGTCATGACCCCATTGAATAAAATCGGCGCCAGGAAACCGCACAGCAGCAATGGAACGCCGGTGCCCTGCCTGATCAGCGCTTTATAGGCTTTGAGCAGTAACCAGATCAGCAAGAAGATCCTGAACAGGATAAAGAGCGCCCCGATGGGAAGGCCCAGTTCCAGGATGATCCGCGACCATTCATCTTCGGCCAGCAAAAACCCCGCGCCTTGCTCGCGCCCCGCGCGCAATATCGCCGAGGCGGCATTCGTACCCGAGCCGATGCCGTGTCCCCAGAGCGGTGCATCGTCGATCACGCGAGTGAACGCATACAGACTGGAGAATGCCCGGGTCACCGGCGAACCTTCACTGGCGACGGCACTCCGGTTGCGTTCGACGAGAATCTGGTAACTGTCGGACGACATGAAAATCAGCAGGCTGACAAACAGTGCCGCCACCAGGAAAAACAGCGACAACAGGTTTCTTTGCGATTTCTTGATCAAGGCGACCATCAAGGCCGCCAACAGCACGATGGCGGCATACGCATAGATGGCCCGCGATCCGGTCAAGAAACACATCACCGCCACCGAGATGGCCGACACCGGGAACAACAGGTATCGCCCGGCGAACACTGCGCGGAACAAGGCCCGGTCGAAAATCGCCGCCACCAGGAAAGCAAAGCAGGCAGACACGTAAACAACGTGCCCGGCGGTGAACGTGAACGTCCCATACGGCCGGACAACCCCGTCGGCGATCATGAAAATGAAGTCATCGTCCCCAATGCCTTTATTGACGAAGGCTTGCGGCCCGGACGAATACTGCATGACCACCAGCACGCTGATGGGAATCGCCGCAAACAGCGTGATCCGGGCAAAACGGTAGACATCGGCCAACTGCAGGGTTTTTCCGGCAACGAATATCAGGGGGAAATACAGCAAGTAGTTCCTGACGCCATAGCCGTAGATGATCAGCCCTTCAGGGCTGCTCAACAAAAATGCGGAGACCAGAACAAAGAACACCACCAACAACATGACGAAGTACGCCGACAGCAGGTTCTTGGAAAAAAAGCCGAACCTGAACGCGTACCAATAGATATAGAGAACGATCGGATCCTTGATGAAATAGATGGCCGAGCTCAGGCCCGGCAGCAGCCACTTGCGCAAAACCCCTTCAAACAAAATGAACAGATAAATCAGGACAAACGCACTGACCACGCGCTTTCTGTAACGCTCCTTCAGGCTGGACAGCTCAGGGTTGGCCAAGGATTGCATCCAGCACCTCCTTGGCGTAGGTGTCCCAGGTCGTCCTACCTGCCGAGAACACCGCGTTGTGCTTCAGCGCACTGAGTTTTTCACTGTCATCGGCCAGCTCGACCAGACGGGCAGCAATGGCCTCGGCAGAACGGATCGGCACCACATACCCGTTGAAACCGTCGATGATCAAATCCGCCGCGCCACAATTCTGCGAAACGATGACCGCCGTCCCCGTGGACAGTGCCTCGCCCACCACCAGGCCGAACGCTTCGGCGAGTGAAGGCAAGACCAGCACGTCGGCCGCCAGCAATTGGCGGATGACCTGATCGTGGGGCGCCGAGCTGAGCCAGCGATACTTCTTCAGCTCGCTATTGAGCGCCTGGTTACGCCCATTGGCATAGTCGGCACCGATGACGGTGACATCCAGAGCAACGCTGCCCGAGGCGATCTTCAGCGCCTCGAAAAAATACGAGATGCCCTTCTGCTGGGTCAGCGCACCGACAAAAATCACTTTGAGCGGCCCCCCGGCCCGAACATTCACCTCTTTGTGGACCATCGGTGCGGGTGCGCCATAGGGGGTCACCGCAACTTTGTGGTGGGCGATGCCGGATTCACCCAGGGTGCGTTTGGCAAACGTGCTGGCCACGATGATCCGATCCGCCAACGCCAGTTCGGCGGTCTGCTTGCGGATGGTGGTTTCGCTGAGGTTGGGAATGCTCGCCCGCCACGCGGGGTTCGCTTCACGCTCATGGTCCAGCATCCCGCACGCGTAGGAAATGGAGCCGAAGGCCGCCTCATAATTGAGCGTGATCCCGCCAACCGCCTTGGCGGCGGTGAACAGGGCCTTGCACTTGCCGTCATAACCGTACACTTGGCTGGGTTTGCGCGCGGTGTTGTACAAGAACTGCGCGCTGGCCCGATCAATGTGTTCGTACACATTTTCCGGGCAGAACATCCCGATGTTGCGCTGCGTAAGGCTGTACCACTTCAACTTGTCACAGAGCACGCGAGGCACATCGTAGCGCGGGTAGCTGTGCAGCAACGCACCGTCGACCATGTCGAACGTGCGCCGCAGGCACTCTTTGCCAACGACCGGAAGACGGCAAAGCCAAGAGTCTTTATGCAACGCCAGCGAGCTATGGAACGAATGCAGCAAGCGCCGTTGATTCAACGCCCCCAACAGCGCGCGAACGTTTTGATTACCCACCGGATGAGCGACCAGGATCATCTTATTTACCCATCCAGGCTTCAACCACGGCACTCGACCTGACCGGGCTGTAGGTGAACGCGCACTCGGCGCGACGTTTGATCGCGACCGCCGGGTTACCCGCGACGATCGTGAAAGGCGCTACATCGCGGGCAACGACACTGCCCGCACCGACCACGGCGCCTTCACCGATGGTCACCCCCGGCAAGATGATCGCGCCCGTGGCAATCCACGCGTAATCGCCAATCACCACCGGCGCAACCTTCAACCGCCAAGCGGGATCGTCCACGCCGTGCGTGCCCGTCAGGATTCGCACACCGTCATTGATCGCAACATGCCCGCCAACCTTCACGGGGGCGTGCAATTGGATAAACGTGCGCTTGCCGATAAAACTGCCCGCGCCGATGCTGAAACGGCCGACGGCGCCTTCAAACTCCGCATCGTTGATCATCACCAGCGCACCGATAGTCGCGCCCTGTCGGCGCAGCCGGCACTGGCGGTGGTTGGCCTGGAGCAATCGGCTGAGCAGCAGCGCGCGCTTGGCCAGGTATTTCAACCCGACGAGCTTGAACGGGCTCACCTTCAGCCGGTGCTGGAACAGGTAATTAATTAACACGGGCCATCCTCTGTTCAAGACGATAAAACCCGCGTTTGGCAAAGCAGAACAACACCCCTTCCGTGGCCACCAGCACATAACAGACACCCAGCAGTCCGAAGTCTTGAGCCAGGCAAAAAACCGCGAGCACACTGACCATCGACACCAACATGAACACCACGGCAAACGCCGAGTAGGAAGCGGTTGCCATCATGGCCACCCAGTACACCTGCCACGCCACATGCGTCAGTGCGCCGACAATCAGTACCAGCATGACGGTTGCCGAGTAATCCGCCTTTCTGCCCGACCAGACATCGAATATCGACCCGCCGAATACCACGATCAGCGCACCCATCCCACAGGCAATGGGCAGTGAAAACCTCAGCGCATAACGAATCATTTTCCTGACCAACTGGTTGTCACCGACGGAGAATGCATAAGAGATTTCCGGCCAGATCGACTGATTCACCACCGTGGAAAACTGCACCAACACCCTTGAGATCGTTCGGTAAAGACCGAATATCGCGGCATGGGCCGGTGACAGCAGTATCGACAACAAAATCGTCAGCCCTTGAACATTCAGCGCCAGCCCGATCGGAAAGGCCAAAGACGCCAGCGAGGGTCTGATCAAGGTGATAAACGCCCGCTTCCCGACCACCGAAGGATCGAAGCGCAAGCTGATACCCAGCCGATCGGCCAGCAGATTCTTGACCACAATTCCGCTCGAACGGACGATCAACAGCGCCAGGCTGGTGGCAACCAGGCTATGGGTGAGATACGCGCACAGTAAGGCGGCCGACCATTCCAGCATCCTGATCACGTTCATGATGAAGGACGACAAAGGCAGCGCCTTGGATGCGCGGTAACGTATCGAAACCATGTTGGTCAGCAGGCACAGCAACGAATACCCAGTCAACGCCGAGAGGATCAACACCCCATCGCCGCTCCGGATGGACTTGAGATTGAGCAGGCTGAACAGGTCGAAAAACGCCAGAGAGCCAACAGCCAGCAATAACACGCTAACCCCCACCAACAGTAAAAACGCAAAGCTGGTGCTGTAGACCGCACTGGCAACCTTCAACCGGCCTCGCTCATGCCATATCACCACCTTGCTCGAGGCGGCGGTGGTTACCCCAAGGTCGGATAACGCCAGGTAGGTGGGGATCGCAGACAGCACGACCCATTCGCTGTAGGCGCCAAACCCCCAACTGGCGATCAGGACCGGGACACTCACCAGTTGGATCAGCAGATTGACCACCTGACCAAACGAGTTGGCGCCAATGCCGTTGACGACTCTTTTAAGCACACTCATGGGAGGACCTATACCGTATTGAGAGGTCGCCCAATGGAAATGTACTCAATGCCTTTCTTCAGCACGCTGCCGGGGTCGAACAGGTTGCGTCCGTCAAAAATCAACGGCTGTTTGAGTTGCCGTTTGATCACGTTGAAATCCGGCGCCTTGAATGCCTGCCACTCGGTGACGATCATCAACGCATCCGCACCTTTGAGGGCTGCCTCCTGGGTGCCGCACAAGCGCAAGTCGTCGCGGTCGCCATAAATGCGCTGGGTTTCTTCCATGGCTTCCGGGTCATAGGCCTGCACCTTGGCGCCCGCGCGCCACAAGGCCTCCATCAGCACCCGGCTGGGTGCTTCGCGCATGTCATCGGTGTTGGGTTTGAAACTCAGCCCCCAGAGCGCAAAGGTCTTACCCGCCAGCTCGCCGTTGAAGCGACTGGAAAGCTTGTTGAACAGGGTCTGTTTCTGTTCGGCATTACGCCGTTCCACGGCCTTGAGCAGCGTGGCATCGAAGTCGATGCCGTCGGCGGTCTGGATCAACGCCTGGACATCTTTGGGGAAGCACGAGCCGCCGTAACCGACGCCCGCGTAAAGAAACTGATAGCCGATGCGCGGGTCGGAGCCGATCCCCTGGCGAACCATCTCGATATCGGCGCCCAAGCGCTCGGCCAGGTTGGCCATCTCGTTCATGAAACTGATCTTGGTGGCGAGCAGGCAGTTGGCTGCGTACTTCGTCAGCTCGGCGCTGCGTACATCCATCACGATGATTCGGTCGTGATTGCGATTGAACGGCGCGTACAGCTCGCGCATGACCGCTTCGGCCTGTGGACTGGCCGTGCCGATGACAATGCGGTCCGGCCGTGTGCAATCGGCAACCGCACAGCCTTCCTTGAGAAACTCCGGGTTGGACACCACCTCGAAGCTCAAATCGCTGCGGTCGCGCTGAGCCAGCATGGCCGCAATACGCGCGCTGACCTTATCGGCCGTGCCCACCGGGACGGTGGATTTGTCGATGATCGTCAGCGCCGCGTCCATATGCAGACCGATGGTTTCAGCCACCGCCAGCACGTACTTGAGGTCCGCAGAACCGTCTTCGTCGGGAGGCGTACCCACGGCGATAAACTGCACTTCGCCATGCTTGACCGCGGCCACGCCATCGGCGGTGAAGTTCAGGCGACCGGCAGCACGGTTATCCCTGACCAGGGCCTCCAGGCCAGGTTCATAGATCGGAATATGCCCCTGATTGAGACGTTCGACCTTCGAAACGTCGATGTCGATGCAAAGCACGTCGTGACCGACGTCAGCAAGTACCGCGGCCTGGACCAGGCCGACATAACCGATGCCAAAAACTGTAACTTTCATAGCGTTTCTCTTTGAACCTGCGGCCAGTGGTAAAAAGGCTGCTCGTTGGACGTCGATTGCCGGTAGCGCAAGATCAAACGCTGTCTGACTTGTAGTCGTAGTTGTAATAGCTGTAGGCGCCATAGCCGTATTTGGCGGATGAGCGTTTTTCGATGCCATTGAAAATCGCGCCTTTGAGCTCGATGCCACTTTGCTGATAGCGACGCATCGTCAACTCCACTTCACGCACAGAGTTCACTTCGAAGCGAGCCACGATCAGGTTGGTGCCCGACTGACGCCCCACGATGGTTGCGTCCGTCACCGCGAGAAACGGCGGGGTATCCAGAATCACCAGGTCATACAGCGCGCTGACCTGTTCGAGGAACGCGCTGAAATTGGCGTGCATCAATAGTTCAGAGGGGTTCGGCGGTACTTGCCCTCGCCCGAGGAAGTGGAGGTTGTCCACGGCCGTGTGGTGGATGGCGGCGGTGAGTTCGCAGTTTTTGGCCAGCACGTCAGACAAGCCGTTTTCAACCGATACGCCGAAGACCTTGTGCAAATAGCCTTTGCGCATGTCCACGTCGACCAACAACACCCGCTGCCCTGAATGAGCAACCACCGCCGCCAGGTTCGCCGATACAAAGGTCTTGCCGACCTGCGGGCTGGGCCCGGAGATCATCAGGCGATTGTTAGCGGCTTCCAGCATGGCGAAATGCAAACTGGTACGCAGGCTGCGCAACCCCTCGATCGCAAGGTCCGACGGATGAGTCATGGCCAACAGTCGTGCGCCAGCGACCCGGTCTTTACGAAAGGTTTTTTGATCCAGTTCTTTTTGGATCGTGCTGAACGGGATCGCGGCGTAGACCGGCAAGCCGAGCTTTTCCAGGTCATTGGGGTTGGTAACACCGCGGTTGAGCGCTTTGCGGAACATCACCAATGCGATCGCGATAAAGGCACCGAGCAGTGTGGCAATCACGATGATCAGCGCTTTCTGCGGCCTGACCGGGCTTCGCAAATCGACATCGGCGGTATCGATGAGCCGCACATTGCCCACGGTGCCGGCGCGCATCACGTCCAACTCTTGATACTTGTTCAGCAGCAGCGTGTAGATCTCGGTGCTGACCTTCAAATCGCGGGTCAGGCTCAGCAGCTCCTGCTGGGTGGTGGGCAGGCTCTCGACCTTCTTGGCCAACTCATTCTGGCGCTCGGTCAGCTCTGCCAATTGAGTCAGTAACGCCCGGTACACGGGATGCTGAGGGGTGAACTTGCGCTCTATTTCCGCCTGCTGCATCTTGAGTTCGGAGATGCTGGCATCCAACGCGACGATCTGATCCAGGATGGCTTTCGCTTCCAGGCTGATATCGATGGTCTTGTTGCGGATCTGAAATTGATTCAACGCCGCTTCCGCCTGCTCGACATCCTTGCGCACTTGCGGCAACTGGCCCTTGAGAAACGCCAGGCTTTGCGCGGCTTCTGCCGAGGTACGGTCAATGTTTTGCCGCACATAGATGCGTGCGACCTCATTGAGCACTTGAATCGCGTCGGCAGGTCGCGGGCTTTCCAGGGCCAGCCCGATAATCCCCGACTCCTTGCCGCGTTCAGCCACATCCAGCAATTTCTGATAGCGCAAAATGGTGCTCAGGCGCGGTGAACGGACCACGCTGAAAGTGGTGCCGGGGTTGGCCCGAAGCTGTTCGACACGCAGCTTGATGCCATTGCTGTCGTAGGCGCGCCCCACTTGGCCCTCAAGCAAAACAGCCTCGTCCTGGTCCGACAGCGTGAAGCTGCCGCCATTGCCGGCGGTCAACGTCAGCTCCTGGCCCAGCAGTTTGGCGGGAAGGCGCAGCTCGGAAAACTTCAGCTCCTCACCACCCCAGGCGAAGCTGCTCAACCCCAACCACGGTGCAGCCACTGCCTCCTGTTCGGTGGGTTTGAAACGACGGGCAATAAAGTCCCCCAGCAATGGGAAATGCTTGGGTTTGACGTCAAGGTCCAGGTTCAGGTTATCGACGGCGGTCCCGATGGTGATCCGCGAGCGGATGAGTTCGATTTCGGTCACCGTCGGCGATTCTTTACCGAGCAGGCTGCCGACATCCGAGAAGCCCAGCATGTCACCCTTCTTCGGTTCGACCTGAACTAACGCGGTCGCTTGATAGATCGGCGGCGTCAATACCGAATAGGCCGCGCCTAGGACCATAAAGGCAATACTGATTCCACCGATCAGCCATTTATGATCCAGTAGAGTACCCACCAGCGCCATAAAGTCTAAATCAGTGTCATCCGAATGGTGTGAAGTTACCGCAGTTGCTGATTGCATAAGTCAGTTCTTTTTCTTACAGATAGTCTAGGAATGGCACAGGGTGCAAGACGCCCGGCTCCATGCACGTACAACGGCTATACTCGACACACAAACGCTCACTAGAGCCTGACAACACAATCTTCTCAACACTTGACGCTCAACTCACGAGTCACTTTCCCAATATTCCAGTAGAGGGTTCAAGCGATCATGCCCGACCTTAAATAACATTCAAACAACCTCAACCCGCCAACAACTGCGCCCACGCATCCGTCGCTTCTTCAATCAAGCCATACGCTTGTAGAAATGCCGGTTTGCCTTGGCGGTAAGGGTCTTTGATTTCTCTATTGCACTGCCACTTGCCCAGCAGGAATACTTTGCCCCGAGCCACCGGCGCGAGTTTGAGCACCTCCTCGATCTGCCACTGTTCCATCACAAGAATCAGGTCCGCTTCACTCACCGCCCCGCTCGTCAATTGCCGTGCCTGGTGGGGCTGAAAAGCATGCCCGTGTTCTTCCAGTACCCGCGAAGCCGTGGCTTCCAGCGGGTGTTGATGCAGCGCCGCCAACCCCGCCGAACTCACCTGTATATCGCTGGAAGCAAGTGCGGCACGCAGTAAATTTTCCGCCATGGGGCTGCGACAAATATTGCCGACACACACAATCAAAATCTTATTAAACACCGCCATCTCCCACGCGCCGCAAAGTACTCATGAGCCAAAGCAAAGAATAAATAACATCAACGCCAGCCAATAGCACCCTGAAACAAGCCAGGCAATTATGTTCACAGGCAATAAGTTTCGACCATCTCTTCAGCCGGACAATAAATAACATAATCGCCTATTGACCGACTAAAAATAACATTCCCTTACTTTTGCGCCTCTTCATAATAAAGTGCCCACCGAGTACAGCAACGAGGCACGGCCATGAAAAGTTCAAAGTTACTGGTAGAGCGTATTGGCCTGTTCCCGTCTTCGGGAAACATTCATGTCAATGTCGACAACTCGACAACGGTGGTTGAGCGAATGCACATGTTATATGCCAGCAACTCTTTAGACTTCGACGAATCCGGTTCCGGGCTGTCCATGGTCTTCGCCGACTGGCGCTTCAAGTTGCAAGTCAGTAATGCCCTGTCCGTCTGCCTGTGCGTAGAGAGCCGTGGCGACCGCCATTTCATGCAAACCAAGACCGACGAGCTACTGGCGAACATCTTCAACACCGAGGGACGCCCATCAACCGGTATGCCCGTTCAAGACACGCCTCCACTCATTGCGCCTTGATCGGCCCGGAGCCGACGCGCCACGCGGGCTCCTGATGGGCGCGTGACGCCCCGGAGACGCTGACGGCGACATGGTTAAGCAGGTTCTCGGCGTTGTACTTGGGCACCAGCGCACTCAATAACACGACCACTGCCCCAGCGCCGATCAGCGATGGCGACACATTGACCTGCGCGACATCTATTCGCCACAAGAACGTCAGCGCGGCCACCGCGCCCAATAACCCGCCCGCCAGCGCCTCGTTCAGAGGGTGGATGTACGGCGCGACACAATAAGCACTGAACCAACCGGTGGCGATCAATCCGGCGAGCGCCGCGGGCCAGCGCAAGGCCGGGTTGAACTGGCGCGCCACCAAACTCATTGCCACGGTGACCACCAGGCATGTGTTCATGGCGTGGCCACTGAGCACGGCAATATCAAGGTGTTGAAACGAAACGCCCCAGCCCTTGAACAGCAACTTGCTGAACGCCACGATTGAATAAGTGCAAGCGACGGTGATGAGCCATCCCTTGAGCGCCCGCGGCGACGAATAGCGCAGCCACACAGCGATGACCAGCGCGGCCGGAATCATGACGGTAATACCGCCATAGTGTGCGAGTTCTTCGCGCATGAGTGACCCACCTGACCCAGCAATTTTCCGCGCCCATCAGACCTCAGGCCCAGGGAAAACACAACGTTATCTAAGGTCAGGTTAAAGCCCTTGCCGCCCGCGCCCCTACACGCCCACAGGGGTCAAGCGGCGTTGCGGATCTTGTGCAAGGCGTCCGCCACCCACTTGCCGAACGCATCCACCGGCCCTTGCAGGTTACCGAGGAAGTGCGGGTAGATCAGCCACAGGTTCATCACCGGCTTGAAGTCCTTGAGCGGCATCACTGCCAGTTGCTCGCGGTGGGCGCTACGCTCCAGCAACGGGCGCGGCACCAGGCCCAGGCCCAGGCCGTCCGCCACCAGGCCCAGTTGCAGCTCGGTGCCGAAGGTTTCCAGGTTCACCCGCAACGCCAGGCCCTGATCGGACAAGGTGCGTTGCAAGCCGGCACGGAAGCCGCAGCCGTCCGGGTTGAGGATCCAGCCGTTCTGGTACACATCGGCCAGCTTGCACGGTTTCTTCGGCAACTGTGCCTTGGCGCAGACCACCACCAACTCCATCTTGCCGATGGATTCACCCACCACGTTGTCCGGGAAAATCTTGCCGGCCGGGAACAACGCCGCCGCCGCATCCAGCTCGCCGCGTTCGATCTTGCCGACCAATTGGCTGCCCCAGCCGGTGGCGACCTGGGCGCGCAGGTCAGGGTATTCGGTGCGCAGGTGCTTGAGCGCATCGAGCAGCACCACGTCGCCGATGGTTTGCGGCACACCGAGGCGCAACAGCCCGGTGGGCGGCGCATCGGTGGCCACCAGTTCGCGCAGGGCATCCATCTCACGCAGGATCAGCCGGCACTGCTCATAGACGCGCGTGCCGATCAGCGTAGGCTTGAGGGGCTTGGTGTTGCGGTCGAACAGCTCCACGCCCAACGCCTGCTCGAAGTTCTGCACACGGCGGGTGATGGCCGGCTGGGTCAGTTGCAACGACTCGGCGGCATGGCTGATGGACTGGCACCGAATCACTTCGACAAAAGCATCGATATCGTCAATTTTCATTTGGGCCGCACATAGAAAACAGTCATTAAGATGTGTGCGAAGCATAGTTGCAGGCACGTTTTCTGGATAGCCCGGGCTGTGTTCGATAACGTCTAACACTATGCAGAGCGGTTCTAAATCACCTTCAGCTATAAGCTAATCATTAAAAAATAGCATATTAACTACAAACATTATGCTTAGATAAACCGATCAACAGTAGCCGATGGAAGTGTCATGACCCAGGCCAAGCACCCCGAAAGACTCAGGGCCTTCATAGGCGCCCTGGCGGAATTGATCGACGCTAATCCACGCGAAGGCGACCTGTTGCACCGTGGCGGCAAGCTGCTCGCGCAACTGGTCAGCCATGACGACTGGCTCCCCGACGAATACGCCCAACCCGACCCCGAGCGCTACCAGCAATTTTTGCTGCATGCCGATTCGCGCCAGCGCTTCAGCATCGTCAGTTTCGTATGGGGGCCGGGGCAAAGCACGCCGATTCATGACCATCGGGTCTGGGGCCTAATCGGCATGCTGCGCGGTTCGGAATTCTCCCAAGGCTTCGCGCGCGCCACCGACGGGCGCCTGGTCGCCGCGGGCCAGCCGATCCAACTGGTGCCGGGCCAGGTCGAGGCCGTGTCGCCCAAGGTCGGCGATATCCATCAGGTCAGCAATGCTCACCCCGATCAGGCGTCGATCAGCATTCATGTGTACGGCGCCAATATCGGTGCCGTGCGCCGCGCGGTGTACCAGCCTGACGGCAGCGAGAAGCTGTTTATCTCCGGTTATTCCAACGCCTTTCTCCCGAACATCTGGGACTTGTCCAAAGAAAAGAGCCCTGCCCTATGAGCACCGTATCGCACCGCAGCTTTGCCCAGATTCGCCAGGCCCTGTTGGACCGCGAAGAAGTCGCCCTGGTGGACGTGCGCGAAGAAGCGCCGTTTGCCGAATCCCACCCGCTGTTCGCCGCGAACATCCCGCTGTCCAAGCTGGAACTGGAGGTGTACTCGCGCATCCCGCGGCGCGATACCCAGGTGACGGTCTACGACAACGGCGAAGGGCTCGCCAGCCGCGCCGCCGAGCGCCTGGTTGCGCTGGGCTACACCGCGGTCAGCCTGTTGGAGGGCGGCCTGGACGGTTGGCGCAACGCCGGTGGCGAGCTGTTTATCGACGTCAACGTGCCGAGCAAGGCCTTCGGCGAGTTGGTGGAGAGTGAGCGCCACACGCCGTCCCTGGCTGCCGAAGAGGTGCAGGCCCTGCTCGACAGCCAGGCCGATGTGGTGGTGCTCGACGCCCGCCGCTTCGACGAATACCAGACCATGAGCATCCCCACCGGCATCAGCGTGCCCGGCGCCGAGCTGGTGTTGCGCGCCCGTGAGCTGGCGCCGGACCCGGCCACCCGCGTCATCGTCAACTGCGCCGGGCGCACCCGCAGCATTATCGGCACCCAGTCGCTGATCAATGCCGGCGTGGCCAACCCCGTGTCGGCCCTGCGCAATGGCACCATCGGCTGGACGCTGGCCGGGCAGACACTCGCCCACGGCCAGTCGCGCCGCTTTGCGCCGACCGGCGAAGCCCATCGCCAGCTCGCCGCCCAGGATGCGCGCCGAGTGGCCGACCGGGCCCGCGTCGGCCGCGCAAGCCTGGCCGACCTGCAACGCTGGCAACAGGACACGACGCGCACCACTTACCTGTTCGATGTACGCACCCCGGAAGAATTCGACACCGGCCACCTGCCCGGCGCCCGTTCCACCCCGGGCGGCCAACTGGTCCAGGAAACCGACCATGTCGCCAGCGTGCGCGGTGCGCGATTGGTGCTGGCCGATGACGACGGTGTGCGGGCGAATATGTCTGCGTCCTGGCTGGCCCAACTGGGCTGGGAAGTGCATGTGCTGGATGACCTGCAACCGGCACACTTCAGTGAAACCGGCGCCTGGATCGCCCCGGTGCCCGCCGCGCCCCAGGCCGAACTGATCAGCCCGCAGACCCTGGCCGAGTGGCAGGCCCATGGCGACACCGTGGTGCTGGACTTCACCGCCAGCTCCAACTACGTCAAGCGCCACATCCCCGGCGCCTGGTGGGCCCTGCGCGCGCAACTGCCGCAAGCCCTGGCCAAGGTGCCGAACGCCGAGCGCTACGTCCTGACCTGCGGCAGCAGCCAACTGGCACACCTGGCCGTGGCCGAAGTCGAAGCCCTCACCGGCAAACACGTGTTCCTGCTGCAAGACGGCACCGCCGGCTGGATCGCCGCCCAACTGCCGCTGGAAGCAGGTGAAACCCGCCTGGCCTCGCCGCGCATCGACCGCTACCGCCGGCCGTATGAAGGCACCGACAATCCCAAGGAAGCCATGCAGGCCTATCTGGATTGGGAGTTTGGACTGGTGGAGCAATTGGCTCGGGATGGGACACATGGGTTTTATGTGATCTGAGTCTGCCATCAGCGCGGGCTGCGCTGGCTGCGTGTGCATAGGCAGACGCGGCCGCATTCGAAATCGCTGATGACGCCCCGTCGAAGTTGATGTCCGGGCGCGCCGCCAAATGTGCGTCGACATGGAAGAACGGCTTGTAGGTTGTTAGTTAAGCACCAGTGTGTTTTTCAGGCCCGTCCACTGCGCGTTTTCGAGATCCCCCATGGGCTGGGCCTTGATGTAACTCAGGGCAAGCAGTTGGCGAGTGCCAGGTACGATCAGCCCTAACTGATACTGATAAATGCGCTCGCCACCTCTGCTGAACTGGTTGTGGACCTCGAGGGCGTCAACATCTTGCCTGGCACCGACGCGAACATTTTGCAGTGGTTGGTAGCGTAGTTCCTGAACCTGCTGCTCAAGCTTTTTCAGTTGCTCTGTAAAGTTACTGCGCAGGGTTTCTCCATCAGCGAGCACGGCGCGGGTGATGATCAATGAAGTGCTCAGGTCGGCGAATTTCAGAATGTTGATGGATGAGTCTTGGACATCATCAGTGGGCAGCGTGAATTGCAGTTCGTTGAGTCGATAGGTCATGGTGGGTTGTTCTGCCTGTCAGTAGTAGATTGGCTTGGGCGATATCGAGTTGGCAGTAATATCAATTCGGATTTTTATGATGCACGTCAAAGCCATCAGGGACTTGGCCTTTTGTCATTCTATCTACCCCTGCCCGGCCATATTTTTTAAGCGATTTTGGATCTTTTGCCACTTTCTTCAGATACTTTTCCTTAGCTCCGCCTTTTTTCCAAGGTTGGCACGCATCTTCTTGATTTCACTTTTCGTTCTCTTCTGATAGCAGGTTTCAAGACCCCGGGGGTCAATCCACATGAATGGATTAGGTGTGTACTGATGGAAATTGAGTCTAAAAATCATACACCTGATACGCAGCAACAAACCCGTTGTCGATGGCGAACGAATTGGGGCTGTTATGGGTTTTGTACTTATCTGACAGACGTGCTTGTACTTGTGTAATGCTTTCTCCAATGATTATTCCACCGATCGAAACTTTTGGCACTATTGCGTTAGTCAAATCCATAACCACCTCTATTTCGGAGCATTCACTAATGCCCTGCCTACAAAAACTGGGCTATCGACAATTTTTTCGTATTTTACAAAATCTGTTGGGGCTACGCGTCCTTGGACTTCCCCATTCCGGTACACCTTCCAATAGCTGGATTAGTGGACGCCTCCGCCAGGATGGTAGTCCGGGACATCTTTGTTTCCGGATTTTGTGATCCTAGTAAACTGCGTGTGCTGAGTCTTGTTGGTGTTAAAATTTGTGATGCTTTTGGTATAGCCTTTTTTCAATAACGACATTTCAACTTGCTGAGGCGTTTTGCCGAAAAGCTTGCTCGCCCACTTTTTAGAAATGTTTTTCCCTCCATTAAGGGCTTTAATGCAAGTTAACCCGAGAGGGTCTACCCATTCAATCGGGTTAGGCGCGAATTGGTATAGATTTAGCCCCCCGCCAAGCCAATCGGATCCGGCGTCGTAAACCGCCCCCTAGAAGTCAATAATTTACCTGGCCGGTCGTACACACTATTTTACCCATGAGGAAAAATCAGAAATATAGATTTCATCTAATCTTAGATTTGCGGGGATATCTTGAATACTGTCGGCAATTTCATCGAAAGGTGAAGGTATTACGTATGAAATACCGAAGTCTTCCTCTAGGATGAGGGAACCATTGAAAATGCGTTGTCTTTTTGATAACTCAGCTATTTCATAAAAAAACATGCCAGTCCTGAATGTTTTCCGGTACGTACCCTTGTAGTTCTTATTGCAACCCAGCGAACATATAGCACCGTCAGCCTTGGTAGTAATAGTTATTGTATTATCCACCCAATAAGCCGTCCTGATTTCGCTATCAGGCAAAGTATAGTTTTTAACTACGACCTCATGGTACTCATACAGCTCTTTAAGGTAAATAGAAACATTGCTATTGAGTACAATGTTCGCGAGAGACTCCCCGGATTTTATTTCAGCATTGAAGTCAATCATTTATAAACTCCCGTTCATTAGTGCGCCATCGACATAGACTGGAGAATCTTTGATTAAATCGTAATTTTTAAATCCTCCGTGACCGATTCGGCCAAAAACCACATCTTCCCCCGATTTATTTACTTTATAAATCTTCCAGTAGTCGTTGCCGTGAATATTTTTTTGGCTTTTATTTCCGCCCGGGTGATAATCCAGCTTATATATGGATCCGGATTTTGTAGTTCGAGAAAATTGAACGTGCTGAATGGCATCAGGTCTGCCAGCTTGAGGATAACTTTTAGTCCAGCCACGAGTGCTTAGATAGCCGTCAAGGTCAGCAGATTTCTTGCCTGTCAACTTATCAATCCAGCGTTTGGCTATCGTAGATTTCCTGGAAAAACCCTTCGATGAGCCACAGTTTAATCCTATAGGGTCGACATATCCAAAAGGGTTTGGTGCATATACGTATAAGTTAACCCCACCCATCAACCCAATCGGATCCGGCGTCGTAAATCGCCCCACATCCGGATCATAAAACCTGAACGTATTGAAATGCAGCCCCGTCTCCCGATCCAGATACTGTCCCTGAAATCGCAGGTTCTGCTCTTCAATGTAATAAGGCTCACGCACCTCCTCCAGCGTATTGCCCCACACCCGATAAGTCGCGCGCCAGACGTTGTGCCCGTCGCCTTCGGTCAATTGTTCCGGCAAGCCGTTGAGGTCGTTGTGGTAGTAGCGGATTTTTTGCAGCGGGCCGATGCCGTCGACTCGCGCTAAGGGTTCGTAGCCTTCGTCTGCGTAGACGTAAAGGCTGGTCTGGCTGTGTTTATGCTCCTGCAGCAGGCGCAGGCCATCCCAGGTGAATCGGGTTTCTCCCAGCGCATAACCCCGGCTGTCGTGTTCGGTTTTAGTGATACGTCGACCGAGCGGGTCGTAGGTCATGTTCACCAGCGTTTCGCGCCCGTTCTTCTGGCTGCGTACTTCGATCAAGCGGTGTTCAGCGTCGTAGGCAAAATGTTGCAAACCCCGTGCGGCGCTGCGTTTTTCGATCAGTCGGCCAAAGCCGTCGTAGCGGTAACGCTTGTCCTGGTAGGTCAGCAGTTTGTTATGCACCACCAGCCCGGCGCCGGTTTGCGGGCCGTCGAGCAGGTTGGCGGCCGCGTCGTAGGCGAAGGTTTCGCGCTGGCCGCGCAGGTTGTCCTGGCTGGCGATGATGCGGCCGGTGGCGTCGTAGTGCAGCAGTTGGCGATGTTGCGCTGCGGGTTGCTGGTCGAGTTTGCCGATCAGGTTGTCGGCGGGGTCGTACTCGAAGTGTTTTTGTGTGGCCGCCGGCATCAACGAGGGCTGGCTGGCGTGGCGGCGCTGGCGTGCGCGCAGGCGGCCGCTGCGGTCGTATTCGCTGCGGGTGCTGAGTTGGCCTTGGGTGCGCAGCACTTCGCGGTGTAGACGGTCGCGTTCGAAGTCGCTGATGACCTGGCCGTCGAGGTTGATCTGGTGCAGGTGGCCGCTGCCGTAGTACAGGCGATTGAGCCAGCGGCCGTCGGGCAGTTGCGTTTGGATCAGGTTGCCGAGTTCGTCGTAGTGGTGGTGCAGAGTGCCCGCTGAACTCTGTTCGGCAAGCAACTGGCCAAGGGCGTCGTAAGCGAAACAAAGTGCCTGGGTATTGCCCTGCAAGTCGGTGAAGGTGACCGCTGTTAGCTGGTCTACCGCGTCGTAGCTGTAGTCGGTGCGGCCATCGTCGGTGGTCTTGGCAATCAACCGGCCAACCGCATCGCGCTCCAGCCGATGAATGATGGGGGCCGGTGGATCCTCGGGAACTATCGCCAAGCCATTGCCATAGGGCGCCGCAGCGGCGGTCACTGCCGTGATGTTATCCAGCCGGTCGTAGTCGTAGCGCTTGGCGCTGCCGTCAAGATCTTGTTGCTCGGTCAACCGATCCCCGGCATCCCAGGCAAACCGATAACGTTCGCCGTTCTCGTTGGTCAGCGCTTGCAGCCGCCCATAGCTGTCATAGCCGAATTGCACCTGTCGTCCATGGGCGTCGGTGCGCTGGCGTACCTGGCCGCGACGGTTGTGCTGGTAGAGCGTGGTGTGCCCGGCGGGGTCGGTATAGCCCACCAACTGACCGCTGGTATCACGCTGGTATTGCTCGGTGCGCCCGTCCGGCAGTTGGCTGCTGAGCAAGCGTCCTTGAGCGTTGTAGCTGAATTGAGTGCGTTCGCCGATGGCGTCGGTGATGACCTGCAAATAGCCGCGCTCGTCGTAGCGAAAGCGCGTGGGGTAGCCTGAGCAATCGACATGCTCGACCAGTTGCCCGAACGGGTTCCAGCGCAGCTTTTTACTTTTGCCGGTGGCGTCGATGATTTCCACTGCTTGGCCAAAGCGGTCGTATCGATAGCGCGTTATCTGACCAAGTGGATCGATTTCGCTGACGCAGTTGCCACGCGGGTCGTACCGGTATTGCCAAACCTGTCCGGCGGCATCGGTTTCCACCAATGGCAGCGACCAATGCTCCAGCCACAAGGTGGATTCGATACGCCCCAGCGGATCTTGCCTCTCGCACAGGTTGCCGGACTCGTCGTAACCGAACGTCCACTGACCGCCCTGAGGGTCGGTGGCGCCGAGCAACTGGCGCTCGTCATTCCAGTCGAATTGCCAGGTTTGGCCGAGGTTGTCGGTGTACTCGGTGATCTGGTACTGGGCATTCCACCGACGGGTGCTGACCCGTTGCAAGCCATCGGTAATCCGCGTGGTTCCGGCGTGTAGGTCATAGTCGAACTGGTAGTCATCGCCTTCGTCGGTCCAGTGTCGGACCACGCGCCATTCGGCGTCTTCCACACAGGCCCACTGGTAATAGCAACGCAGTCCGGCGGGCCGTTGGTGCTCGACCATGCGCAGGCCGCTGTCGTAGGCAAAGCGGCGCTGCACATGCCCGGCAGCATCGCGAACTTCGGCCAGGTCGCCAGCGGCATCGTAGTGGTAGCTGGCTAACACTTCGCGGCTTTGATCCGGGAACAACCGTTCAATCTGCTCGACTCGGCCGAGTTTGTAGCCGAGTTCAATTCGTACATCATTGGAGGAATCGCGTAACTGGCTCAGGCGACCTTGGGCGTCGTAGTCGAGGAGGATGCGGTTGTCATTGCGGTCCCCCAACTGGCTCAGCCGCAGGTGCAACGGGTTGCCTGGCGTTGGTTCGAACAGCCGATAAATACCGTCGACGCTTTCAATCAGCACCTGCCCGTTGACATGGCGCCGCACGCTTAGGCCTTCGCCCGCGCTGAACACCGCGCCGCCCAAGGGGATCACGCCCATATCGATCTGCCGGGCCTGCTCGTCGGTGTAGATCAGGCGCTCGCCGCCCTCAGCAAGCCCCTGCATTTCGACGAAAACCTCGTAGATCACACTCCAACCGGCGCCGAACAGGCCATCGCGGCGTTCGTCCCGACTGCTGTAGTAGCGCTGCCACTCGATCGGCAACAGGCCAGGCAGGGTGAAGTCCAAGTCGTCTTCACCGTCGAGAATTTTCGCCCCCGTGGCGCTGTGTACCGGGTTGGGCGAACCTGCGACCGCGGAGGTAATGGCATTGCTCACCTGGCCGCTGCCCCACGACACCAGCCCGCTCACCACCATGCACGGCAGCTTGCTGAAAAACTTCGCGCCACCGCCGCGCAACGTCAGCAGCGCCGTCACCGCCAGCCCGACACCGGGCGTCTTGCCGCTGCGAATCTCGCGAACCACCACGGGCGCTCCGCCGATGATCACATTCGGCGAAATCT